>Ga0129333_10003286_pt1 | contig 15106 bp, 23 predicted proteins | sample CPB6_08_DNA_FD_94474 | JGI IMG/M metagenome (GOLD analysis project Ga0129333, IMG submission 94474) | Freshwater to marine salinity gradient microbial communities from Chesapeake Bay, USA - CPBay_Sum_0.6_0.8_DNA | ecosystem: Environmental > Aquatic > Marine > Coastal | place: USA: Chesapeake...
AGCCGCTGCGAAGTAGTCGCGTAGGGTCATTCCTGGTGTGGTTCCGTAATGAGTAGCGCACGGCTGCCCATCCTGATAGAACCCGTGTGTGGTAGCTGTCGCATTTGTTGGAAACGCCGGTCCACCGTCGTTGATCTTGTTCATTTCGATTCCTTCCATTTACCAATCGTGCGGAGAAAAGCCTCTGCTCGTTGGGATGCGGTGGCATTAACAACTGCAAACCTCCACGGCGCAGGATTCTCTTTTTCGTCGTTCAACCGTTTGCAAATGTCGCAAAGATGATCTTCAAACTCGTCGGCTTGATCGTAATCAAAAATGGAAACCGCCTCGTGCATAGCGTTGAGGTCGTTGAGGTAGTCGGGAATGTGTCTAAGCCGGTCGGCTTGGTTCATGTATTCATGGGGCCAGCCGGAATGCCACTTTCCAACCGCCTCCGCGATGGCGATTCGTTGTTGTTCTGGATTCATTTACACTCCTTCCATTTGAATTGATTGTTTTCCCACTTTGCTAACCCACGTTTGATTGCTTCATTCTGCCATACCTGGCCTGCTGCATACGCGCCGACCAAGACGCCAAGCAGGAATGACATTGTTGCTCTCATCTGCATTTCTCCTTCCAACAGAATACCGGCCTCCCGTCCTGGCCTTCCCTCCATTCAGCATGTCCGGTCATCACGGCCTCGACCTCCATCCGCTCCTTCACCAGTTGCCGGACCTTCATCCGGTACGATGCCATCTCGATGGCGGTCGAAACGAAGGTTCCGACCAGGCACCCGGCAGAGAAACCGAGGAAGAATCGGGTCATGCGGTCTCCAGTTGTTTTGCGGCGGCGTTGATTGCGGTGGGCACCTTGCGCGACAGCAGGGCCAGCCTAGCCGCGGCCTTCTGGGTGGCTGCGTCGTGCCGCTGGCGCTCTTGGTCGGTGAGTTGGCTTTGGTCGGTCGTGGATCCCAACACGACGGCCGCGGTGAGCGCGTTGACTGCGGCCCGGGCCATGCCTTCCATGGTATCGGCGTTGGTGTTGGGTGGCATGATGTGGAATCCTTCCCCGCGCAGTCCGCGTTGCGAGAAGTTCATGCCCCGATGCCGTAAAGCTGCCCGGATCTTCTGCACGTCCAAGTTGAACGCGGCGGTTTCCCTTTTGCCGTCAAGGGCTTCCTCCATTTCCTCCATCGTCACGGTCAGCCCGTAGGCGATGCGGTGCTCGTTGCGGTCGATCCAGTCCTTCCACAAGGGAAGGCTTCGGATGTCTTGTTGTTGTTCGATTTGTTCTGTGCTCATTGTGTGAAAGTTGCCCGGTGTTACCGCCCACCGGAAAGCGTTGTTGCCTTGCCATGCCAAGCCCCGCCGAGCCCCGCCCAGCAATGCCGTGCCCGGCCGTGAAAAATTGTCCCGGATACCGCGCCGGGTCGCGTGTTGCCGTGCCTTGCCCGGCCGCGCCAGGCCTTGCCTAGCCCGGCCCCGCCGAGCCTTGGAAAATCAAACCACCTCGACGGTGAACCTGCCGAACTTGGGCCGCCAGTCGCCCAGGCCGATGATGGCGCCGGCCTCCCGTGTGGAGTCGATCACCTGCGCCTGATTGACGATGCTCTCGTCGAACTCAATGGTGCAAGCCAGCCACCAGCCGGTTGGCACCAAGGGGCGGATCCGAATGATCCGGGCAAGCTGCACTTTGACGCCTTTGCGGATAGTGTAGGCCGGGTCCGCGTAGATTTGCTCCTTGGTTTGGCCAATCTTCCGATGGTGGACAACCACTTCGGGCTCAGAAACGAAGACCGCGGCTGCGAAATCCTTTCCCAGCCGGCTCTTTTTAGCGCCCTCCTGAATGCAGCGCTCGATATTGTCGGAGGGCATGACCATGCCTCCCTCAAGATCGGACCAGTAAAGTCCGGCCTCCCATTCAAGGCGGTCGCGCTCCTGATGGTCGTGAATTGTCATCTTCTTGGAGCCCTTGGCGGTGATCTTCTTGATCGCCACCGTGTAAGGGTTGGTCGGATCTGCCATCAGACCATTGTGCATGATGAGGGGCCTGAGCCCGGTGAGTTTGACTTTGATCTGCTTCATATTTTGCCTTGGTTAGTTGTTTGACCGAAAAATGTCCGGTGATACCGCCCACCGGCAGGCGTTTAGCCGTGCCGCGCCTTGCCGCGCCGAGCCAGGCCCAGCCAAGCCGTGCCCGGCCGTGAAAATCATTTGATCGCCTCCTGCACCTTCCGCCAGTAGGCCTCGGTCGCCGTCTTGCGGTCCCCGGTAGGACCGCCGTTCCAGATCCGGGCCTGCTGCTCGGTGGTCTTGCCGCGGCCGTAGTGCCGCAGGTAGGCCTCGCAGACCGCCCGGGCCTGTGCCCGGTTGGTCATGTCCTGGTGCCGGTAGTGGCTGCCGGTGATCCGGTTCACGTCCAAGACAACAGCCTTGTGAATCTGGAGCGGGCCGATGGCGCGCCCGCCGTCCCCGATGGCAAGGTCGTTGCCCGATGACTCGACGACGATCAGGGCGGAAATCAGGTTGGTGATGTTCATGGTCTGGATTCGGTCGGTGTTGAAGTGGTGCGCGTTGGCCAGTCGCGCCCCTGGTTGTGTGGATCAGTTGCAGCGGAACACAGGGGCGAAAGCGTACCGTCCGAGCGCCATGACGAACTCGCCGCGGTCGTCACTCTTGACCTTGACCCGGCAGACTTTGGTGCCGTTGTAGACGGTGACGAACTGCCCCTTTCGGCTGATGACGTTGGCCCGGAAGATTGTGTCGTAGTTGAAAGCGCTGCGGGCGGTGAGGATTTGACCGGCTTGGATGGTGTTGTTCATGATTCGATTCGTTCCGTTTCTCGGCGGCTTCATTGCCTCCGACGCGCACCACCTTAGCCGAGACCGCAGACCTTGCAAGAACTTTATCAGATTTTTTTTGACCGCGTTTTTCGGATGCGCGGCCCCCGTGATGTCAGGCGACGAAGCGCTGGAAATCCAGCTTGAGCAGCGGGTCGGTGGACGACGCATTACCCAAGACGACGAAGCATCCAGAGCGTGTGCCGTAGCCCTTGCCGACCTCCAGTTGGACGACCTGTGAATCGTCGCGCCAGACCTGCATTTGGGTGATTGCATCCATCACAGCCTTGGCCAGATTGTCGAGGTCAGGCTTGGATTGATGCCACGACGGCGCGGACCATTTGACGTCTCCGTGCCGGTTGAGATGCGCTTTCGGTCGCGGCATGACGAATGCCAGCACCAGCCGCAGCGGTCCCGTGAATTGAACGCGGTTCCAATTCCTGTTGACTCCATTGGTCACCAGCAGTTTCCAGCCGTCTGCCGTGCCCGGATCGTAGACTCCAGCGCGGTTGCCTCGGCGGAAGGCCTTGACCCGTGGCTGGGCTTTCGGGATTCCAGGCACCCAGAAGTGGAGGATGTCGGTCATGGCTCGGTGTTGATGACTGAGTGGATCCGTCCTGTCAGGCGCGGGTTGGCGTACCACCAGCCGGTTGACGACTTCTCGGCGACTGCGTCGATCATCCCGTCCACCACGACGAATCGCCCCTCGGTGAAGTCCTGCACGCGCTCGATGTCCAGTTGGTCGAACGAGCGGAACAGGACGCGCTGGTTGTAGACCTTCCCGCTCTTGTGCAGGAGTCGGTCTTCGAACTCGACGATCATTTGGAGGAACTTGTTGTCGTCGTCGTTGGTGTGAACCTCCGCGGAGGTGTGGATGCGGCCGAAGCCGAACGCTTGAAGGCCTCTCATACGATCCCCCTGAGGTCGGCGGGTGAATAGGACGGGCTCTTGATGATCTTGCCGTCGTTCCGGCGGACGATGTAGCGACCGTCCCCGACGTTGACGGCGCGACAGTCGGCCGGGATGCAGTCGATCTCGTCCGCGCTCCAGAGCTTCGACATATTGCTCCGGTGGATCTCGGCAAACGCTGCGTCGACTTGGGCGGGCGTGAACCCGGCGGCAAGCGCGGCGCCGTTGACGACGTAGAGCAGGTCCCCGATGGCGTCCAGGTACTGGATCAGGTTGGTGGATTCGACAAGCTCTTGGGCTTCCTCGTCGATCAGCCGGAAGCGCAGGTTGTGCACCTCGGGCGACGGCATGGTGGGGCGACTCGGGGTGTGCACCTGCATCACCTGGTGGAACTCTTGGACAAGGTCCATCTGGTGCTTCATGCGACCTCCTTGTCTTGGACCAGCAAGGCCGCGGTCTGTTTGGACTCGGTGCATCCGTCGAGGATGGTCTCGACGACGGCGTCCAGCTCCTTGCCCTTGCGGCCGGTGGCAGACCTGACCGCGTCCTTTAGCTTGGTTTTGGTGATGCTGATTGCCCCGACGAATTGGGCTTGTGTGCCACCAGCCTCGACGAATCGACCGAACACGGTCTCGGGCTGGGTGATGGTTTCGCGGACCGACCCGGGCTTGAGCTTCCAGCCGGGGATGGCGTGTCCGGCCTCCAGCATCCGGCGAGCCTTGCCGCGTACCGACTCGATGACGGCCTCGGCCAGCGGGGCCTTGGCGAGGAACTCCGCGATCTGCTTGGGAGTCATGACGATCTCGACCCCGTCCCTCGGAACCAGCGTCGGGAGGTTGTTGACCTCTGCCTGAGCCTCCGGGCAGACGCCCTTGGCGCGGCAGTATTTGCAGGCTTCGGCCGACGGGTTGCGCGGCTGGCCCGGCTTGCGGATGTCCGACATCAGCCGGTTGATCTCGTAGTCTGCGCGGGACAGGTCTTCGGACCTGTAGGTGCATGTCGTCGGGTCGCCGGCCAGCGGTTGGATGATCGCAACCGTCACCTCTCCGAACGGTCCGCACGACTGGTTGACTAAGACCGCCAGCGCCCGCAGCTGGGCGTTGCCGGCGGCGTGTTCAACGGTGCCTCGGCCGGTCTTGTAGTCGATGACCAAGGCGTTGAGTCCGTCGTTGTAGACCACGTCCGGCTTGCCGGACCACGACTTGTTGAAATCCGCATCCACCGCCCACAGCCGGCGCTCGCGGATGATAGTGAGCCGCTCTTGGAACGGGAACACGGCCTTGGCGATCTCGACCTCCTGCGAGAAGCAGATTGCGGCCAGCTTTGCCTCGTCGTCGTCGAGGTTGATCTTTTCCCCGGCCAGAAAGCCGTGGATGCGGTTTCCGATCTGGGCGTCGGCTCCAGCGGTGTCCGGCTCCTGCGCCGACTGCTCCAGCAGGAAGGATCCGGGGCAGAGGGCGTAGCGATGCGCGGATGAGGCGGACGGAAGTCCGTGGCGTTCGTCACTCATTGGCACCTCCCAGCGGCAGGTTGGTCTGGCTTGGATCCTCAAGCGCGGCGACGACCTCAAACTTCCGGCGAACGGCGACCGGCATCGAGATGACCACGGCGTTGCCGTCGAGGTCCCACTTTGCGGTGATCGCCAGCGACAAGATGGCCTTGCCGTTCTCGCGTTCCTGGGCGTCTTCCATGGCCGCGTTGATGGCCTCGTTGATTTGGTCCCGGGCTTCCTCGATGAGGGCCGGGATGCGGTCCGCGATGAGCGCGGCCAGTTCTGCGATGCGGTCACTCACTTGGCCACCTCCTTCAACTGGCCAACGAGGCCCTTGGCGCCCCTCAGGCAGCGATTGGCGAGCACCTCGGGCACCTCGGCCCACGTCCCGACCTCCGCTTGAAGAAACCCGGTGTCGATGCACCACCTGTTGAAAGTGTCGAGCGTGAACCCGGCGTCCGTGACCACGGCGGCAAGGCGCTCCTGCGCGGTCCCTGCGGGCTCGGCGGCTACGGGCTCCGGCGCGGCCGGCGCGGCGACCGGCTGTTCTGGCGCGGCGGGCACCGCCTTTGGCTCCTCCTTGAAGATCGGCTTGCCATCGGTGGCAGGCGCGGCCCCGGGGAAGGCGGTTTCGAGGGTAGTCTCGCCGTCTTTGATGGCGGTGCCCAACCCGATCAGCACCTCCAGCTTGGCCAAGTCGATGTCCTCGATCTTCTCGGCGCCCACGGCCGCGAGAATGGCAGCTTCCTTGGCTCCCATCTGTTTGAGCCGGGCGATGATCTGGGCACGCTTCGATGTCAGCGATTTGACGTCCCCGACGGCCACCCGCTTGGCGGCTTCGTACACCGGCGTGATGAGCGCCCGCGGAACGACCCTAAACACGGCGTTGCGAAGCGCGATTGAGCACGCCGCGTTGCCCGTCACGGCGATCATGTCGTCGGAGAAGCGGTTGCCGGACTTGCCGGTGACCCGGCGCCGGACCTCGATGGAGACGGCGACGTTGTTCTCAAGGTCGTGGACCACGGCCTGAGCGGTGAGGAACTTGCCGTCGTCGTTGATGATGCGGGAGCCGGCCTTGACGTGCTGGTAGCTGGCGAGCGCGATTTCGGCCATGCGGACGCTGGGTCCTTGGATCGGCTTGTCGTCGCCCCCGCGGCGCGCCGGGAGGGTGTAGAAGCAACTGCTGGCGGTCTCCTCGTCGAGGGTTGCGAAGGACAGCATCCTTTCCTTCACCTTCGACAGGGTCCGGGGGTATTTGCGGGCGGTGGCGATTTGAACGTCCACCTGTGCCCTCTCGATAGAGGCCAAGGCGTCGTTGGCAACGACCTCGACCTGTTGCGTTTCGATGATGTCTGTGTTCATTGGTTCTGCTTCCTAGGCCGTCCGCCCTTCTTGCCGTTGCGGCGAGCGGCGGCGGCCTTCTTCTTGGACGTGGCTTTCCCCATCTCCCGACCGAACTCGGTAAGGCTCACGGCAAAGATGGAATTGCAGACGGGGCAGCGCACGCCCCAGAGGAAAACCCAACGCTGGCTTTGCGTCAAGCGCTGAACTCGTTGGGCAGGCGCAAGTCGACGTATCGGAGGGTCAAAAAGACATAATCGCCGGTCGTGACGTCGAGGTAGCTGCAGACCTGCACCCGCTCGCCCGGGCCGTAGTTTCGGACCGACTTGTAGCGCGTGTCGGCCACCGGAGGGTTGGCTGTTGGCTGGCCGTCTTTCGTGTCCCAGTTCCAAGACGAGAAGCCCATGCGGTTGCAGTAGGCGGCGAGGTCGATGGCTTGGACAAACCAGTAGTCGGTGCCGAAGGCGTCTGTCTGCTTGTAGGCTGGCACGCCGTTGGCGATGAGGATGTCGTGCGATGCTTCGGTCAGATACCACACGTCCATGTCGAGCCCGGCCTCGTATCCGGTCGTCCCGAGCAAGAGCATATTGACCGTCAGCACCTGCAACACCGCGGCGGTCCCGCTGGCGTCGAAGATCGGGCACACAAGGTTGCCGTGGCACAACGGCACCGCGCGGGTCCAGCTTCGGACCGACCATTCCAGCAGGTTCCAGAGCCATGTCGACTTCGGGATCTTGTGGAAGAACGGGCCGCCACCGGCCAGCAGGCGATTCTCGACCGCATAGAAGTCCAGGGCGAACTGCTGATCGTTGCCGTAGGTCCAGCGGATGTCGGTCAGGCCCTCCTTGTAATTGGCCGCCCCGGTCACCGGCAGCGGCACCGTGGCAGCGAATGCAGCCTGGTCCTGATCCTTGAAGATGTCATCGGTGCGGCTTTCGATCTGCCCGGTCAGCTCGTCCAAGGTGAACGGGTCGACGATGCGCTCGTATTGCCGGGTCCGGTTGGGGCTGCCCGGAATCCGTACCGAGGCGTCCCCACCTTCGGCACCGCCCCACTTGTCGATCCAGAAGTCGGCGCCCCAGCCGCGGGTCTCGGTGCTGGATTCCGAGAAGCCGAAGGCCCGGGCCTTCTCGGTGTCGTAGATGGACGATGAAAAGCCCCATGGGCCGCCCGGGGGGATGAAGGCGGTGTTGACAGCCTGCGAGCTGTAGGAGCCGCTGACGGTGGCCAAAGACATCCCCGGGAACAGGTTCGACCACAGCGGAGACGATGTGCTGCGCTCTCGGTGCAGGTAGTAGATCCGGGTGGTGGACGTGTAGCGGCTATTTGCCCACGGGCCGGCGCCCCAGTTGATCGGGCGGTCGCCGATCCACAGCGACTCGTTGTCAGCGTTGGCCTCGTAGTTGACCAGGAGGTCGCCGGAGATGCCTGTGGAACTTGTCGCCCGGACGACCAGGCCCATCGGCGTCATCGTAACGGTGGACACCTTCTCCTCAAGGATGTCCGGGGCGTCGTCGTAGTTGTTGAGGAATCCCTCCTCCACCGCAACCTTCCTCCGCAGGTCGATGATGGAGTCGAAGATGGTCACCTCGTTTCCTGCCGACCAAGACTTCGATTCGTAGAAGTTGGCACCGTTGGATCGGATGAAGGTCTGCGGGTAGACGGTCGAGATGGTCACCGGCGATCCACCGATCTCCCAGAAGGCATCGGATGCGGTGGTGAATATGTTGGCGTCGACCGGGTAGATCCGAATGATGCCGCGGTTGGAGGTCAGGGTCAGGCTGGTGGCGTTCTCGACCACGGTCATGCCCAAAGACCGGAGGCCGGCCACCAAGGTACCGGCACCGCTGAACCGGACGACCCGCTGGTCGAAAACATTGCCGGTGGCGTCCGAGTAGGTGACACGGGCCCGTCCCCAAGTGAAGACGCAGTCGCCGATCAGCGACCGCCAATCGCCCGGGTCCCCATAGACTCCTTGGTAGATTTGCCGGATGTCGTAGGAGGCAAACGGATCGTGCACCGCGCCCATCACCCGGCGCCATTCCAGCAGGATGAACGGGTTGGCAACGTTGTTGGCCGCAGCCGACCGTTCCAAGGCTAGGAAAGGCGATTCCGTGGCGTTGGCAGACCATTCGGGAGGGCCACCCGCAAAGAACGGCACGTCGCCGGTGAGGTACGGGAAGAAATAGGTGCAGACGCCGCCACCCGGCCAGGTGTTGATCCAGTTGCCGTCGGGCTTCCGGCGGAATGCGCGACATCCACCCTTGGGGACGAAGTGGGGCGTCGTGCTGCCGTCTGGGTTCTGCAGGTTGACCCGGAGCACGTTGTCGCCGCAGTTGTGCACCCGCCAGCAGTCGAAGCGCTGGTATGTCCGCAGGATGGAAAACGACGTCAAACCCTCGACCGCAATCTCAGCGACGGCCAGCCGGTGCTTGTGGATCCGGCCCGGCGGCAGCGTCGGGTCGATGGGGCCAAGACTGCCGCGGACGTAGGAGGTAAGCCCCGCGGTGGTCGGATCCCAGCCGAGGTGGACGTCGTATGGCACGCCGGCGATCTCCCGGCGGTGCAGCTCAAAGGAGAAGTGGATGCGGCCGACGTCGCAGGTGAACGGGTCGCCGGCGCCAACGAATCGGTCGACGTAGACTTGCCCGCCTTCGACGTCGACGTGCTTGTTCTCCAGCTTCGACAACTCGATCCGGGCGGCAACCTCGTTGTGCTCGTCTCGGTAGCCGCTGCCGATTCCCGGAATAGACGGGTTGGGCACAGCCCCGTCGTCGACCAAGCGCCGGCAGGAGTCCGGGTCGTTCCGATAGACGTACCAGACGCCGTAAGGGTACTGCCCGACCCACGGGCCGTCTTTGCTGTTTGCGAACAGCGGCGACTTGTCATCCAGCACCCGGGCGCACTTCTGGTCGAAGCGGCTGTAGAGGCTGTTGAGGTTCGCCGCCGTCCACATCTTCTCCCGGCGGTCGACGGCGTAGGGCATGGTGGGTCAGTAGAACCAGGACTCCTCGGACGTCTGCGTGATCGTTGTGCCGGGCTGTAGCTTCAGCACCGTGCCGTTGGCGTTCTGCTCGACCCTCTGCCCGGGCCCGGCGACAAGCTGGACACGGCGGACGGCCTCGATCAGTTGGTTGATCGCCCGGGCGTGGTCGGACTTGAGACCGCGCTCGGCCAGCTTGGCGGGCAGTTGGATCGGCATGGCGTCAGATTTCGCAGTATTGCGTCATGATCTTGACGACGCCCGAGGTCGACAGGACATGGACATCCACACCAGACTCGATGCGCGGTATCAGGGTGAACTCGCCGGGCGGCACCAAGATGGCCTGAACGAATGTCGGGTAGGTGCCCGCGTCCCTGACCCGGATGTAGACCCCGTTCTGTGAGTCAAGGTTGACCAGCAGCAGCTTGTACGGCAGCGCCAGATCGCTCGGCGTGTCTAGCGGCTCGGAGGTGTTCCCGACGTCTTGCGTCTGCTGCCCCATGTCCCGACCGGTCATGTTGACGACGGCCGTGTAGGTCAGCGGATTGATCGAGGCCCCGCCCTTGGAGGCGTAGAGCCGCGCCGACATTTCGATCTCGTTTGCCATGGCGGGTGGTCGGTTAGATCTCGCAGAAGGTCGCCTGAATCGTCACCGCCGACGTGTTGGCGATCAGGTACAAGTTGGTATTGATGTACGGGATCAGCATCGTCTCGCCGGCCGGCAGGCGCATCGTGCCGGCACCAGCGGCAAAGCCGGACGTGAACGACAATTCGACGTAGTTGGTTGAGTCGAGGTTGGAGATCAGCACCTTGTACGGGCTGGTCACGTCGACCGGCACGTCGAGGACTTCGGAAGCGCCGGTGCCGATGGATTGCGTCTGGGAGCCCATGTCGACGCCGACCATGGTGGCGGTTTTGGTGTAGGTGACGCTCGGGAGGTAAGCGCCATTTTTGGAGGCATAAAGCCTCGCGGTCATCTGGATTTCGTCAGCCATAGATGGGGAGGGTGTGGGTTAGGGTTAGAAGAACGGATAAATGTCGGTGGCGTAGGGAGCAAACGTCCAAGAGATCACCTGCTCGACCTGATTGGTCTTCGTGACAAGGCTGGATGAATAGTTGGTCTGCTTCCAGCCCCACTCGGTGCCGCTCGGTGCTAGGATTTGACCCGTTGCTGGATCGGTCGGCACCCGTGGAAGCATGGATTGAACGGAAGTCGGGAGACCCCAGACGATTCCAAACGAAACAGGCCTGTAGACCGGCGGGATGCCCTGCGGAATCTGAGGAAGGCCGAGGTTGCCGGAAAACGTCCCGATGCGGGTGAGGCTGACCCGGGCCACAGAGATTGAATCCTCACCGCGATAAAGGGATCGCCACACCTTTTGAGCCAAGGGAAGATTTCCGACGAAACTTTCGGGCGGCATCGGCAACGCCTCACCATTCTTTGCGGCCGTTTCAATGATGAACCGATAGGCCATTGGATTGCCTGTGGCATCAGCTTCCTTTGAGACGGCCGGCAAAGCGAACAAAGATTGTTCGAAGTAGTCGGTGCGGAACTCGTATCGGTAGTCGGCCTCAACCTGTCCAGGCAGCGGCGCCGACTGCTCGGAAATCGGCGTGCCCGGATCAAAGTCGTTGCCACCGATGGTGACCGTCGCCTCAGAGTAGGGGCCGTCCTCTCGGATCTGATACCGAGCACCGAGGGCGACCCATTGGGCCGAGGCGATTCTCAGGGCGTCTTTTGATCCGCGAAAGACAAGCGTGACAACCCGACCGTTGCCGACATTTTCGTAACCGCGGCTGACCTCGATGTATTCAAGCGCCGTCGGGTTGGGGATGCCTTGGATCGTGGCCATGTTATTCCTCGACGGCCTTTGCCGTGCGTGCTGTGTTGTTCCTTACGCCCCTGATTTCCGATGTCTGCGATCTCGCCTGATTCAACAGCGACTGCGCCCAGATTGGAGCGTCCTTGCCTCCTAGGACCGTCTCTTTCTTTCTCATGTCGATCCGCGAAATAGCGCCACGCATTATCGGCAAAGGCTCAAAGCGTTTTGAAGCTTCCTCAGGCGAGGCAAACGCCTCTTGGATGGCGGCTTTGGTGATTGACCCCTTTCCCGTGAGCATTTGACCGATTCCTTTCCATCCATCTGCAAGGTCCTTTTCGTCTCGGATTGCCCTTTCCATCGCATCCGCCCAAAAGTTGACCGCAGGAACAGCCTGAACAACAATCTGCCGCTTGATTTCGTCAATGCGGTCGGCCATTTGGCCTATGGCTTCAATCTGCTCTTTTGTTATGAGGTCAATCGGTCCAAGCTCGTTGATCTTTGAAATTGCACCTGCAGCCTTGAACGCCTTTTCGCCCAGCAGCTCGATAATGGCAGCCTGAGTCTGCGCGCTCTTTCCGGCATCCTGATGGGCTTGGCCAATTCTGGTGATTAGCTGGATGTTTGAGAGGCTCTTGTTGTTTAGCTCGCCGACCGAAATGCCCAATGCCGCAAAATACTCCCTAGCCTTTCCGCCTTCCTCGATAGCCTTCAGGCGTTCTTGAGAGACCTTTGTGATGGCCTTTGCCATCGTCTCAAACGAAACCCCTGTCTGGCTGGCCAAGACTTGCAAACGCTGGACGTCGTCGGTGCTGATGTTGAGCTGCTCCGACAGGTCACCGACAGCATCGGCGGTTTCGACCACTTTGGACGCAAAGCTTGCGACCGCAGCCACCGACAGCGCTGCGCCAAGCTGGGCGCCAATGCTGTTTCGGAACTTGTCGGTCAAGCTGCCTGCGCGTTTCAGCCCGCTTTCAAACGCGGTGCCGTCGAGCCCCAGCTTGGCGATGAGAGAGAAGATTGCCATTGGTCAGTTTCGATTGGCTGAATGCTCCTGAGCGTAGCGCCACAACTCCTCGTCCCTATCGGACCACAATTCAACATCGCCCTTCATCTCAGCCCGCGTCAAATAGAGCCGTTCCGCATCCACAACTCGCATTTGAACGACTGTCGATTCGCTGAAACCAATGTCCACCAGTCCAACGAGAAGCCGTTCCGGCCACGGCATTGCAGGTCGTTTTGCGCGAGATCCAGGCTTTTGAAGAACCTCCGGGCAGTCGGTTTGAGATTCAATCCAAGACCTCATGGTCTCGCATTCTTGGAGAAGATTCGACCGCTGAACCCGAGACCGCATGAGTCGAAGCGGAAGCCATCGGAATGGTGATGCCATAGCCTTGACTGACTCGATGGCGGATTGGCTGCAGACCAAAACAGCCTCCACCAGCGACCTTGAGGTGATTTCCCCTCCGGTGACAAAAGGGGATTCCAGCCTGTGCAACAGGATGGCGTGGCCAACCGTGAACGGTTCCATGCGGAGACCGAGCACGGTTGGAGTCGCAGGACAAGCTGCGTTCAGGATGTCGGCTAGGCCGGTCACAGGCCCAACGCAGCGCCCGAGGCGGTCAAACTGGTGTACCGCTTCAAGGTGATTGTGCCCGTGACTTTCCCGGTCTGGGTGAACTTCAGCGACCCGCCGCCGGCATAGATCCAGCGGTTGCCGGTCGCGGCGTTGATCGCGTCAGCGTACCCGCCGCATTGGACCGCGGGCGCCCCTGTGATGATGCACGTGCCATTGACGTCCGGCAGGGACATGGCCTTGAGCGCGTCGGCGCTTGTGCCAGCGGCCGGGATGAAGTTTACCGTCAGGGTCAGCCGGTTGTTGTAGCCGATGTGCCCGACGACCTCGCCGGCGCTGTTTCGGACTTCCTCGGAGTCGGCCTCGTGGGTGAGGTCGTAGGACTCCATATCCGGCGACACGTACCCGGTAATAACAAGGTTGTTGTTGGAATCGTAGAGGGCGAGGGTGGCCGGCGCTCCGAAGCGATAAACGCGGCCCTGTGAATTAGCCATGGTGGGTGGTGGTTAGGTGGTTGCTGAACAAAAGAGGCTGAACGTGCGCTGGAACGTGCGCGAGCGGTTGGAGACAGACGATTGGCCGAAGTCCGACGGAACCGCAAACTGGGCGGTGAACGGGCCCCACTCGGAATCGACCCCGGCATTCAGGACGGCCGACCCGGATTCATCAAACAGCGGCAGGATGAGACCGTCGAGGCGCCCAACGGTTTCGCGGATGTCGAGGCGCGTTGAATCGTCGGCGGAGACTTGAAGCTCGACTTGAATCTGGACCTCACAGGTCAGGTCGTCGCGCTGCATCGGCATTGCCGACTGCGCGGAGACAACGATGCGCGGGAAGGCCGGCATCGTGTCCTGCTCGTCTTCGTCCTCGTATTCGCCGCGGGCAAACGACGGCAGGACGTCGGGCGCCCCGAGGCCTCGCGAGTAGATGACCGACGATCCGCTTTCGAGCAGCAGCAGGTTCCCGTCCTCCAGCAGGATCTCGGCGTCGTCAGGCCACGATGCCGCCGAAAGGTATTCGGCAAGCGCAAGCTCGGCTCTAAGGGCGACACCGTTCATTTGACGTCGATGCCATTCTTGACCAGTTCATCGGCGTTGATCAAGAGCGCCTCGGCCATGTGGGCTTCCAGCTCGGCACGCTCGTCGTCGAGGGCCTTTTGCATGGCCGGGTTGTAGATGCCCTGCACGCGGCCAACCTGGTTGTCGGCGATGCCAGCGGTCATCGTGATGGATGCCGTCGGATTCCAGCCCGGGACAGCCTCGTAACCACGCGCACGCGTTCCCTTGTGGACGGCCACGTTTTCCTCTGGCAAGCCGTACTGGTTGGCCAATGCCACCAGCGCGGCGTTGGTCTTCCTTGGGGGCCTGTAGCCTGCCGGCTTGACCAAAGGCTTGTGTTTGGCCGATTGAAATTGAGAAAACCCTCGGTTGTAGACCCGGATGCCTTTGACGACCATGGACCGGAGGTAGCCAACGGATCCGATGGCTTTTCGCATGAGTTCCGATGCCGCATCCTTCATCCGCCTGCCGTAGAGTCCTCGGCCACCCTCTTTCGCCTGCCGGGCTTGGGCGATCAAATGCACCCGTCGCAGGATCCGACTCCGGCCAACCCGGCGCCCGGTTTTGGCGTCCTTTCGGTTGATGTCTCCGACTGGCTTGGCGAGATAGTCGCCGATTCTCCGACGTTCCTGCCCCGGGCTCTTGGGCGGAACCAAAACAAACAGACGGACCAACAGGTAGAAGAACCGTGCATTGATCGCCTTGTCCAAGTCCCGCTTGGTCGTCGACAGGTAACGCTTCATGGCCTCGTCGAAGCGGGTCGTGTTGACATCCATGTAGACGACGGGCCTCATTTACGCGGGCTGGCGAGGTTGATCTGGTAGAACCCGCCAGAGGGATCCTGACGGACTTGGGTGATGCGGTAGAGCCTCCCCTTGTATGTCAGCGTCCGTCCGATGATCGGCTTGGGTCGCTCGTCGTCGCCAAGCACGGCAACCGTGTCGTCGACCAAGACGATGGCTGAGTCGGCCGACAACCAGTCTTGGATCTTGACCAGCAGGCGGAACTGCACGTCGTCTTGGAACCCGCCAGCGACGACCGAGTTGGCGTCCTGCACGTTGGCCGGGATGCAGTCGACGGCAGCACCTTTCCAAAGGAATGTCGGCTCG
>Ga0129333_10003287_pt1 | contig 15106 bp, 10 predicted proteins | sample CPB6_08_DNA_FD_94474 | JGI IMG/M metagenome (GOLD analysis project Ga0129333, IMG submission 94474) | Freshwater to marine salinity gradient microbial communities from Chesapeake Bay, USA - CPBay_Sum_0.6_0.8_DNA | ecosystem: Environmental > Aquatic > Marine > Coastal | place: USA: Chesapeake...
GCAGGTCAAGTGGTTGCAGTTCTCTGGTAATCACAAAGACTGGGGCTGCTTCGGCAGCCCCAGGCTTCTATAAGGACATTAAATGGCTCTAATTACGCTCGATGATTACAAATTATTCGAAGGTATCAATTCTACTAAGAATGACGACCAATTAGAAGCTTTATTGGAGTCCTCTAGTGCTCTTATAGAAACCTATTGCAATACAAAATTTAATGCCTATGCAACTTCTCCGGGTGTTACAGATATTTTTGATTTACAGTGGGATACTCATGTAGTTCAACTACATCACAGTCCTGTAATATCTATAACCTCTGTTCAAGAAAGGTTAGCATACAATGAGGCATATACTACTCTTTTAAATACTGGTGGAAAGTACGAGTGGTACTTTGAACCTATTTCTGATTCCATTATTAGAACTAACGATAGTGGCTCTTATGGCGTTTGGCCTAAAGGAGTTGGGTCCGTAAAAGTTGTTTACACTGCAGGATATACAACTCTACCAGAAGATTTGAAATTAGCTATAGTAGACTTAGTTACTTATTACTTTAAAGATGAGCATAGGGTAACGCGTTCTCTTGGCACTGCTAGTACTCAAAATCAGGTAACTTCTTCAATACGTGATGCTAGTTTTCCTGATAATATAAAAAGAGTTCTAGACCTCTATAGACAGCCGTGAGTACTGAAAATATAAGAAAAGAGTTAGCTGAAGAATTAAAGAAAAGGCTTTCTAGTGAGTCAAATACTCTTATTAGAAAAAGTCTACAAGAAGCCTCCAGACCTCAAGTAATATATCTAGAAAATTTGAACTTTTTAGAAGAAACGACTAATAGTATTTCAGGCATGCCTAAGTTTAAAGCAACTGCTGCTGATTTAAAAACTGCAAGAAATATAGCAAAAAAATATCAGGATGCTTTCAAAACCTCTCCAGCCTATAATATAGCCTATGGAAAACTAGAGGCAGATAGACCTGATATACTCGAGGATATTAATAAAGGAATAGCTTTTTTAATAAAAAATTTTTACGCTGCCGATATAGTAAAAAATCAAATTATTACTACGATACTAGAAGATAAAGTAAGTGCTTCTGGAGTCTCCTTATATGGAGTAAAAAGATTAGCTAAACTACAGTCTAAGTCGGATAGAGGGCATGGCGGGGATAAAGGATTAGCTGTTGCTACAGTTAGTATTGCATCTGCAGCAGAAGTCTTAGGGGAAGAAATAACTCTTAATAACAAGTTTCAAGAAGAACTCACAAAGTACTTAACCAAGGAGTTTAGACTACTAAATATAGACGTACGAAATGTAGAGTTAATCAAACAAGTTATTGTAAACTACTCTCAAACTATAAGAGGTGGCCAAGTAATTTCGGAATATGTACCTACTATTTTGTATCAGGACTGGTATACTAATAGAGTAGCAGATAGAACTATAGAATCAAATATAAAGAGAATAGTCTCTAAGTTTTTTATTGAAGTAGCCCCTACGTTTGTAGACCAAAAAGGTTCTTTTACTCATAGAGAAGTATCCCATGCAGCTCTCTTAAATGAGATTAACCGTGTCATTAAAAATAGTAAATCTTTAAAAGTAGACAAAATAGTGGGCGATAAAGCTATACTTAATAAGCGTAAAAGTGCAGCTTCAAGTGTAACTAAAGATTCTCCTTTAAAAGTAACTCAAGTAAAGGGTAAATCAGTCCCTCTCCCTAGACTCAGGAGTGTAGAAGAAAGAAAAGCGCCTCCTTCTAAAATTGATTTAAGAACTTTAATTCCTAAGTTTAATGCCCTTTTACCGCCTGTAGTAAAAAAGAATATGGTGTTTCCTTCGCTTAGAAATAGGACTGGAAGATTTGCTCAGAGCACCAGAGTTGTAGACATAACTCAGACTCCAAAAGGATTTCCTAGTATTGCTTATACTTATCAAAAATCTCCGTATCAAGTATTCGAGCCAGGTCGCGGTAGATTGCCATGGGCAGATGAAGATAGAGACCCACGAAGAATTATAGAGAAATCAATACGAGAAATAGCAGTCGGTATTATGGACCAAAGATTCTATATGAGAAGAGTATGAGTAATAGAACATATACTAGTAGACGCATGGCTATTGTTACTGCTTTGGCAGAAAAGCTTAGAACTATTGATGGTTCGGGGTCATTCAGAAGTGACGTATCTAAGAATGTCTCTGAAAGATTGCTATTTTGGGATGAAGTAAAGGACTTTCCAGCGGTCCATTTAAATGCTGGTACTGAAACTAGGACCTACCAAGGTGGAGGCTATAAAGATAGATTTTTAACTATAACTATAAGAATCTATGTTCAAGAGGAAGATTCTACTTATGCACTTGAGAAAGTGATCGAAGATGTGGAAACCATCCTTGAGGATAATAGCAGATTAGCCTATGTAGACCAAGACGGGGTTACTCAATATACGCAACAAATTTCTATATTGACTATAGATACTGATGAAGGCGTATTAGACCCACTCGGGGTTGCTGAAATCTCGTGTGAAGTCAGATATTAAAATAACTTTCTAGAGGAAGTTAAGATTTTGAGTACTAGGTACTCAATTTTGGAGATATAAAAATGGCATTTTTATTTACACGTAATGCTAAGGTTTATGTAGAGTATGAGAATCCTAATGATGGCGGTTCCGCTGGTAGTAATACAGTATGGCAAATTCCTGTTCTGGATGGCTTCTCCTTCTCACAGTCTGTAGAAAGTGCAGAAATTACGGCTAGTGAAGCTGGAAGCGCTCCGGCACGAGGAAGACTACTGTTTAATACTGCTGTAGCTCCAGTAGAGTGGAGCTTTAGTACTTATGTGCGTCCTTTTGCAACTGGTGGTAGTGGCACCGCTGGTAACTGGGGAGGTACTGCAAATTTTGTACATGCAGTAGAAGAAGTTCTTTGGGCTATGATGTTTGGAGCCACTGGATATACAGTTGGTACAGGAACTTTTACTGGGGGCGCATCTTTCCACACACCGGCTTTAACAGCCACAGGATCTAAGTATACTCTTGCAGCTTCTAACGTGGCTAATTTTGCCTCTAACTGGTCAATTTATTTTAGCTTTGAGGATGGTGCAACTACGCAACAGGTATACAAAGTAACAGATGCTGTAGTAAACTCTGCTACTATTGACTTTGATATTGAAGGTATTGCAACTATTCAATGGAGTGGCTTTGGTAAGGGTATTGTAGATGCAGGAACTACTAAGCCCACAAGAGATATTTATGAAAAAATTACAGATACCAGCACTTTCATTAGAAATAAGTTATCTGTACTAGACCTAGACGGTGAAACTCCTGCTTTATCGGCTTCTACAATAGCTCTTACGGGGGGTAGCATTACTATTGAAAATAATATTTCATATTTAACTCCAGAAGAACTAGGGGTGGTAAACCAGCCTTTCGCAAACGTTGCTGGAACTCGATCGATTACAGGTAATATTACCTGCTACTTGGATACAAAAAACAATGGGTCAGCATCACTCTGGACTTCCTTGCTAGGCGCTACAACTACAATTAGAAACAATTTCAATATGGCAATAAAAATTGGTGGCAACTCCGGTAATAGACTTATTTTAGACATTCCTACTGCGCACTTAGAAATTCCAACTCTTGGGGTAGAAGACCTCCTAACTCTAGACATTGCATTCCACGCACAACCTAGTACGGGATCCTTCGACTCAACAGATGAATTCTTTATTGAGTACCGTACCTAAATAAAAATAACTCTTGACATTACAGTAGGGGTTATGTATACTTAATACATAAATTGAAATAGGTGTGGAGAGGAGTAATTAACCTCGTAGCTGCTGAGAACAGCCCACACCTCCTTTTCTCAGGAGGAAATTTATGAATATTATGGATTTTGTGCTAAATGAGCTAAAAAACTTAAAAGTTCCTTTAAAAGATACTAAAGGTAACTCATATCTTTTAGCTTGTTGTAAGGGTGCTAAGGCGGCAGGTATGCCTAGTAACACTTTAAGAAACTACATTAATAAGTATTTTCCTAATAAGCCAAAAAATTTATTAGTTTCTACATATTTAGCCGATATAAATAATTTAGGATGCTGTAGTAAGTGTCAGCAGGTTAAAGATAAAAAAGAATTTCATAAAGATAAAAGTAAATTTGGTGAAATTAATAGTGCGTGTAAAAGCTGTGTATCTATTAGGCATAAGGAAGCGTATCCTATAAGAAAACATAAAATAAACGTTAATGCAGCTCTATATAGATTAGCTAAAAAACAGAGAACTCCTAAGTGGAGTGAGACTTTGGAAATAGAACTTTTTTATTATAATTGTCCTGAAGGATACCATGTAGATCATATAATTCCTTTAAGAGGAAATACTGTTAGTGGACTTCATGTATTAAATAATCTACAGTATTTACCCGCTTCAGAAAATCTTGGGAAATCTAATAGATGGTATCTATAGGGGGTAAAAAGAGTGAGTTTTGAACTTCTACAGAATGGAGTAGTTTACTTAGAGGATGTTAGATCAGGGTCTACATTCTATAGATTACATGTAGGAAGGGAAGTTTCATTCTCTCAGACGTTTAGACAAGAAGGAATTGCCAAAAGAACTCTACATAGCCAAAAAGATTTATTTGATGGCAGTGTAATAAATACGGCTAACCCAGCTGATTTCTCTTTTACTCTTTTATTAGTAAAAGAAACTGTAAAACATCAGCATATTCCTCTTGACTTTTTAATAGGATATAATGCACAGTCCACATTAGATACGTTTAATTTCTATTTTATAAATACTCAAAATAACCCAGATGTACAGTATAAAATAGAGAATTGTGTATTTACTAGTGGAGTATTTAATATCCCAAGGTCTGGGTTTATGACGGTTACTTTAACAGGGCAGGGTACAAAGTTAACTAGATCTACGGGTACTTATAATATCTCCTCCCCTGGATTTATAACTACTGCTAACACTAAATTTGCTATTTCAAAAGAATACAAAGCAATAGTAAATAGTAATACTTTGACTAATTTTGCTGGCGCATCCATAGAACTTCAAAATAACATACAATGGCTAGATAATACGACTATACAAGCAACTCGGAATGCTGTAGATGCAAGTAGTTCTGTTTATCCTAGCAATTTTGTATTAACAGATAGAAGTTTAGGTGGGTCAATACAACAATATGTTGTCCAATCTAATGCTCAGTCTGTAAATAATTTACTAACTTGGAAAGACAATGTTCCAGTTAGTATAAAGGCTGGCAACTCTTCTACTGATTATCAACTACAGATAGACATGACAGGTTGTTCATTTACTAATAGACCTGTTGTGGGGGATGTATTTAGCCAATCTTACGATTTTAGATTAGCATCAAACCCCAGTAATTTAAGTTCGTTTTTTACTTATTAAGGAGACTGTATGAAACTTCAAGATTTAATGGTTGATAGTAAGTCCGCTTGGATTGACTATCCCGGGTGTTCTGGGCTTCAATTTGAAATTGCAAACTTGTCCAGAAAAGAACTAGTGGCATTGCGTAAAAAGTGTGTTACTCAAAAGTTTGATAGAAAAACTCGACTGATGGAAGAAACTCTTGACGAAGAAAGGTTTATTCAAGAATTTAGCAAGGCTACAATTAAGAATTGGAAAGGATTTAAACTAAAGTATCTAGAAGATCTACTACTAGTAGATCTAGCGGACGAAGACCCTGATGATTTATTGGATTATAATCCAGAAAATGCTGCTCTGCTAGTTCAGAGTTCTACTGAATTTGATAACTGGATCAATGAGGTAGTTTTTGACTTAGCTAATTTTCGTAGAACAGCAAAGTGAGGAAATGTTTGAAAGACTGGAGAAGTGGCAAGAAATAACGTCTACTGGCATGTCAAAGAATAAATATCTTGAGATGCAGGAACAACTAGGATTGCCAATTGATATTGATACCTGTCCTCCAGACATAGAAGATTTTCCGGATATATTAATAGAAGCTTTAAATATTTTTAATTCTCTAGGCGATAGAGTCTACCCCGAAGTGGGATATGTAGGAAAAGACTTTACAAATTTAGAGTTACTAATAAAATTAAATAATATAGAGAATGTAGACTTACTATTATCTATATTATTAAGACTTGATTCTCACGCTATAAAAACTTCGCAAGAAAGATTAAAGCGCGAGTATGACAAGTTAAAGAGTAAGAGCAGTGGCAGGAAATAGAGTAACAAGTATACTTGAAATTATTACTAAAGGGGCTGGGCAAGCAGTTCAGTCTTTCCGCCAAATTGCAGGATCGGCGGATTCTGCCACTTCTTCTACAAATACACTTACTACCTCTAATGATAATTATCATAGAGGGGCAAAAGCTGTATATCAAACCAATTTAGCAAGTGCAAGACAGTTTTCAAAACTAACTCAAACTATTGGGGCTTCTGGCTCCTCTGGTTTAGTTGCAGCCTATGCTACTTTAGCTGCAAACTTATACGCTGCAACAGCTGCTTTCACCACTCTTAGTAATGCGGCTCAGTTACAACAAATGCAACAATCGTTGACCGTAATTGGTGAATTAAGTGGTAGAAATTTAGATGTTTTAGTAAATAAGCTAAAAGAGGTAACAGATAATGCTATTTCAACAGAAGAAGCATTAAGAGCTGTATCTTTTGGTGTATCTGCTGGATTTGATGACACTCAGTTAAGTAATCTTGCAAAAGTAGCAAAAGGAGCTTCTTTAGCATTAGGTAGAGACATGTCTGATGCTATGGATCGCCTTACCAGAGGTGCCGCTAAACTAGAACCAGAAATTTTAGACGAACTTGGTATTATAGTTAGGTTAGAAACTGCTACTGCGACGTATGCTGCACAAATAGGAAAAGCAGTAGATCAACTTACTCAGTATGAAAGAACTCAAGCTTTCATAAATGCTATCAACGAACAAGGAGCTGCCAAATTTGGATTAGTAGCAGATGCTGTAGATGCAAACCCTTGGAATAAGCTACTGGCTGCTTTAAAAGAAGTTCAAGTATTCACTTTAAATCTAATAAATAATTTCTTAAAATTTACGGGTATTATAAATTTTCTTTCAGAAAATTTAGTCGCTTTGGGCGGGGTTTTACTTCTTTTTGCTAGCACTATAAGTAAAGCTGTTTTACCCTCTATGTATAATATGCCCAGGGCAGCAAAAGCTGCTGCTGCACAAATGGCAAACTTATCAAAACAATCGCTAGATGCTTTAGTAACAACAGGTAAACTTCCCAAAGCATTCAAAACTTTAGTGGACGCCGAACAAGCTGGTACTGCAACCACAGCTCAGCGAACTAGAGGATTAAGAGCATTACAAGAAACAATTGATACTAATACTCAAAGAATAGAGAGTCATAATAAAGCGTTAGCAGATGGTAACATTACTCAAGCTAAGCATAGTTATCTTGTAGGCCAGGCTCAGGATAAAATTAACCAAGCTACGCAAGCACAGCAACGATATGCTGCAGTTACTAGGGATGCGGCTAGAGCGTCTGTGTATAATGCTCAAGCTCAAGCTTTACAGCTAGCCTCTTCTGGTAATGTAATACAGGGGGTAAAATCTTTATCCTTGGCTTGGTCAGAAAATAATAAAAGATTACGAGAAGCCTCCGCAGGAGTAGGTATTCTTAGAGGAAGTTTAAATGCGGTACAAGGCGCAGCATTTATAGCCGTTAGTGGAGTAAGATTTTTTGGAACGGCTCTTTTAGCTGCTTTACCCTGGCTAGGGATAATTATTACTCTTATTCCTTTACTTATAGAAGGGTTTAAAAAGCTATTTCCTGATTCTGGGGTAGAGAAGTTTAAAAAATCTGTAAAAGAAATTAGAGAGAGTACCGTTAAAGAGTTATCCACTATAACAAATTCTTTAGTAACTTTTAATAATAATTTTGGGTCCGCTTTAGTTCCCGACGTAGAGCGTATAAAAGTCGCATATTCTATTATTGCAGGTATTGCAACTACTGCAGCTGATAATGCTAGCAATACTTTAAATAAAATTTTAGAAGCCCAAGGAACAGAACTAGCTAGTATAAGACAACAAATAATTACAGAACAACAAGCATTAGCAAAAAAAGAAGCCTTAGGTTATACTGGATTACTAAATCAACCCTTTAAAGACAATATTGCCGCTTTAGAAAAACAAGCTCAGGAGCTTAAAGATAATTTAACCCCCACTATTAAAGAACAGTTAGTAAGTAATGCAAACCTTATTTTATCACAAATAGACGTAGCTAGTGAGCTTGGGTTATCCACAAATAAAGTAAATGAATATACAAATTCTTTAAATAACCTTAAAACATCCTATGATTCTGGAGAAATTAGTTTAAGTGAATATTTAGAAGGCCAAGAGAAACTTAAAGTAGGCCTTAATTCTTTAGACCAATCTGTAAAAGGGTTTCCTAGAGCTTTAGAAGAACTTGGAAAAGCACAGAATGCTGTATTTCAAAAACAGCAAACTCCTATTTCTAATATAGTTTCTGTGTACAGGGACCTTCAAAATAGAGTAAAAGATTTATTTGAGAGTACAGAAGAAGGGGAAGCTATAAAAACATTCAATAGTTGGGCTAATCAGTTATATAGCTTTACAGGTCAACTATTTAGAACTCGGGAAGAATTTGATAATTTTATAAATCAAGTAAAAGCTAACGATACTCTATTTTCTTTCTATGCGTTCCAAGTAGAAAGTATAAAAGAAACTATGGGGGTTATAAATAATATAACGAGTGAGTTTCCTGGACTACTACGAGTAAGTTTAACCCTGCAGCAAGAGCAATCTGACACTTTACTATCACAGCTTGAACTTCAGCGGTTATTAGTTAAAACAACCGATCAACGAGTAGAGATTGATAGACAAATTATTGCGCAAGTAGCAACTCGTATTAGTAACAGAGAAATAGAGTATAGACTTGAATTACAACAATTAGACATATTAAAACAACAGAATGCGGTAGAACAAACAAGAAATGAAGCTAGTTTACAGAGGTTCAAAACAGAGAAAAATATTCAAGCTGCTTTAGGGGTGATATCTACAGGACGAGCAGAATTAGAGACAGCATACAAAGAAGCAGAATTAAGACAAAAAGCTCTACGGGCTCAAGAAGCTTTAGACCTTAAAAAAATTGAACTAGAAACTAGAATAGCTGATATTCAGTTGCAAGCTCAAGCGTCTTCTGCTCAGGCTTTGAATCAGTACTACCAAAAATTACTGCAAGTTAGAAGCTTAGAAGAAGCTACTCTTAGTGTAGTTAATGAAGGCTTATTGCGTACTACTCAAGCTATAGAAAATGCTATTACATTTAGGCAAAAGCAAAATGAGGGTACTCAACTGTTTCAAGAAGCTAATATAGATCCTCAAGCACTTGTAGAAAAATTAGAACAGCTACTTCCTGCACTACGGGTAGACGTTTCATATATACAAGACAGTTCTGCAACTACTCAATTACTGGCTTCAGCAGATAGCACCGCAGAGGCACTATCAAGTGTTATTAGTAAATCCAAAGAAGAGTTAGAGAGACCAGTAACAACAAAAATTACTCCAGAAGTCGATAGAGAAACTTTAGCTAAGGATGTATCTTTAGCAACTAGACAGGCTATTGAAAGCGCTACTACTTCTCCTTTGAACTTAACTATTGATATAGATAATTTGCAGGAAATAAGAAGAAACATAGATTCTTTAAATAGTATTGTACAAGTAATTTTACAAGTTTCTGAAGTAGAAAAAGAAAAGTTACTAACTAGAGTTAAAGGTATACTGGAGAATGGCATGGGGCTTGAATTAGAGGTCCCAGTATCTCTCGTAGAAAATAAAACCGCTACTAATACTTTAATTCAAGCAGGAAGGATTGCTGCTGAGCTTATTGCAACTCAGTTTAGACAAAGCATAGACCTTATAAATCAACCTATTTCTCCACAGATTAGCCCGACAGTAACTTCAAGCACGCTTACAAATGCGGTTAATGACGCTGCAAATGCGGGGTTTGACCAAGTTACTAGCAAGCCCTTATCTTTACAACTAGTACTTGAAAACTTAGAACAGGTGAAACAAGAGTTAACTACTTTAAATACAGTTTTGTTTATAGGGTTAAGTATTAAGGAAGAAGAGAAAGACTCTCTCTTATCTACTGTTCAATCTTTATTTGATAAAGTTCCAAGTCTTTCTTTGACTTTAAACAAAGAAGAGTTACAGAATTATACTCCAGATATTACGGTAAAGATTCCTGTTACTCTAAATAACGCAGAAGATACAATTACTAGACAGCTTCAAGAGTTAAAACTAAGCTATGCAGTTAGAGTCCCAATGACAGTTAGTAATGCATATGCAGCTCTGGCAGAAGTTCGTAAAGTATTCTTAGAAAAACCCCTATCTGCGGAAATAGAGATACCTACTGCTCTACTTCAGTCTAAACTAGATTTAATGCGACTAAATATAAGTCTACTTCCCACTATATCTCAGTTGCAGTTAAGAGAACTTTTACCAACTATTAGGGCTAGTGTTTCTATCGTAAATACTCCAGAATTAGTAAGAGAATTCAGTAAAATTGAATTCTCCCCTGAAGTAGTATTAGAGCTTGCAAGAGTTGGCGAGCAAATTCAATCGTATATTGACAAGGAAGAAAAAATTAAGTTTGTTCCTATGTTTGAATTTGCTCCCTTAAAGACAGTTCTAACCCAAATTGAACAAGATACAATAGATTTAGTCATACAGATACAAAATTATGCGGAAATAGTTTCTAGATTAAATGCTATAACAGAGATGAAGCTACAGCCGGAAGTCGAAATTATAACCCCAATGAATCTTGACGTTTCAATAAAGAACGTAGAAGTATTTTTGGCAATAAAAAACTACGAAGAATTAAAAGAAAAACTCAATAACGAATTATTCCAAAATAGAACAATTGAAGTAACTACTAATATTGTTACTCCTCAAACAGTACCAGCCCCTACAGTAGCTCCTATTACTGTAGCAACAAACGCTGTTATAGATGAGCGACAAGTCGACACCACTAGAAGATTAACCGCTGAAGCTTTTACTGGCGCAATCCAAGATATAGGGCCCGCAGGTATAACCATATCTCCAAGTCTAAATACTAACGAAATACAAAACCAGATAGAGTCTCTTCCAACTCTGTTTGGGAGAAGTTTTAATTTTGGTAATATGACTGATGATGCATTTCGACAATTTAGAAATAATCTAGAGGGAGCGAGAGAGGTTTTAAGTGGAGTAGCAAGAAGTATACAGGATAATGTCGCTTCTATGCCAAAAGAGGCTATAGTACAAGGCGCTCAAGCTAGTGCTCAAACATTAAGTAATGTTATTGACGCACAAGATATTTTAAAGGACTCTGCCAAACAATCTACTGAGGCAGTAAGAGCTAGTACTGACGCACAAGAAGATTTAATACGAGCAAACCTAGAAGCTTCCATAGCAGGGTCAGGTATATCTAATTTATTGACAGAAAGTTTGCAGAATCTAGCTAAAGCCGCAGAATTTGATGACCAAGCAAGGTTCGATCAAATACAAATAGAAAGAGATTTCCAACAGGACACTATATCCTATTTAGTTAAAAGGTCAAAAGAAGAGAAGCTATCTGCTTCAGAACAAGAAGCTTTACAAATTAGAATTTCGGCAGAGCGTGCTTCACAAGTCACTTTATCCGAGCAACTATTACAAGTAAACTTAACTAACTTAAGTATCTTTGCTAGAGAATTAGAACTTGAAAAACAAAGACGAGCTGTCTCTTTACAAACAATAGAAAATGATATGAAAGCGTCCCGCTTTTTACAAGGAGCGACCGATTTAAGTACTTCGCAAAAACTAGAATTAATTGAATTAGAGCGAAAAAATACTATAGAGAATATCAAAATACAGAAATTCTTAGATATGTCAAAAATTGCTACAGAAGCTGAGATTCAAAAAATTAAGTTAAGAGGAATTCAAGAAGAGTATAAGCTATTAAGCACGCAAGCTAAAGAAGCTGGAAAGCTTGACCAAGCTAACGCACTAAGTAAGCTGGCAAGTAACGTAGGTACTATCATAGGCAGTATAGATAGGACTACAAGTGCCCAAATACAAACAGTAATTGAAAATGCCAAAGTTAGTACTGAAGCTGCAAATGAGGCTGCTAGGTCTCAAAGATTGGGAGTTGTGGGGGGAGTACAAAATACTTCGTCCCCAATTTCAGAAATAGGTACTGGATTAGAAACTTCAATAAGAATCGGTTCTATAGACACAAATTCAATATTTGATGCTTTTGAAGCTGCACAAGACACTTTTGAAAGCGCAACCGAGGAGTTTTATAAAAGGGCGGGCGAGAAGAACGAAGCGGCAAAAGACTTATTTAAATTTGGGGCAACAATTACTAAAAATGTGGAAACGACAAGAGCTGCTCTTGCACCCTTTATAAATGATTTAAGAAATTTAGGCCCAGACGGTCAGTTGATAGCAGGAGTTACTGCTGGAGGATTAACTATTGTAGACTCTTTGGGTTCTATGACAGAAAGTTTTGCGCTTTTTTCAGCAGAGAGTGAATTTAGCACTGAAAAATTAAAAGCTGGTGCGGCTGTTTTACAAGGACTAGGTGCTGCAATTGCTGGAATAGGGCAAATACAACAAGCAGCCTCGGGGCAACGAATTGCAGAACTTGACAGAGAAATAGAAGCAGAGAAGAAGAGAGATGGAAAATCTAAAGAGAGCCAAGCTAGAATAGCTGCTTTAGAGAGGAAAAAAGAACAAGAGAAGAAGAAAGCTTTTGAAATGAATAAAAAGATGATGATGGCTCAGACTGTTATTAATACAGCTGCAGGTATTATGGCGGCTGTAGCAAAAGATGGCCCCTTGGGCATAGCTATGGCAATTCTAATAGGAGCGATGGGGGCCGCTCAGTTAGCTATTATAGCCGGTACATCTTATCAGGGGGCTTCTGCTTCTGCGGGAGCTTCGGTACCCTCAAAAATCGAAGTAGGGGAGCGTAGTAATAAAGTAGACGTAGCACAAAGACCAACTGGAGGAGAATTAGCATATATTCAAGGTGCACGAGGAATGGGCACAACTGCTAACGACTTTAGACCTGCATTTATGGGGGCGCAGTATAGAGCTACGGGTGGATACATAGTTGGAGAACAAGGGCCCGAGTTGTTTGTTCCAGAGACTCCTGGAAAAATTGTTCCTAATGACGAGATGGGTCAAATGGGACAGCCAATAAATGTAAGTTTCAATATAAGTGCTATAGATGCTGTAAGCTTTAATGATATGCTTACAGATCAACGAGGAAATATAATTTCTATGATTAGACAAGCTGCAAATTCGCACGGCCAACCATTCTTAGAGACAGTAGATACGCTGTCGTTGGCTCCTGCACAAAGAACATACTATAGGAAAGCATAACCATGGCATTTATGGATATTCTACCAGATCCTACTAGAAAAATACTGGCTTCTGGTAAACAAAATGATACTACTGGCAATCCGGGGCCAGGTTTCGTCTCAGTTAAATTAAACTCTAACATGCCTATGAGTGCCTCTAGAACTAATGGTGGTCGTTCGGTTTATAGAAGTCTTGGCACTCATACATGGGAAATGGATGTAACCTATAATCAGCTCACTCGAGCTGAATTTGAGCCAGTTCATGCTTTTCTCATGTCTAGGCAGGGACTTCTTTTACCTTTCTATATAATTCTTCCACAGTATGAGTTACCCAGAGAAGCTACTTTTGCAACTAATGTAAACTCTGGTACTATACCTACTTTTGCTGCTGCAACCACAGCAGGAAGCACTAATTTTTTAATTACTCTAGGGTCAACCTTGGGTAACCCATCTCCCGGCGACATTTTTAATGTAAACGATACGAATAATTCTAATCATGTAAAAACTTATATGGTTACTAGATGTGAAACTAGTACAGATAATGACCTTTCTCCGGCTCCTACTACGGGGCAAAGAAGAATTCATATTACTCCACCACTTATGCATTCGGTTGCTAGCGGCTCTCAGCTTATATTTAAAGCTCCAAAATTTAGAGTCATGGCAAAATCAGACGTTCAAGAATATTCCCTAGGTGTAAATAATCTATTTCAATTTAACCTAAGTTTAGAAGAGGCACTACCATAATGGCAAAACTAGATAATAACCCAAGGCTAGCTCAATATTTAGATGAAAACAAGCCTTTTACTTATGCCCATTTAATAAAGTTTGAGCGTCCTGCTAGATTGGGTGGAACTTTCCTAGATAATGGAAATATATTACTAAGTAATAAATACACTAGATATGCCTATATTACAGATGCTTCTTTCGATATAGAGTTTGACGATAATTCCACTTATTGGAATGGTTCTAGCTTTGTTACTAACCCTGCTCAAGTTTATCGAGCAAATAAAGTACTGAAGGTGGGGAGTGTTGGAGAATCTGCCGATACAAAGATAGCAAATATAAGTATTTCTCTAGATGCTTCTAGTATAGATGCGTATCTTCCTATACAAGCATTAACTTTTGCTTCTTCATCTTTAATAACGGCCACAGATAGTTTTTCTCTTGCAGGCTTTAGGGAGGGGGACGTAGTAAAATTTTCTTCCACCTCAGGAGCTAACAACGGTAAGAGCTTTAGGATTTTATCATTTAGATCGGAAGGAAAAACTATCCTTGTAGAGGCAATTGATGATACTTTTACTAATGAGACAGGGTTTAACTATACTACTTCAATAGCAAGTACTGAAATTACTTCACTTATTGACTTAGACCAGTCTACTAATTTTGTGAATCGTCAAGTTTATATCTATAAAGTTTTCTTTAATCCATTAAATCCAACTCTCTCTCCAACAAGTTCATACTATGCTGGAGCACCTGTACTACTATTTAATGGTATAATTACAAATGCTGATTATAAAGAGGACATAAATTCTACCCCAGAAATTACATGGACTATTAGGAACCACTGGGCAGATTTTCAACAAATCCGTGGTCGTTTAACCGCGGATGAGTTTCATAGGGCCCTTGACGTAAAAGGAAATCCTAGCCATAGGGGTGTTATTCGTCCAGAGTACGTATATGATAAAGGATTCCAGCATGCCAATAAGGCAATTGATGTTTTGGCTACATATACTACAACTGAAACTCGATACAAGAAGCAAAC
>Ga0129333_10003288_pt1 | contig 15104 bp, 7 predicted proteins | sample CPB6_08_DNA_FD_94474 | JGI IMG/M metagenome (GOLD analysis project Ga0129333, IMG submission 94474) | Freshwater to marine salinity gradient microbial communities from Chesapeake Bay, USA - CPBay_Sum_0.6_0.8_DNA | ecosystem: Environmental > Aquatic > Marine > Coastal | place: USA: Chesapeake Bay...
CGGACTGCGACGCGATTTTCGCGAGGTGACCGGCCTCGATCGAACAGGCGAGGAAATCGTCGCAGCCTCGCGTAACGGCGATACGGCGAGTATTGCTGCGCTCGATCGCTACATCGAGCGACTTGGCAGGGCTCTCGCGAGCGTGATCAATCTCGTCGATCCCGATGTGATCGTGCTCGGAGGCGGGATGTCGAACGTCGATGAGATTTATAGTCGTGTCCCCGACAGGATTCGCGAGCGTGTTTTTTCCGACGTATGGAATGTGCCGATACGTCAAGCGCGATGGGGCGATTCTTCAGGGGTTAGAGGCGCCGCGCGCCTATGGGATGAGCCGATCCTGCAGCCCTGACGATCGGCGCATCCGTCGGGTGCATGCGATTTCCAGCGCTTCGCGATCGCACCAAATTTCGACGTCCGCCTTCGCGCGGCTCACCGCTGTGTAGAGCAGCTCACGAGTGAGTATCGGGCTATTGCCGGGCGGCAGTAATAGCAGGACCCGATCGAACTCCGAGCCCTGACAGCGATGTACCGTCATCGCAAAGCTGGTTTGGTTTGGCGGCAACCGAGACGCTGCGATGCGTCGTCCCTCAGCGCGTCCATGTTGAAAGTAGACCTGCAAATCTTCAACTGAAGGACTTTCGGTGATGACACCGGTATCGCCATTGAAGAGCTGTAGACCATAGTCATTTCGCACGACTAAGACCGGTCTTCCAGGGTAGTCAGCCTGATCGGTATCGATGAGTTCCTCCGCTTGCAGCAATCTCTCCACTATCGTGTTGATCGACTGCACACCGTAAGTTCCGAGCCGAGTCGGACAAAGAATTCGTGACTGGGAGAGCAGTGCGAGTTGTGCTTTCGGGTCTTTAGTCAGAAAAATTTCGCGAAGCAGTCCGAACGTCTTTGACTGCCGGAGCTGCACGCCAAGCTCTTTGTGTGTCGGCAGTGGCTGCCATCGGACATCAGCATAAGTCGAGTCTTGCAGAACCCCTATCACCGTGGCGACGTCGCCGCTCCGAATGGCATCGCAGAGCCGACCGATACCGCTGTTATTACCGTAGCGATACTGCGTGCGAAGACGACGTACGTTCTTGGCGAGCGGTCCATCTGCACTCGCTGCGGACTCCGCTGCGGCGACGATATCTGCCAGAACCGCACCCGCCTCGACCGAGGAAAGTTGGTCCGGGTCACCGACGACCAACAATTCACCGTTTTGTGGAAGAGCATCCAGCAATTTGCTCATCAAGGGCAGATCTACCATCGAGGCCTCATCGACGATGACGAGATCGAATGGCAAGGGATTCGTGGCGTCGTGACGAAAGAATGCCGAGTCGCCGCGCGACCCGAGCAGCCGGTGCAGTGTCATCGCCACGCGCGGTATACACTCAACTGCCGGTCCCGGTGCCTCGATCAGCGAAATTCCGCGGCAAATGCTCTCCTCCATGCGCTGCGCGGCTTTACCCGTCGGCGCGGCGAGTGCGATGCGCAGTTCCGGATTCCTCGTCATCCGATCGATCAAAATCTGCAGGATCGAGTGGGTCTTTCCGGTTCCGGGCCCGCCCACGATGACGCTGAACCGGTCGGTCGACACTCTCTCGTTGATCTTGGTTGCAAGACGTCGTTCGTAGTCTGCATACCGATGCAGGTACAACCGTCCAGCCCCATCGAGCACTAATGGAAGAAAGCTCTCGGCTGATTCCGCGACGACGCCGCTTTGCAGCAAGTCGCTACGCCACTCCGAGAGGGAGGGCCAGAGTCCGTCTGTCGCGATACGGATATCGTCCAGTTCGACCGGACCGTCTAGTCGAAGACACGGATACCCATGGCGTAAGGCGAGACTCGTCAGTGCTGCGGCATGTCCGCAAAGACGCGACTGCGCCGTCGCGCCCGATTCGACCCACCGTGCGAAATGTCGGTCGAGTACGGAAAACGCGGAGTTCCGCAGAAATTCTTCGAGGAGGGGCAGGGTCATTTCACTCGTCCCGTCTGACCGAAGAGCACGCCGGAGAGCCGATCGACGAACGCGCGCGATGGGCGCTCGAAATGGACGCCGCGTTCCGGTGCCGACGCCTCGAGTCCGCGCACGAAGATATAGAAGATGCCGCCGAAATGTTCTTCGTACCGGTAGTTTTCGAGTCGACCGGCAAGATGCCGGTCGAGAGCGACCGTATAGAGCCACGACTGCAGATCATAGAAATGCTCGCGCATCACGGGGGCGAGCCGCTGCGGCGTGTAGTCGGCCGTCGAGTTACCGAGCAGGTTGGACTTCCAGTCGGTGAGGTAATAGCGACCATCGTGACGGAAAACGAGATCGATGAAGCCGCGCATGAAACCGTCGATCGGCTCGAATCGCAGACGACCGATACGCTCGGGAAAGGATACGTCGCCCTCGCGTTTACAAGCGGCCGCAAGCTCCGTCGGTGTGAAGCGACGAATCGGGTAATAGAACTCCATCTCGCTACGACGATCGCTTAGTCCGATCTGATTCAGAACTACCGTACGATCGTCGGCGGATAGCGGGTGGTTCAACAAGGACTCGAGCTGCCGCGTCGTTGCACTCAGCAACTCTTCAGTCAATCCGAGACTCGAAAAATACTGGGATACGAGAGAGGCGATCTTTTGCGGTTGCGTGAAATCCACATTCTCGAGGACGGCGTGTAAGGCGATACCCGTTGCCGCACCCGCCGGTAGCCGGAAGATCGGCGCAGGCCCGCCACGCGCTACGTCGTTCGAGACATCGACATCGGTGCTCGTTCGTTCGGTCTCGAGCACGTCGTAATCTTGCGCTACCTCGTCGTTATCCGCATGCGCGATGAGCCGACTGAAACTGCCGACGAGCGAATCCGCGCCGAGCATACGTGACGTCGAGCGCGCCATCGGCACCGCCTGAGCCTGTCTTTCGGCACGGACATGGAGCGCGCCGGACGTCCGTACTTTGTTTAACGAGAATAGCGTCGGTAGCGAATCGGCGAGCGCGCGGCCGGCCTCCACCGGATCATCACCCATGACTTGGGTGAGGGGGGATACTCCCTTGGTCTTGGCGCCGTTGAGATAGAGATAGCATCGATGTGAGGCGCGCGTCAGGCTCACATAGAGCAGTCGTACGTCCTCGGCGAGTCGCTCACGCTCACTCGCCAGACGGTGTGAATCCGGGACGGGGGAGGAAAGATCGAGCGTGAGTCGGTGATCATTCGTCGGATCATGGAACAGCGTCTCCCGATCTGTCGCTGAGGCCCAATGTGACGGACAGAAAACCACGGGGTACTGGAGGCCCTTGGCATTATGGACGGTGACGATTCGGACGGCGTTCTCGTCTCGCTCGAGACGTTGCACGTGATCGTCCGCCGGCGTGGTCAGCGTCCGCTGTTGCGCGCTGATCCACCTGACTAACGACGACGGTGCCAGTCTCTCGTCGCGCTCTGCGCGATGCGCAAGTTCCGCAAGATGCAAAAAATTCGTGAGCTTCCGCTCACCGCCACGCTGCCCGAGAAGTCGCTCACGGATGCCGAAGCGATCTAGTAGCTTGCGAAATCCTGCGGCGAAACCCCGCTGCTGCCAGTGCTCACGTATCGTTGCAAAATCACGGATCCATTCCCCCCGCTTTGCATCGTCGTCATCGAGCGCCAGCAACTCCGTGGCCTTGAGGGCAAAAATCGAGGTCGCGAGTGCAGACTTCAGCAGCCGCTCTCTTGAAGGGTCGAGCAACCCTGCCAAAAGCGCCACGAGTTCCTCGGCTTCGGACGTGTGGAAGACGCTGCCGTCCGTGCGTCGAACGCTCGTTATACCCGCATCACGGAGAACCTCCTGGATTGCGATCGCCTCGCGATGGGTACGTACAAGGATGGCGATGTCACCAGCCTCGAGATTACGCTCTCCAAGTCGATAGTCTCCGCTCTGCAGGATGAGGATCTCCGTTGCAATGTCGCGGGCGATGATGTCGCGCGCCCGCTTCGTGACCGGAAGACTGCCCTCTGCATCCGCAGGTACGTGTCGTAGCTGGAGTGGCGGTACATTCGGCGTTCGCAGATCGCGGAGCGCACCTTTTGTCGTTGTACCATCGGCGGGGATTGCTGCCGCGAATTCGAGGCCCGACTGTACGAAGCAGTCGCTGCGAAGAGAAAATAACGCGTTGACTCCCTCCACGAGCGGGGCGACGGAGCGGTGATTGTGACGTAGCGTGTAGTATTGACTGGCGCCGTCGATCACGTTGTCGCGAGCTCGCAAATAAGTGAATAGATCTGCGCCACGGAAGCCGTAAATCGACTGTTTCGGATCACCGATCAGCATCAGCCGGTGAGGCGCCTCGGCGAAACAGCGATGGAATATCCGGTACTGAAGCGGATCCGTATCCTGAAACTCATCGATAAGTGCTGCGCGAAAGCGGCGACGTAAGGCGTTGACGAGGGAGTTACCCGTAGGCCCACGCAGCGCACCGTCGGTTTGCGACAGCATGTCATCGAAGGTCATCACATTGCGCGCGGCCTTGGTACGCGGCAGCTCGTCTGAGGCGAATCGAAGCCAGTCTGCTCGCACTGCCGAAATCCACTCGAGAGACGCCCGAACGAAGCCGCTACAGATATCGTGGAAGGCATCGTCGGGATAACGATTTTTCTTAAGACGCTTATCGCGAAAACCCTCAATCGATTCGGCAGACAGTTTGTGTAGGCTCGCGATCGTCGCCGGAGTAACGATGGCTGTGGTCACCGCATCATCAAGCGCAGCACAGATCTGGGCTGCCTCGTCTGCCGGGAGCTTGCCGCGACTCAATGCCTTGTGTGTACACAGCAACTCCGTCAGGCGCGTGCCGTTCGTTCTCCACGACGCGAGTGCCTCGCGCGCTACATGCGAGAGTTCTCGGCTTGCGATATCGAGGCCCTTTTTCGAAACGGGGAGTACTATCAAGTCGTGGTGAGAGAGGACGCTTTTCAGCAGGTTCGCTAGACCGACTGGCAAGAGTGAGTCCCGACTTGCGAGTGCGAGCGCAACGGGGTCACCACCCAGAAGGTTTCGACGCCAAAAATCGTGTGCGAGGTCGATGTACAAGCCACTCGGGTCGGTGAGGACCTCGACGTCGAAGGGCATATCGCCCTCGAAGGCGTTATCGTGCAGGACTTGCTGACAAAAACCGTGGATCGTGGAGATTGCAGCTTCGTCGAACGCAGTGACCGCAAGACGCAGGCGCTGCTGTACGGTCGCGAGCGGCAAACCGCTCGCTCTCAGGGCGCGCGTGACCGGATCGGTAGTCGTGTCGGCGCAGAGTTCCCGATCGATCGCCTGCAGTCTGCGACGGATACGCTCGCGAAGTTCACGGGTCGCAGCCTCGGTGAACGTGACGACCAACACCTCGCTGATAGCTAGACCCTCGACAGCCACGAGGCGCGCCACGATTCCGGAAATGGTGTAAGTCTTCCCCGTGCCGGCGCTTGCTTCCAGCAGCGAGATACCCGTGCCGAGCGCGGTCGACTCGAGTTCGAACTCCGGCGCGATCGTCACGTCGACTCCTCGAGACGATGTCGAAGCAGCGGACCTAGCACGCATCGTGCAACGTTGGCGAACTCAGGGCTTTCCCATGGCAGGCCATCGACGGTGCCCAGTATGTTCCACGCGTCATCAACTTCGCCGGGGGAATGCGAGTGAGGGTTTCCGAACCAGGCTTTTTCGGCTGCGGCGACGGGATCTTTATTCTCGGCTTGCGCTTCGACGAACGCGAGAGACGTAGCGGGAAACAGCGGCAGGGGCGATTGCAATCCACGCCAAAATAATTCGAAAAGTTCACATACCAGCTTCTCGGTGTCGGCCGAATTCGGCGGCTCGAATCGCACCCTTCGGCCATCGCGGTCGATCAGCAGCGTCTGGGTGCTTGGCACCGCGACGTTCAGTATTACGTGCAGGATCCAGGCCGATATCTGATCTTTGGCTTTGAGGGATGCACAACGGAAGCGGCAGAGCTTGCCATCGTACAACGAGTCTATGACGCCCTCGATGCGCCACGGCCCGAACTCCCGCAAAATCTGTATCGAATGTCTTTCGGCGGTGCCGATCGTACGTCGCACCTCATCGACGAATATGTCAACTGTACGGGTGAGATCATGACCGATCGCCTCACCCAAAAGCCCGCTCGGAACCCGACCCTTAGCTTGCGCTGCTTCCCAGTGCGGGCGGATCTCTGCACGCAAAGCAGACTCCGTCATCGCTTGACGAAGATCATAGGCGGATAAGTTATCGAGCTTCAGTGGCTCGTGCTCCAGCGGCAGTTCTTTGGTATGCGCGGGCGAGATACCGAGACGCCACTCGAGCAGTCGTCTCATAGGATGAGAGAAAAATTGAGCGAGTCGCTGCGGACTCACGATTCGCCAATCATCGGGGGGTGCAGGCAATGGCTCGATAAAAAGATCACGACGCGGAGGACGAGCTCCTTCGAGCAGCGCCGCCGCTGCAGCATTCGCTCGCGAAAAACTTCCGCCTAGCCTCTCGAAATTACGTGGACTGAAGGCCTGCAACGGATGCTTAACGGCCAAACGCGCCTCCACCGAAGCAGGCAAATCGAAAGCGCGCGTGAGGTAATCAGCGAGTTCGATCACCACGCTCGACGGAGGGCAATCTGTGGTGTCACGGTGCGAGAGCCCGCGATGACTGATATAAATTCGATCACGCGCAGCGAGCAACGTTTCGAAAAAAAGATGACGGTCGTCCTCGCGCAGAGAACGATCACCGCGTCGAGGTGCGGTAACCATACGATCGAAGGCCAGCCGCGGGTTTTGTCGTGGATACTCGCCATCGTTCATGCCGAGCAGACAGATCACGCGTGTCGGTATGGCGCGCATCGGCTTGAGTGAGCAGAAGGTCACGCGCCCGTCGAGGAAGCCGCCTCCTCCCGGTAGGTCGCGCAGACAGTGATCGAGACTTGCGATCACGACTTCCGCATCAAGCGTCTGCTGCTCTAGCGATGTCACATGGTCTAGAAGATCGGCGATGACCGTCTGTACGGCATGGAGTTCGGTCGCCAGAGTTGAATTGTTTCCGAACAGACCTTGAATGATCTCGCACAGGAGCGGCGACCAATCCGCTCGCAGACGAGGAGCCTGCAGTTGCGTGGCGATGCTACGCAGGTGATCAAGTGCTATGAGAAATCGTTCGAGCGTGTCGAGCGATTCGCCTTCGAGGTCTGAGAACGGCAGCAATTCGCCGTACATCCGCGGGCCGCGACCATCGAGGGCTAAGCCGGCAAGGAGCGTCGCAGCGGTACGTTCCCACGTGTGATCTTGTACCGCAGGAAATCCGAAAGTCTCTTTGTGTGCGGCATCGAGACCCCATACGACGCCGGTTTCGGCGATCCAGCGCCTGATTCGCTGAAGATCAGCGTCGTTGAGGGCGAAGTTACGCCGTATCGGCTCGCACTCGAGGACGGCGAGCAGGCGAGTCGTTTCGAAGCGCGAGACGCCGAGCTCGAGTACTCTGAGGAGAGTGTCGGCGACCACGAAGCGGCGGCGGCAGGACTGATCGGCGAGCGACCACGGGATTCGGGTCGCATCGCTTTCGGGGCTACCGAATACCGCTGCGATGTACGGCGCGTACGTATCGATATCGGGTGCCATAACGAGTACATGCCGAGGACGCAACGAGCGATCATCCTCAAAAAGTGCGAGCAAGTGATCGTGGAGGATCTCCACCTCCCGCATGTGCCCGTGACAGGAGTGGATACAGATCGACGCATCATCCTCATCGATTTTCGTTTTGATCGAGCTCTGACCACCGTCACGCATTTCCAGAAAATCGTTTTGTAGATGATTGAGGAGCCGGTTAGCCGCGGCGGGTTCGAAGAATTCGCTGGCTTGCTGGAAGTCGCGCTCGATGAGCTGTTCGATCATCTCGCGGCCGAGTCGCCCCAAAGACAGCGCCAGTGGATTTCCATCGGCTGGCGCTCGCAGATCCCCCGCGCGCAGGCGTTGTTTCAGAGTTGGCAGATCGCTCCAGTAGTGCTCGGTCGGTGAGAGTGCGTAGAGATCGATGCGCGTCGAGATGGAGGCCTTCCACAGTACATCGAGGAAGGCGGGAGGAATGGTGCTGAGACCGAATATCCGTAGACGTGCCGGCAGGGAACTCAAAGAAATTTCGTTCTCTGTAATCGTGCCGACGGCGGCATGCAGGTCGACGAAAGATTCCTCACCCCCGAGCGTCTTGCGGAGCGCGCGCCAGAGCTGCGCTTGCCAGTCAGCAGGATCGGCGCCGTCATCCCATGAACGCAGCAGTTCCGGGCGATAAATCTGGTATTGATCCAGGAGGCTTGCGATGCGCCGTGCAAGCTCGAAACGTCGCAGGGGCGAGCCATCGCGCAGATAATTTCTGACAGGATCGAAGGCTGGGTGATCGAGATGGCGAGGCAATACGTCGTATGCCCACCACATCATGGCATCACGCCCAAAGCCGGGTGAGCACCTGCGCCCGCTGCCGAGCAGCGAGCTCATCAACTCGTCGATGACGCCACGCGGAAACGGGTAACGAAGGCCCATGGCGAGGCCCGTGCGTTCGGCGATCCGCATAGACAGCCAGCGAGCCGTCTCGGCGCTCGAGACCACCACGGCCGTCGAGCCGAGCGGGTCGCCTTGCTCACCGGCCAGATCGGCTGCAAGCGCGTCGGCGAGGGACTCGAAACGATTGGACAGGTGCAGGAAGAGCTGCGATTCGCGGGGTGGGGTCATGGGCGTAGCCCATGATATCGCGCGGGACCGGCTCAACCAGTGAGCCCACTCAGTGATCCGGAATCACGATTTTCGGGCAATTCCGCCCCGGGTCGGGCCACACTGCGCTCCGCAGCGATTCACCGCCTGCTGGAGGCCAAGACATGTCGATCCGATCCGCGTTCCTCGGTGTGCTGCTCGCCTTCGGTATCGCCCCGGTCTGGGCGGATACCCCGGCGAAACCCGTTTCGGCAGCCGAATTTCGCGAAGTTCTGCAGCAGCATCAAGGCAAGGTTCTGGTCGTCAACCTCTGGGCGACCTGGTGCGTGCCCTGCCTGCGCGAGGTGCCCGACCTGCTGAAACTCGAAATGGAGTTAGCAGGACGAGGGGTGAAGTTGATCGGCGTGGCCGTCGATGACCCTAGCCCGGGTGCGGCGCAGGTCGAGCAGTTTCGGCGGAAGTATTTTCCGGCCTTCCTCACGTACGCCCGAAAAGGCCCGGAGATGGACGAGCTTGCGAGCGTGATCGATCCTGCCTGGAACGAAGTTGTACCGACGACCTACATCGTCGATCGCAAGGGTAAGGCGGTGGTTCGCATACAGGGTAAGAAATCGCTCGAAGAATTTAGGGCTGCGGTCGCAAAGGCACTCTGAACGGCGATCGATCTATTTTTTACGGAGCGTCGATGCGGGTGGTGGCGCCCGGGGTGATGCGCGCCGTCTTCGCTGCAAAGCGCATGCTGACCGTTGCACCCGGCTGCTTCGCCGTCGTCGGATCGTACTCGCTGCGTGTCGGATCGGCATCCACGTCGAACTGGCAGGTGAACGCGATCGTGTAATCGCCTGCCTCAAGAAACGGGATCGTGAAATTGATGGGCGCGCCCGGAACGGTCGAAGTCAACGATTGATAGACGATCGGATCGGTGCCGTCGGTAGGGTCGCCATCCATATCGTCGGGTACGGCCGCGCCGCCCGAAAATACGTAAATGCCGGATTTGCACGCGCTTACGCCCGTCTGCTGCGCCGCGGCGAGCGTGGCGATATCGAGGGTTCCCGAGAGCGAACCGACCTGCAATTCGTCGATGAGTCGCAACGACGGCCTGAGAATCCAATTGGGCGATAGGCCTGGAGGTGCAACGATCGATTTTCGCAGGTCGAAATCTATGATGAGCCGGGTTACGCCTCCCTGTGCTACGGTGAAACGACGACTGAGCTTGAGTCCGGATTCGGAACCGCTCGGTATGAAGAGTGGAAATTGTCGGCCGTCTCGCAGACGGATTCGCGAGCCGCTCTGCAGATTCTGCTCGGCGGAAATCTTGAGTCGCAGCCACTCGTACTCCCCGGGTAAAACCGGACTACCTTCAATAAGGTTCGCCGTACGGCCGTCACGGAACTGCAGCAGGTCGATGGAGCGCGGCGTATCGAAATCGATGTTGATGGTGCTCGCGGGGCCTCGCTGCAACTCAATTCCCGTGAATACCACGATCACCTCTGCCGCATCGTCAACCGGGGCATCAGTGACTCTTAAGGTAAGAAAACCGCTCTGCGGGGCGATGGCGGTGGGAGTGTCACGGCCATCGCCGCCGCAGGCACCGAGGACACCGATCGCCAGCAGCATGAAGTAGCGGGCGAGAGCGCGAAGACTCCGGGAACGAACACCCATAATAGAAATCATGGATGAACCGGCGACGCGATTCCGTGCGTCCGATTACACTTCCGCCATTACCCACGGGGTGCAGGTATGAAAACCATCAAAAAAGTTCTGGCATGGACGGGCGGTTTCCTGGTGCTGACGCTCGGCGTAGCCTCGATGTGGTTTTGGTTCACACCGGTTGGCCTCAACAATTACGTCAACAAGATCACCATCCAGCTTGCGATCAATTCTCCCCAGGCGTTGACGCAGATCGGCCTTGTCGACGACACGCTGCTCGATTTTCACAGCGGTAAGCTCGACGACCAGACCAAGGCGTTCGAGGACCGTATGCTCGAGCAAGTACGCGGAGCCCGCGCCGGACTCGATCGTTACGGGCCGCAGGGGCTCGAGGGCCAGGAGCTGCTGACGTGGAAGATCACTGCGTGGTTCCTCGACGATATGATCCGCCAGGGTGAATTGCGTCCGAGCGGCTACCGCATCAACCAGATATCCGGTGCCACCGTCGATGTGCCGCAGTTCCTCACTGACGGTCATGTGATTCAAAGTGCGCGCAGCGCCGAGCGCTATCTGTCGCGGCTTCACGAATTCGGTAGGGTATTGCGTGAGGTCAAAGCGAGGGTGGAGGAAGACCGTGCTCAGGGTGTCGTGCCTCCCGACTTCGTGATCTCGCAGGCGCTCATCGGCATGCGTGCCTTCATCGAGGGCGGAGCGACCAAAAATGCTCTGGTGACTACGCTGCCTGCCAAGCTCGAGAAAATCGAAAAACTCGATAACGCCAAACGAGAGCAGATCGTGGCCGAGGCAACCACGATCGTGCAGCGAGAGATCATTCCCGGCTACGAGGCCATGATCGCTCTTTTTGAGCAAATGCAGAAATCGGCGACGCACGATGCCGGCATTTGGCGTCTACCCAAAGGAGGGGCGATCTACGCGGCAGCTCTCCGTTCGAACACGACGACCGACATGTCGGCCGAACAAATTCACCAGACGGGGCTGGCGGAGGTCGCGCGGATCGAACGGGAGATGCTCGCGATACTCGATTTACAGGGGATAACGGGAGCCACACTCGCCGAGCGAATACACGCGCTGAACACTCGTGCCGATCAAGTTTTCTCAAATGACGATAATGGTCGGGCGCAGATGCTTGCGTATCTGAAAGAGGTCGACGCGCGTGTCATGGCAGCAGCACCGCGGTTCTTTCGTACCATACCGCCGCAGCCGCTCGAGATCGTACGAGTGCCGGAGTATTCGCAGGACTCGGCGCCCGGAGGTTACTACAACGCGCCGGCGCTCGACGGGTCGCGCCCCGGCAGGTTCTACATCAATCAAAAGAACACCGGCGACAACCCCAAGTTCACCTTGCCGACACTCATGGTGCATGAGGGTTCTCCGGGGCATCACTTCCAGTTGTCGGCTGCTCAACTCATTGAGGGCGTCCCGATTCTCCGCAAGGTCGTACCGTTCAATGCGTACGCCGAAGGCTGGGCACTGTACGCAGAAAGAATCGCGAAGACAGAAATGGGCATTTACGACACGGACCCGCTCGGCGATCTTGGTCGTTTGCAAGCCGAGATGTTTCGGGCGGTGCGACTCGTGGTCGATACCGGCTTGCACGCCAAGCGCTGGTCGCGCGAGCAGGCGATCGAATACATGATTGCGAAGACGGGGATGACCGAAGCAGAGGTGACGCGTGAGATCGAGCGTTATGTTGTCTGGCCGGGGCAAGCTACGGGCTACAAGGTCGGGCAGCTTGCGATACTTGCCATGCGAGAGCGTGCAGAGCGTGAACTCGGCGATCGCTTCGACGTAAAAGCGTTCCATGAAGTTCTGCTGATGAACGGCGGTATGCCGCTCGACATTCTCGATGAGACGGTGACCGAGTGGATCCGCGAGACGCGGGCCAAGAAAATCTGAATCGAGGATTCACCGTGACTCTCTATCCGAATCTGCTCGCGTCGCTCGATTTGGGGTTTACGACGCTACAAAACCGCGTGCTGATGGGCTCTATGCATACGGGCCTCGAGGATAAGGCGGAGCACTTTGCACGTCTTGCAGAATATTTCGCCGAGCGGGCGCGCGGTGGCGTAGGGCTTATCGTCACCGGTGGTGTCGCGCCCAACATCGAGGGGTGGGTCGCGCCATTCGCTGCACGGCTCAGTACGCATCGTGCTGCGGCGCGACATCGGCCGATCACCCGCGCCGTGCACGCCGAGGGCGGGAAAATTGCCATGCAAATTCTCCACGCCGGGCGCTACGGTTATCACCCCTTGTCGGTCGCACCGTCGCGTATCCGCTCGCCGATCACTCCGTTCACGCCTCGCGAACTGTCGAGTAGCGGAGTGGAGCGGCAGATCAGGGCGTTCGTGCGCTGTGCTTCTTTGGCGCGTGAGGCGGGATACGACGGCGTTGAGGTGATGGGTTCCGAGGGCTATTTCATCAACGAGTTTCTCGTCCGCGCGACGAACCGACGAACCGATCGTTGGGGCGGAGAGTACGAAAATCGTATGCAGCTGCCGCTCGAGATCGTCTCGCGCGTACGCGAGGCGGTCGGTCTCGACTTCATCATCATCTATAGATTGTCGCTCATCGATCTCATTCCCGAAGGTCAGAGTTGGGAAGAAGTTGTGAAGCTCGCCAAAGGCATCGAGCGGGCAGGCGCAACGATCATCAATTCTGGTATCGGTTGGCATGAGGCTAGGGTGCCGACCATTGCAACCTCAGTGCCGCGAGCGGCCTTTACGTGGATCACGCGCAAGTTGCGCGCCGAAGTGAAGATTCCGGTATGCACGAGTAATCGTATCAACACGCCCGAAGTGGCCGAGAGGGCGCTTGCAGAGGGCGATGCGGATCTCGTCTCGATGGCAAGGCCGTTGCTTGCAGATGCCCATTTCGTGCGCAAGGCGGCCGAGGGTCGGGCGCAGAGTATTAACACCTGCATCGCTTGCAACCAGGCCTGTCTCGATCACACCTTCTCCAAAAAAATCGCTTCCTGCCTTGTTAATCCGCGTGCTTGTCACGAGACCGAGATCGTCATTCGGCCGGCAGCGACAGCGAAGCGTGTTGCCGTCGTCGGCGCGGGTCCTGCGGGGCTTGCAGCGGCGGTCACCCTGGCCGAGCGCGGTCACCGCGTCAGTCTTTTCGAAGCGGACGCCACGATCGGCGGCCAGTTCAATCTCGCCAAACGTATTCCGGGTAAGGAAGAGTTCGAGGAAACGCTGCGTTACTTCCGTGTACGACTGCAGGAGACTGGCGTCGAGCTTCACCTCGGCCGTGCGGTGACAAGTCAAGAACTCGTTGCTGCGCGCTATGACGATGTCGTACTCGCGACGGGCGTCACGCCGCGCGACCCTGGCATTCCAGGCCAGAATCATCCGACGGTGATGAGTTACCTCGAGGTGCTTACGGGACGCCGACAGGTCGGGGCGCGCGTGGCCATTCTTGGCGCCGGCGGCATCGGTTTCGACGTTGCAGAATTTTTGGTGAGCGACGGGCACTCGTCCGCGCTCGATCGACTGCAGTGGATGCGCGAGTGGGGCGTGACCGATCCTGCGCTCGCCCGCGGTGGAGTCGCTGGTGTCAAACCCGAACCCTCCCCGCCGGCGCGTGAGGTCTATTTGCTGCAGCGCAAGGCATCTAAACCGGGGGCTGGGCTAGGCAAGACCACGGGGTGGATCCATCGTGCCGCCCTTAAGATGAAGCGCGTTCAGATGCTCTCCGGAGTCGCTTACCAGACTATCGACGATGACGGGCTCCACATTCTCGAAGGCGAGAGTCCGCGAACCCTCAAGGTCGATAGCATCGTGCTCTGCACCGGCCAAGAGCCGCGTCGTGAGCTACAGCATCCCCTGCAGATGGCCGGTGTGACAACGCATCTGATCGGTGGGGCGGATGTGGCCGCCGAACTCGATGCCAAGCGCGCCATCCGGCAGGCCACCCTGGTTGCGCTCGAGATTTAGACCTGCCGACAGGCCGGGAAGACGGGGCGTTTCGAGTATCATTCGCGGCCGGGGCGGGTCCGCCCCAACCACGGTTGGTTTCAGTCAGATGAGGTGGCCATGGCCCTGACGATCGGAGTTCCCCGGGAGACCTTTGCCGGCGAGAAACGTGTTGCAGCCGTCCCTGATGTCGTCGAGAAGCTGATCAAGCTCGGCTTTACCGTATGCATCGAGAGCGGGGCTGGAGCCGCTGCCAATTTCACCGATCAGGCCTATGCCGCGGCCGGAGCGCACATCGTGACGGGGACGGCCGATCTCATGGCCCGTGCCGACATCCTCTTCAAGGTCCGGGCGCCATCTGCGGTCGAGGTCTCCGCGATGCGTCCGGGTACGACACTCGTCAGCTTCGTCTGGCCTGCGCAAAACCCCGAATTGATGCAGCAGTTCGTCGCGCATCGATTGACCGTTCTTGCGATGGACAGTGTGCCGCGCATTTCACGCGCCCAGAAAATGGATGCGCTCTCCTCGATGGCGAACATCGCGGGCTATCGCGCAGTCATCGAGGCGGCCCATCACTTCGGACGCTTCTTCACTGGACAGATCACCGCTGCAGGTAAGGTCCCGCCAGCAAAAGTATTCGTGATCGGCGCGGGTGTTGCGGGACTCGCCGCCCTCGGCGCCGCCGTCGGTCTCGGAGCCATCGTGCGCGCGAACGACACCCGTCCGGAGGTGGCTGATCAGGTCAAGTCGATGGGCGCGGAGTTCGTACCCGTCGACTATCAGGAAGAGGGCACGGGTGTCGGTGGTTACGCGAAGGTGATGAGCGAGGGCTTTCAAAGAG
>Ga0129333_10003290_pt1 | contig 15100 bp, 10 predicted proteins | sample CPB6_08_DNA_FD_94474 | JGI IMG/M metagenome (GOLD analysis project Ga0129333, IMG submission 94474) | Freshwater to marine salinity gradient microbial communities from Chesapeake Bay, USA - CPBay_Sum_0.6_0.8_DNA | ecosystem: Environmental > Aquatic > Marine > Coastal | place: USA: Chesapeake...
ACTTGGTCCCGAGTGAGGCCCACCAGAATGCCGAAGTTGTTCTCGATCGCCGCCCGGTTGTCGAAGAAGGTGGACTCCGCCCACAATCTGCGGGGGGCCGGGTTCTTCGGGTAGAACTTCCCGTAGATGAAGCGGAGGTAGTTGCCGTCCCTCCGGCGAACAACACGGATGGTGGCTTGGACCTCTTCTTCCAGCTCCACGTCGGGAGGGGGGACGATCGGGGTGGTCAACAGCAGCTCGTACCCCGACACCACGTCCTGGATCAGGTACTCCCCCTCCAGTGCCGAAGGGCTGTCGATGAACAGGCTGTCCCCTGCGGAGACCCCCAGATCGAGGAAGTCTGAGCCGAACACCTTGAAGGAACGGGAGCCTGGGGTGAACAGGACCGTCTTCGACAACACGGTCTTTCCGCCAACGCAGAAGTCTCCGTTCTCGAAGTAGATATTCTGGGACTGATAGACCGGGTACTTAAAGCCCCGCACCTCTCGGTAGGTCTGCCCGCCCTCGGTGACAATCTTCGGGGATGCGATGTACTCCTGCACGGTGGGGATCGCCAGGACGTCGTCATCAATCGGGATGACCGAGTTCCGGATGATGCCGGTGGGGCGGGCCTTGAAGGAGATGCCGGCCACGGTGATCACCGAGTCCGGACTCAATGCGGCGTTGAAGAACGCTCTCTGAAACTTAGGCTGGGAGAGCTCCGTGAGGACTCTCTTTGCGGTCCCGGAAAAGACCACTTCCCCGGTAATCGACTGGGTGGCCCCCTCTATCCCCAGATCATCGAAGATGCGCTTGATCTCCGTGTCCTCGAGGGCAGGGACCTCCCCGTCCTTGATGGCCTCCCTGGCGAGGGTGAACCCGAGGCGGTGGCGGTCGGCCCCGGTGACCTGGGTCTGAATGGTGCTGGAGAGAGTCGATCCCTGCCGCTCGATGACCCACTCAAGGACATCCCAGCGACGCACCCCCAAGGCCTCAAAGTCCTGCGTCGTAGAGGACAGGGTGTGGGGGATCCGCCACTCCTGAGAGGAGATCCCGTACGGTACTTCCGCTTGGTCCGCGGTGACCGTGACCGAGGGGCTGGTGCGGCTGCGGTCCTTCGTGGACCGCAGGCAGGTCAGCGTCCTCCCTGCAAAGTGGACGACCATGCTCCCGGCAGATCCCTCAAGCTGGGCCGTGGTCTTCGTTTCCGGCAGGTAGAAGGTCTCGGTCAGGAGGCGGGGGGCTTGGCTCACCGTGATGCGGACCGGCCGGTAAACAGAGCAGAGCACCTGCCCGGTATCCGAGCTGGGGGGAGCCTTGTCCACCCGGAAGTACGAGCCGCTGACCTCAAGGATCCGGTAGAACCCCTGGTTGGGACCCGAAGGTACCTGAATCACGTCCCCGACGACCATCGGCTGTACGCTGCCCTCGAGGACGTCGGTCGTGGTCAGGGTATCCAAGAGGGTCTGGTCGGTGGACAGGCCCTCCGCGATCTGATTCGAGGTCGGGGCCCCGACAGACCAGTCCTTGCTCTGAAAACTAAATTGGAATGAGATGTTCTTGTTGTAGATCCGGTCCGAACCGAAGTTGGGGAGGGATCCTGCGGCCAAGACGTAGCCAGTCTTCTCCGCGTTCGCAGAGGAGAGCGAGTAGGTCCCCACGTTTCCCGAGTTCGAGCTGGTTAGTACAGTGAGCTTCTCCCCGAATACGCCGGGGTACACGACCCCCTCCACGACGCGGATTTCGGTGGGGGAAAGCAGAATGGCTCGCGCGTCGGTGGGCTCGGAGGTTCCGTCCAAGCCCGCACCCTCACGAGCAAGGCGGAAGGACGAGTTCCCGTAGTCGACGGCGAACCAGGGCTCGTAGCTCAACCACCGCTTCTGCACCTGATCTTGGATGTCCCGGATGCTCTTGTTGAAGTCCGCTTGATAGACCCGCATTAGGTCCGAGCCGACAATCTGAATCAGCGCCGACCACAGGGTCTCAAACCATTCCCGATTCTCAAGCTCGAACCAGGCATCTCGGAGGTAGCTCCAGATGAACTTGCCGTCCGGGACCAGCCCGCTCCCGTTGGGAATCAGGATCGGCTTGACGTGGATCAGGGTGGTTACCGGGGGGCTGTAGAACACCCCGTTGTAGACCACCAGCTGAACGACGTAGAAGCCCGTCTTGTCTGGTGCGAAGGTGACGACCGACCCTTCCTCGTCCTTCTTAGAAAACCCTTGCCGGGCGACCTCGGACCCGATCGGCACCGACCCGAGAAAACTCCAGAAGTAGGTCAACGGGCTGCCATCGGGGGAATAGCTTCTCTCCCCGCTGACGGTGATGACTGACCCGACCACGGCAAACGTGGGCGTGGAGGAGATGCCCGCCACCGGTACGGGTCGTTCGTTGAGGACCTCCCCGGTGAAGGAGAACCGTGCTTGGGACGGCATGAAAGCCTCGAATCAGAAGACCGTCTTGACGTCGACGTGGGCCATGAACTTACCCCCGAACAGGTACGAGGGGTACTCGGAGTAGGCGCGGGTGATCCCGACGTCGTAGCCCGAGGACCGGCCCCAACGAATGAACGACCAGCGGGTTACTGCGTTGAAGTCGGACGGGAAGTGGCCGAACGAGATCCCAAATAGGTCGCCCGACCCGACGGGGAGATCGAAGTTCTGGAGCTCCTTCGACCACGGGATGATCAGCGGAGCTGACCTAACACGGGTCCCCCCACACCACACAGAGATGGCTTGGCGGGGGATGTACTCAAGCCGGTACACGAGTTCCTGACCCCAGTCGACCGGGGAGGAGAACCGAAGACCCAAGTCTGTGCCCCGGAGGATGTCCTCCTCCGTTCCCGATCCGGGGATGATGCCTATCTTCCTGCCGCCAGGACCGCACTCAAACAGCCCGAGGTACAGGTTCCGGTCGAAGGCGTTGAGGGAGAAACCGATCCCCGTGTTGGAGTACCCGGTCGCGCCTCGGGTGTAGTTGAACGAGTTTACCTTCAGCGCAAATTCCAACCAGAAGCCCTGCTCTGGTCGGTGGAGCATCTCCCTGAACAATGTGCACTGGGTGCCGTAGAGGGATGACGTCTTGGAAACGGTGAGACCGTCGTTGTAGGAGATCGACCCACCAGAGGTGTTGCTCTGGAAATTATCAGGAGGACCTAAGGGAGCAAGCGGTTCCCAAGACTCGAGGTGGTTGAGGTAAGTGAGATGGCGAACCTTCATCTCACCGGGCAGGCCGGCCCCCAAAAAGCCCACCGAGAACCCCGGCCGCCCGGACGTGGTCTCCAGAGAGGACAGCGGGGAGGACGCCACCACCGACCCGCCGACCGACAAGGAGGCCGTGTTCCGGATTCGGTCAACCGAGACTCGAACCATCGAATACCCTCCGGGAACAAACCCCACCTCCTGGTCCCCCAAGACGAGGAAACTCCCGGAAACGGTGCTTCTTGCTCGGACCACGATCTGCCGAGAACCGTCGTCAATCCGGAGGATCCCCAGGTTCTCTCCCGCCGACAGGATGGGGAAGCTGATGGAGGCCTCAAGCATGCATCCGTGTTCACGCTCCGCCAGCAGCGGCTCGGACCGAAAAAGGTAGGCCGGGGCGGAATCTCTCTTGATCGAGAAGGACTCAACGACCGTGGGGTCGGACCTCATCGGGTTGAGAACGGTGGACGAGAACCCGACCGGGGCCCAGGAGGAGGCCCCGGAGTCCTCCGGGGGAGCGCCCTTCGCGGGGCTGTAGGTGTAAGGCGCATCCGGGAGAACGGTCATCCCGTGATTCGGGGACGGTAGACCGTCAATCACCGCCTGTTGAAAATCCGGGTAGAGTGCCCACTCGGCGACTCTGACCACCGTACCGGCGGTGCCGGCGTTCCCGAAGCAGAGTGTCGCCCCCTCCGAGCTAACGGCCCCTCTCGGGCCGAGCTCCTCGATCCGCTGCTCCCAAAGGGGGTCTAGCAGGCCTCCGTTTGGGCCGACGCTAAAGACCCGGAGCATCCCGGTCACGGGATCCAGGTGAACGGCGACCGAAGGTTCCCCGCTCAACTGACCCAGAGCCCTCCGGGCGTAGCTGTAGCCGTAGGAGGACCCAACGGATTCTTCCCTTGCAAGGCTCTCCATGTAGAGCACGGGCGGCCCGGAGCTGCCCTCCTGGAGGTAGAGCATCAATCCAGTCCCGGCTCCACCATGTGCGAGGGAGAAGAAGGGTGGAAGGACGTTCTCCGTTTGAGTCCACTCCCGGGCGGAGGAAACCCACTCGCCCGACGATGGGGACTGGAACCGGACCAGTCCTAGGACGGCGTTCTGGGCATCACAGGGGACAGAGACCCGGTAGATGCCGGCCTCTCGTACCAGACTTGTGTTCTTGGTGATCGTCAGCTCCGGCCCCAAGGAGACCGAGGCTTGCCCTTGAACCGGAGTCAACCCATTCACGGGGATGAGGGATACGGTGGACCCCTTCCCCGACACCGGGACCGCACGGGCACCGGAAAGGCCCGTGTGCCCGAACAGTACGTTGAGGGACTGAAGCATGACCGGGAGGCCAACAGCGGAGCGAACGCCGAACTCCACCGCCCGGCCAGGGGTGTGGGTCCCCGGAAGGTCACCGGGCTTGGTGTTGACGATCGATAGCGGCAAGGCTCACCCCAAATCCTGAAACCGTGGCAGTATACGCCCCACGATGCCTACCTTCCAAGGACTGGACCCCGAGACGATACGAAAGCTTCTGGAGGGTCAAGAAGATGTTCTGACCCCTCAGATCCGAAAGGAGCAGGCCTACTTCCGGGCCCTACCCTGCCCGGTCTGCCGGAATCAGGCAACCACGAGCCTGATCGATGGAGCCCGCCCCTTCTCCCCGGGGGCCATCCTACCCAACCGTGTGTTGGTCTGTACCCGCTGCGAAACAGAGTTTGACCCGTACACCGGCCTGGTTCGCAAGGTTATCTCCGAGTCAGTTTGATCCGCTCCCCCTTGGGGATCACGCGGAGGGTTGAGACGTCCTTCCCGGAGAAGAACTGGGTCACCCGAATGGTCCCGTCGTAGGGGACCGTGACCGAGGAGCCCCCGACCTCGTTCTGGCCCTTCTCCAACCAGACTCGGCGCGACCAGTCATGAATCAGAACGACCGCCTCCGTCGGGGTGTCGGGATTGCCGCCGCGTCGGATGATCTGCTCCTCCAGGCGGGAGACGTCCACAGGGGACTCGACCGGAACCGACTTGATGTAGGCCACGATGTCTGCGGCAACAACGTCGGTGGACGATCCGCCCGAGTAACTGGCGTCGTACGAGACGTAGGCCGGGAGAACGTGCCGGGCGAGCATGTTGGCCACGGTCACTCGATCCTCGCCGGAGTCTAGGAACAGCTGAAACTCCGACAGAATAGGTGCCCTCTCGTAGGTGATCCCCACCGAAGCCCCGGCAACCGAGACCTCGTTGGCCGGGCTGTTGGCGGTCCCGGTAGGGAGGACCGAAGCCGGCAGCTCCAGCGTTCCCTCCTCCTTGGTGGAGTAGGTGAGGGTTCGGTCCACTGCCCGATGGCGATACCCCTGTGACTCGAACGTAGCCGGCCGCGGCACCAAGTGAGCGCCCTCCGGAAGGTTCGACTTCTCCAAGGAGGAGAGGGACACGACCTGCGTGTCGAAGTAGTACAGGGCACCCTCGGAGTTGGCAGCGATGGTGGAGGGCGTCAGAGACCGCTCGTTCTTTCGAACGATGCGGTAGGGCCACTCTGATCCTTTGGGGGCGGCTCCCGTCACGGAGAATGAGGAGATGTCCGGGTCGGCGTAGGCCACGGAGTTGACCCCGTACTTCAACGGGATCCCCTCATAGAGACGGAATAACGGACCGATGAGAAACTCCGTACCGTTATCGGTCAGCGTGGGGGTCTGATCGGGGGCATCGGTGATCGCCCAGTAGAGTCCTGTGGGATCCGGGCTGGATGGGAAGTCGGAGGAGTTATCCCGTTCTACTTCGACGAGGTGCGCCGCGGGGACGGACGTGATCCGGTAGGAGCCGTGGTACCCGTTGAAATTTCCGTACAGGGTGATCCACTTGCCCACGTGGCTTGAGGTGAACACCGAGGTCGTTGAACGGACTCGATTGCCGGTCCCCGAGAAGTAGTAATCTTCGACGATCCCCTGCAACACCACGCTTGGGGTGGTGGTGGCCATCGACTGTCCAATCTCGACGGTCCTCGAGTCGATCACCTTCGTGACCTTGTAGGTGCCCGCATCCTCGCCCTCCTCCAGGATCATGTAGGCACCCACGTGGTTGGCCTCAAACAGCGCCGGCCCCGAGGCGGGAATTCGAACCGTGCTGGACCCGGAGACGGTCTGCACCGGGAATCGGGCGGTAGGTGCCCATGGAGTGAGAAGCACCTCCTGGTGAACCTGCCACTCGTCCCCCGCCAAGACCCCCGCGTTCAGGGCGGAGGGATACTCCGCGTCGGACAAGGCAACTTGTAGGGCCCCGCCAGAGGCCGTGGCCGAAGCATCCCGCGGGTACTCTCCGATTGGGCTGTCATCCCCAGAGATCGGGGGAAACACCTGCCGCTCGACGTACTGTTCAGGCTCGGGGCGGAAGAGCAGCTTGGCCCCGTCCTCGGTGATGTGCTCGTACAAGGTCACATTGTCCGAGGTTGCGGTTCTCTGGGTGAAGAGCACGGGGTCCGTGAAGTAGGACCGGACCGACCCGCGGGCCGGGTCTCCCCAGGAGTACCGGGTCAGGAAGACGTTGTTGAGCGCGGAAAAACAGTCCGAGGCGCTCAAGACCCCCCCGAGGGTATTGAGGGCGGACGACAGCTTCTGACCGATATCAGAGGTGGAATAGAGGCCGGAAACGATGCTGCCCCAAGAGAAGCCCGCAGAGAACTGGAGGCTCGAGACGGAGATTCCACAGGCCGTCAAGAAGTCCATCACGTTCCCTAGGACGTCGACGGGAAACTGCCCGTAGATCTCGATGAGGTAGCACCACTGGATGTTGCCGGTGGGCGTGGCTTTGTTCTGGAGCCGGATCACCCGACGGATCAGGTAGTCTCCCTTGTTGGGCCCGGACGCCAGAGACAGGCACTCCCCGGGCTTAGGGTCAACTCGGGGGAAGTTCTCCGCGAGGTCCGTGCTTTCCGCGCTGACGAAGAACCAAGAGCAACGTCCGAACATGCTGGGGACTAGGTCGACTTCCGCGTAGGTCCCATCGGCCCGCTGGAATGGCCGGTAGATCCCGGTGGCCGTTTCAAATCCCATCGAGTACCGGCGGTCTCCGAAACTAGCGTCGACGGACACCGTGGGGTTCGGCACAAACTTGCCCAGGTCCGGAACCACCCATCCCGTCGCACCGGCACTTTCTCCCCGGACCCGGGCCCCTGTCATCGAGCAGTTCGTCATGACGCCGACCGGGTCGGCCGGGGGGATCGAGATGCCCGTGGGCTGATCGTCCGCTCCGAGGAGCTCGATGGACTTGTAGCGGACGAGCGGCAGGACGACTGGGTTCTGCTTGGTGTAGACCTCGTAGTTCAGGGTGCCGGTGGTCGCAGTGGCAGGCCGGTCTACCGTGACCCCGCGGCCGCCCAATCCGCCCAAGCTCTCGTCAAACCCCTGAATGGCGAACTCTCCCGCATCGGGGCCCGACAGAATGTTGATGACGTCGCCGGCCTGCGCTCCGAAGGAGATCAAGTCGATGCTGGAGAGGCGAAATACGGTGGAACCGATCGCGGTCTGAAGGTCCCCGCCGGTAGAGCCGGCAAAGGGGAACTTCATCACCTTGGGGCTGAAGGGGTCGAGCGAGACGAAGCGCGAGATCCGGTACTTCAAGGGTCCCGCCGCCGCAGAGAGGTTGCGGTCGAGGAAGAGGTTAGAGGCCTCTACTCGCTGGATTCGGTAGATCCCGGCATCCGCGCCCTGCATGATCTCCAACCGGTCCCCGACCCGAACGCCTTCCTGAAGAAGACCCCCTGCCGAATCGCTGACCTTGTTCTTGATTCCGGGGGTTGTTCCGTACGTGAACAACCCGACCCGCTCAACGAGCGGGGCCGAGTCGGCCGCGCCGCGTATGACGGTGTTCTCTTCTGAAACAGAAGAGGGCCTGACGTAGACGTCGGAGTGCCCGTAGACGTGGACCGACCCACTCCCGACCTCCGCCGGGTATTGAACACCCGAGGGCAGGGCGGAGATCTTCACGAACGGGGCCCGAACGATCCCGCCTTCGTAGGTCCCGTCCGGGACGTCGGGGGCACCGGCGGGGAGGTCCTCCAAGACTAGAAAAAATCCGGTCTGGAACCCGGAGGTGGACACAGGCACCGGGGCGGCGAGCACCTCTTGAATCCTTCGGCGGACCACCCGAGACGATTGAGACAAGAGGGGGAAGGCGGAGGTCGGCAGGTAGATGAACACCACCTCCCCCACCGACGGGGAGATGATCGCGCCATCGACAACCCGGGCTCGGACGAACGCCAAGTTCTGGTAGAGGGTCACCGAACCGAGAACCCACGCATGTCCCGGTCCCTCGGCCACCAAGAGGTCTCGCTCCATCTCGACGTCGCCGGCCCCAATCACCTGCACCGAGTCGATGCTTCCTTGGAAAGCCTCCAGCGAGCGGGCATAGGCCCCGCGCTGGGTGACCATCGACCGCTCGGAGAGTCCGGCGAGGACCTTGGAGACGAGAGTATCGTTGCTCTCGGAGGCGCTGCCGTCGGAGAACGGGCGCGGGTTGGTGACCTTCACCACGCCGGTCACGCCGTCGACCGAGACGATCTCCTCCGCGGCTACGTTGTACTCCGAGCCCACCTGTTCGGCCACGTAGTCCAAGTCGGCGTAGTACAGAGACCCGATCCGGTTGAACGCCATTTCCGCGGAGGAAACCTGGACTGCGGCCACCGGGACGAACCCAAGACCCCCGGCGGTACTCGCGCGGTTTGCCTGAATCTGAACGGTGGTGGGCGAGGAGAAGAAGATCCGGACGGTGCCGGTCGCCTTGCTTCCTACGTCCCTCCCTTGAAACCAGTTCGCCAGCAGCGCGTCGGCGTCCTGCTCGGACAGGGTCTCCGGGTCAGCCAAAGACTGGTTGCGCGAGATCGTCGCAATCTCTCGCTTGAAGGGCTCCAGAATGCTCCGCAGGGGGTTGATGAAGAGGTCCCGGAGTACGCCGGGCTCGGCCGTGTAGAGGTCGGGAAACTCTTGGGCAAACCGGTCGGTAAGGAACGACTCGATGTCGGTGTCGAAAGGGTCCGTCCCGAGGCGAGCCAAGACCGGCTCGATGAAGTCGGTCTGGGCCGGGGACCCAGGGGTGAGGTCGATACCCGGCACCAGCACAAGGAGGCGGCTCTCAAGATAGGCTTTGAATTCGGCAGAGGCCATGGGGGTTTACCTCAGAGGGAGACCGAGGCCAGCTCTCCGAGGTAGTTTCGGATGGAGACCCTGGCGTAAATGGTGGTCGATGCTTCGTCCTGCTCGATGCCCTCCAGCGGGGCCATCAGCAGACGCTCATCTCGGGGGAGATTGGAAGCCTGAGCCTGAGAGGCGAAGATCTCGGCTTCGGTGAGCTGGACAGCCCTTGTCAAATCCCCGATGGGGGGGTTGAGGGATCCGTAGGTTCTTCCGACTACGTCTCTCCCCCCGCCCCCCGACGTAGGTGCAAAAACGCTTGACCCACGTCCAGTAAGGAACACCACCATCCAAGTCTGGATCAAGCGATCCAACCCGGAGACAGCCCGGACAGGGGAGATCATTGAGAGAGAGATCTTTGCGGCCCCCTCCTCCGGCATGGCGTCGCTAAATGCCTGAAGGTTGGTCAGCGACCTTCCTTCTTGAGACGCAGGAATCTGGGCGATGACAGTGGTCATCGAGTCCACCGAGAAAGATGGGCAGGGGATGCCGTTGTAGACCACCTCCGTGGTCCGGGACAGCTGGGGCCCCTTCAGGAGAACGGAACGTGGGAACACTCCCCGAAGCGGAAAGACGTTGGTGATCTCCAGAAGAGTTTTCCTGCTGAGAATGCGGAGGTCCCTCATGACTTACCGGCCTTGGACAGGTCGTTGTAGACGGCCTTGAGGTCCTCTAGCAGCTTGTCCAGTAGCTCGACACGAGAGACCCTCTGGCGGGACTCCTTGTAAGGGTTCCCGCTCTCGTCTTTTCGCTCAGTCTTCTTCAAGGACAGCATGTCGAGCCTCTCCTGAATCAGGTGATCGAGCGTGAAGAGCTTCCGGTTTTCGTTGGAGCTTCGGACGAACGTGTAGGCAGAATGGAGCTTCCGACGCAAGGCCTCATCGACGACGGTGTTGACGTACTTCTTCTCCTGCTCCTGATCGCTGGTCTGGACGACTTCGTCGTCAACCCAGGTCTGCCATTCCGCCATCAGATGTCCCCCAGGCCAAACTTAGCGGTTTTCCAGCCCTCATCGTTGGCTCGATCGGGGAACGTCACCTCGTTTCGGGCGACGGAGCTCATCGCCAGCTCCAGGTCGCCCGAGTAGGAACCGGATCGGCCGTCCAAAGTACACCCCTCTAGAATCCGGCCGCGAAGGAGGAGGTCGGAAGCACGATCCATCCCGCGGTCTCGAAGCGTGTCGAGCACCCCCTCTGCGATGGTCCTCTCGGCCTCTGTTGACTCCGCCGGAAAAAGAGTCCCTGCATCCGTCAGACGATCCTTTAGGTCGCTCATCAGGTTTCGGAGAGAGGTCAGAAGTCGAACCAACTCACCCTGCTGGGGAGGGGACCGGGTGGCGACGCAGGAGGACACCGCCCTCTCCACCTCGTCGAGGCCCGCCGAGAATGCGGAAGCTCTCCAAGTGACAAGGAGATCAGAGAGAAGCTCTACCAGTTTTTGGTGGGCAGCAACGATGGGGGCCTCCACTAGAACATCCCCCGAGTAGGTGGGTATCGGGTCGGACAGGAAAACGCGGGTCCCCGTGACCCCTCGAATAGGGGACGAGGAGCCACCCAGTGTCAGAACCTGACCCACCGAGACCACCCCTACAGGGGAAACGGGATCTGTGTCGGTCCCAAAAACCTTGCCGAACAGGCGAATCTCGTCCGAGGTTGCATAGGCCTCCTTGGTTCCGCCCATGGCGGTTGGCCCGACAAAGGTCAGCCTTGATCCGTGATTCGTCTTCTTGCCCACGAGCCGGATGGTCCCATCGACTTGCGGGGTCGCGGTCAGGTAGGCCCCGAAGCAGATGTTCATCGCCTCTGCCGCCAAGGCCGCAGTCAAGGGGGCGGTTCCGGACTCCGTGCCCGAAAACCCAAACTTCTCGTGGGCCGAGATGTAGGTGGTGAGGCTGTTGTTTTGCGCCCTCACCGAGTAGGCGGTCGCCACTCGGATCTCGGATCCAGAAGTAGCCGATACTCGGAGCCTATTGGTCCCCGCCTGCACGTACTCGTGGGCCACTAGGCCCGGAACGGCGTTGATGGCCGTGATGAGGGCGGACAGGGTGTAGGTGCCGGGGTTCAGATTCACGGGAAGTACCGTGGTCGAGGATCCGGTAGTCACCAAGAAGAGAAGGGCCGGTTGGTAGGTCTCTGGCGGGGTCGTCTCTGGGGGGGTACCGGGCGAGGGGACTGTCACCGGCCAAGACACGGCAGATCCCACAACAAAGGGTAGGTTCCCGACCGCGTGGGTGGTCTGAGGAAAGTTCGCCGCGGATGCACTCCCGGACGCATCGGACACGGTGATACTCGTCCCCGCCGAGAGGGAGTAAGGGCCGGCAGACAGGGTCACCTCCGCCGCCGTCTTTGCCGTCTCCGCGGCCACCGAGTACCCATCAGGAAGAAGGGCGGAGGTGGAGAGAACCGGGTCGGTCACGGAGACCGTCTTGCTGAGGTGCTCGACGGAAGACTTGCCCGCAATCAAAGATTGGGCCAGAGATCTGCCGGCTTGTGTCGATCCGTCGGTCTCCATCTCCGCCAGCACTTCCTCCAAGGAGGCCCTAAACCGCACGGCGGCACTTAAGGCCTTCTTCTGGTGCAGAGGAAAGGACGAGAAGTTCTTCTCAGCCACCGGGAGTGCCGCGGCCTGCTCCGAGACCTCCCCGTACAGTGCCGCCAAGGATTTGAGGGACGCCGAAAGATCCAGCAAGGCTTCATCTGCTGGACGAGAGAATTTCCCCCCTCGTCGGACGGCCTTCCCGAGGTCCTTGTTCAGAACACGCGAGACCGACCCTCGCAGTCTCTTGAACAGGTAGTCGTCCGCCTTAACGGACCCCGCAGCCTCCATGTTCAGGAGGACGGATCGTATCTCCTCTAGACCGGTCGAGTCCCGAAGGGCGAAGACGGGGTTGGAGAGGTCCTTGGTAGCCGAAATCATATCGTCGATGACCGACGTCAGATCCACTGTCTTGACGATCAGGCTGTTTCTGGCCAGGTGAACTAGATACAAAACGGATCGTGGGTTTCGGGAGAGTGCCATGGAGATCAGGTCACTGATCGCGGCACTCTCCAGCTGTGAGTCCGGCGCCCCACCGGACCTCTCGGCAACCAAAGGGAGGCTGAGGAGGCCGGAGACCTCTTCAAGTAGTGGGGTGGTTGCCAAGCTAGTCCTCCAAGCCGATCAAGTCTTCCAGGTCTTCTTTCGCTCGGGACGGACCCCTACAGGAGCTCAGGAGAAGGGCGGCATCAGGAAGGTCGGTTCCCCCGAGGGACCCGAAGGCCCGGTCCACGTGCTCGATCTTGGAGACCTCACTCTTCGTCATTGTTCTTGCCTTCTCCCTTACGATCTGGGGAGAGATCTCCAGCATGTAGCAGATATTCTCTAGGGAGTTGAGCGACTCGCTCGTGGAGAACAGCCACCTAGCCGCCCCGTCGGCGACCTTTCGCAGCGGGAGCTTGTCACTATCCCGGTACGCCGCCCAGTCGTACATTGCCCGGATGATGACCTTGGCCCACATGGCCCGGACGCCCGCGTACCTCTTCTCCAGCTCATTGGACGGCTCGTGCGCTTCCAGCATCAGGGGCTCACCACCACCGACAAGGGGCTAAAAGAGATGACGGGGGCGGGTGACCGGATCGGGCGGATGGAGGGGTGGGGGACCACGCCGATAGTGGTGTTACCCTCTGCCTTAGCCGTAAGCTCCAAGGCGGAGTCGATGATCCTGGCCGACACCACATTGGAGTCGGCGATGATCGCATCGAACCAGAATCCGACAGACTTGGTGCGGGTGGTGTAGTCGGAGAGGCCGACCGTCACCGGGATCGTGTAGGTGTCTCCCACGCTCAGGGTCACTTGGTTCAAGGGGGCAGCATCGCTGTCCCAAGTAAGGGTGGTGGGAGAGGGGAAGATCAGATCCACCAAGTTCACCGAGGCTCGGTCGGGGACGAAGATCTTGAAGGTCCGCTCCTCCTCCCCGGAGAAGGTGACGTAGTAGATGCCGCCTCGAAGGAGGTCAAAGGAGACCACTCCCTCTCGGTCGGTGGCGAACTCCATCCGCTGCGTCACCACGAGGTTGCCCCCCACCACCTCCGGTGTCGGGTCCTCCACGATCTGGGACACCCGAACACGCGTGTTGGCCACCGGTCGGTTCGAGAAATCAAAGAACTTCCCGGTGCACTTGCAGCAGAATGGGTCGGAGGACCCGGGGAGGAGGGTCGCCTCCCCCTGTACCTCGAACTGGTTGAGGGTGGTGGGGACGGCCGGCTCGATGACCCGGAAGAGCCTTGGGTTCACGAATCGCACCCCGGCCTTGTAGAATCTCGCCTCGTATTCCGTCCCCGGATCGACAGACCCCGGAAGAGAGAAGGCGGCGTAGCCGGAGGTGCCTGTCACTCCGGAAGCCAAGAAGGCGCGGGTGGTGGGGTGGTAGATGCTGATAGAGACCCCGGAAAGAGGCTGAGGGGTCGGCTGGGTATCCAGCAGGATGAAGTCGACGGCGGCGGCCAAGGGACCCCCTACAGAGACCTGCGAATGATCAGGTCGGGGGCCCGTTGGATGGTGTAGGGGTCCGCCGCGTCCGACATCGCGGTCAGCAGGTCAAAGGTGGGCGTGCTCGGTACGACGAACTCCCGTACAAACAGAGTGCTCTCGATGGCTACCCGAACTTTCGACCCTTGGAGCAGTGCAAACTGCACGTACCCGTTCTCGTCGGCCTCGTAGGTCAAGGGGAAGTTGTTCCCCACCAAGAAGCCTGAGATCGACTGGGGGGCGTCTAGGGTCGACACCAGCACCTTGCGACGAACTGGTCGGCCGTCCACCCCAACGAAGATCGCCGAGCAGATAGAAACCGCGCCGGAAACCGAAGGCTGGGCTCCGGGTGCGGGGACCGAAAAGGCCGAGATCGGGTTGGCCCCATTGCCGGAGAACCGCCACTTGTACTTGTCCGCAGGGAAACCGGCCACGTCCGAATAAAGGTACGAGGGTTGCCCCGGGGAGAGGGCCGGACGGGCATCGGTCCCTCGGACCGCATCGCCGGCTGACCAGCCGAGGGAGTCCGCGTCGCAGTAGGTGATCTCCAAGCTGCTCACGCGTCCCACGGTCGGGGAGGTAATCAACACCCTTCCATCTGTGTCCAGAGACACCAGGCCCGGTGCGATGGGCAGCAGCAGATCCTTCACTTGCTCTGGGGTCCAGTACTCAAAGGTCGTCGGAAAGGTGATGGATCGCTCTGTCCCCCCGTTCACCTTGAACCGCAGGGTGCGGCCCCCCATCCGAAACTGCGTCTGGGGCTTGGAAGAGGTGAGCACCGCAGCAGTGGGGGAGGAAGAGGTGATCTCCTGCCACGGACCGGTCCCATTGTCGGAGCGCCACACCTCGATACGGGTGTGCCCCTGCTGGAACAGGCTGGCGGCGTTGGCCACCAGTATGGAGATCTGCACCGCCATGATGGCACCCCTATCAGCCTTCTAGGTATTCCGCCAACGAGGCCTCGGCCAATTTCGTGGCGTCTGCCGCCAACCGGCTCTGCAAGGCGGCCCCGCCCGTCCGCCCTCCCTGGATCGCCTTGAGGAAATTGACCTCCTCTTCGATCCTGGTCTTCTCCTTGCCGACGTAGTCCGTCACGGCGTTCAGCAGCTTCTCGAGTCGCGCCTGGTTTGCCATCATCTACTCCAGGTAGGGCTGCATCTTCTTGAAGACGGAGGAGCGAAGTTTGGCCACCTTGGTGTTGTCCATCCTCAGCTTCTTGGCGATCTCCCCAGGCTTCAACTTGGG
>Ga0129333_10003291_pt1 | contig 15100 bp, 13 predicted proteins | sample CPB6_08_DNA_FD_94474 | JGI IMG/M metagenome (GOLD analysis project Ga0129333, IMG submission 94474) | Freshwater to marine salinity gradient microbial communities from Chesapeake Bay, USA - CPBay_Sum_0.6_0.8_DNA | ecosystem: Environmental > Aquatic > Marine > Coastal | place: USA: Chesapeake...
GCAAACGAACGAAAAGCAACAGAAGCGGAGCGAGAATCCACTAAGTATTTTCAAACACTCATGCTGTTGGACAGAATTGGAGAGGCCTTTGATGGAATGGTTTCAGGGATTTCGGAATATGGTATTTTCGTTCGATTGTTGGAAAACCATTGCGAAGGAATGGTCGCTTTACAAAGCATCACCTCAGACCGGTTTTCGTTTGACACAGAAAAGCACATCGTTGTTGGGAAAAAAACCGGGCGATTTTACACCCTTGGCACACCGGTTCGGGTTCGGGTAGAAGAGGTTAGTCCAAGAAAACGCCAAATCGACTTGTCGCTGTTGGAGGATTAAGGCATGAACATGTCTTCAGCGTTCACGCGTTGCAATTCATGTCCTTTCTTGAACATTTTTTTAACAATCGGGGCACCGCTTTTACCGTATACGATAAACCACCCGTCTTTCAATCCCTTTTTGTAGTGAATTTCGTTCATTTTATTGCCTCGACGGTCGTATTGACAAAAAACACCGTGCAAAAGGCCTTTCTTGTAATTCGACACCACTGCGGGGACCACTCCTCCGGGGTAAAAGTTGGTCCATTTACCCACCTTATTTCCGGAGGTATACCTGCCCGTTTCTTTGATTTTATAGTCGACCTGAGAGTAGGCTCTATATTTCCCATGCTCGACACTTCTAACGTCCTTAAACCCCAATGCAACAACATCGTTAGACGCGTTCTTTAGTTTTTTAATGGCATAAGTAATTTCTTCTTTTTTCTGACCATTAGCATAAAACTCCGTCCATTTTCCTTTCTTGAGGTCTTTCTTGTAGCGGCCAAATAACTGCAGTTTTCCTTCAGGGGAAAAAGAATACCAGGCTCCGTTTAATTTACCCGAAGTGTAATACGATTGATTTTTAATCCGGCCATTTGGCCAATAGTTTTTCCATTCACCGACCTCCTTGTCGAAGTGGTATTTACCGGCCATTAAAAGGGTGCCGTCTTCATACCACGTTTGCCATTCACCTTCCTTCATGTCCCTTGCATAAGAGCCTTTGCGAAAAGGTTGACCGTCTTTGTAAAAATACTCCCATAATCCGCTTTTCAGCCCTTTCGAAAAATGCGCGTTGTAGGACAACTCTCCAGTAGAAAAATAATAGTTCCAATCCCCATCTTGCAAATTATTATCAAAACTGCCCCTCATCTCGACATCCCCGTTTTGCATGTTCCAAGTCCACAAGCCATGTTTCTTGCCCATTCGATAGTTCCCTGTTGTCTGTGTAACTCCATTAGGATACATTACCAAATATTCTCCGTCCAAAGAATCTTGCACAAACCCTTGTTTTTTCTCCAACGAGCCGTCCGCAAAATTAAAGGTCCACGTTCCCTGTTTTTTTCCATTCAAGAACTCTCCTGAAATAGCGGTAACCCCGGAAGCTAATTGTTCAAAAAAAGGACCGTTTCTAAGTCCATTTTTAAATTCATACGACTCTTTTATTGCGCCTGACTGGAAATAGCTTATCACGGTTCCGTTCCCTTTATTTACCGTTTGGGTGTGGTTTTTATCGTTTTGATAATAGGACATCAAATACGTTGTGTCGTTGGAAACGAATTCTTCTTTCCAAACGGTAGAATCCGGATAATAAAACATCCATTTGCCCTCAGGGGATCCTAAATTATAATTGCCCTGTATGATCAAAGTCCCTTGTTCGTTATATTCTTTGAAGGTAGAATCAGGTACATTAAACGTTGAAAAATACACCTGTTTTGCCTTTTTATTTGGAAAAAAAACCGTTTGTTTTCCATGCACCCTGTTACGATAATAATAGCGCTCTTCCTCTAAGGCTCCGTTCAATCCATAGAACAGCCATTTGCCGTGTTTTTCCGTTGTTTCTGGACGAATTTCATCGGTGTAATAAGACCCGGTCGAATGCAGTTTTTTGTTTTCGGCGTCCCAATATACTTTTACCTTCGGGCCCAAATTTTCCGAAAGTACTTTTTGGGCATTCACCCACATTGCGCAACCGATAAAAAAAAGCAAGAGTGTACGTTTCATCATATTCATCAAAACAAATTTCTCCTGAGGAGTTACATGCGGAGCAGCTGTCGAACGATTAAAAACACCCCTGTTCCAATAAACACTGCACCGATGAGGAGGTTGAGTGCTTTCAACAAGTTAACCGTTACCAAAGGTTTTAACTTATTGGCGAGGTAGGCCTTTAAACAGTCGAGGCCAAAGAAAACACCTAAAACAATTCCAATGAAAATGTAAATATGCCAAAACCCTTGGTGCTCTTCCACCAAATCAAATCCCTTGGCGACGATGGCAAGCCAATACACTACAACACCAGGATTGAGTAAATTCAAGGTAAAACCCTTCAACAACAACAAGACATTATTTCTTCTGTCGTTGCGGATGGGATTAGAGGACTTGTTGAGCGGGTCTTCCTCCATCAAACCGCTTTCCAATTCTTCTGGACTGGCAATGGTTATTTTTTTAAACCAAACATTGTATATGCCGTATGCCAAAAACAGCCCTCCTCCGACGATGCTCAACACAACGTTGTTTTTCAAAGAACTCAAGGACCTTAATTGGTAGGCAAAAAACATGGAAAGAAAAACGTAAAATACATCGCTCAACAGGACTCCAAGGTCAAAAATCATTGCAGATCTAAAGCCTTTGGTGATGCTGATTTCGAGGAGAAGAAAGAAAACCGGACCAATCATCAAGCTCAGAAGTATTCCTATAACAAAGGCTTGAAAAAAGTAGTCCATGGACAAAAATAAGAAAATCCCTTGTTTAGCTCTTTTGAAGAACCATAAAAAACCTTATTTTTGCACCTATTGTTACCCTATGAAAACACTTGCAGCCAAAGAAAAATTAAGCAAAATCATCCAGTCCGTTGAACAAAATGGTGTTCAAGCGGAGAACTTAATTGAAGACTTAAAAGCCTTAAGAGAGATTGCAAAAATGGAAAAAGACCCTTTAGTTGTTAAGCTTTTACGTTTCACGTACGAATACCTGCAGGAAAATGGAGCCTTCGATGTTGAAGGTCAATTTGAAGAAGACGAAGAGGGGAATCGTTTCCCGGTTGAAGGCATTGAAGATCAAGAGAATTTAGTGTATTTGCTCTCACTTCTTCAAAATGCCGAGCAAAAAGTTAATCGGGAAGAATTGAAAGATTACCGTGACGCATTAAAAAGTGAACTTTATTAAGCAACCTTTTTGAGTTAATCAACGTCTTGCTAACAGCGGCTCATGCCACTTAGATTTAATTAACTTGCAGAGAAATCCGGAATGCCAAACATTCCGGATTTTTTTTAGCAGTAATTACAGTATTTCGAAGAAACCAGGTGCTCGAAGGGTTTTTCTAAATCGTAGATTTCCTCCAGAATAAGTACAATCAGTGCCCTGAAGTCTTCCATAAAATCAGCCTCGTCAACCTCCTTTAATGTTAAAGGAAAAAATGCATCTCGGCTTTTTTGTATCGCATAAATCCCTTTTTCGTCTGGCCAAAACCCGTAATTATATTCAAACAGATAAGCGTAAACTGCCAGCTGTAGTCCGTGTTTGCATGCGATGAATGATTTGCGGACATCCTCTTTTTGTGCAAATTCCACGTGTTCTGCCTTGACTTTACCGCTCTTGTAATCAACTAAACGGTACCTTTCTTCAATTCGATCAATCCTGTCAACAAACCCCACCCAATTCAAGGTTATTATTGCTCCCTTGACCTCAACAGGCATTGGTGCTGTTAGGTAGGCTTCAAGCCGATGTATGTAAAGGTCTCCCTGAATGGAATTGATATACGCTCGGTCATTTTTCAATAAATTCAAAACAAATTCCAGAGCCACCGTATAGGTTAGGTAGTTCTTGCCTGAGGCGATTAAACTCTCGTCGTTATCCAAGTAAAGCGTAAAATGCCTTCTCAATACCTCGGGGGCCTTCGAAATGAGTCCCTCAATATCCGTTGCTTTTACGGGAGGAGGAGGGGGAGCGACCGGCTCATTGTTTCTGTCCCTTTCTGCGAAGGGTAAGTACAGTTCTTCCAAAGTGCTGTGGATTATTTTTCCCATGCTGCTCATTTCCAAATCTTCTTCCACCGTTTCCTCCTCTCCAAGTTCTGCTAAATACCGAAAATAAAAATCCAAAGGGCACTGAAGGTACTTAAGCATTGCGCTTGCGGAAACTTTTTTTGAGAAATAGTTCTCCAATAAATGGACTATTTGAGGGCGTTTCTCGATGCTAGACAACCGGTAGTCTTGGTTTAACAAAAGCGGGGTGGTATACATTTTTTTCACCAAGTTTACCCGAGGATTAACCCTGCAAAGTTCCATCTCGATTTGCGTAAGGTAACGGCTGGGCTCTGCGGTGCCGATCCCTTCTCCTCCGATAGCATAAGTGCAAACAACGTTTTCTGCACGGTGCAATAAGCGATAAAAATGATGCGAAAAAAGGCCTTGTTTCTCCCGGGGTGTTGGCAAACCTAACCCCTTTCTTAAATCCATCGGTATCACCGAATCTAGGCCGTTATTGGGGGGTAAAACACCTTCGTTCAAGCCTAAAACGATCAGGTTTTTAAAGTCCAACATCCTGGTCTCTAACAGCCCCATTATTTGCACGCCTTGGGTAGGATTGCCATGATACGCCAGCGATAACGAAGACCAATGTTGGTTAAAAAACTGCTTAAAGGTTCTTAAATTCATCATCGGAAATCCTTCCGAAGCTAAATTTTGAAGGGCCATCAGTCCTTGTTGGAAAACCACTAAAATTTGAGTTTCGAATTCGTTGTTTTTTCCTATTGCATCTAATAATTCCTGTGTTATTTCTTGCATGCTTTTGATCGCCGTTGGATAATCATTGTCCCAATTACGTAGCAATAAATGCAATATTCTGTCAAGGATAGGCGTGAACGTTAACTGTTTTTCGGATTGAAAAACGCGGTTGTTTTTAATGCTGGTAATTTCCCATTGAGTAATTTTCTCGCGCACTTCTTGCGGTACCCAAACTGTAATAAATGGATGTTGAAAAAGGGCAAGTAAATCCTTGTAATAGGCACTTTGCGTCTTAAATCGCTCTTTATTTTCTTGGATGGAAAAAATGAGCTCAACAAAAGGTTTGAGGGGCGTTTGGTTTAGCGGCAATCCTACCGTGACATTGGCTTGATTTACCGAAGCCGGAATGTTCTTCAATAAAGGCATTATCAACCTTTCATCTGCCAAGAGCACCAGGGTCGAATTTAATGCTTCAAGGGTTAATGTTGAAAGTGCCGATGCAGCAACTTTCACCTGACCTGATGCTTGCGGACATGCAATGATTTCAATATTCAACTCTTTGGAATTCAATTCATTTAATTCAAATGGAGCTTTAGCCTGCCCTAAAACCTCCTTGTTTTTTCGGTGGAACATTCCCGCCTCATGGGTGGAGCTATTCATGTAAAACGCATCGACATCCGCCCAATAAGTTCCTTTTTTAGCTTGAATAAACGCATTGATGATGTTTTGCTCTGCTTTTGTCAAGGCATTAAATCCAATAAAGTAGGTCTGTTTCTCTCCAAAAAGCGCCTCCGGATTTAACGCTCGTTCACGAAGCAATAAGCCCCCGGTGGTAAACCCCCGAAGGGTTAATTCATGAACATATTGCTCGTAAATCAAGGGCAAGACTTCCCAAAATGCCATAAACTGTTGCTGGCTTTCGGAGATTTCTTTTCCCTCTTCCAAATTCCAACTGTCCAGTTCTTTAATGGACAAGAGGTTACGAAAAACCTGATCTGTGTCCAAAATATAGCGGTTCATTTCCTCAAAATCGTTCAAAACAATGGGGCCCCACGACAAAAAAGATTCAAAAGACAATCCGTCGAATTCTGGGTTTTTCACCACCACTTGATAGAGCAAGAACAACTGCCGAGTTTTGTCAATAGGGGTTTTACTTAGGTTTTGATGAAGCAGTTCGTCAATTGTTAAAATTTCCGGTAAGAAAATAGGTTTCTTGTAGGCTTGGACAAAAGCTTCAAAAAAATACCTTTTGGCTCGTTTCGATGGAATCACAAGCACAAATTCATCGGGATTTACGTGCGCCAACATGAGCTCTTGTACACAGGATGCAATGAATGATTTCATTAGGATAATAACGATAAATAATTAGACGGACTGATGACTTGAACCTGGATTTCAGGGTAGTATTTTAAAAAAAGCGGCGGCGGTGAAATCGCACGTTTGGACCTCCAAACCACCATGAAAGCTTGTTTTTCACCAGTCTCCGAAATCACCACTAAATCCATGTTTTGACGCGTGTGAGACTGCCAGAAAAAGTACCGGTTCTTTTTTTGTTCTCGAACATCCTTTTTAATTTTTTCAGAAATAATCCAGTTTTTCCACAAATCCTCAACATCCGCACGAAAATCGATTCCTTCGAAATTATTCTTGTAAGTATTTAAAATTCCATTGTCCCAAAACCCTATCCTAATGCCTTTTACGTATTCGTACCTCTTACGCGATGAAAATGAGGCTAAAGGAACCACAATTCCATAATCATTCAACTTATCGACATAGCGTTGAGCCGTTTCGTTGTCCATTCCGCACCAGGAGCCAATTTCATTATATCCCAAGGTCTTGTGCACACGATTCGCTAAAAAAACCAAGGTTTTTTCCATGTTATCCGGCTTGTTAATCCGTTGTGTTTTCGATTTTATAAACCATGCCGCTTTGGTACGGTTAAAACGGTATGTTTCATCCATGATCATCCCATAAACCAACCACTTTGACAGGTAATCTCCTGATTGAAAAACCCCATAATTCTGCAATAATTCTGGGAAATTTGCTGCGTAAAACACCTGCGTTTTTATTTGAGCAAGCGTCCCAAGTTTTTCCATGTGCGATTGGCTTTGCCCCATGGCAATGACTTGAACTTTTGTTGGCCCATTGCAAAAAAGTTCTAGCATTTTTGAGAACACGGATAGCCGCTCAACGTGCGAAAAAATTGACCATTCAGCCTGAGAGCATAAAAACAGCAATTCCTCCTCATTCAATTGAAGCAGTGTTTTTACCAGAGAGGGGTTAGAACAATCGTAAATGTTTGCGGCGTTGGTGTTTTCTATCAACACCCGCATTAATTCCTCCGGGAAGGGAGTGAAAATCAAACTTATTGGTTGATTCAGTATCTGATTTACGTTGACTTCTTCCATCATCAGCATTACTCCAAGACTACATTATTGAAAAATCGGGTTGGGCGATTGGAATTCATTAATTTGTTGCCTCCGTGGCACGTTAATATGGCAACATGGTGCTCGTTCAATATGATTCTTTTCCATGTCAATGGCTCAGGGTAAGCATCGCTTAAGCCTTGAACGTATTCTGTTCCATCGTCCAAAACCCCGATGGAATAGGGACTGTTAGGGGGGGGTGCCATTAAAATCTCGGCATATTCTAAAAGCGTCACGGCAGTGTCCCTTGGTTGCCATTGAATTTTATACGTATTTCCTTGACCCAATTCCTTGAACACAACTCCAGAAGGAATATTCCGCGGTAGGCCGGGAAAAGTTGCTTTAATTAGGCTTTGTTCCAACGACAAAACAAACTCATGCTTTCGAGATTTTGGGAAGCCTTTTACCTCGTTGCTTTGAGAGGTCGTTAGTTCCATTTTTCGAACCTTACACCCTTTCGCTCTCAATAAATTAAGCATGCCTTTTTCCCCATACAGATGTGCTGCACCAACGGAACAAAAAACGGGATTCGACTTGCCCTCTTTGTACAGTTGGTCGGTAAGGTGTTGGTTTCTTTTTTCCACAAGTTCCGTGTATGCTTGTTTCTGTTGGGAAAATTTCGCTCGAACCAATTGGTCAATAGCAGAAATTCTGCCTTGTAAATAATAGGATTTCAACAGCACATGTTCCGTTGAACCTCCGTAGAGTTCTTTCTCTACCAATGGTGCTGCATCCAAAGCCTTGGTTTGAAGGTCCGGTGATTCGAGAGGCACCACTTTTTTACCCTCTCTTTCTGCCACTTCTTGAAAAAAAGCATCCATGAACTGCGGCATGCCGTCTTCGGATCCATAATAGGTTTGAGTTGGCTCTTCAGAAGAAGTGTACATTTTTCCTCTTTGGTCAAACGAAACCTTCGGGTATTCAATTATCGGTTCTTTCTCCAAAAAATAATCGAAAACATCAATCTCCACCGCTACGACTTGGCATCTGTCAAAGGCCCAAAACACCGAATCAGGAAATTCGAAAAGCTCTTTTTCATTGGTATGAAGCGTTCCCCATAGATACGATTTATGGTTGCCGAAATCAATTTCCCAAAGGAGTTCACCGGATCGGCTGTAGGATTGGGAAAAAGCCGAGGAAAGCACTGAAACCAAAAAAACGATGCTGTTCCAAAACCTCATTAATTCAAGATTTGATGTATATGATTGGTTCCAAAAGCATAAGGAAGATAAGCCAATGATGGAACCTTGTTCGTTACAATTATTTTGCCTCGGTACCCTTTAAAAATGGCGCCGTGGGTCGCCTCTAAGCCCATCGCAAAAGCGGAATTTACGGTTAATGCATTCAGGGCCTGTTCTGGAGTCAACTTCATTTTAATACAAGCTAATGACCAAACAAAAAACATATTGGAGGAGGGCGAGGAACCGGGATTAAAATCACTTGCCAAAGAAATGGGGATTCCTTCTTTGATAAGTTCTTTAACCGGTGAAAAAGGTATGTTCAAATAAAATGAACATGCGGGAAGCACGGTTGCAATGGTTTCTCCCGATTTCAAAGCAACAAGGTCTTGATGATCAAGAACTTCAAGATGATCTACGGTTATTGCCTTATTTTTTACCGCGGCCTCAATGCCTTGAATGGCGGTGAATTGATTGACATGTACTTTCAATTTCAACGGCGTTCCCTGAATAGCTTGAGCGACTGCTTGGACATCCCCCGCATCAAAATAACCGGTTTCACAAAACAAATCGACATAATCCGCCAGTCCCTCCTCTAGGACTTTCGGAATCCATCGATGAACCACCTCATCCATGAAAGCTTCTTTATCCCTTTCAAATTCAGCAGGAATCGCATGTGCCGCCAGGAAAGTTGCTTTGATGGGAATATCCACTTGTGCTTTAATTCGCTGAATTACCCGAAGCATTTTTAACTCATCCTTAAGCGTCAATCCATAGCCGCTCTTGATTTCTAAAGCGCCGGTCCCTCCTTGTATTATCTGCTCGACTTTTTCCAAGGATTGAAGGAATAATTCCTCCTCCGACATTTGCTGAACTTTTTTTGCGCTGTTCAAAATACCTCCCCCGTTTGCCGCAATTTCCTGGTAGCTTAATCCCTTGATTTTATCCACCAATTCAGATTCTCTGGGCGATGCGAAAACGGCATGTGTATGAGAATCGCAAAAAGCCGGAAAAACCAATCTACCCGTGGCGTCAATCACTTCAGAATCCCGCAAAACATCCGGATTTAACTCCGACATTTCACCGAAACGCTCTACCTGATTGTCGCACAAAACCAAATAGGCATTTGTTATCTTGGGAAGTTTTGTGAATTCTTCTCCTCTCAACGGTTGCGTAGGCATTTGGCGCACTTGCAATAGTTCTTGAATGTTGAGGAGTACTATTTTATTCATCGGGTCAAAAATAAGCATTATAAAAACACACCAAGCTTCAAAAAAGCAGATGAGACTGGTTCAAAAACTATTCCGTTCTTGGTTTAGCACAAACACTTAATGGGGACCGCATAATGCAAAAAAAAACCAGAGATCGGAACATCGCTTTAGCAGTGTTACCTCCCTCTGGTTTTAGTACCCCGGGCCGGGATCGAACCGGCACTCCCGAAAGAACAGGATTTTGAATCCAGCGCGTCTACCAGTTCCGCCACCGGGGCCTCAATTTGAGGAGGCAAATATACAACATTTCTTAGAAATCCAAAGGACTACCGAAGAACGGTAAGCATTGAAAACTGATTGCACCAACGTCCGTTGGCATCTTTGGCGGTGTAATAGTACTGATACATGCCTGCTGGAGCGGGATCTCCGTTCGGCAGGAACCCGTTCCACACAAATTCAGGGTCGGTAGAGGAAAAAACCACCTTGTTGCTCGCGTCCAATACTACCACACTGAAGTCGATCAGGCCTTCCGCATCTAGGGTAAGTGCGTCGTTGACCCCATCTCCGTTCGGGGTTATCGCGTTCGGCATCACCAGGTTCTTAGGTTTTGCATTCACCTCGGGTGATTCCGCCATGGAAACTTCTTGCGAAGAAGGGCTTGAAGGAGTTTGAACCGAAGCCAAGGGGTCGTGATTGCTAGTTTCCGCCGTTTCTGCTGCCTGATCGTCTCGTAAAACAAGGGGTTCTTGGATTTTTTCGGGCTCTAAAACAACGACCTCTTCACCTCCTGAGCAATGGATTACTCTTTCCGTTGGATCTGTGAGAACTACTGAAGGCGCGTATTCTACGCCGATTTGAACGTTGCTGACGTTATTCTCCGCTTCTATCGGCTCATTAACCTTCGTTTTTGGCTCTTGCTTATGGGGCGCTGGCTTTGAAATATTCTCTTTTGATGCGCTATAATAGAAGACCCCTGCCGTGAGCAATACCGCAGTACCTGCAATGCCCAACCACGCACCAAGTCCGAGTCCTGTGCCTCCCGTAGAAATTCCCGCTTGAGCCGCCACGTTTTTCCACAAAGCAGGATCCACCGGCATTTCGTGGTTGCCCAGTTGATCTTTCAATAACTTTTCAAAACTATTCTTTTCCATGGTCTTTTTCTTCTATTCGTTGACGTAGGTATGTCCTGGCCCTGAGGTACTGCGATTTCGAAGTACTCTCCGAAATACCCATTTGTTCCGCAATTTCCTGATGGGAAAACCCTTCAATCGCAAACAAATTAAATACCACACGGTAGCCTGTAGGCATGGATTGTACCAAACCCATTAGCACTTCTGTATTCAAGGAAGAGGTCACGGTTTCTTGCACTTCAAGTTTGTACGCAACATCATCATAAGTTACGTCAGCAACAAAGCGCTGGTTTCGGCGGAGTTGGTCGAGGCAGGAATTCACCATTATGCGGCGAACCCAACCTTCCAAAGGGCCTTCAAACTTAAACTCTGTTAACTTTGAAAACACTTTAACCATGCCAATCTGAAAGGCATCTTCCGCTTCGTCTTTGTCTTTCATATACCGAAAACAAAGCGCCATCATCCTTGGGGCAAACTTATCAAACAACGTTTTTTGAGCCCTTGCTTTTCCGCTTAAACACTCTTTCACGAGCTGCACATCTTCCATAGGCTCAGGACAAATGACTAATTTTAACCCAACAACGTTGCATTATGGCGGAAAAAACTTTTAATTTCTTCAATCCTCGAACTTTTGGCCGATTACTTTCGCTGCTCATATGCTGCGGAAAAATAGCGCTTTTTTCTCAAACCTCCTTCCATGCAGAACTCCAATTAAACGACCGATTGAGCCTCCCCTTTGAAGTGGTATACCACGAGGACAAAGGGCCAAAGCTAACGGTAGTCAACGGGGAAGAACGCATAGAACTACGGTATTTAACGGAAAAAAAAGACTCCGTATACTTTGAGTTCCCCGAAATTGCTGGACGCATCGTGTTTCACAAAACCAACCGAAAAGGGTACTGGTTGAACTTGAATAAAACCCTCCCCCTGCAAATACCGTTTCAGTTTTACGAAGCTCAATCGTTGTTGTACAACGTGCGCTTGGACGAAAGACTGGACACCCTTCCTCATGTTTTTACAGGCACTTACGATGTGGTGTTCACCGACGCCAAAGGAACGGAAAAAGCCATTGGGATTTTCCAACAGAGCGGCTCCCAAATTCAGGGTACTTTTCGTACAGAAACCGGAGACTATCGGTATCTCTCGGGTGGGGTAGTGAACGGCACTATGCGGCTCAGTTGCTTCGATGGGGTGCACGCTTTTCTATTTGAAGCAACATCAACAAGCGGAAATGGACTGTCGGGAACTTTTTACTCAGGAACCCGCTATCAAGCTTCGTGGACAGGGGTACTCAATCCAAATGCCGAACTAACCTCTCCTTATTCCATTTCGCGCCCGCTCGTAGAGCACGCTACGTTGACGCTTCAAGTGAAAAATTCCAAAGGAAAAAAAAGAACCTTAGACCCAGGTTTTTTTCAAGGAAAACCCAGTGTAGTGCAAATCATGGGGACTTGGTGTCCGAATTGCTTGGATGAAACACGGTATTTCATGAGCCTGAAAGAAAAAGACGATTTTAAATCCGTGCGCTTTGTCATGGTGGGTTTCGAAAACGGCGCCAACGATAAAGACCGCCTTCAACGCCTAAAAAAATATGCTCGGAAAATGGACCTGAATTATGGTTTTTACCTTGGTGGGGAAGCCAGCACGAAACAAGCGGGTATCGTTTTTCATGCTTTGAACGGAGTTTATTCTTTTCCAACCACGCTGTTTCTGAACAAAAAAGGAGAAATCGTTCAGGTGCATTCAGGGTTCGACGGCCCAGGAACAGGAATCCATTTCACCCATCTTCAGGAAGCAACAGAAGCCTTGTTGCTCAAGTTGTTGGAGGAATAGCCGATAAAACCTTTACAATTTTATACCTTTGAAAAAAAGATAGGTATGTGGTCCATGACGGGTTTTGGGAAAAGCAACGGAGTTTTTGAGGGAAAAAAGCGCTCCATCGAAATCCGATCTCTGAATGGAAAAGGCCTCGACCTCACCTTAAAATTACCCGCCCTTTATCGAGCCTTAGAACCCGAGTTTCGGTCCTTGATTGCCTCAACGTTAGAACGGGGAAAAATAGACTTAGGACTGCATTTAGAAGACCAAGAAACGGCAAACACCGAAAACATTGATTGGAACCTCGCTCAAGGATATCTGAAAGAATTCAAACTTCTTGCCGCCGAAAACAACCTGCCACTTCACGATTGGTTAACAGCCGTAACCCAAATGCCGGGAGTGATTAAAACCAACGCGATAGAACCTACAGAAGCAGAAAAAGCCTTCCTGTTTTCCCTGCTGAAAGAAGCCCTAAGCGCAACTCAAACTTTTCGACACAGCGAGGGAGTCAACCTCAAAAAAGACTTAGAACAGGTTTTGAACGATATTGATGCATTGCTAACAGCGCTAGAGCCTTTCGAACAGGAACGTTATGTGAATACACGGCAACGTTTAGACAATGCATTAAGTGACTTGTCTTCCGACGTCGTCGATGCGGGGCGTTTGGAACAAGAGGTGCTTTTTTACTTGGATAAGTTAGACATTTCCGAAGAGAAAATTCGCCTGCGCAGCCACATCCATTATTTTCGAGAAACCTTGGAGGAGGGTGCCTCCAATGGAAAAAAATTGGGGTTCATTGTACAAGAAATGGGAAGGGAAATCAATACCATTGGGAGTAAAAGCAACCATGCCATCATGCAGCGAAAGGTCGTGGAAATGAAAAACCACCTTGAAAAATTAAAAGAACAGGTGCAAAATGTCCTTTGATACGGTACAATTCGGTAAAAGCATCATTGTTTCTGCGCCTTCGGGAGCTGGAAAAACGACCATTGTTCGAAAGTTAATGGAACAACTTCCGTCCTTGGCTTTTTCGATATCTGCCTGTTCAAGAAATGCAAGACCCAACGAAGTTGATGGAAAAGACTATTATTTCTTGGGATTAGAGGGTTTTAAATCCGCCATTGAGCAACAGGAATTTATTGAGTGGGAGGAAGTTTATCAAGACCATTACTACGGCACCCTGAGAAAGGAAGTGCAACGCTTGTGGAATGAAGGGAAGGTCGTTATTTTCGACGTAGATGTGGTTGGGGGAATGAACTTGAAAAAACTATTCCAAGAAAAGGCCTTGTCCGTTTTTATTGAGCCCCCCAACTTAGATGTGCTCGAACATAGGCTACGTTCGCGAGAGACGGAAACGGAGGACCGAATAGCGCTTCGGATTAAAAAAGCAGAATGGGAAATCGCACAATCCAAAGCATTCGATGTGAGCATTAGAAACGAAGATTTATCCACCGCTATCGCTGAGGCAATGTCGCACGTAACCGCTTTTATTTCCTCATGAAAGTAGGCTTGTTTTTTGGTTCTTTTAACCCCTTGCACAACGGTCACCTCATCCTTGCCGAAGGGGTATTAAACGCCAGTGATTTAGAGCAAATCTGGTTTGTGCTCACGCCGCAAAACCCTCATAAGAAAAAAGAATCCATGTTGGCCGACCACGAACGCTTGAACATGCTTCGGGATGCCCTCTATGAAAATGGAAGGTTTCGGGCGTCCGATATCGAGTTTCAATTAAGCCCTCCGTATTACACCTCACGAACCCTTACGCATCTGAGAGAACTGCATCCGGAACATGAATTTTCCTTGGTTTTAGGCGAAGACAACCTTCGGGGACTAAGCTCATGGCATAATTATGAGTACATCTTACGCCATTACCGTTTATTGGTATATCCTAGGTCTTCTCAAATGTATGAAAAAGAAGGAAAGTTACCGGTAATTCTAGAGGCTCGCATTGAGCGCTTAGACCACCTGTGCGTACTTCCGCTTTCGTCCAGTTATATTAGGACCCTTCTTAAGCAAAAAAAGAGCATCAAATACTTGGTGCCAGAATCCGTGGAGCAAACCCTTCAAGCGCGCGGCTTTTACCAATAATTACGGGTGGTCTCGGAGCTGTGGATTCAATTGTTTGGAGAATTCCCACAAGGTGATTCCAACACAGACGCTCACATTAAGGCTGTGCTTGGTGCCAAACTGAGGAATTTCTAGAACGCCATCGCATACATCCACCACGGCTTGTTGCACGCCATGGACCTCGTTCCCAAATACCAGGGCAACTTTATCGAGCGATAGCTGATTTACCCGGTGTAAAAGCCTTGTCTTCTCTGCTTGCTCCAAGGCGTACACCGCATATCCAAGTTCTTTTAACTCCAAAACCGCTTCCATAACGGTAGGCGCATGCCGCCACGCTACACTTTCTGTGGCGCCAAGGGCTGTTTTATGAATTTCACGGTGCGGTGGGATGGGGGTTATCCCGCAAAGCACTACGTGTTCAATGGAAAAAGAATCGGCAGTACGAAATACGGACCCCACGTTTTCAAAAGAACGGATATCGTCAAGTAATACCACAATAGGCGTTTTAACTTGTTCA
>Ga0129333_10003294_pt1 | contig 15093 bp, 10 predicted proteins | sample CPB6_08_DNA_FD_94474 | JGI IMG/M metagenome (GOLD analysis project Ga0129333, IMG submission 94474) | Freshwater to marine salinity gradient microbial communities from Chesapeake Bay, USA - CPBay_Sum_0.6_0.8_DNA | ecosystem: Environmental > Aquatic > Marine > Coastal | place: USA: Chesapeake...
AGCCACGATTCGACAGCGTAATCAGCAACTTTTCGTCGGGGATTAAGTCTTCATCATTGACTTCGCCATTGACGCCATACACGATTTGGGTGCGTCGCGCATCGCCGTATTTGTCAGACAGATATTTGAGGTCTGCTTTGATGAGCGAGTTGAGTTTGGCCGCGTTGTTGAGAATCTCTTCGAGTTCACGAATGGTTTTGCGCACATCACTGAGCTCTTCCTCTAGGCGCTTGCGCTCGAGTGCTGCCAAGCGCCCCAGCTGCATGTCGAGAATGGCGTTGGCCTGCGCCTCACTAAATGAGTAATCGCGCACCAAATTGTTGCGTGCAGTATCACGTGAGCGCGAATCGCGAATCGTCTGGATTACCGCATCCAGGATGTCAATGGCCCGGGTCAACCCCTCTAAAATATGTGCCCGTGCCCGTGCTTTTTCGAGATCGTATTCGCTCCGACGCCGGATGACTTCACGGCGATGGTCAATGTACTCCTGGAGCATGCGCTTGAGCGTCATCAGGCGCGGCTGCAACCCGTGTTCGATGAGCGACAACATGTTGATACCAAACGATGTCTGCATCTGGGTATGCTTGTAGAGCGCATTCAGCACTTTGCGTGGTTGTGCATCCTGTTTGAGCATGATGACCACGCGCATGCCCGTCCGATCTGACTCATCACGAATATCGCGAATGCCTTCGATTTTCTTTTCACGCACAAGTTCGGCGATACGCTCTTGTAAGCGTGCCTTGTTGACTTGGAAGGGCAGCTCAGTCACAATAATTTGATGACTATTGCGATTGCCTTCTTCGACGTGTGCCTTGGCTCGAATCGTGACTTGACCACGCCCCGTGGTATACGCCGCATTGATGCCCTCGTTGCCGAGAATCAATCCTCCCGTCGGGAAATCAGGACCTGGGATGAATTTGATGAGCTCCTCGGTGGTGGCATCCGGATTATCAATAAGGTGGGTGATGGCCTGCGTGACTTCGTTGAGGTTGTGTGGCGGTATGTTGGTGGCCATACCGACCGCAATACCGTTGGCTCCGTTGAGCAATAAATTCGGCAACCGTGCCGGCAATACTGTTGGTTCACGAAAGGTACCGTCGAAGTTGTCACGGAAGTCGACCGTGTTCTTTTCGATGTCAAAGAGCATTTCTTCGGCAATGGCTGAAAGGCGTGCCTCTGTATAACGCATGGCTGCTGGTGGATCGCCATCGATACTGCCAAAGTTGCCTTGCCCATCAATCAGCGGGTAGCGCATGTTCCAGGGCTGTGCCAAGCGTGCAAGGGCATCGTATACCGAACTATCACCGTGCGGATGCATCTTGCCTAATACGTCACCCACAATACGAGCGCATTTCTTGTATGGTTGATTAGCACGCATGCCCATCTCCCACATACCGTACAAAATACGCGTCTGTACTGGTTTGAGCCCGTCACGTGTGTCTGGTAACGCACGTGACACAATCACTGACATGGCATAGTCTAGGTACGCAGTGCGCATTTCATCGGTGATGCTACGGTTGCGTATTGTTCCTACATCCATAACTCGCTCCCCTATGTTGAATCGAGAGAAGATTACAATTTGATGAATGTATTATACCATATGTTTTGTGCAAAATGATAGCCGTTTGTATGATGAAAATGGAGGAAATTATTCACACATCTCATCAGCATTCTTTCACGAGACAATTCGCATTAGAATGCTACAATATGTCATAATCTTACCAGGTAGCTGTAGCATACTTTTGCTAACGAAAAATCTCCCCGTTTGTGTCGTCTACCCCCCGTATTACTTGCTTTACGATAGACATAACATTATTAACATTTTTCATCTTGAATTATGACAGAATGATTACAGTACCGTCTCAGGCATCTCATGTACATGACAAAAACGTTGCTATTCGTGCGTTAGTTGTAGGCCACGTACAGCGACCGGAGTAAATTCGAGGTAGTCACAGGCAGTCAGTTGATAGGTGATGCCATCGACCATGCCTTGGACGGCATTCCCCCAATCATCGGGGCGATGGAGGTGCCCGTATAGACATGTCTGGACACCTGCAGTGCGAAACTGCGAGACGAAATCAGTGGCACGGCGATCAATAAATGGTGGGAAGTGAATCATCGCCACAATTGGGCGCCCATGGGCAATAGCAGATGCATCATCGAGGGCACGTTGCATGCGCAGTAGTTCACGTGCATAGATGCGTTGATCTACGGCGGGATCAAAGCCAGGCATTCCTGGTGCTGACCAGCCACGGCTGCCACACACAATGACCTCACCGAGGTCATACGCATTGGCTTCAACAAGCGTAATCGACGCCGGCATGCGTGCACGAATTGGAGCGGCTCTATCCCACCAATAATCGTGGTTGCCTTTGATGCAGAATTTGCGACCTGGCAGCTCGTCAATCCATGTCAAATCGCGTAAGGCGTCGTTGAGGTGCATCGCCCACGAAATATCGCCAGCAATCAGCACCACATCGTCGACTGCTACGAGCCGGCGCCAGGCAGCCGCAATGCGTTCAGGATGATTACGCCAGCGATTGCCAAAAATATCCATCGGTTTGGGATTGGCAAACGACAAATGCAGGTCAGAAATAGTCCAAATCATGCCATTACTATCGTAAAGCACCACGTGGTGCGTTCGTATCCTTATGCATCTATCGTATCATGCAGGCGCGGCAATGCCAAATCAGCTGGTACCCACGCAGGGAGTGGTGCTTGAATGACGAGAGGCGATTCATGGATGGGGTGGGGCAGATGCAGTTGCCAGGCATGGAGTCGGTGCGCAGTGACTCCATCATCGCTCCGCCCATAGCTGTGGTCGCCGACGATGGGTAATTCGCACGCATGTGCATGGAGCCGAATCTGATGTGTGCGCCCAGTCTCTGGCACGGCGAGCAGCAGGGATGTGTAATCGGTGTTGCGTGCGAGCACCCGGAATGTGGTGCGCATTTCTTTGATGTGTTCGCCATTGGGCAAGAGTTGGCCAACCTGGTCGTGTGCATATACGCGGAAGCGACCACGATCGCTCCGCCCATGCCCCGTCAACAACTGGTGCTCTTCCCACTGTGGGTGCCCGTGGACATGGCACAGGTAGTATTTGCGCGCACGGTGGTGTACAAACATCTTTTGCAGATTTGCATTGGCGTGGGCGTGATGGGTAAACAGCAGTACTCCCGTTGTATCGCGGTCGAGACGATGTGCAGGGTGGAGCGTCGGGAAGTAATCGTGTTGCGCGAGCAGACCAGCGAGTGCAGTTCGCAAATGATTCTCAGCATCCCAAGGGGTCGCGTCGACATACGTACCAACCGGTTTGTTGAGTGCAATCAGCCATTTGTCACGGTAGATGATAGCTGATTCGTCGAGCTGGCAAGGGCGGGCGTGTGCAGGAATGGTGTGCAGGTGCACGTGCATACCAGGAAGCAGCATCGCCTGTGGGATGCGGATGCGTTCGTGATTGATCCACGCGCCGCCCCGGTCTATCAACGAACGCGCTGCGGCACGATCGCCAAGCGTTCGCGCCGCAGTATCTAGCAGTGACTCATAGTGCGTGGCGACGAGCCGGTATGGTCCGTTATGAGGACTGTCGGCTGACATACTGTTTGTGGTAATACTCGCGATACTCACCACTTTTGATGGGGCGCCACCATGCCTGATTGTCGATATACCACTGGACAGTTTTGGCTAGTGCCTGTTCAAAGGTGTGACGACTCTGCCACCCGAGGGCACGTAGCTTGCTGGTATCGAGCGCATAGCGCCGATCATGACCAGCACGGTCTTTGACATAGGTAATCAGCGTGTGTGGTTTCCCGAGGATGTCGAGAATGTTGTGCGCCATGTCGATGTTGCGTGTTTCGACACCAGTGCCCACATTGTATGCTTCACCGGCAACACCCTTGTGTAGCACAACATCAATGCCTTCGCAGTGATCGGTGACATACTGGTAGTCACGCATCTGTTTGCCATCGCCATAAATCGGAATGGCAATATCATCCATGGCATTGGTGGTAAACAGCGGTACGGCCTTTTCTGGGTAGTGGAAAGGGCCAATATTGTTGGAGCCACGCGTAATCGTGGTGTGCATGCCATAGGTGACATGATAGGCATAGACGATGTGTTCGGCACCCGCTTTACTCGCAGAGTATGGGCTTCGTGGCTCGAATGCGTCAGCTTCTTTGGAGCGACCTGGCTCGGCGATTTGTCCATATACTTCGTCGGTACTAATCTGGTGAAATCGTGGTAAACCGAGCTCGCGAGCTGCTTCGAGAAGTGCCCATGTGCCATTGACATTGGTCTGAATGACTGCATCTGGTTGCATAATCGAACGGTCAACATGCGTTTCTGCAGCAAAGTTGACGATGGTATCGATGTTGTATTGTTGGAGTGTTTGCTTGACATGTGCCAGGTTGCAGATGTTGCCCTCTACAAACTGAAACTTGGGATTGGTGGCCGCAGCAGCCAGATTTTCACGGCGACCAGCATAGGTGAGCGCATCATAGACGATGATGTCGTAGTTGTAGCGTTCGAGCATATAGTGCACGAAGTTGCTACCAATAAAACCGGCTCCCCCTGTCACTAACAGTCGTTGCATTGCATATCCTTCACAGTAAACGCATCGACATCCATTGTAACACCGTTTCATACCATGTGGCTACGGGGTGGGGTACGGGTATGGGAACGGTCGTGCAGTGGCACTAATCGATGGCGTAACCGAACGTGTGCGTGTCATACTTGGCGTTAATGTTATTGTGCGCGTGGCTGTACCGAGCGGCATGGGATACGGATACCCACCCATAGTGACTTCGGTTGGTGACAGCGTAATTGACGGTGTCCGTGACGGTGTACGCGTGCGTGATGGTGTACGCGTCAGTGATGGTGTACGCGTGAATGACGGTGTGCGTGACCGCGTCGGTGAACGCCGATCTGCAAATGTGTATTGATCATAGGCGATTTCGGCCATTTCCCAGGTCATTGCGGTGCGGTAGAAGGCAACCTCATCGATGCGACCAATATACGGGGCACTTGTGCTGAATCCATCCATACCCATCCAGATCGTCATCAGACCAGATGGGATGACCGTGAATGTGGCTGTGGCAACAGGTGCACCATTCAGGTAGAGGGTAGCCTTTTTGTCAGCACCGATGCTACACAATACATGTGACCACACATTGCTGGGAATGGTGGCAACACTGGTGAGACTGTTGCTACCAAAGCGACAGAAAATCTCACTGTTGGCCGTGGTGCCCAACAAAAACTTCTGGGTTTGTACGGGGCTTTTGGCGGCAATGGCTACCATTTCGTTTGACATGGTGTCTGGGTAAATCCATGTACTGACGGTAAATGGCACATTCGCTGCGGTGGTGAGTGGATTCTTGATTTTGAGCGATTGGCCACTGGCGAACTCAACTGCATTGCTAAAGCGAAGTCCACTTGCACCAGCACTCGGGCACACTTGAGGGGCAACACATGTGGCTGGATTGGTTGCCACAATGGCATTGACAAACGAAGTCGCTCCGCTATTTTCATTGAAGAAATAGCGTGCCATCATACTCGTGCGCAAATAGTCAACTGGGAATGGTGTGTTGGTGGGTGTACGTGTGTTGGTGTGCGTACGTGTGGGTGATATGCGTAGTGGATCGGTGATGTAGTAATGGTAAAGCCCATCGATTTGACCACTCTCAAGCGCAAAATTGTAGAGCGAAACCTCATCAATGTCGCCATCGTACATTGCACCATTCCGTGCTGCATTGCTCCCAAAAACCCCGTTAAAGAGACCACGCGGTGTGGTAACGACTGTTTCACTTGCCACAAGATTACTATTGATGTAGATGCTGCGTTGCAATGGTGTTTGACTAAAGGTACAAGCGAAATGGTTCCAATTCCCATCATTGATGGTTGTCGGAGCAGTCAAACGATTATTGCCAAAGCCACAAAAGAAATTGCCAGTGCTGTCGAATCCGACAATGATTGCCGAAGAGTTACCATGCAAGGTCAACACATTCATTTCACTGCCAGTTGCATTGGGTTTTGCCCAGAATGATACGGTTCCACTCCCGAGGAACGTGAACGGCCGTGCCACATTGGTATTGTGGCTGCCGGCAAAGCGCAAGGCATTACCACCGACGCCACCGGCTACGATTTCGGGGCAGCGTGGCGCAGGGGCACTTGGAGTGCCACCACACGTTAGCATGTAGGTTGAGTCAACTGCACTCTTGAGAATCATATTGACTCCCAAGGCGTCATTGAAGTTGTAGCGCCCCATGCGTAGTTGGCTCGCTACTTCGGTCATGGTGCGGGTCAGTGAAAGTGTACGCGTGAGCGAGAGTGTACGGGTGCGCGTGTTCGTCCGCGTGTTGGTCGAGGTACGGGTACTTGTTGCCGTCCGTGTCACACTCGCCGACGGTGTGATGGTGCTGGTCGGCGCAAGTACAGTGATGGTGGTCGCTTCAAGACCGCATGCGTTGAGTTTGGGGTCTGCGTTTGAGTCACAGGCACCATCGGGGTAGCCGACGAAATCTTTGACAACCCCAAAAACGAGTGTGTACGTCCCTGGCTGGGTGAACTGCACTTTGCCCGTAACAACTCGGCTTGCCCCAGTTGCAAGTGGCGTGCTCCCAATACTCCAGCGCCAGGGGTGATCAATGGTGCTCCCTACAGGACAAAGTGGTGGCTTACTTTTATTGGCTTCATCCCAGCCGACATATCCGGCTATAACACGAAACTTGCCCGTATCTCGCGGAAACTGTGTGATTCCGTTGTTGGTGAATGCCCAACACTGATTCTGTACGTATGTGTAATTGGTATCGCTGGTAGCGAATGAGGATCCACTAATCGATACTGACTGCGTGATACTGCCACCATAGCTTACATCATCGTATTTGTTGGTAATAGTGAACTGAAACGTGACTGTTTCACCTGCAACCAGGGTGGTTTTGTCTGGTACCACAGACAACCATGCACTACTGCGTGCAACGGGCGTAGCAGTTTGCGTAGCAGTCGTCGTGACTTGTGGTACAGCAATATTCGTGCCACTCTGTGCATTTGCAATCACAGATTGGGCTACGATTACCAATACACCAATAATGAGCGCTGCCAGCACATACAGATGAATTACACGCATGGATCCCGTCCTTAACCTATGGTCTGCTTCTAGCCTAGCGTACTCTGGCATGCAATGCGATGATACGTGGCTGATATGTCACTGCTATATAGATGTCACCATTGACTCGATGGTTCCAATTAGTATACGACAATACATAGTATACCGTAAAAGTGCAGGTTCGTATAGTGTTAGCGCACCACATTTGTACGAAATACGGTTGCATCATTTGTCCAGTAGAGACTGGTGTCGTGGGCTGTGAGCAAGCCAGGCATCTGACTACTCAATAGCACACTACCACGTAGTGCAAACGGCTGACTCCCCACACTGTAAATAGTGGCAGTCCACGGGGCAGTTTTGCTCACTGTGAGGAGCTGTAATGGCGATTTGAGCACAATCATTTGTGACACTGGTAGATTCTGTTGTGATATACGGGTAATGTTCTGATTGGTCATATTGTACTGGTAGCGGGCTACCGTCGTGCCATCACTTGCATAGAGCATATTGAGTGGTGTCATATTCACCACGTTTGGTTCTGTATGTACCTGCAATAGTGGCTTTGTCACTATCAACGGTGTACCAGCGGTAAGCGTGCCATTGATTAAGCGCACCGTCTGTATATACCCCGTATTGGTCGTAGTGCGTCCCGTAACGATCACGCCAAATTCGCCAGTATCACTGTTGTGCAGTGATGTCACTGCGCCTGCAAGAATGAGTCGCGGTGTGAGTGCATAGATCTGGGTCGGCGCATTCACGAGGGAAACAAGCTCTGTACGCGAAAGTGCAGTACCACTGATCGGTTGGGTAACTGCAAGCGTAATGGAGCGACCATTTACAATCATGGCTTGTGGTAACGCAGTCGATATTCCCGTCCAGTATCCTGTTTCACGTGGTGGGAATTGTGACACATCAAAGCGTTGTACATACAATGTATTCCACATCAGTTGACCAACCACAAAGAGTTGATTACTGTCTAGTGTATTGAGTTGCATGGCATACGCATGACTGCCATCCAGCGGAATCTGGCACAAACTGGCGAGTGTGATTGGATGCAGACACGTCAGCACCGGATTATGCGTATTCAGCGCAAAGAGTGCCTGAGGTGCAGCAACGAGATGATTAATCGTACTCCCCAGTGTTTGCGAAATAATGCCACCTTGATCGATGACAGGGAGTTGTGTCATCGTCGCTGTTTGGGTGGCTGTGGGTGTACGAGTGGTACTACTCGTACGGGTATGTGTCAAAGTGCGTGTTGGAGTTTGTGTGCGTGTTGGGGTTCGTGTGCGCGTCATACTCGCAGTCACACTCGCAGTGGCAGTGCGTGTCGGTGAGCGCAGTGTGGCTTCAGCCGTGGCAGTACGCCGGTCGGCGAGCTGGGTGGCGTTGGCTACGATGTGGGCCGCAGTCGCCGTCAGCGCATTGCTCCGTATGGTTGTTGCATAGGCTTGTTTGCTCGCTGTTGCCGCCGCTTGCGTCTCTTGCATGTGTTGGCGTTTAATGATGGTTGCAGTCAGATTTGCCCCACGTGTCAGTACGATTGCCGTTTGTTGTTGACGAGTACTGGTAGCCTGGGCCTGGCGGACTGCAAGCGTGGTTGCGGTGCGATTGGTGTTGGCGATCTGTGTTGCATCACGCCATGCACTCACGGTCTGGAGGATAGCGATACGGGTGAGTGACGGTAATGGTGTCGATGTACTCGTGGCTGTGCGTGCAGGGCTACCGGCAGCACGTTCGGCAGTAGCAGTGCGGCGATCTGCCACGCTACTGGCCGTAAGTGCAGGAGCTGCAGTGGCAGTCGCCGCTTGATCAGTTTGGCGCACTGCCTGATATGCGTGAATAGTAGCCGTACTGTTGCTAATACGCGTACGAATGTTGTCGGCAAGTGTGGGTGTTGCGGTAGGTCGTATGACTACGTTGATTGTAATCGGCTTGAGATTGCAGACACCGGTGTTGCTCGCAGGTGCACAGCTCTGATCGGGATACCCCACCCAGTCTTTGACCAGACCAAAGTAGATGGTGTAGCGCCCTACCGTATCGAATCGGACGCGACCAACCACGTCACGCACGGCACCGGCGGCGAGTGCTGTGCTACCGATACTCCAGCGCCATGGATGATTAATGGTCGATGATATCGGACATTTCACCGCCACATTCGCATACTGACTATCCCAGTTTGCCACCCCAGCCATGATGCGGAAGCGCGTATTGGCAATAGTTGACTGTGCGGGCTTGTCAAACATGGTTGTGCCAGTCTCATCTCGTTTGGCCCAGCATTCATCGTACTTGTAGGTGTGTGCGGTATCAGCCTGTGTAAAGGTAAATGCGGCACCGCTAATCGCAGTGCTTTTATAGTTGTTGCGCACACTCACCGTGAATTCCGCTGCATCACCCGCATAAATTGTAGTAGATTCGGCGCGTACACCTGCAATCCACTCGGCATTGATGATGCCAGCCATGGTGGTGCGCATGCCCGGGAGCAATCCGTACAACACGTCCCCTGGGCATGTGGTTGAACCAATATCGCGATGCCCAACAATGGTATTCAGTGTGACGTTTTTGTGGGCATAGTATGCCGTAGTATCTGGCGTAATTTCATAGGAGGTCATCAGCCATGCCAACAGACTGGTGAGTGCGTTTTGTGCTGATGTGGTAGGGGCGACGCCGCTAAATGTTCCCATCATTGAGATGCCAATGGTCGCACGGTTGTAGCCGAGCACGTGTGCGCCATCAATGACGGTACCATCATTGGGGCGGACTCCTTTGTAGCGACCTTCGTAGATCACGCCATTCGGGTCGATGAGGAAATGATAACCGATATCGCCCCAATCACGGGTGATGGCGTGAAATCCCCAAATAGAGCGTACCCGTGCCGCCCAATCGCTTGTCAGTGGGTCATTGGGTGTAGCGGTGTGATGGACTACAATATGTGTTGGTTGCACGATTTCGGCGTTGGTGGGCATCCATGTGGCATCTGTAGGACAGGGTGTGGGTGTACGTGTGGGCATGAGTGTAGCAGGTGTTGATGTTGGGGTTGATGTTGGGGTCGCGACGCATGCTTCGCCGCGCGCATCCCAGCCTGCAACCGTACTGCCCCCCCACATACTGCGTGTGACGATCGGTGGCTTGCTGCCATTTGGTGTACTGAGCCCCGCAGAGGGGAGCACTAGTCGTGGTGCATCGAGTATATCGCTGTTGATGGTGATGGCACGCACATAGTCGACATAACTCGTATTGTCAGGTGTGGTTTCAAGCGCAAGTTGCCAAGCGGTTGCTGGCGTTTCAACCGACCACATCGTGCTACTCAACAGTGATGTTGGATCCGTTTCTGCGCGGAATTCTTCGTTGTCTGTGAGCGGGAGCCATGCAGACCAAGTATCGTTGCTGAGTGTACGCAACGAAAGTCGTAGGGTACTTGTATCTCCAATGACATGCCACTTTATGATAATACTCGTAAACGGATGAGCAGTTATGACTGCATCAAGCATGCGGCTCTGGAGCTCATCTGCGTGCGGTGTGGCATCGGCGGGCACAAGGATGATAGTTTGTTCGTCGACAGGCGGTGGCGTCGCTGCAGCGACGTGATATGGTGCAGGCACCACACATAGCCCAGCAATCAAGCTCACAGTAATTAACAAAAAGGAGAGACGAGACATACTACAACCCTTAGCACGCAAGCGTATTTGCTCTTCTGACGTGTGCGAGCCATGAAATAGTTCCATTCGATAGTATACTAAATGCAATTGTGAGACAACGATAAGGTACTGATTTTTTCATGACATCATCATTTCGGACTATTCTGGCCGTTGAAACATCGTGTGACGAAACAGCAGCTGCCATTGTGCATGCTGGGCGGACTATTGTTGCAAACGTGGTTGCTTCACAAATTGACATCCATCGGCGCTATGGCGGGGTCGTCCCTGAGGTGGCATCGCGCCAGCACATATTGAGTATTTCGCACGTCATCCGCGATACAATCGCGCAAACTGCAGATGGTTGGCATGGTATCGATGCCATTGCTGCTACCTACGGGCCTGGTTTGTCAGGGGCACTTTTGACGGGGCTCAACACGGCCAAAACAGTGGCATGGGCACGTGGATTGCCGTTTCTGGCGGTGAATCATGTTGAAGCACACATCTATGCGGCATGGTTGAGCAGCGGGACACCACCCGTATTTCCGTGTGTTGCCCTGATCGTGTCAGGTGGGCATACCATGTTGGTGTTGCTCCACGGGCATGGTCAGGCGGAGCGACTCGGGAGTACGTTGGATGATGCAGCAGGTGAGGCGTTTGACAAAGTCGCGCGGCTCCTTGATTTGGGTTTCCCCGGTGGTCCTGCCATTCAACAGCAAGCAGTTGCTCCCACAGGAAGTGAGCGATTGCCACGAGCCTGGTTGCACGGCACATATGATTTTTCGTTTAGTGGGCTCAAAACTGCAGTGTTACATCAGCTCCAGGCAGCCAGTGCATTGCATGGTGATGATACACCGGCACTGATACAACGCAAGCGAGAACTTGCCTATCTCTTTCAAGAGTCAGTAGTTGATATTTTGACGAAAAAAACGCGCCAAGCGGTGCATCAGTATGGGGCCAAGGCGGTAGTGCTTGCAGGTGGCGTCGCCGCGAATGCGCGCTTGCGCGAACTCATGGTGCGTCGTATCCCCGTGCCAGTGCATATTCCTGCCCCGGCACTGTGCACGGACAATGCGGCCATGATTGCAGCGTGTGCCTTCTATCGACCGTGGCAGGCTGGGCTTGATGTTGCAGTCGATGCCAATTTAGCATTCGTGTGATGCTTAGCCGAGGTGAGAGTAGACATTTTCTGCGATCATAGCAATGGCGACGATGGTGATAAAGACGGCAAACGCCTTGCGGAGTTTGTCGGCAGGGATATATGCCCCAAAGCGTCCACTCAATGTGACACATGGAATTGCGCCAATCAGAAGTGCACCAATTAACCACCAGTCAAAGGGTGTATCGAGGTGCCCGAGCAGACTCGCCGCACTATTGATAGCGATGACAATCAGTGAGGTACCCACTGCTTCGCGCATCGGCATGCCCACTAGCAGTACCATTGCTGGGACAATCAAAAACCCGCCTCCGACACCGAGTGTGCCAGTAATAAATCCAACTCCAGTACCGACTGTGATGATGTGCCATACAGGGCGAGGGCTGACAGGGGTATTAACTGGATTGGAGCGACGAAACAGGAATGTGGCAATCACGAGCAACAACACACTAAACGCAATCAGCAGTAATTCGCCCGGGATGAGTTTGGAGATGCGTGCGCCGAGATAGGCGGTGAGCATCCCCGATACGCCAAAAACGAGTGCAGTGCGCAGGTGGGTGCGACCCTGCCGATAGGCTTGTGCACCACCTACGATGGCGTTGAGACCGACGATGACGAGTGCAGTGGCGAGCGCCACATGCTCGTCAACATGCAGGAGATAGACCATGCTTGGTACAATTAAGACGGCACCACCGCCACCGAGGAGTCCGAGCAGTGTTCCGACCAATGCGCCAATGATGATGGTTATCAGCGTTTCCATGATGGTACTACTCTACTGACTATACGTCAGCACTATCATCGATGTCTGCTGCCTTGCGGATTGGTGGTGTTGGCATGGTGGGATCTGTATCATCATCGTCGTCTGCGGATTGTGACAGGAGCTCAATAGCGGCGTCAGCATGTTCGGCGGGTACGACAATCCGCACACTTGCAAGCAGACCTGATTGCATTCCAAAGACTGCTGCACTATCTGCACCGATTAATGCCGATGGAATTCCGGCATCGTGTAGCTGTGCTTGATACATGGATGCTTCGACTTGTCCTTCGCATATCATCACGACGACTGGCTCGATGGGTGCGGGTGTTGCGTGTGCCGACCCAAACATGTTTCGAAACCATTGCCACATGGTGTGCTCCTTTGGCGTACGTGCAATACAAAGAGGAGGAAGCCATGCTCCTCCTCTTTGTGACGACCGAACGACCTCTAATCAACTATGCAGCCTGACGGCGAAACCAATGCTGCCACTCGCGGTTTTCCCAGACGACGAGCAACTGTGCCGCATTAAAGATCGACGAATAGGTGCCACTAATCAACCCGACCAACAAGATGATAACCAGATTCTGGATGGTGGCGCCACCAAAGAGCAGTAGTGCCAACAAGGTAAAGATACTAGTGAGCTGGGTGTTGAGTGAGCGTGGCAACGTTTGTACGATGCTGTGGTTGACAATGTCTTCGAATGATTCACCGGCACGACGATGTGCGAGATTCTCGCGGATGCGGTCAAACACCACAATTGTGTCGTGGACCGAGAAGCTAATCACGGTCAGAAGCGCGGTCAAGAAATACGCATCGACTTCGAGACCGATGGTATAGCCGAGAATGGCTGCGACGCCGAGCACGACCAAGACATCATGTAACATGGCCAGCAGGGCACACATACCATAGCGGAACGGATTCGGTGCTTTGTTGAATGCCAATGTCATGTACACCAAGATTGCTAGACAGGCACCAAGCACAGCGATGGCGGCACTGCGTGTCGCCTCACTACTCACCGTTGGACCAACGCTCTGCAGTGACTCACGCCGTACTTCGCCATATTCTTTGTTGAGTGCGTCGAGAATGTCACGTTGCTGCTGTTCGGGATTAGTGGCGCTCAGCTCTTTGGTGCGTACTACGGCCGACGCAACGTCTTTGCCATCGATTTTGACCGTACTAATCTGGACTTGGGCACTTTCAAAGCCGTTGGCTTTAAAGACACTGGCAATCTTGTCAGTGTCGAGATCGCTGGTCTGTTTGGTCACAAAATGCAAATCCCACAGTGCACCACCAGCAAAGTCGATACCCGTACGCAACCCATAGAGCGCAAAAAATACTGCGCCTGGGATGATAACGACGAGTGAGATGATGAACCACACATAGCGCAAACCTACGATGCTTTTCATAGAACTAATGCTCTCATTCCACTCTTATGCCGCCGGCTGTTCGGAAACATCGGGGTCACTACCAACTTCATAGAGCCACGTGGCGTGTGCTGATTCATTGCGCACGACCATGCGCAAAAACGTACGTGTGACAACGACTGCAGTAAACAAATTGAGCAGAATACCGAGTGCAAGTGTCAAGGCAAAACCCTTGATTAGGCTTACACCGAAACTGTTGCCAAAGAGAAACAAGATGGCACTTGTGATCAGTGTTGATGCACTCGAGTCACGAATGGCGGGCCATGCCTCGTCGAAACCGGCTTCAACAGCACGCAAGAACGACCGCTTGTTGCGGAGCTCTTCTTTGAGGCGCGCAAAAATCAGCACGTTGGCATCAACCGCTAAACCAATCGAGAGAATGAACCCGGCAATACCCGATAAGGTGAGCGTGATGGGGACAAGTTTGTGTACGGCAAAAATGATAATCGTGTAGATGACAAGCGCAATTGTCGCAAGCAAGCCTGGCAAGCGATAGTAGACGATCATGAACACCGCAACGATGATCAACCCGACCAGCCCGGCCACAATACTTGCTTGCACCGAATTGGCGCCAAGTGTGGCTGACACGGTGCGACTTGACTCAATTGTCAACGTGACTGGGAGTGACCCATATTTGAGCTGGTTGAGGATTTTCTCGGCATCTTCACGCGTGTTGGTCGTGATTTCGCCACTACCACCCACAAGTGCACTCTGAATAACGGGACAGCTGACGACTGTGTTGTCGAGCACAATACACATCGGTTTTTGGATGTTGGCAGCAGTGAATGTTGCCAAATCATTTGCGGATTGTCCGATAAACGCAAACGACACCGCTGGGCGTGATGACACGCTATCCGTGGCGACGCGTAGCGCTACTTGGCGCGTATCAAGATCACGCCCATCGGTGATGCTCTGATAGATGACTGGGTCAATGCTGGGCACCGGATTGTTGGGGTCAGCTGCTGCAGCATCAATGGTTGCTTGTGGCAACTTGGGGTCTGGGTTGCCCGAAGTGCGCACAACAGTAC
>Ga0129333_10003297_pt1 | contig 15087 bp, 19 predicted proteins | sample CPB6_08_DNA_FD_94474 | JGI IMG/M metagenome (GOLD analysis project Ga0129333, IMG submission 94474) | Freshwater to marine salinity gradient microbial communities from Chesapeake Bay, USA - CPBay_Sum_0.6_0.8_DNA | ecosystem: Environmental > Aquatic > Marine > Coastal | place: USA: Chesapeake...
ACCACGTAGCTGCTTGGAGCCACCGCCACTGGTGCTTGGCTCGTCTGTGGGATCGATTGGACGGTAGCGTCCTGCATAACTCATCTCCTTTTGTAGAGCTTCTAATGTTCGATACAGATATGGCGTTAAATCCAATCTTGGATCCGCAGCCATCGGAAGATCCGGTGCTTGCGGGTGAGGAGTCTGCATCATTCCCCCCACTAGTTTAGCAAATTGAGAGTAAGCACCCTGCAATTCGTTCACCATCCTGAACGGGAACCCAGATAACATCTCGGCCCGCTCCTCATCCGTCTTAGACGGGAAGAGGTATTTCAGTGCTTCAATGCTATCAACACCTAACTCCTGAAGGTTGCGAACCACGATGGAGTTATTGAGGATGTCTTGGGTGGAATCCTCGTAAACAGGACCTAACCAACGCCAAAGAACAGTGACATCACCATCTGGAATTAAACCCATCACACCAGGTGGAATTTGTTGCGCTTCCACGCAGGCAACCATTAGGTTTTTGACCTGCTCATTAAACTGCTTAAGGGCTTCTTCGTAAGCTGCAACTTCTTCTTCCGGAGCGTCAGTCTTTGGTTTAATTGGTTTTTCAATCTGCGCAGCTTGAGCAAGTGTTGATTTAAACAGCTGCTCTTCTTGGTAAAGAATCAACTCTAAACAACGACAAATACCATGGGTGTAAATAGAGTTTGCTTTTTTCTTGGAAGTAGCTGAAACACGTCCAAATAGGGATTTGTACTCAGTTGCAGTAACGCCTGCTGAAATGGAAAGCTCATCCACGCCACCAAGGGCCGTCCGAATCTCTTCTCGATACTGACGAGCAAAAGCGTTTTGGTCACCAGTGATGGCATCTGGAACGATGTAACCAACTCGATCGTTTGGTTCCAGGTTTGCAATCACACGTGGAACACGGATTTGACCATCAACGCCACGGCTGACAGGATCAGCCTTGAACATTGAACGACTCATTGGGGATGGGCTTGTAAAGCCTGAGTTCGCAGCAATTGACGGTCGTTGGATCGACATATCCCCACCTGCTTCCATCAGGTCTGTCTTGGGACGTGACGAAAGAAGTGTTGGGTTGCCAAAGAAAGTAATATTTTTGCGCATTGTGCGCATTAAATCATCATGCGTGCAAATATGGTTGGCCATTGCATCAAACTCCCCAACACCTTCATTAGAAAAGCCTTTGGGGTTATTAAAGATTTCTACACAAGGAATAAAGCCAAGACTGTTGGCAAATGTTTTTGTTTTACCTGGAGTGGCAAAGCTAGGCATCTCAAAAGAAATTTCACCTTCTGAGTGTGTCTCTTCAATCGAATCATTCTTGATTGAAAGTTTAATGTAACGTTTTGCTCCGGGTGCTCCAGTGGTTGCCGTCCCCGTGATCGAGGTGATATTAATACCTTCATTTAAGCCAAATCCTTTTTTGACCTTATAGCTGTAGATGATCACCACCTCTTCCAGCTCACCATCTACGTTGTAATACGTTCGATATTCATGCTCACGGAAGTAGTAGAGGCGATAGCTAAATTTCGTAGGTCGAATATAAAAGAGGCCTTTGCCGTCACATAGGAAATACTCCCAGATGGAATCCAGGCGTGTGTCCATCTTGTTGTACTTCATCACACGATCGATGAAGTCTTTGCGTTGGTTTCCGAAGTTATCTTGACTTGGAAAGAACTCAACTCCTTGGCGGATACCAAAGAGTTTCATTTGTGCAATGTGAGACGCAACAATGCCCGTATCAACAACAATATTGCTGTCCTTATCCAGGTAAGCGTTGATGATTTCTTGAAGCCGGCCTTTAGCGTCAGACATTATTCACCTTGTACGTTAATTAAATACTAGCAGTTTTAAAAATTTAAATCGCGCCTGTACCCATTTCGCCATAAAGCCCTGGGCCTTGACGATTCCCAAAGTAAGGAGCAATACCTGGTTGCATCCAAATTTGCGGCATTCCTGCGGGCCAACGATTATTACGCAATGGATTCTGTTTACTATTTTGTGTGTAGTTGCCCGGATCGTATGGTAAAAATTGCGTATCTTGTCGAAAACGCACATCTCCCGGAATATCACTCATGCCCCCTGGTCGGTTGCCAATGAGTTCTTTTAAGGTCTGTTTGGGTTGAGCTTGTGCAAATAATACACCGCCAACATTACCAACTCCTGCGGCGGGTAATTGTGGCTGTAGAGGGATATTAAACTGTTGTTGTTCGTATTGTTGCGTATCTTTTCCCGGAAGAATAGGTGTTTTATTCCATGGCTCACCGCCTTGTATCTTGAAACGTGGATCAAGTAAAGGATTGTTGTTGGCACCAATAGTTGCATTATTAAAAACACCTGCATTCCCGGCCTCTACAGGTCCGCCACCGTAAAATCGCATTTGCCTTTTGCTTATTGTTTTTATTTTACTCTTCTATAACTTCATAACCAGTCGCGTCATTGACCTTGGAAATGATGATGCCAGTGCCACGTACATCCCAGTTAAGTACGTCGCCTTCTTGCCAGCAAAGCTCTTCCATCACCTCATCGGGGAGAACAATGTACTGATCGCCGTTCTCGTCCTCCTGGACCTCGAGGATGTAACTCATTTGGATTCAAGTAATTTCTCAACTAGCTTATCAAGTTTTGCATTGATTTGATTAAAGTTGTCATGCATTTGTTGGATCTCTCTCAGGAAGTCAACCTTGAGAACGTACTCTAAAGGCATACGTTTTAAATCATCTTCCAAAACATCAATCCTTCGCTTTTGCGATCCGATGTAATTAAAAGCTTGTTGGATCTGGTCGTTTTGCCTGCCAAGGATCTTGCCTGCGACCCAACTGCCACCGGTAATAGCGGATACAACGGCCGTCAAACCGATAGCAATGTATTCAGGCCCCACGACCAAATTTCGCTTTTTTCTAATTCTAAGGTTTAGTAATCAAGTTGGAGTTTACCCTTTTTCATAAGACCATTAATCATCCAGACAAGGGCATCCACACAGTCATCATGACTGCTAACACCAAAGTTAGTTAGCTCTTCAAACATAGCGGTGAAGTTGCGATACCTATTAAAGATGATCTTACGGTCCTCAAAGAGTCCCATGCAACCACGGAAGCGTGCCAACTTATCAGCACGGAATCCTTTAACGGGATGCCAATTCAAGTTGTAAAGACTTTCATTGTTCAGGCACACACGTTTGAAGTCTGCTTCCAGGGAAGCCTGGTACTGTACGGCTTCTGAATAGATGTCACACGTCGAGTAAGTCGGGAAGTAATGACCGCTCTCATCTCGACCCAAAATAGACCAATCATTAAGCAGCTCTTTCAAGGCATCTAGTTTTTCTAGGTTGCCCATGACGCGTAAACGGCGGTAATCAATGACATGAATTTGATCACCAATACGTCCACCAAGTACCATCACGGTGTAATCATTTTTCTCTTTAGTGCCAGCGGAAAGATCGACTCCTATTGCAAGTGTGTCAAACTCTGTGGCGATCTCAGCTTTAACAATTAGTTCAGGCGCAAGAGACAACTCATTTTGTCTAATGACCTGATTCATGTACTGGAACGAAAAAGCAATAGGCGCTTGCCTTTTCTTTTCCTTCAAGTAATCCAATGACCACATCTCTGGCCAGTACGATTTTTCATCTCCTGTCTTGGGATCATTGAGGATCGCAGAAAGAACAATTTGCAACCAGTTGTTTTGTGTGTTAAATGTGGTGGAATGAATGTCATCATGGCGAAAGCGGGTACCAAGGCAAATAGCTCTGGCGCCTTCAAACATGGTGGGTGCGATCACCGCATTCCAGTTGTCCTGCATCTGTTTACGGATGTCAGGGTTGGAGATGTCTGCCGCTGATTTAATGGCGTCATCAATGATCACAAGGTGTGAACGCTTGGAGGTCACTGAACCTTTAAGGCCAGCAGCGCAGAGGGTAAACTGCTCTTCACCTGTGGTATCAATACCAGCAAACTTGTGGTCAATGGACCAGTACTCATTACTGGTGACGTTCTTAAGAAGACGTACGGTTGGGAAGACTTCTTGGTATCGTTTGCTTTCAATGATACGTTTGATGGTTGCCGACTTAGAACGTGCAATATCAACCGTATAAGACAAGTAGAGGATCTGTAGCGGCTTCTTGGCTTGTGTGTGAACACCAATAGCCCAGGCGGTAAACAAGCCGAGGACCGTACTCTTTGCGGAGCCCCTGGGTGCCAGGAGATCAACGTTTGGTCCTGCAATCTTAAGAAGACAAGTACTGTCTTCACCTGTCACAAAGTGACGATGCCATTCTTTGTGGTGATGAGCTGGAGGTTTATCTGCTACATACTCACAAAAGAAACCAAAATCTTCTCTTGCTTTCTCCAGGGATTCAAGATTTCGGGGAATACGAATCTGTTGCCTGCGAGCAGCAGCTTGTGCATTACGTCGATATGCAAGATGTTGATACGCAGGCACAGTAAGTATTGTTCAGTGTATTACTGAATACTACCTCATTTGCCGTCTTTGTTGTCCTTCTTCCGTTCTTGGTACTTGCGGACTTTGTCCAGGGCGGCCTTGCGCTTCTCCTTGTCCGACATCTCGCTGCCGTCCTCGTTCTTGGCTTCCTTCTTTTTGAAGTGTTCCAGGAGCTGGGGCGGCATTTTGTTCTTTGCCATCTGGCGATACTTTATTCAGTAATTGTTGAAATTGCTGTGGATCTGCGGCCGGTTGCTGAGAAGGTGAAGTTGCACTGCGGCCCATGCGTTCACGCTGGATCTGCCTAACAAAAGTAGGCATGTTTGTTGCTACACCTGCTGCGTTTACGTTAGAACCCATGGCAATTCTTTTATTTTAACGTGAGCTGTTATTCATCTAATTGCATTTTAGCCCAGATACTCATCGAGGCTTCTTCCAGTGGTATTTCAATTGGATCATCTTTAAAGATGACCATGAGTTCACGCATGGCACGGTCAGCACCAGCCATCAATAAACCTTTCCGATCGCGATTAGATGTAAAAACTTCAACTTGAGCAATCGTGCCACGTAATTCTTTTTGCATGCCTGCAATGCGCGCAACACCTGCATCACGTTTTACAACGCCATTATCAACATCTTCTCTAAGCTTTCTGATATCTTCTTGCATCTCCTCAATTTCATACAGAAGTTTCTTTCGGTGATCCGGCTTTGGATAGTTGTTTTTAAGCCAAGCTTCACACGAAGTAATGCTTCCGTTGTAACCAAGGAATCTTGCGTATAGAAAAATTTCAACCACAGAAAAACAATCTGCGGCAAATGCCGTAAATGATTCTTGGTCGGAAGACGTTAAGTTATCGACCCACTGGTCAAATAACTCAATATTTATAAGCTCGTTGGGCCTGCTCGTAATCTCTTTCTTCGTCGCTCTGGGCGAAACGCTGCGCTTGTTCTGCTGTTGTGCGCTGTTCTGCGGCACCTTTTCCGATTGTTTCACGTTCTTGAGCTCCTTGCTCTTTCATTTTCTCTTTGCTGGAGCCAACGGAGACATCCTGAAAAATTTTAACTGCAGACGCAGCTTTCTTGGCCTTATCTTCGTCAAACAAAAACGAATAGGGATCATTGGAGAGGTCATCTCCAGTGTTAAGAAAACTACTAGACATTATTCAAGGTCCTCCCCTTCGTTTTTGTTTTGGTCAGAAGACATTGTTTCTTTCTCCTGATCTGCTTTGTTTCTAGCGTACTGGTACGCAACTTCCGCTGCTTTTTGATAGAGGCGAAGATCTTGACCCTCGCCCGATTCATTTTTTTGTGCAGCAGACGATTGCATCAGAAGTTGCTCATCATGGAAGCCAGGCCTTGGCTCATGATGTCACGACGGCCTTCAGTACTCTTTTGACGCTGTTGCCGCATCTTGGAGCCTTCGAGGCGGCCCAGGAGATCTTCAAACTCATTGATGTTAAAAGACTTGGCGCCATATTCGCCTTCAGTAACTTGTTTTCTCAGCTCAGCAGCAGTTTCTTGATCAATATTACCGGCTGCAAGGGCAGCATTGATATTGGCGATCTGTTCGCTGTAGGTAGACGCCGAAGGAGATTTGGACATTGTGAAACCTTTTGTTTAAAGATATTCTAGTGCAATTAATTAAAAACTAAAAGCACCAATCAACGCATTACGATAAGCCGATTCGGATCCAATCTTTGCAATATCCTTTTGTCCGCGTTGACGCTCGGATTCTTGTTTAACGCCAAACTCACCAGTAATCCTTGCAATATCTCTGCCGCCTTGCTGACGAACACCTTCGACATCTTTAAGACCAGCGTTAATAATATCCTGTAAACGGAGATTACCTTCTGCCTGGATCTTTGCTACATCTGTTCGACCCAGGTAATCTTTATCGGCAAGGTATTTGCGAGCTTCGTTATCAAGTTCAGCAGAACGAACAGAGGCTCCGGCCTGGATGCTAGCTACAGAAGATAATCCAGTGGCTCTAAGTTTCTCTAGTTCTTGCTGAATATTGCCTTGCAGAGTAATAATTCCTGACTGATACAGGTAGTCTCCATACTGCTCTTGCGACATACCCGATTTACTGTCATCAACGCCGCCACCAGGCTGAACATTGTATGATACCGGCGTATTTGTAGCAGGCGTTTGCGTATTACTTGTTCCACTGGCAGGTGAAGTGTACGAGCGCGCTCCTTCACCAATACCAAAATCTTGCGCTTTAGCCCTTTCGCGAATACTTTCAGGGGTATAGCCTGTTTGCCCTGCAATTTTTTTGATTTCGTCGTAATTGAGCGTGCTACCGATATCTTGATATTTGCCCCCTACTTTAAATTTCGTTGTGCCTGCCATATTAGTACCTGGTTGTATAGCTATTTTAGCCGAACGTAGTGTTTAGCATCTGCGCAAAAGCAGCAGAATCTTGATTCAGTTTAGGTGCGTCCGGTTTAAAGCGATACTGACGCGATTTGTACTCGTCACTTGTGGTCAAGTATTTACCAAAGGTAGCTGCCACATCAGCTGGGTTGCTTATGCCCATACCTTGGAAGGCCCCCACATAGTTTTGGATCTCGGGATCACTTAAGGTGCGTCCCAACATCTGTTGAGCTGTTTGCTGGAAGAAGGGAGTGTAACGTGTGTACTTCTCAGCAGAAGGAACGCCGGCTTGTGTACGAGAAAGCTTAGAAGCTTTTTCAATTACTTCTTTACTAAAGTCTCCGGCACTACGTGATGCACTTTCAAAGGCAGTAGAAGCCTGTGAAGGAGTCAGGCGACCTTCTGCAATATCTGTTAAATAGCGATCAAATAACGCAGGTAGTTGTTCTGTTTTAAATTGTTTCCCAGTCTTTTCAATGTCTTTAATTGCCTTTACGCCATAACGCGCAGGATTAAAGGCACCGCCCCCTAGTCCACCGTACTCATCCGTGCCTTTGATAGCATCAATAAGCTGTTGCTGTTGTTCAAGAAGTTTGGTGAATTGATCTTCTTGACTGACAGACCTTTGGTTTCCAGCTCCGTAAATATTATCTGCCATTGTTACGTAGACTAATATATTTTGATTTTAGATCAAACAAACCTTGCCAAAGGCGGAGTTGCAAACCCGCTCTTGCCAAAGTCAGCTTGACGCATCGCAAGGTTTTGGGCCATGGTTTGACGAGCACGTTCTTGTGCGCCCAGGCCACCAGCTTGTGCTCCAGAGAATTGGGCGTCTTCAAACTCTGTAAAACGAGTGTTTGGAGCGCCGGAAAGCATGCCGTATTTTTTGGCGAGGGTTTCTAAGCCTAAACTGCCAAGCATATTTTCACGATTGGCTTGAACCACCATTTTAGTTTGTTGTTGAGCGGCTTCTCTTGCTTGTGTTGCAGCAGTGTTGCTGGCTCCTTTACCGGCTGCACCGCCCACAACATTTGATAGGCCACTAACACCTGCGCTAACAAGGGTTGCTGTTCCGGGATCAATCATGCTTCCTCCTAAAGGTGCGCCAGAAAAACCTGATGATGAAAAGGGATCGCTTACATTCGTATAGCTCAAATTTGGAATTGAGCTTAGTGGCGTTCCATAGCTTGCCATTATTCTACTCCTTTATTATGCAAGCCATTTACGACCTGCGTAGGGATTGTTTGAGTAGACCTGGGCCAGTAACTCAGGAGTTCTTCCGCGAATTGACATTTCGTAAGCCCTGATTGGAGTGACCGCATTAATTGCGTTTTGGAACATGGTATTAATTTGACCGCCTACAACTTGAGCAACTTTATAAGGCCTCTGCATTGCTTCTGCTTCCTGCGCTTCCCGCTTACGCATTCCCTGGATCTTATCAAACAAGCGTTCTTCGGCCTCCATTTCTTGTTGGCGTTGGTTTTGAGAAAAGTTTGTAAAGATTGCATAAGGTGCAATTGTATTTGGATCAACTTTGCTCCAATCAATAGGAGGAACTGCTGCTGTTGTACTAAAGCCACCTGTATAACCAGGCGTCAAGGTATTCTGAAAGACGTTCGGACTAGTGCCTGTGCTACCAGGGGGATTAAAACCAGCAATAGGAGAAGGATTTGCCATGATCAACCAATCGATACGTTGGGAGCAGCAAGCGCAGTCACATATGGGTTGGTGGCGATAGCTTGACGCATTAATGCACCGCGTTCCCGTTGTGCATCTAACATCATGTTACCAGCAGTACCAAGAACCATCTGCTGCATGTAAGCGTTGTTTTGTGTGTTGATCAATGCCTGGCTACGGGCAAGATCAGCATTTTGCTCTGCTTGCACCAAAGGGAAATCACGTTGGCGATTCAAGTAATCTTGATCGCTAATTTGTTTGTTCAGATCGATAAGAGCACTGGTACGAGTACCAAGGGCATTACGATATTGTGTCTCACCCAGCTCGCCAAGCTGCTGCATGTACTTCAGCTGTTGAGCAGACGCATTGAGGGGAAGGTCACCAAAAGGCGTGGGGATACTAACGGCTTGTGGAGTTTTCTCAAGTGCTGCCTTGGTGGCATTTACAACACCTCCACCGACCATGGAACCAACAAAAGAACCTGCAGCAATACCTAAAGGACCAAGAGGCGTGCCTAGTAAACCGCCAACCAAAGCTCCGCCCGAACTTCCAGCAGCACCAGCAATATCACCTTGCATAAGTGCGGGAACACCTGCAAGAACAGCACTGCCACCAAGCAGCTTACCTTTGGGAATTTTTCCAAGTAAGCGATTGGCTTCGGTACCAGCAGCTTGTAAAGCCGGTCCTGCTTTTTGTGCGGTATCGGCAACGGCGGTTTTACCTTTATTAAATCCTTGAATGATATAGTCCATAAGCCCCTGCTGCGCAGCAACAGCAGGATCAATGCTTACGTTACCCGCAAAAGTTCTACCTGGTTCAGAAGAGCGTACCTTTGGATTTACAGGTGCTTGCAAACCAAAAGAAGGATTGGTTGGATCAATAGAGTAATACACTTTTACGTCTACTTTTTCTAAATTCTATCAGAACCCATCATTTCATATTCGGCAGTTGTAGGTAATTGTGGCCGATTACCAGATGCAATTGCTTCGTTAATAGCATTACCACCAGCAACACCTGTCAAAGAACCTGCTAAGGCACCAATTGCACCACGGATAGCACGTTGTTTTGGAGTGCTTGCTCTCGCTGTAGCAGCCCCAATATTGGCTCCGGCACTACCACCAACAAACCCTGTGACCATAGGTACCGATACAGGAAAACCAAGGACACGAGCTTCTGGATAACCTTGTAAATTCTCTCCTGTACCTTTGATAATGCCGAGACCCAGTAAACCCTTGTCCTGGTACAAGAAATTCATATAATTAGCGTACCGCTGTGGTGTTAAAGACGGGATATCTTGTTTTGCTGTTTCATACTTCAACGGATCACCTGTGCGCTGCAGGAAGAAACGCTCAAAAAGCTCTTGGCCCGGTTGAGCAGTCTGCCTCCTGTCATCAGCACCAACAGGTGAGTATCGTTGAGCAAAACCTTTAGGCCTGCCGTATTCCTCAGGATTTGTAATGTCGAATGTACCAGCAGCAGCTACGGCTGGTATGGCAACACCAAGAGCGGCTACAGCGCGTCCAGTGGGTGTATCAATGCCTTGTACACCTAATTCCGTAACACGTTGAGCAATCGCAAGAGGATGATTCCAACGCCACCAGTATGTACGTGTGCCATCATTTGCCACATCAATCAGCATACGTGACGAATAAGCACCAAGGAATTGGGCGGGTGTTTCACGCGCAGATACGCCCTTAGCCGCAATAGCCGCTTTAAAACGTGGGTCTAAAACACTTTCTCCATAGCCAAGGCCTTGCCTTGCCATACGAGTTTGTGCAATGTCAGCTTTTTTAAAGCCGCGTTTGTATTGCTTTGCTTGTTGATTTAAAAACTCAAGTGGGTTCATAGCCCTAAGTCCATCCCCGTTTGTTTCAATAAGGTTGCAACACGAGCTGGAACAGGAAGCGCAGTTTCAGATACTTGTGGTGTTAAGTAGTCATTCAGGAATTCAATACCTGCCATTTGGAATTGTGTTCCAGGGGAAACCGCTTGTGGTGTTTGTAAATTATTGATTTCCTGCCTTTGCATCATTTGATGCATCAACGTTTGTTCCTGCGAATTAACTGTCGGTTCAACAGCAGGGCCAAAGGGAAGTAAGCTTCCGCCAAGCTGAGAGGAGAGTATCATGCCACCAATATTGGCAGCACCCTCAAGCCTGGAAGGTTCTAGGGCAGGCGTTAAGTTACCAGCGGAATCACGTACAAAGTTAGTGGTGGATTGCTTTGGTGGCCTTGCGGCACGTGCAAGTTTAGTAAGCGGATAAGAGATAGCAAAATCAAGGGCAGCAGAACCAAGGCCCAGGACAGGGCCACCTGCCATGGTGCCAAAAACACCGGACAGTGCGCTGCCAGGGAGAATCCCACTGACAACACTTGGAAGGCCTGGAGTTTGGTTTCTAGCTGCTCTACCTAAGCCCGCAATTCTCACGTCTTTTTCTTGCTGCTTTCTACTATTGTAGACGGAGGTTCGTTATTCTTTTTATACGTTTCTTTGGAATTCACAGAAGACAAGGGGGCGCCCGTGCTTCCTTTCGACATTAATTGAGCAACTGAAGTTTTACCTTGTTCTTCATTTTTAACTTGCTTGACCGCAGAAGACATCAGGAAACCGCGAGGATCTGGATCAGATGCTCTAGGCATTGGGTTTTTAATCTTCTTTTCTGGTGGGATGGTAGGACTCAAGCGATAAGAGTCTGGCCACAGCGGGTTAAAGCCAGGTTGTTTTTCTGGGCGTTGAGAAGTTAATGCACGACCATTCGCAAAGTCATATTCAGCAACACGATTGAAGTTGGGAAGACCTGCAAAAACTTCGTATTCTTCAGGTGTGTTGCCAACAAAATTAAGACGCGGGTTCAAAGATAACTTACGCGTCATCATTTTGCGCAGTAAGTCGGCTTGCGTAAAGCGCGATGGGTTCCAGGGATATTGACCAGACCCTGCAGGCGAAAGAAAAAGCTCATCAAAGTTGAGAACCTTTTTCTGTACAAAAGTATCGTCTCTGATGTAACGATCTAAAGCAAGCCTATGATCTTTTGCCATTACGATTTAGACTCTTTTTTCTTCTTCTGTAATCCTACTAAAGTCTGCCGCAACCGTGCTTGTTTTACAGTTTTTTCGTCGTACTCATCAGGATTAGAAAGAACGTTTTCCTGGAGTTGAGCGGAAGTGATGCCTTTGCGTTTGGCTTTGGCTGTGAAGGCGCCTTCCTTCATGTCCATGCCTTGGATCCACTTCTTGTCTTTTTTCTTTTTCTTTTCAGCCATAATCGAAAGCTCCGTTTTTTAATTTTATCAAAATCACCCTTGGTAAGTACGGATGGGGCCACCACGGCGATACGCAGAGCGCATCAGATCATCACGCCAATCTTCTGCTCCAGGATTAATACCGTAGCGCGGAACATTGGTAATAGTTTCCCCACGGAAACCAAGTGCTTGGGCTAGTTTATCCATACGCGGATAAGCAATCCTCTGGCCTTGGGGAGTGAGCTGTGTAACAGGAAGTCTACCTGCACCTTGTACAGTTTGTTGGGCCATACCGCCAATGCGAGATAATCCTGGAGATTGTGTTAAAGGACCGATGGGAGCTGGTTCTAATCCAGTTACAAAAGGTGCTTGTGGAGAATCGTTAAAGTAACGTGCTCTTTCTCCACGACGAGTTAGATCATTCAACCTATTGGGTGAAGCCCCAACATCGCGTCGTACCCCAGGAGTAACATTGGCTGTTGGTTGCACAACAACAGTACCACCAGACATTTCACCAATGAAAGGGCTTAAAGGTACAGGTACGCTACGACCGGGTTGATATTGTGCATACAACGTACGTTTGCTGGGATCAATGCCAGGGGCGCCTAGTGTTCCTGTAAGACGCAGGGGAGAAATAGATGAGACTTGTGGGGCTTCGGCAGGGAAAAGCTCTAGTTGACTTGTTACTGAACCCCTAGGTGTCACATAAGATTCAGGATCACTGATAGCTTTGATCTGCATCCCACCAGTGATAGCGTCTGCTAAGAAAGATTGCGCATTTGCCTCAACCTGTCTTGAAATTGCACGATTAGCTGGAGTACCTGCAACGTTGTAAACAGTGCCAATAACATCAGGATTATCTTGTGTCAGATAGCGTCCTGTGGGTGTGCCGATAGAACCAGTAATTGGAGGTGTTGCAAGTACGGTATTTGCTTTACTTTTACCTGTAAAGATAACTGGACCAGCGGCTTCTGCTGCTGCACCGGTGTATACGTCGGAAGCGCTGACAACAGGGCCGAGTAATTGCACCCGTTCCGCTTTTGTCATTTTTTTCAATTCATCTGGATCAACATCTGTGACAAAACCAGCCCTCATTTGTTGTACAGAAGGAAGCACGGGTAAAGGTTCTGAAGGTTCAACGATCATTCCTCGACGCAATGTTTCCATTGCTCGAGCAAGGTCTTGTGCTGGACCAGGGGCAATAGTTGGTCTTTGTTGGCTTTGAATACGAGCCTGTTGACGAATTTCTTCCGAGACAGCAACAGAAGCTCTTGCACGATTTAAAGCCGCTGCTTGTAGCACAGTGGGTTCTGGATTTTTTAAAGCTCTTGCAACTAAAGTTTGAGATGCAAGATTAGTAAGATAAGTATCAAGAGAAGTGCTAATAGCTTGTTGCTCATTACCTCCAGGATTAAACGATAAATTTAGTTGCCTAGGATCTTGATACCTTGTGAATTTTTGAGATACTCGTTCTTTTAGTGCTTGCCTTAAAGGAGATTCTTGGCCTTCGAGCAACAGTGAAGTTAGCTCTTCATCCGATGCCCTGCCAATAAGGGGTTTAATTTCATTAGTCAAAAGCGCATGTTCTTTAAATTGAACACCCTGACCTTGTCTGGCCTTTACTCCCGTATCAGCAGACGCATATTCTTGACCTGATTCATCCATATAACTAATATCTCCAGCCCTATTGAGTTTGCCGCCACGCAGGGCTTTACCACGCATTGTGGTTTCAACTTCCGGAACATCGCCAAGTAATAGTGATACAACATCTTCTCCCTCAACACCGGCTTGTACTCCGCGAAGCTCTTGTCGTTGGCGAGTATTATCAACCATTTGCAGCTCAGGATTTAACTCTTCTCTATATTTTTTATTAAAGGCAGCAGCAAATTCCTGAGGAGATAACTGTTGGCTAATTACTGGACTTTCTGCCTGAAGCTCTGCAAGAATTTGATTGGCTTCGCTTTGGAGAGCTTGTGCTCTTTCAACGCGATCACGAACTTGTGCAGCCTGCCTTCTATTTTCTGCGGAGTAATCAAAGTCGGTATCAATTTCTTGTGAACGCAGATAACGTGCTTTGCGCTGCTCCAGATATTGGCGAGCCTCTTGCACTAAAGGATCTTGTTCTTGGTCCAGGCCCAGGGCTCTAGGTGAAATACGTACAGCTTGGTTTTGCCGTACGTCCAGTATGGGTTTACCTTGTCTCACCAAGTCCCGTACGGTTAAACCTTCTGCTTGGTCAACAGGAACACCATCTGGTAATTGAGCGGCAGCTCGATTAATTGCCTCATCAGGTACATAAGCACTCATTCGAGATGGATTTGCTTGCGCACTGTTCTCAAGCATCTCAACCTGGCTCATATCCAGATCTTCGTTACGACTAAGCTGAGCTTTCATGCGTCCCGTCATCTGATCTTCACCAGACTCCAAAGCGCTTAAAGCCTGGTTGGATACAACAGGACGAATTGCTTCTTGTGTAGTAACCAGGGATTCATTTCTGATCTGACCAACTAAATCCCAAAGGTCTTTGCGTTTTTGTCCTTGAACACTTGCTTGCTGCCTGGCAAGTTCACTACGTGCGGCAGGATTACTAAAAGCATTAACTTCGTCAATTAAATCGCCTGCCATCTGTTCGGCAACACGATTTGCAACAAACTCTTGTGCATAACCAGGATCTGCCGTAAGCCTTGCTAAAAGATCAGGACGTTCCGCAGCAGCAGGTAAGGATCTAACAATACCTGGTGCAGCAGACTCCCTAGGCTCTCTTGTTGGTACACGACCAAAAGCAGGAGAAGAACGAATAAAATCTTCGAGGTTTTGCTGGCTAAGATCTGTCTGCACAACGCCAGTGGGACGTTCAGCCCTTGCTTGACGCGCAAAATTCTCTGCGGTGCGCACACGATCTGTTTCTTTTATATTTTGGACAGACTGTGCCCCCTTGGGAGTAACGGGAGGAGGTGTCGATGGAGCAACTTGGGTACGCTTGCGGCCTAAAGACCCTGCAAGACGCATGCCACCCGCTAAAGCACCTAAGCCAAGAGCTGCAGCACCCAGGATGCCGGGCAGATTCGACTCTTCTTGCGGTGCACGGAGCTGATTACGGCGGAATTCAAGAACTTCCGGTGCAACTTGCGCTTTTTCTTCCGGATCTTCGGGATAGGGAGTACCAGTGGCGCGGCTGTAGGCGGCATAGTCGGCAGGAGATAACGCCATTGGTTTTTATCTGTTGTATATCCTTGTTATTTGTATTTTAAGCTCAAAAATTTAGGAAAATATCTGCGTTAGACTATTACCAAGAAAAGTTTTAGACCCCATTTGGGTTTTTATAAATTTTTAGACAATGGAAG
>Ga0129333_10003298_pt1 | contig 15085 bp, 11 predicted proteins | sample CPB6_08_DNA_FD_94474 | JGI IMG/M metagenome (GOLD analysis project Ga0129333, IMG submission 94474) | Freshwater to marine salinity gradient microbial communities from Chesapeake Bay, USA - CPBay_Sum_0.6_0.8_DNA | ecosystem: Environmental > Aquatic > Marine > Coastal | place: USA: Chesapeake...
AAAATGCCATAGTGCGTTTTGTGCAGACAGGCAAGTTATCATTTAAAGATCTTGTCAGCAGCCTAATTGCAGACTTTGCAAGAATACAGGCACGTCGAATGTTGTTTAATTTTCTTGGTGCAAGTGGCCTAGGCAGTCTATTTGGTGCCAAGGCCATGGCAGGTTCAGCTGTTTTAGGTCTACCAGGCTTTGCCAAAGGTGGATATTTGCCATCAGGGCAAATGGGTATAGTTGGAGAACAAGGACCAGAATTAATTACAGGTCCTGCTAACATTACGCCAATGGATAAGATGGCACAACAACCATTACAGATTACATATAATATTCAGGCTGTTGATGCCAGTTCATTCCGTGCCCTAGTGGCTCGTGATCCTCAGTTTATCTATAACGTAACAGAACAGGGCCGTCGTTCACAGCCTTCTAGGAGATTAGCATGAGCCTTCAAACAATTATAGACAGTGCTCAGACCATTGACATTGATCGTAGAAAAATAGTAGGTCAGACTATCAGTCGCAGTCAAAGATTAAGAACTGCAGAAAGAGAAAGTTCTGTGGCCTTTAAAATTACTGTGACGCCAGTGGCAAGATTTAGATATTCACAGTATAGAACTGTGCTTGAATCTCTCATGCAAAAGGATAGATTTGAAGAAAGTAAGGTCAATTTAGCCAATAGATCAGGGCTAGACTATATCACAAGATATCAAGGTGGTCTAACTTCGGGACAATTATCCTCTATGACTATCAGTCAGTTTACTGGCACAACAGTGACATTTGGCAGTCTTCCTAGTGTTTCAAGTTCTACCTATCTATTTCGTGCAGGAGATTTTATTCAACCTGCTAACAGTAGATATCCCTATATTGTCACACAAGATCTTCAGAGAGGTAGCCTCAGTCAAGCTACAGCCACAGTGCATCGCAGTCTGATTACCAGTGAAAATACAACAACAACTGGAACCTTTCTAGTGGGCACAGCCACAACACTTCAATTGGTAGTTACAGAATTGCCAACATATAGATTAATACAACGAGATTGGGCAGAATTCAGTGGTGACTTTACTCTTGTGGAGAAAATTATATAATGGCTATCTCAATTCCTGCTGTTCAAAGTGATAGAGTGCGCCATGGCATGTTGATCAAGATCACTGTGAATGGTGTCAACTACTACATAGCCAATACCTATGCTGCTGTGGAATATCAAGGTGAGACCTATTTGGGTCTTGGACATTTTCTTGGCATTGATCAAATACAAGATGATCTAAAACCCACTAACAATCAACTACAGGTCAGCCTAAGTGGAATACCAAAAACCGCAGGCGAACAGGGATTGGGCGCCTATTCAAGCTATGTGGCTCTGATTCTTGATCAAAAAATCAAAGGTTCAAAGATTCAAATTTATAGAGCATTTTTTGATCTCTCATCTGGAGCCTTGCTCACTGGCAGTGTGTCAATGCGTTTTTCAGGCTATGTTAGTAATTTTTCTATAACAGATGGCATTGATCAAGAAGCTAGAACTAATACAAAAACTGTGGTCATTAGTTGTTCCAGTGTAAATGCCATATTGGAAAGACGAGTTGCAGGTCGCAGAACAAATTCTACAGATCAAAGAGCGCTTTATCCCAATGATTCAGGTATGGATCGAGTGGCTGCTATTTCAAATACCAGTTTTGACTTTGGAAAACCCTATACAGGTGGAACTGGAGGTGGCAGTGGTTCTGGCGGCAGTCAAGGCGGCAGTGGTTTTATAGTTGAGAGTGCATGATGATTAGAAGATTAGAAAGAGCAGATTACAATCAGGTCATTGAGTTGCTGAAAGACTTTGCTTGGCAAACAGAATTTACAAAATTAAAAAGAGAGGTCTACGATTATGAGCATGTTAAACAGGTTCTTCTCCGCTGTGAAAAAACAGGGTTATCATTTGTTGCACAAGATGATGCCTCCATCACGGGCTGCATCCTTTCAATCCTCGTGCCAGATATGTGGGTCCCAGAAATTGTCAGACTAAGAGAACTAGCTTGGTTTGTGCTACCTGAATATCGCAATCAGGGCCTAGGTGATCAACTCTATATGGCCTATTGTCAATCAGCTGAACAATGGCGCAGACAGGGACGCATTACAGGCTACACTATGAGCCGACTGTCTACAACACCTAGAAAAGAATATCATGATTTTAAACTAGTTGAACAGACCTATATGGTGGGAGCATAACATGGCAGTGTTTACCTATATTGCCACAGCAATTGTCACAGGGATTACAGGAGCCGCTGTGGTTGCAGGAACTTGGGCAGCATTTGCTGTCAGTGTCATTGCCACAGGTCTTGCTGTGGCTACCAGTAGAATTCTAGGACTAGGTGCTAGAGGTGGTGCAGGCAGTCAAGACCAAGGTGTAAGAGTTCAACTGCCACCAAATACTGAAACAAAAATACCTGTGGTCTATGGCACTGCCTACCAACAGGGCATTATCACTGATGCTCGTATCAGCAATGATAATCAAAAAATGACCTATGTAATTACTCTAAGTGAAAAAACACAGACAGGTTCATGGTCAGTGGGTGATATCTATTGGAATGATCAATTATTGAGATTTAAAACAGGTGAGCCATCGGTTGTTGACTATAGTATAACACAGGATGGACAAAACAATAACAATCTCAATGGCCTAGTTAAAGTAAACCTTTGGGCAGGAGGTTCTAGTTCAACCTATCAGATATTTCCTGTATCAAGTTCAACAAATGCCTATGATATTATACCCAATGCAGACAGCAGTTATCAACTGCAAGACCTAGTGTTTGCCACAGTTGAATTGACCTACAATTCAGACAAAGGTGTTACCAGTCTACCAACAATGACCTTTCAATTGACCAACAGTCTAAAAAATCCAGCCAGTGTTTGGTATGACTACATTACTTCATCAAGATATGGCGCTGGATTTACTGCCACAGATGTAAACACTGTGACCAGTATCAGTGTGTCAAACACTCTCAGTGTCTATAATATTTCAAATGAAATACCACCTAATCAATTTATTCGTTGGCCTAACTATCTTAGTTCAAGCACTGGCACTACTGCTACTAGTCAGGTTAGATATGAAATCAATGGAGTTCTCAATACAGGAGACACTGCCAAGACCAACCTTGAAAAAATTAATCTTGCATCAGCTACATTCACAACCTTTGATCATAAAAGCGGCCAGTGGAAGTTGGTTCCAAATAGAGCACTCACAACTTCAGAACAGGCTCTGTGTTATAGTTTTACCGATGACAATATTATCGGAGAAATTTCCCTGTCAGCCACTAGCCTAGAAGATCTATTCAACCAAGTTGAAGTTGGTTTTCCTAACAAGGTCAATAGAGACCAAACTGATTATTTCAAATTTAATTTGCCTTCACAGGAACTTAATCAACTGGAAACAGCCAATCAACTTAGAATGACCGCAGCTATGTGCAATAACTACATTCACAGTGCTCGTGTGGGATTGATTGAACTGCGTCAAAGCCGTGCAGATCTTGTAATAAACTTTCAAAGTGACTATGGCGCACTAGAAGTTGAAGCAGGTGATATAGTCAAGGTCACAAACACAACCTATGGCTTTCAAGATCGACTTTTCCGGGTAACAAGAATCAGAGAAACAGAAGGTGAAGATGGCAGTCTAGTCAGTGAAGTTACTGCACTTGAATACACAGCCACAGTCTACACTGACACAACGTTGACAGATCTCAGCATACAGTTAACATCGGGTATTCCTGCTGCTTCCGGCAGTAGTGGTCTACCTGCTCCATCAACACCCACAACCAGTTCAGTGTTTAGTTCTAATTTTACATTGAATACTATAATTGATGCAGGCAGTTATCCAGTTGATGCTGTGCAATTTGCCTACAGTGCAAATTCAACCACAGGTTTTATCAATCTCAGTGAAACTGTGGGCATAGCACCATTTGTCGCAGGTGAGACTGTAAGTCAAACTGTGAGTTCTAATGAAATTGGCATTGGCACATGGTATTTCAAAGCAAGAACTCGTGCTGGAACCAGTTTCAGTGACTATTCATCAACATCAACAGCATTTTATTGGGATCCTGTGATTGACTTTGGAGGCGGGGCATAATGGCTGGCATCTTAAATTTTAGTCGTTATCTAGAAACACTACAAACCTTAACTGAACTAGGAAATACGTTTCCATCAAGTCAAAAAACTATCAAATACTATGTAGGTTCACCCGGAACCACTGAGGGATGGACTGCAACAATTCAATGGAAAACTTTGGTTATTGATCAATATGAAGTTAACGGTGATGGCACACCAAACTTCACTAATAGTAGAGTCTATGGTTATTATAACGGTGGATCAATGACACAATATTCGACAGGCACTATAAGTTTGCCTGCCTATATGTATACTGGTCCTATTCTACCCGCTAGTCTTGTTAATATTCCTATAACAGTGGTCAATATAAGTTGGTTAAGAGGACAGGAAACTTATGATGTTAATTTGGCTCTTATTCAAAATTGGGAACCTGGTGTAATCATAGGCAATCCTTTTGGCGGTATTGATTTTGAACCAATAGAAGCTACTTCATCCACATTTACTCTTACTGGACCAAGCCAAGAACTATTTGGTATAACTGCAACCTTTGTTGCTACCAGTGATATTCCAATAAGTCTAGGTAGTCCAAATCCTGCTTATCTATATAGAGATGGTGGCATATTGACCAGTTCCACTATTATGATAGGACACACAGCTACTTTTGATATTTTATTGCCAGTTGGTGTTTATAATCTCTATGCTGAGTTTGGTGGTATTCAAAATTATGGTGCAGTTACCAGTAATACATTGAATTTTGAAGTTGAAACAGGCATACCTTTACTTTTTGACACAGACAGCATTGTGCCTGCAAAGGCAAGATATTTTTCTGGCGACAGCATTACCTATTCAATTCGTGTAATTCCTGATCCTGCTTATATACCATCTGGTGAACCCATAACAACCACAAATAGAATTTCAATTATCGATCAAGCACCTCCTAGTTCATCTACACAATTTTATAATGACAGATTTTATGATGGCGCTAGCACAGGCTCGGTATCAATTACCTCAGGCATGATTGACAGTGCATTGGCATGGACAGGCACTGTTTTTACAATAACAAGTTGGACAACCAATACTAACTTATTTACGGCCACAATATTAGTTACAAATACCAGCACAATTAGAACAGAATGGGATCAACAACTACAGGGTAGATATGACTCAGGATTTTATTCAAGACCTATAACATTAGCTAGCACAGAAACTAGAACTTTGTCAATTAATAATTTTCCTCTAACTTTAGCTGTTAATACCAGTAGAGCAATTGTTGGCAGTTTCTTAAACTTTACAGTAGGCACCGTTTCTACAGCATATTCAAGAAATATAAGTTTATTTGGGCTTGAACAGACCAGTGCTACCCAGATTTTATTGTATTCAACAAATAGCAGCCTAACATCAGGATTTACTGCCACTGTGCAATTACCATATGTTGGCACTTGGACTGTGTTTGCCAGTTATCCTGGTGATTTTGGTGATAGTATACTATTTGCCAATAGACCAAGTCAAAGTTCTTCAGTTCAACATGAAGCTACAGCAGGTTATGATCTACCTTTGACATTTGAATTTTTTAGAACTGCAACCAATGATGTTTTCAGAGTCACTGCTAATACTTCTACAACATTAACTAATGCTGTTAGTTTCTTTAACAGTGTTACAAATTTCTTAGGTTCTGCAACATGGGTAAGATCCAGCACTAGTTCAACAATAGTGATTCAAACAGCACCAATACAAGAGGTATGGGCTGCTCCTCCAGGTATAATATATTGGAGCACAGATACTCGTGCTATCCTCAGTTATAGATCAGCACCTGATCAGTATAATACTGTTAGCAATAGCTTGATCTATCAGTATTATGATGGTGCCAATCAAATTCATGAAATTAACACAGCATCAACGATTTTAACTACTATTCCCTATTATAATCCTAGTTCTAGAACTATGCAATATCTTCCAATTATATTTCAATATAATTTAAACAGACCAACATGGGAAAATACTGCATTGACTGAAGGTCTAAAACCATGGTTTAATTTTTATGGTAGAGCCTACTATACTATTAATGATCAAGGATATGTTGATATAAATCAATATCTAGTATTTGGTAATAGAGGGGATGTTGTTGGTAATAACAGCAACAATATATTAGCCATAAGTTTATATCCTGATTACTCTACTTCATTAGATCTCTCAATGGGCAATGATGGTAGCCAAAGAAGACTAGGCGGCAGCGAATTATTTTGGGAACGTTTTCCTATCTTTACTCCAGGTAGCTATCTATATCAGGAAAGACTTGATCTATGGAATTGGAATACAAATTTAAGTCTACAGGATGAAGGATTTACCAATCCCAATGTTTTTAGAGCTTGGAAATATTATGATGGTGCCAATTATAATCTGTCAACCTCTAGTGCATTTATAGACAGTTTAGATCCTATAACAACTGGCACATGGACAGTAAATTTATTACAAAGTTATAACCTTAATGATACTAGGTCTCAAAAAGGAATAGCGACACCTATTTCTGGTTCAGGAAGTAAATGGTTTGGTGGATATACTCGTGCGGGCGTAGAAGCAATACAATTTGCCGATGAAAGTAGAGTCTATGATGACAGTCTAAGAGATTATGGTTTTGATGTCTATGATATCTATAGAACAGATACCATAGGAGATTCTAGAGGATACAATGTTATTGGTCTTAATGCACAAAGATTGCCAACTCCTCCTGTGGTTAGTTCATTGAATCCAAAAAGACTGTATTTTCAACCAAGATATTATTATGAATGGAGAACAGCAGAATATACACAAAGTGCTAATTTATGGTTTATAGATCTTGTTGAATATCTAGGAACCATAACTGTCACAAATCCTCGCAAAACTAGAAATCAAGAATTAGGAATAGATCCTTTAACCACTAGCTCTGTTCATCTTTATAGATTTACACCTGAAGTTAGACAGACTAATAGACAATGGAGAGTTACTACCCCATTAGATCAACATATTTCAAAGATTCCTGCTAATAGCTATCAAGGATCAGGAAGAGCAAATAGAATTGCGGTAAGTCAAAAAGGCATTTTCAAAATGCCGCCAAATGCACCGCGTTGGGCAGATCAATGGGTAAGAAGTGGATTATTTGATTTTTATGCTCATAGGGCAACTCGTGATGATCCTAATTATGGCAGAAAAGTATGGGTAAGTAGAGATACTCTAGATCCTGCAGAAAATAGATATACTGATTTCTGCAATGCATGGTATGGTGCATTTGTAGAATGTTGGAATCTATTATATACTCAAGAAATCAATAATCTAGGCCAGCGTGTTCCCGTGCAGGGCACAGAATTAACAGGTAACATTAATCGTCGTTGGGATTACAAAGGTTGGAATTTTGCAGGTCCAACAACATCAACAACTTATCTACCACAAAATAATCACAAAATTTGGTTAGCTGCAACTACCTCAAGCGTTACTACCACAACATTTTTTAATACACAATCGGCGTCTTTGTTAATGAGCACTGGCACAGTTGATTTATTTGACAATAGCAGGGCTTTTTGGCCAGGAACATTAGCATTGGGTTTAGAATATGGTCAGTTTAATCCTCAAGAAGTTTATATTCTGGCAACAACTACATTTAATCTTTCTAGTTTTGATAACATTAGTCCATATCTTCCATTATATCCAAAAACTTCAATTGATAATTTTAATGGCCTAGTATTACAAAGTCAGTTGCCAAATCCCGTGCAAGGACAATTAAATTTAATTAAAGTTAGTAATAGTCAAACATTGGCTACACAGTCAATTAACAATGATGTTGCTGTCTTGCCAATTACTGTGTCAACATTAACAACAACATTAGGAACAAGTTCAGTTGCTGTTGTTATGCAATTTGTAGAAAATTTTACTGGCAGAATAGTAACCAGTAATCAATTATCGTTGACTGTTTCAAATCAACCAGTAACCAGATTGAATAGTCAAGGAATTTTACCAAATGGGGCAAATATATTCTCATTAAGGGATACTGCAAATCTTTTTAGTTCAACTCCAAATTTTTTCAATCCTCCTGTAAATGCTGGTATTAGTTTAATTTTTGGTGGTAATTTTAATCTGCAATTGCCTAATCCAAAATATTCAACAACTAATCCAACAATTATAAGAGTGCAAGCAGGACTAACTTTTAGAATAAGATCAAGATTATTAGGTAGTGAATATGAAGGCGAAGTCACAGTTTATTTCTTAGATACAACAATACCAATGACAAGTTACCAACAATCTAATGTTTATAACTGGACTTATAGTTTAGATATTACTAGATTTAGTCAAGCAGGTGGTGGCAGTTTCCTAGGGACACAAATAACTGTTCCAATGAATCCTACATCTACATGGAATATTTTATCAACCAATTTAACCTTACAATTTGAATATCAAGGATCACAATTACCTATAATTTTAACTAATAATATCCAAAAAAGGTAGGTTTCTATAAATATCATTAACTGATCCAGTCCTTAGATTGGATCTTTTATCCCTTAGGAAAGATCAATATGGCCGGCGTTCTTAATTTTGCTCAATTTCTGGGCGGACCAGATTCTGTTCAATGCGAACAAATATTTCCCTCAACTCAGCGTATACTCAATTATAATTTTGCGAGAAGTATCGCAGGTTGGACTTTTAATGTTGATTATCAAACCTTGGTAGTTGACACAGTTGCTTTCAATAGATCAACTCAGGAACCGAATTTTGCCAATAGCACCATAATTGGTTGTTTTCCTAGTGCAGTTATTTCTACTGCCAGTTATGTTTCTGTAGTGAGCAGCCCTAGTGGACTAGTGAATATAACAATTCCTGGTGGGCTTTACACAGGACCAATTCTACCAGATGCTCGCGCCAATGTGCCTATTCTAGTAGTTGGTGTAACTTGGACAGACAATTCAACACCAGTTCAAGTCAATACACACCGATGGGCTTTTATCTTAAATTGGGAACCGGGAGTTACACCAGGTTCACCTACCAATGGTGCAGGCTATACAGTCATTAGTGCGAGCTAACAGTGCCTAATTATAGTTTTACAATAACACAGGTTGTCTATGATTTCACTGCTACAGTGACAACACCTTTAAATTTGGTGTTAAACAACACTGAAACACAGGTTTTAGTCACTGCTACCACTGCGTCAATTCAGATCATAAACAATATACAGCCTGTCACAGTTAGTTCAGGTGCAACAACCTATAATCAAAGTCTTAACACCTTTGATAACGTAAGTTTTGCCACGCTGACTGTGCCCTATATCTACGGATTTGCAGGACAACCAGTTTATTTCCCAACTGGTATTGTCAGTGGTGGATTTAGTTCAGCGGATTACCAAAATCCAGGGGACCCTTGATAGGATAAAAAGATGCCATTACAGATAAGAAGAACAACTGAAGCATATATTTCAACAACTACATTTTCAGCTGGAGAACCAGTTTTCTCCACTGACACGCACAAGTTATTTCTAGGCGATGGCGTCACACCTGGAGGTTGGGAAATTGGTCAATTTGATCTTAGCACGGTAACAGATCAAGCTCTGTTTACTACCAGTTCTGTGCAATTTGCAGATGTTGTAGTCACTGGCAAAGTCTATGCAGACATCATACAGGCAAATTCGGATGAATTAACAGTTGAAACTAGCACAGGGCAGAGTCTGCTGAATGTTGATGCCACAGCGCTAACTTTGGGCAATGGCAGTCAAGACATTACAATTCAAACTAATAATGCCACAACAACCACATTGGCAATTGGCAGCAATTCTGCCACAAAAATAGAATTAAAACCCACTAGCTTTGATGTCAATATTCAAAATCAAAGATCAATGACCGTGGGCACAGATTCTGTATTTCTTGATGTTGGTCTTGAAGTTCAAGGCGATGTTATTCCCGAAATCAGCGCAAATAGAACTATTGGTCAACCTGGTGCCTATTGGAATTATGTCTATGCTAATAATCTAGAAGGCAGTGGACAGAATATCACAGTAAATTCTAATCTTAATCCTGAAGGTGACAGTCAATTTGATCTAGGTTCTAGTTCTACACAATGGCGCAGTCTATGGGTCAGCAGTTCTACTGTCTATATTGGTGGACAGGCTCTTAATATTGTCAATGGTGAAATCACAGTCAATGGCACACCTATTTCAGCAATGGGACCAACTGGACCAACTGGACCTCAGGGTGCTGCTGGACCACAGGGACCCATTGGACCAAGTGGAGCTCAAGGCGACCCTGGACCAACTGGACCTCAGGGTGCTGCTGGTGCAACAGGACCAACTGGACCTAGTGGCGCACAAGGCGATCAGGGACCAACTGGACCCGTTGGACCTCAAGGACCGCAAGGAGACATGGGACCAACTGGACCACAGGGAGATGCTGGACCTCAAGGACCACAGGGTGTGCAGGGAGATATTGGACCAACTGGTCCTGCTGGAGCTCAAGGACCGCAGGGACCTCAGGGTGTAACTGGACCTCAAGGTCCTCAAGGTCCTGCTGGACAAACTTCTAATCTCTATGATTACAAGGCCAAAACTGGTCAAACATCAGGTGATCCGGGCAGTGGAAATATAATTTGGAATAACGCCACACAGCCGTCTGCCACTCAATTAATTTTCAGTCATGTTGATAGCAACAGCCAAGATATAGAATATCTATTGGCATTATTAAGAACTGGCGATACTATCAGAATTCAAGATGCTCTTATCAGTGAAAATTATCAACAATGGGCACTAACAGCTAATCCAGTTGTTACCACAGGCAGTTATGTGACACTTGCTGTCAGTTTATCAACCGGCACACATTCATTTAGCAACAATGATTCAGTATTAGCAATTGTTAGACACGTTGGTGACGTTGGCCCACAAGGACCCACAGGTGCCACAGGACCTCAGGGACCTACTGGTGCAACTGGACCTACCGGTCCACAGGGAGATACTGGACCTCAGGGACCACAGGGACCACAGGGAGATGCTGGACCACAAGGACCACAAGGACCAGGTGCAGACCAACAATTAGATACTACATCTACTGTGTCATTCCAACAGGTCAATACAGATTTTATACAGGCACCAAGTGGCACTTTTGAAATCTATGACAATAACAATAATTCAATTATTGTTGCTAGCACTAGTTCAACTGTGCTATACAGCGCACAGATCTATGCCAGTGGTGACCTACTACCAGATGCAGATGCCACAAGAAAACTAGGTGAAATTGGTGCAGCATGGCAAAGTGTCAATGCACAAACTGGTAAATTTGATGATATTGAAAGCAATTTTGTCACATCTAATGGATTCACTGTAAGAACCACTGGACTTGACCAGATTATAAATGTTGGACCAGGGCAAATTAATCTTGGCAATGGCAGTCAAGATATCTACATGAAACATCAGGGTGTATCAACTACCACTCTCTTCATTGGGGATAGCAATGCAACTAGCATTGCTCTAAGACCAAACACAATTGAATTGGTCAATAGTTCAACTACTGTGGCCAATTTCAATCATGCAGATGCCACGATCTATCTGCCATTAAACACAGATCATATCTATCCTCAATCAAATGCCAGTAAGAATCTTGGTCAATCCGGTGAAGCATGGAATCAAGTTCAAACTGTTAATCTAAACGCAGATACAATTGCCAAGAACTCAGGTGGCACTGACATCACTGTAAATGCTAGTCTAGTGCCTGGTGCTCCAGATAGCTATGATCTAGGATCAACCAGCAGTCAATGGCGTTCATTGTATGTTTCAACTAGCACTATCTACATTGATGGTAACGCAGTCAGCGTGGCAAATGGACAATTAACTGTCAATGGTTCTGCACAGGTTGGACCTACAGGACCTTCAGGACCCAGTGGCCCAGAAGGACCACAAGGACCACAGGGCGACCCTGGACCAACTGGACCACAGGGCAACGTTGGACCAACTGGACCACAGGGATCTCAGGGTTCTACTGGACCCCAAGGACCACAGGGACCTCAGGGTTCTACTGGTGCTACTGGACCCCAGGGACCAAGCGGACCTTCAGGGCCTGCTCAGCAGAATGGCAAACTCTTACAGTATGCTAGAGACAGCCTACCAGCGACCAGTGCTACAAACACTGCTACACTGATCAGCATACTTGACAGTGCATCAGATGGCAATGCACCGAGTGCAGTTAATGGATTGACTGCCTATTGGGATCAAAGTAACAATCGTTGGAAATATGTAAGCAATAATCAAAATGTTCAATCTGGCTACAGCGTTGATTATCTAGTGCTTGCAGGTGGCGGTGGCGGTGGAGCTGGCATGGGCGGTGGTGGCGGAGCTGGCGGATATGTAACAGCCACTACTACATTGATAGTGGGCACAAGTTATACCATGACAGTTGGTGGTGGTGGATCTGGAATGGATCAAAATGGCCTTGGTGGAACCAATGGTTACAATAGTTCTATTTCCAGCGTTAACACAGCCACCGGTGGCGGACTTGGTGGCGGGGGCGGAGCCAACGGATCTGTTGGTGGATCAGGTGGAGGAGCAGGCTACAATGGAAATGGTGGTAATGGCACATCTGGTCAAGGTAACAATGGTGGCGGATCAGGTGGAGGCCTAAGAACTGGTGGCGGTGGTGGAGCCGGCGCAGTTGGAGGAACTGGAACTGCTCTAAAATCAGGTGATGGTGGCAATGGACGCACTTGGTTTGATGGCACAACCTACGCAGGTGGTGGTGGTGGCGGTGCTTCTACTAACCAAAATACACCAGAAGGTCAAGGTGGAACAGGTGGCGGTGGTAAAGGTGCGGGTCTAACAGAAGCAGATGGCTACCCTGGCACCATTAACACTGGTGGTGGAGGTGGTGGTGGTCGAAACGCTGCCAACAATGATGGTGGAGCAGGTGGATCTGGTAAGGTTGTTATACGCTATGCAGGCACAACAGCCCGAGGCAGTGGTGGAACAACTTCTACATCTGGTGGTTATGTCTATCACGTATTCACAGCCACTGCAACCTATTTTGCATAAGGATTAAAAGATGGCACACTACGCAGAATTAGATGCTAATAATCAAGTATTAAGGGTCTTGGTCATTCCCAATGAAGTAGAACCAACAGAACAGGATGGCATAGCCTATTTAGAACAATTATTTGGTGGAGGAACTTGGCGCAAGACCAGTTATAATGGAAACATTAGAAAGAACTATGCGGGACGGGGCTATCAATATGATGAATATCGTGATGCCTTTATTGCACCTAAACCATTTCCCAGTTGGTTGTTCAATGAAGAGACCTGCCGTTGGTATCCTCCTAAGCCCTATCCCGATCCAACAGGACATGATGTCTATCGTTGGGATGAAATTACTACCAATTGGGTATTGATGTCATGATACACGGTGAAGATCAAGACCTTAAGATACATGTCAGTATCTGTCAGCAAAGATATGCTGATTTAGAGGCAAGAATCAGTAAATTAGAAACAAAAATAGATGAAATTAAGGCGGAAATTGCTAAATCTAAGCATGATCTAGGCCGAATTATATTAACAGCTAGCTCTACCCTTATTGCCGGCATATTAGGTCTAATAACCACCATATTATTAAAGTTTTAAAGGTCAAAATTGGATAAAAAAATTTTTAGAGAATTTATAGATCAAAACTGTCACCAAGTTCCTAAAATTACAGCAGGCAAATATCGTAAAATTTCAGAAGAAATGCGTGAAAGCAGTCTTAGGACAGTGGGCCTGCCTAGATTGGCCTTTTGTGATATCTGCAGACAGCAGGTTTTATCTCCAGTCTATTGGGTTGACATACCAAAAAATCAAATGCGTTGTGCCCAGATACCTAGAAAGTGTCCATTATCTGGCCGTGACAGAACTAGACCTTATAAATAACAGTGTAGGCCTGCTGAGCCAGTTTTATCTCCAATCTAAATGAAATTCGTTAAATCAGCAGATCTATATTGAATTGAGCACACATTCTATTTTGGTCATTGTTTTTTTAATTCTCCTCTGAATAGACTTGGCAAGGTTTAGTTCAAAGAGATAACTCAATTCAATAAAACCCCGATCGGTGCAATGCCTGTCGGGGTTTTTTCTTTTTATCTACACATTGACCTTTTATATCTATTACTGTATAAATAACTCTACAGCCTTGCCGGCAGGGGTAGTTCCCTGATTAAAAACTATTTTTTCAAAGTGAGTTTAAAATGACAACATATACACCCAACTTCAATGACCCTCGTGTGGTTAAACGCACACGACAAGCACTACAATTTGCCACCACAGCCTTAGATCGAACACAGCCACATAGTTGGAGCACCAAATACATTGATAAGTTTTTTGGGCAACAACAATTAGATCTCAGCAAGTGGTTAAGAAACCAATTATTAATCTGTGTTGATCCTTATTGGAATATGGAAACAGGCCGATGTAAAACATATGTGAATAACCCCAAAGGTATTGCCCATGTGAGAGCATGTCTAAAACTTAAAAACACTGATCCAGGCATTGATCGATTTGATCAAGAAGTCGAATCGGGTCAATTTGAATATACTGAACAGGCAGATAGATTATGGCATCCTCTTCAGAGAATTCCAAACGATATTCGCAAGCCCTACATGGCCAATCATGGCTATGTCTATGAATATGACATCAAGGCCTGTGCCCCTACATTATTACTTCAATACGCACAGCGTTTAGGTATGACCAAATCCACGCCTACTATCGATCAATACTGCCAAAATAGAACACAGATAAGACAACAAATATCCAATCAATTAGGTATTGATATAAAAACCTCTAAGAAGATCATAACTGCTCTATTTGCTGGTGCTCCTCTCAGTCATAGTCCAAGAACAGTCATATATCACATGCTTAATGGCAATCATCAACACATAGATCAGATAAGACTGATCACACAAGAACTTAGAAAAGAGATCAAATATCTGTGGGATATAATCAAATTACACATACCAAGAACCTATATAATCACTAAGACTTCACAAAGAAGACT
>Ga0129333_10003299_pt1 | contig 15084 bp, 16 predicted proteins | sample CPB6_08_DNA_FD_94474 | JGI IMG/M metagenome (GOLD analysis project Ga0129333, IMG submission 94474) | Freshwater to marine salinity gradient microbial communities from Chesapeake Bay, USA - CPBay_Sum_0.6_0.8_DNA | ecosystem: Environmental > Aquatic > Marine > Coastal | place: USA: Chesapeake...
CACCGCCAATCAACGAGATCAATTCAGGGGTAAACATCAACGCACTTCCTTTCTAGAGGTGTTCATCTACACCTTTATTATTTAGGTACGAGGAAGCCTACGCCGTCTGATATTTGATTTGGTCAGTTTGTTTTTTGCTGGCACGGGTGGAATGTCTGATCCAAGTCCCGCTATTTTTTGACTACCAACCACATTGGTAGGCGCAGATGTGGGCAGTCCTGTACCGCCGCCTTCCTGTTCTGTGAATGTCCTGAACCGCTTCAGATTAGCCATAAAGCCTCCTTAAAGGCTACGCAGAGCCTCTGCTAGCCGTCCGTCCAGTGGAATGGCATCCATCTGCCGTTCATCCAATACCATTCCCTCTCCTATGTAGTTCAAATAGAGAAGAGCGGTTTTGAGCGGAGGATGCAGGGACTCGTCTAGTTTGAAAAATAACAGACGCGACGCTACTCGGGGACTAAACACATTCCCAAGCACCATCAGGTGGTTGAGCAGCAGTATAGGTCGTATCTTGCCTGTTCGATTGTATTTTTTGAGCAGTCGCTTCACATATTTGATTCGGTTCATGTCTTCTTGAAACTCAACAATGCTTTCGCACTCGGGGTTGGTGTATTGCCCCATAGCGTACAGCATGAAATTATCGCGGTTGAGTTTCTTGAAGTCCATAACGAAAACCAAAATTCACTTGGGGCGTTGGGTACTCTTTTTCTTGAACTTGTTTACCTTTTCCTTGGGCGACAAGTCTGTGTCCTTTATCTGTGTTCCGGGAATAGGATCTTGGAGATGAGTGCCCTGACCAATGAAAATGTCTTCATTGGTTTTCTTGTAGAAAAGATAGTCGGCAAATCCCTTCACGACCTACTTCGTTGGCTTTTTCGGAGTGTAAGCAGGAATGAGTTTGCTTGACACCTTCTTGCCGTCCTTGATCTTGTTTACCGAAATCATCTTCTTTGGCTTGCTGCGAACAGCGTCACGGCTGCTGCCAAAGAGTTTGTCCAAGCGAGGAGTCCACTGTTTCATCTTGGCTTCGCTCACAGCCTCTTCCTGCACGGGCTTCTTCTTGGCACGGAGCAGGGCAAAGTCCTGTGCGTCCAGTTTCTTGTTCTTGTTTACATCAAGCCGCTTCTGACCGCCAACAAGTGCTTCCTGTACACCCATAGCCTGCTTGATGCCCTTCACGGCATTGGCTTGCTGCTTGCCAGTGAGTTGCTTGCCGCGCTTGTGTCCGCTCAACATGGACGACAGTTGTGAACCACGCTTGGCAACATATGCGTCCTTTGTTGCCTTGCTCAATTCGTCAATCTGCTCCGCTTCTTCCTTGACAGACTTCTTGGCTTTGGAAACGCGGTACAGGGTATCGCCTTCGCCGTGCTGAACGCTTACCTTCTTGCCGCTTGCACGAATGGCATTCAAGTCGGCTTTGGTCTTCTTGAGAGACTTCCACTCTTCCTTCACGATCTTGTGGTGGGGAACGGTGATGCTGCTGTACTCGCCAACATCAACCACATAGCCGCCACCGTGCTGCGCTGCCTTGCCGCTGCCACCGCTGTCGTGGCGCACGATCTTGCCCCGCACCATCTTGCCTTTGTGGGGAACCTTGACGGTATCTCCGGGCTTGTGCATTTCTTCAATCTGCTCCACGCCTTCTTTCACCTCATGGCGACTGCCACGCTTGACCAGTTTGCCACCGCGACCGTAGGTGCGGGGCGAGTTCTGCTCCTTTTCGTCCTGCTTCAGCAGGCGGGTGATTGCCTTGTCGTGCTTGCCCTCAACTTTTCCTGCTCGTCTAGCCTGCTTGGGTGTGCCCGTCATGCGCCGCTGATAGGCGCGTTGAGCCACATCATCGTGCTTGGCAATCTTCTTCTTCATTTCCGTTTCACGGGCATCGGTTTGGTAGTCTTCGGTGACCGCATTGCCGTCCTCTTCCACGCCCTCGGGAACCACTTCAACACGGGGAGCGAGTTTTGCGGTTATCACATACAGTGAATCAGGATTCAGTTCCACATCAACATGAAGGTTTAGTTCGGTGTAGCCACCTGTTGGATTAGCCTTTCCGTCAAACCGGATGCCTCCGGTAAACGCATCATAACCATCAACACGACCAAACTGCCGTACAACAAAATCGTAGGAACCAACCCCCTGCGGGATCATCCCCGGTCGCCAATCAAAGTCCAGTTGAACCACATTCAGACGCACCTTCATCTTCAGCAGGGCTTCGTTGGGATCAAGGTATGTACCACGGGAAATGGTAGACAGCATGGAATTGATCCCTGCAAGCGCACCAGCAGACTGAAGGTGATGCAGACCAGGTCCGTCTTTGTGTGCTGAACGGTATCCGTAGCCAGTAAGAACTTCGGAGTACTCGCTCTCGTTCAGGGTGTTGCGGAATGCTTTGAATGTCTTGTTGTCTTTCATGTGTCTTCCCTTTTCAGATTTACTCGCTGACCGAACCTGATCTTTCGTTTGATACATCACTGGCGCGGCGTGTTCCGGTTCCTGCCTTCTTGCGCCGATCCGCTGCCCAATACATCTTTCCGCTCTTGGTGTCCTGTCGTGCCATCGGGTGGGTAGAACCACGGGCAGGGGGAACAGGCTTCTTGATTTCGGCAGCGTGTGCAGCGTAATCAGCCTTGGCTTTCTTTAGTTTGGCTTGAGCCGGAGAGCCTTCCCATGCCTCGTCAACATTCTTGCTGAAATCAAAGAACGACTTGCCTTCGCTGACGCTCTTCCATCCACCGCCCTTGGAGTTGTACCACTTCACTGCCCAACCATTTGCGTAGGCAGACGGATATACCTTGAACTTGCTACGGGCAAGGCTCTTTGCCTTTGACCACAGTTCCGGCTTCGTGGGCTTGTTGGCTTCAAGAATTTCCTGAGCATCTTCGTGAAGACCGACCAGTGCAATGAGTTCCGCGTCAATTCCCTCACCATCGAATGACTCTTCCACGGTTTCCTTGCCCATCGTGTATTTGAATGCGTTGAACAGAGCAGGACTGCCTGTGATCTTTTTTACCATAGAGTCAAGCATGTCTATCATCATTTCGCGGTACACCTTGCCCATGCTCATGCTTTTCATGTTGCTCTTGGACTTGAGTGCCTTTCGAGCAGCGGTGATCTGTGACTTGTCCACGATGCCGCTGCGGAGCAGAACATTCGTCCGGTCTGTTTCAACGGCTTCACCAAGTCCTGCTACCATCTGATGCTGTGCCACATTCTGTGTTTTCTTTTCGGATGCTTCTCGCCCAAGAGTGGAACGAAGCGCGGTGTAAATGACCCGGTTGTTCACAATCTTGTCCATGATGTCCACAAGGATTTCCTGCATGAGTGTTCGATACGCAGGACTCTTGGCATAGCGTTCCGGGTCTTGGAACATGGTCACGGCACGGCGCACATTGGTGGGAGACACCAAACCCATGCGTAGAAGAGTTTGCAGTTTGGACTTGATAGCAGTATCCATGCAGCGATTCCTTTGAAAAGGGTCTTTATTGTATTTAGACCCTGAAATATTGTCAGTCAGATCATGCGGACAGGCCCAAACACCGTCCTGCCGTTGTTGATTTTGTAAATTGCGGTCTTGCCGTTTCGGAGAGTTACATAGATTTCTTCGCCGTAACGAATGGCAGAAACCGCGTCATTGCCAAATATTTGATATGGCTGCGAACATCTACCAATATAGAAATACACCTTTCCGCCTTTTACTCCTACCCATGTGTCCTCTGCCGATCCGCGAGGATTCCGTGGGCATGATGCGTTTTCGTCCAGAGACTTGTGTGACACCTTGATGGGCGTATTTCCCTTGCCCTTGCGAGGTGTCTTGCCTTCTGCGCGGCGTTTCTGCCGCACTGCTGCCTTGCGCTCCTTGGGTGTCATCTCCCCAACGGTTTCCGGTGTCTTGCCAACCCGATGCAGCGGACGGCATTTTGGATATGGGCCCTTTGCGTTTGCACTCTTGCGACCGCAGGGAGGATACTCCCCTGTCTTGGGGTCTTTCTTGCCGCCGATGTTCACCCACTTCTGAGCAAACCAATCACGCAAATCCTCGTCAATCTTGCACGGCGGTGTGGGGAACTGCGTGTTGTGTTTGGAAAATCCGCCTGTTTGACCCGGTGTGGGCGGTCGCCGCTTGTGCTTGTCGCTTTCAAGCAGATGCTCTGCCGCAGTGTGGTACAATTCACTCAGGTCTATTTCTTCTTTCATGCTGCCACGCATACCACGCTTGATTTCATCAAACAATCGCTTGATGTCGTCCTTGCCAGCGTTTTCAGGCATACCACTGGCGAATGTCTTGGTGTCGCCGTTGGCAACGGCTTCGCGCATCTTGCTTGCGCTCATGCCCTTTACTCCGGTTGCTTTTGCGTCCCGCTTTCCTGCCATGACAAAATCGTATCGCTTCAGATTCAGTCTTTTGTCTGGATCGGAGTGCTTCATCAGTTTGCCAATCACGCGGTCATCGTAGTCGCTGCTGCGGTCTTCTCCCCCGACAAACACAACATGGTCGTAGCCTTTGTCTGCAAGATAATACAACAAATCAAACGGTGTCCGAATGTCCTCCGAATTCAAAAAGTTGACCCCCGGAAACAGGCGTTTAAGCCAGAAGTACTTACGAGATGGTGACAACGGATTCTTCTTCGGGTCTTGGCTGCGACTGAATCCAATCGCGTGTTCAGCACCCATCCGCTTTGCCGTTTCCACCACCTTGTTGAACAAGAGTTGGTGTCCTGAAGTTGGTGGCTGAAAACGACCGAAAGCGACCACAATGGTTTTGCTTCGTCGTGTATCTTTTAAAGACTTAGCCACTTTGGATCACCTCCCGCAATGCACTTCAAGTACACCAACTCTTTACTGTTTCCACGATTTGGAAATCGTGAAATTAGCCTTTGAGAATTCGATGCGATCAACCAATTTGACTGCATCGTTGCTCAGACGGTCGATTGCAACGAATCCTTCAGGAACCGTTGCCACATACTTGTCACCCTTCTGCACGAAAGTACCGAACTCCGTGGTCAGGTTTGACAGTTTTGACAGCACATGCTTCTTTAGCAGGGCTACCCGATTATGTAGTGCGAACAACCGATTGATTTGGTTACGGTTGTTCCGAATGTAATCCAGTGTAGGGGTAGGACTCTTTGTAGGAACCTTTGACTTAAGTTTCTTGCGCTTCTCCTGCACTTTGGCAGACACGAAGGCAAGCAGTTCGTTGGTGTCTCCTAGTTCCCGCCCCGCACGGATTATGCTGTTGAAATACATCTTGATCTCGGCAACGAGAGCCGTGTTTTTTGCCACGGCATTCATCACGGACTTCAGTTCAATACCCTCACGGATCAGACTGTCGATCTGTGAATTGATCTGTGCAATGTCCTTTGCCGTGAACAATCCATCACCCCGAGAAAAACGGTATGTGGCATTGTCGTACCACACGCTTCTGCTTTTCGCCAGACCCGCTAGGCTAGGATTGAACTGGACAACCTTCAGGTCCGCAATGGATTTTCCGCCGTATTCCGTGTGAAACACGATTCCGATTTTTGCAGACGATATTCGTTTTCCCAAATCAGAATTGGGATCAACTGCGTATTTTATTGTGTTGGGTTGGAATGTGATGTATCGCTTGCCGTCAATGGTTTCGCGCTTGATAGACTCACTGTCAAACAGCAAGTCGCCTTGTAGCACTGTTCCGATCCGCAGAGTCTTGAAATGCTTCAACGCCAGTTTCAGTTTTGCGTTCAAGCCTTCGGATGGATGATTTCGATCAATGTCTGCCTCAGTATAGTTCACTTTGGGAGTGACATTGAACACGCTTTTAGTGCCGACAAAAAATTTGCCTGTGACGGGATCAGTTCCCATGATGAGTGCAGGCGCACCGTCCCATTTCACGGAAATATCGTATGGAACCGTGTCGTTGCCTTGCAACGACTGCACTACTCCCCGTAAAGAATTCATGGACTTGGAGAAGCCTGCAAAACCGTGATTGAATATTTCATCCTCAAGATGTTCTAAATGAACATTCTTGCCACCTGTTTTTGCAAGTGATTCCGCCAGAAAGGGAATGAATGAATTCATGGGTTTCACGCCATTATTTAGGCGACAGAAACCTGTTCAGACTTCCATAAAGCAATTGCTTCTGCGAGTGATTCTACCCAATCTCGTGTCTTGGCTTGGAACACCTGACACTCCGCAGTGCTGCTGACTCCCATGATGATGGTGATGTTGTCCACGCGCTGTCCCGTCAAGTCCTGCCACATGAGTGCGTATGCCGCACTCTGCGTAAAATAATCACAGATCGCGTCTTCACTCTTTGGATTATTTGAAGTCTTGAAGTCTATCACGGACAGTTCGCCGTTGTACTCGCCAATGCAGTCCGTGCGTCCCGCCAGTCCCACTCGCTTTGACCACAAGGGCACTTCGATGGCACGAATGTTGTCGATGCAGTCCACATACGGCTGCATGGTTTGAAAAATATCTAGTTCTTCTGTGCCACGCGCTTCGTGCAGCGTGGTTTCAACACGATTACGCAAGTAGTCTTCAATGATGGCGTGTACTTTCGTGCCGCGAGACAGTATGCGCTTGGATTCTTCGGGATTGTCGCGCCGCCACTTTGCGAAAAAGTTTCGCTTTGCCCATCCCGTCACCGTAGTAACGGACGGAAACACACCTTCGGGTGTAGAGTAGCGTCTACCACTCGGTGTTTCGGTGGACTGTATCTCGCCAGTGATAGTCACGAACGCATGACGAAAAGTCTTCATGGATCACTCTTGGTCTTCGGGTGTCTCGTCCACCACTTCTATTTCTTTTGGTTCGCTCTTTTTGGGAGTTTCGGGAAGCGGGGTCTGATTCCGCTGAAGCCAGTTCCTTGCGGCAGCGTATTCTGGCTTGTTCTGCTGCATTTTCATCCACAGTAGCATGTCTTTCATTCCTGCCATAGTTGTTCTCCTGTTATATTTAGACTTGAAATTCCGAGTTTTGAGAACCGTTCCATTACTTTTGCTCATTCAAGTATTTCAGTGATTCTTCGTATGTTTCAAGAAATCCTTCAGACACGCTTGTGTATTCCGCTGCTCCTGACACAAAAGACTCCATGATTGATTTTGTGAATGGGTTTCCTGTGCCAAACAACACAACGGCAGGAAGCAAAATCTGTTCAATTGTTTCACGAAGATACGATGTCTTGTGGAACGATACACATCCGCCTTGCTGCATGTTCTGTACCCGACTTATCACTTCGCTGAATGCCTCGGAGTATTTTCCTGTGTGCGACATGTGTTGTTCTGCTGTGTCTAGCATGAATCTGTTCGTGGCAACACACGCTTTCTGCACTCCGTAATCGCATTCTTCTTTCACGGACAGAAATTCCAGTGGCTTCAAGTGCTTGCGGAGTTGACCGAATATTGCGTATCGGTCAAAGAAACGCAGTTCATCACCGGAGGAGCGCACAAAAGAGTAGTCGCTCATGGACTCTGCCAATGACCACACCCGGTCAAATGGCTTGGAAGGTGTAAAGGGACGGGTGTACAGGGTTTCAAGTTTCTTGGTGGAATGCCTGTACACGGAATTGCCGATCCACGGGCAGTACCGCAGTTGTGCGCTCTCGGTTTTCAGGAACACCACTGGAGGCGAGTATCGCTGAACCAAGTTTTCGGTTATCGACAGCAAGACATCGTGATCGCTACCTGTCTCACACTCTACTCTCATGCTCAACGGAGTGTGGGTCATATCCGAAAGACTGAAAACCAGCGAAGATTTTTTGCCTTCGCTCAGGACGGTGATCTTGCCGCCCCTTTCTGTTTTTTCACATTTTATCATGGTGTAGTCTCCGGTTTATCGTTTTTTGCGTGGTCGTAGCCCCAAGGACATTCGTTTGCGGAGCGACAGTTTCCGCCGCCGCTTGGCAACATTCCGTTTGGAACGCGCTTTTCGTGCAGCCCGTTTCGACCGCAGTTTCAATTTACGCAACTGCCCTCCCGGACGGCGAACGCATGTCCGGGGGCCTTTCTTCATCATTCCGGGGCCACACTTGAATATGATCTTGCGCTTGCCCTTGCGAACCACAATCTTGCGCCGTGCGGTGGCTTCATTGAGCATCTGCGTTTCAACTTCCACAGACTCCTCAATCTCGTCACCCTCTTCCTCTTCCATGCTGATTTCGATGTCTGCTTCTTCAACAGGATCAACAATGGAAATAATGCCGTCTTCGCCCTCTTCCCATTCTATGCCTTCTTCTTCCAAGTAATTAACGATTTCGTCACGATCAAAACCGGGCATGTCAAGCACGATCTTGGTTTCCGTGAGTTCTGCCTCCAACTCCTCTGATATGAGGCGTTGCAGTGAGGAGAAAGCGTGATCTCGTAGTTCCTTGAACGGCTTCATTTCATTTTCTTCCACGCTGCCTTGCCTTCTTCTGAACGCTTATTGATGGCAGCGTCTTTTGCTGCCATTACACGCTTTCTACGCTCTGCATCAATCTTTGCCAATTCGTCCCTTGACAGTTTGCGAATCTCGTTGATTGAAATCTTGCCCACATCCGAGAAGTCTGCACTTTCCCATATCATGTCGTTGCCACGATCAAGCATGATACGGCGCGTCTTCTTGTTGAGTATTTGCAGACCTGTTCCCGCTGCGTACAGTTCCACTTGGGTCGTGCCAACCATGTACACCACATCACCCATTTTCATAACCTTCTTGACTTTGATGGTTGATGCCTTGCCACCCTTCGTGCCGTAAATCTCAAATGTGGTTCCCACGGGCTTGATGTCTGCCGTGTCGATCAAGTCTTGTGCGGTGGCAATGTTCGCGCTCACTGCTGCTTGGGTTTTCTTCCATCCGAAAGAAATTCTCTCCTGATCTTTCTTGCTCTTCAACAGGTTTCCTGCCGCATCGGTCTTGCGCGGCTTTGATGGGGTCAACGCACCCGCGTAGTACTGCGGATCATCTGTGTCAACGACCATCCCCGAGCGGAATGTGCCGATGGTGGGTGTGCGGTCGAACTTTTTCTTTGCTGCTTCGTCAAGACGAGACTGCACCGATTCGTGGATGTTCTGCACTGCACGACCAATGCTGCACTTCTTGAATGCACCGATGAACGACTCTTTCTGTGTTTTTGGTTTTTCTTGCACGGTTGCTCCCGAGCGGCTTTGGCTCATCAATCCAATGTCTTTCTGAAACTTGTTTGAGAACTGAATTATCTCGTCCACGGGCACTGGCTTGCCGCCCTTCGTGATGGTGCGGGTCTTCATCTTGGCATTCGTGCCGTTGCCGTTGGCAATGTCTACCGCGCACTGCGCTGCCCAACGGTGGTGTCCGTCAATCACATACCCATCGGACACATAGATGGGTTCAAGCAGACGCGAGGCTTGCTTGCCGTAGTTGTCGGGGTCTTGCTGCGCGGCAACGAGTGTGGCATACATTGCTGCCACCTTGGAACCTAGCAGTTCGCCTTGAATGGGCTTGAGAGCAGTCGCATCCACTTCCTCTTCCTGTATCTCGTATCCCGCTTGCTCAAGTGCCTCGCGGTACTGTTTCTCCATGTTGATCTCAAGTTTCAGGTCTTCGGGCGTAACCTGATCAGGTGAGGTGTAGCCCTTGCCTGCCATCAGGGTCTTAAACGCAGGAGAATCGGTTTTGCTTGGGTCAACCTGTGACGAGAACTGCGGCATCTCCTTGCGGACAATTCCCTTCGTGGTCTTTACCCCGCTTTTGTCATAGCAGAATCCAACCTGAGAGAATACCTTGGCGCACAACTCAAAGTCAATTACTTTCTGTCCACGCAGTGCAGCCAGTGCAGCGTGGTTCATCTCGTCCGCGAATGCCCGTTCCGTGGCAGCGTCACCGAACACTGAGTCACGATCTTGCTGCGGACCAGCAAATGCTTTTGTCTTTACTGCGTTTGCCACCACATTAGCCTTGCGGATGTCCACCTTGGGCTTTTGCGTGGGGTCTTCCGCAAATCCGGTGTCAAACTGCGTTTTCGGATCTTCTGCCGCTATCTCGGGGTGTTCCTCTTCGGGTTGCGGTTCTTGAGGTTTTGCTTTTTCTGCACCCGCTTTGCCACCTTGCGGTTGTGCTTGATGCTGCGTATCAGCGGGAACCGCTTTCGCTTGGGGGGCGGGTTTTCCTGTTCCGGTGGCTGCGGGTTTTGCTGCATCTGGCTGTACGGCTCCTTTTGCAACGGGCTTCTGATCTGCTGCCTTGTCCTTGGCGTATCCGTCTTGATCCAACGGAACCTCGCGTGAACTGTCCACTTCACCGTGATCCACGCTTCCACCGCGACCCTGACCTTTGGAGTATGCCTTGGCGCGTTGTTCGTCACCGAAATAGTCCGTGACTCCTGCGGGATTCTTTGCACCAAAATGACCGCTTGCGGTCTTCCATACTTCACCCTTTTTGCGCTCTGTCTTGGGCTTTGCTGCCTGCTGTGGCTGTGCAACAGGCGCGGGAGCCGCTGCTGCCTGAACCTCAAATATGATGGTGCGTAGGCTTTTGTATAGGTCGCTCATACTCCGAAACTCCGTGTAATTGTGGTGATCTTGTCGATCTGTGCCTGTAGTTTTTCACTCCTGTTGGGCCAGTGAATGTATTCCTTTTGCGGATTCTTCATAAGATTAGTTAGGAGAGGCAGAATGAGGCGTTCAACCTCGCCCATTTTTGTTTTGCACTCGTCACGCATGGCATTCGTGCGCTCTTCCACTTCATCAAGCACGGTGGATAGGCTTTGCCCTTGGCTTTGCAGAGCCGCATTCATCTCATGCAGTTCCATGTTCAGAACTTTGTCGATCTTTTCCTCCACCCGAGCCAAGTGGGAGGAAGACGCTGGCTTGATTGCCGCTATTTTGCCTTCAAGATCAAGCAGTTTGGCTGTTATGGCAGAGACTGCATCGGGTGACACTGACGGCAGCGGTTGAACGGGAACGGTTGTAGTGTGGAGTTCTTCCTCATCTACTGCCGTGAACCCGAAATCGAAGTCTGTGTCTGACATTAGATTGGTGGGGTGTAACGCAGGCAACGCTTGATTAGAAGTTCACCGAGATAAGAGTAGCCTCCGGTTACTCCTGCTCCATCCAAGTGCGCCGGGAATTCTCCTTCAAGAGCAATACCGTCCAAGTTTGCGTCTGCTCTTTGATAGAAATTCCTGAAACCATTAAACGAGTTTCCGTTCGTAAGCCCACCGTAGGTGGTTCCAAACAGACCTGTTCCTAACTGCATGATATTTACGAAAGTAACATTTCTGTAAGGAGATAGAACAGAATAGTCTGGAGTAGTTTCAGCGTAGTCCTTGCCCAAAGGTCGCAATGAATCCATATTCCCGTCATCAGGATTCGTGGGATGGGTAACGGAAACCATGAACGCCAGATCATTTTCTGGATACCCAAGAGAATCCCAAGCATTTCTGTATTGTGTTATCAAAGTCTTTATATGTGTTTGGAAACCTGCCGCAGCAGCGACCTCGGTTGTTCCGGCAACATTTCCCACATCATTGATACCGCTGTTTAGCCACACAACCACATTTCCGCTGCCTCCTGCCTCAATCTGACGCTCACGGAGTTCCTGAAGAACTGTTTTCATTCCGCTGTTGTTTTCGTATCCCGTTGTTCCGGGCTTTGAGAACTTTACCGCTTCTTTTGCTATGCCCTCTGTGGTGTATCCACTCAGGCATATCATGGGTTGCACTGCCCAACCTTTTTTGTTGCAGTGCAGAGACTCAACATACACAGCAACAGGCCCTCTTGTGTGGTAGTTTGGTACACCTATTTGTCCGAAGCCGCTCTGATTGTTTGTCCAATTGAATCCAACCGTAATTCCGACACGATTTGGGTCTGCCGGCCATGTTAGTTTGCTGACCTTTTTCCCAGTTACGCCGTTTAGCCCTGCCCATGCACTGTATGTGATTCCACGGTTGGTTGTTGCTGATGTAGGAGGATAGAAAGTGGCTCCGTATCCCTGAGATGTCAACAGACCACCCCAAGTGTATGCAGCCATTGGATTTGATGCCGCTGGGCCAGAGTATCCTGTTGAGATTCCCCCGATCCAAAGAAGAAGACACGCAGCCGATGCGCCGTTTCCGGGCAAATTCGAATGCACCACACGATGGGTGAGTGCGTTTCGTGTATCCAAACCTGTGCCCCGAACATCTAGATCGTTTGGATCAAAATACTCTATGGTGGGGTATTCGTTGAAAAAATATGTTCCGCCCGGTCGTGGCAAGTATGCACACGCAGACAGATAAATGCTGTTTCCCGAACCGCGATCATACGCAAATCCCACATCCATGCCTGTGAAATCCATGAATGAAGCAACATCCGCTGGTGCATCACGCAAGTCTCCGTATGTGTTTCCTGCACCGCCGCCGCCGTCTATATTAACACGCGGAGCCAAGTTGCCGTTTCTCCACCAAGACATGGTGGGCTGAGGAGTTCCCGCATTGGGCAAACACACACCTGATGGATATAGAGGTGTGGCATACATCCCCGAGCAACAACCGCGAATCAAACCACGGGCAAGACCAAGTGCCCATCCTGCCGCTCCGGGTGAATTGGTGTTGGAGTCTCCTGTCACTATGAAGTCAACACTGTCTGTTCCTGCCTTTAGTTTGGCAAGCATTACAAGTGCAGCAGGAGAACCGTAAATACCAACAGGCATTTGTGAAGGAACATAAGTGCTTGCAACCAACTGATCTTGCGTGGCAGCAGTTGCACCGTTCGCAGTGTCAATCACCGTGAAACTAAGCGCACTTGCGTTTTCCCTGCCAAGCGAATCAAGCGCAACCTTTTTTCCCGCAATCCGGTTGATCAGTACGCTTACGGGAATTCCTGCGCTGGCACCAGCACCAACGGTGACACCCGTGAAAACGCCGTTGCCAAACTTCTGTGCCATGCGAGTGGCAACACGAGACAACCGATCCTGCAACGAGCGTTTATCGTTAGGTAGTGCCATGCTTTAACCCTTTTCAGTTGACCGAGAAAGTGATTCCTGCGCTTGTTCCTGTGGGTGATCCGCTGAAGTACACCGTTGCGGTGAATCCACGGTTCACGAAGTTGTTTTCACCGAAACCAAGAGTCGTGCCTGCCACCGCTCCTGTGGCAGAGTTCGTCACGGTGACATCGCTGCCGTCACGGACAAACTTCTTCAGGTAGATGCCCACGGTCTGCCCTGCACCGAATGGCGCAACAGTGATGCCGTTGGGACGAGTCAAGCCAGCGGGATTCTGAAGCACTGCGGTAAGTGTGCCGAACACCGAAGCGTCACGGTTGGCAGTAATACCCGCGCTGCCGAATGGGGGGAATCCGCCTCCGGTGGTGAGTCCGGTGATGCCAAAACCCAGATCACGGGCTTTGTTTTCAATGAGTTGTGCGCCAGTGATGCCAGACAGTCGGCTAGAACCAAAGCGAATAAAGCATTCGCTCAGAATATTTCCAAGTTTTTGTGCCTTTGCGAGTTCCGGGGAGCCTGCGGTAAATGCCATTTTGGGGTGTCCTTTCAAAAAGGGTTGGTTGTCCCTTTATTTATTCGTTTCTGTACTGCCACTAATTTTTCAATCGTTGCGCTTCAGCACAAACACATCCATTTTGTTGCCCTTCTCTTGAGAGTACACCAAGGAGTACCCCAATCGTGGAGCGTATTTGGAAATCATGGATTTATACAATCGTACTCGGGAACCAGACCTGTACGACCAATCTGATACCCTCAACTCGTATTTAGCCGCGCTGAATGTAAGTATTTTCGGCTCGTAGTTGTTTGTGAATCGCTTTATTGCGTCCAAAACCGATGCGAAAACCCGGCTTGCCTGTCCTTCGCCAGTGAGTGCGGTGGAGCCGCCGCGAGTAAAATCAATTTCCCACTCGTTGCCTTGCGGATTCATGTACGAAAAATTCACGGTGAGGGTGTCGTTCCGTTCAGGGCAGTCTCCCGGCTTTACTGCTTTGCTTGGGCAATCTGATATTTGGTACACATACGAAACGCCGGAGCCAGTGTTTGGTATTGTCTTTACGAGTTTAAATGGTCGCTCGAAAAGTTCTGCGAGATACGAGCGGAAATCAATCGGATCGTGATTCATTTGTTTTTCCGCCACTTGTTGTTGTCCTTGGAGCGATTCGTGGCACGGGACACCAGCCGTAGGTTGGACGGGCGGCTGTCCAGTGCGTTGCCGTTCTTGTGGTCAATCTCCTTGCCGTCCGTGGAGCGACCCTCGCGCCCCATGCGCCGCAGCACACGCTTCCGTGCGGTCTTCTTCTTCATGGCTTTGCGCTGCTTGGGTGTTGGGTTGTCCCCGCCGTACATCTTGGCGTATTCGGCTTTGTAGTCACGGGCTTCAGGAACCATGCCCCGCAGCGGGTTGAGTGGGTCTTTCCACCTCATGCCTTTGGGTGGCTTTGCAGCGGCTTCCACCTTTTCCCACGGCAGGGCAGCAAGTTTAGCCGTGGTCACGGTGCGTTGGTCTTCAGGACGAGCGGAACGATTGGTCACGAATTTGTCAGTGATTTCGTATCCGTACTTCTTGCCGAACCGCCGCATGAGCGCAGAGTACACCGTGTCACGCTTGGCTTCGCTGCGCTTGGAAATCATGTCAAACGATGCGGGATAGGTGTCAAACTCGGTCTTGTGCCATTTCAGGAACAGTTCAACGGCTTTCACAACGGTGGCAAGCACACGGAACGGTTTTCCCGAATGGGTAAGATCGTGTGAGCCGTCAATGGTGAAATTGATTTCCCATCCACCACCCACATTGGTGATGTCAATCACCAAGTCGCGTCCCTGCTCGTCTTGTGCGAGGTAGGTGATCTCCATCGTGGTTGGACCGTGACCCAACCGCTTGTACTCGCGCACGGGGAACGGCTGCTCAAACAGTTCTGTCAGATATGTGCGGAATCCGTTCATGCTCCACCTCGCCTGAGTTTCCACATTGCTTCAAAATCACCTGATTCTTTATGATCCAGTGCGTATCCGTATTTGGACGCAAATCGCTTCACCAGTGCTGCATACGCCCGTTCGCGTGAAGTGTTTTTACCCTCTTTCAACGCACTGAATGTAATGAACTCGGGCTTGTGCTTCTTCAGGAATTTTCCTGCTGCGTCAAGCACGGACGCAAACACGCCACCC
>Ga0129333_10003300_pt1 | contig 15084 bp, 11 predicted proteins | sample CPB6_08_DNA_FD_94474 | JGI IMG/M metagenome (GOLD analysis project Ga0129333, IMG submission 94474) | Freshwater to marine salinity gradient microbial communities from Chesapeake Bay, USA - CPBay_Sum_0.6_0.8_DNA | ecosystem: Environmental > Aquatic > Marine > Coastal | place: USA: Chesapeake...
CCGGAAGAGTTGTCTCCATCAAAGAACATTCGTTCGCCAGCAAGTGAAGCCAGAGAAACCAAGATATCTGATTCATACTCGCTCTTCCAATGGGTGAATTGATCATCCGGTGGAATAGAAGCAACCATGCCCAAATACTCAGCGCCCTTTTCAATAGTGGCAATATCAATTTCAAGATGTTTTCTTGTTTGATAAGCCATCACCGCATGACAAGCTTCATGAATTGCCGTTGCATGTCTTTCTCGTTCAATATATTCCACATCTTCTGACGGACCCAATTGCTTTAATTGTTTAGCTTTCAAAACATCATTCCAAGTAACACTACTTCTTGAATTTCGAATAGCCATAATTAAAGATTCATTAACTAAATCTTTAATTGTGGCGCCAGTCGCATACGGAGTAATAATCGCGAGCTTCTCCATATCCTCGGCCGTTAAATTATGTGAAATCTTGTCGAAATATCCTTGATAGGTGCGGATACGTCCGGCTTTGCTGGGATAGCCAACTCGATACATTCGGTCAATTCGTCCCGGACGAAGCAGCGCCTCATCCAGCGATTCAGGCATATTGGTTGCCATCACGACCAAGATTCGATACTTAGGTGGATTCTTCGGTCTCATTCCGAGAGTTCTTCGGACGACTCTATTGAAGAAGCCTCGAGGTTTTTTCAATCCAGAGAGCTCAGTTAAAAGCGCTTGCAAGGTTCCCATGCCAGCGCCACCACCTGCGCCCGCACCCATAACAAAACGATTTATTAGATTCTCAGGGCTTGAACGTTCGCTCGTTGCAACTTCACTCTTCGTCAATTGATTTCGCCAAATGGCTCCTAGAGTTTCTTCCGAGACATAATTAGTCCCGTGACAACTCTGTGAATACGCACCTGGTCCTCTGTTCGTCATAATGCCACGGTTTCCAAGAGCATCAGCCTCATCAAAGAAGACCACAACTCCGCCATATCGAAGCGCTAATTTACGTAATTTTCTAAAAAGCATTTTTACTTTCAAGATTCCAATACCGAAGAACATGTTGTTGAAAGCGCCAGGGTCAACGAAAACGAATGGTCTGCCAGTTTCACCAGCCATCGACTCCGCCATCAAAGTCTTGCCAGTGCCTGGTGGACCCCAAAGCAAAATTCCCCCTGGAACATAACCCCCTAGTTTTTCAATGCTTTCGGGATTCTCAAGGAAGACTAGGTTCTCCTTGATCCGGGCCAGCACGTGATCCTGGCCCCAAACATCGCTAAATCTTGTTTTTATATCGTCTGGGAAATAAGTATCGATACCACCACGACTTAGAAACCAAAAAATCGCAACGAATTGAATAATCACAAAAACTACCGCGAATGCTAACTGTGCAATTACGGGAAGCGCGCTCCATAGAGCTTTTGGTGCAAAGAAGAGAGCTCGTACGGGGGTCTCTTTATAAATAGCTCCTAGAACTATGGATAGCAAAGTTATGAATACTAACCATTTGATCACTCTGGATAATCTAAATCTTGTCCAGTCACTTAATCGATGAAGTTGTCGATCAACAAAACCAAAGTAGCCTTGCCAAAATCCGTGGTACGGAGCGGCTAACTCGGCGACTAAGAAGTGGGTCTGTCGAATAAGTTCGATAGCGACCAATGGAAAAATCCACCATCGCTGAGTGGCGCTTTGCTGGGTTGCTTCAGCAAAACCTAGACCGTCTTCTCCTGCCATATCAGCCCAAACCAGAACGAAGAAAACAATCGAGAAAAAGAGTAAAAACTTAATCCGATCATAGAAAGAGATATGGATTCGAGTCTTTCTATCCGAGTCGCGTGGCCGCGATGGAGATGAAATACTTGATTCGGTCATTTCTTGACTTCCGGTTTGAAATCGACGCCGCTCTCACGTCGTTGCGCATCTGTGATTACTGTTGGTGCGCCAGTTAATGGATCGCCACCGCTAGCTGTCTTTGGAAAAGCAATAACCTCTCTGATCGACTCAGCGCCGGCTAAAAGCGCGCATAATCGATCTAAACCGATCGCAATGCCACCATGCGGCGGCGGGCCATAGCGAAAAGCATCGAGGAGGAATCCAAATTTGCTCTCCGCTTCCGCTTCTGACAATCCAATTACTTTGAAGACTCTACTCTGGATATCAGATTTATGAATACGGATTGAACCGCCACCAATTTCATTGCCATTTAAAACGATGTCGTATGCGTAAGCCAGCGCGCTTTCCGGGTCAACATCAAAACTTTTCTCGAATTCTGGTTTAGGTCCAGTAAATGGGTGATGTACCGCAGTCCATCCACCACCGTCCAATTTCTCAAACATGGGAGCATCAACAACCCAGAGAAATTTCCATTCACCATCTGGGATTAATTTCTTTCGTACGCCAATTTCAAGTCGGACTGCGCCCAAAAGATTTAAAGATGGCGCCAATTCGCCGGCTGCAAAGAAGATCGCATCTCCAGGCTTGGCACCAACTTGGGCCGCAATACTTGCGCTCTCTCTATCAGATAAGTTCTTAGCTACCGGCCCCCCAAGCTGTCCATCCGGTTGGACGAGTATGTAAGCCAAGCCTTTGGCGCCACGCGCCTTTGCCCAATCTTGCCAAGCGTCAAGTTCGCGTCTCGGTGAATCTGCGCCTCCCGGCATCACGACAGCGCCCACGTATGGAGCTTGGAAGACTCGAAAATTTGTATCTTTGAAGAAAGTTGTTACGTCAACCAACTCCAAACCAAAACGTAAATCTGGTTTATCTGATCCGAATCTCCGCATGGCATCTTGATATGTCATTCTCTGAATCGGAAGCGAAATTTGATGACCGATAATTTCTTTAAATACCCGGCCTAGAACTTTCTCCGCTACTTTTATTACATCTTCTTGATCAACAAAAGACATCTCTATATCTAATTGGGTAAATTCGGGCTGTCGATCTGCTCTAAAATCTTCATCTCGAAAGCACCGGGCGATTTGGTAATAGCGCTCCATGCCAGCAACCATGAGAAGTTGCTTAAAAAGTTGTGGCGATTGTGGCAAGGCATACCAAGACCCAGGCTGTAGTCGCACCGGAACCAAGAAGTCTCTTGCGCCCTCCGGTGTCGATCTCGTCAAGTACGGTGTTTCAATTTCTAGAAAATCCTCGCTGCTCATAACTTCACGGATTATTTTTGTCGTTTTAGATCTCAAGCGAAGCGCTCTTGCCGGCTCCTCTCTTCGCAAGTCAAGGTAGCGATACTTGAGTCGAACTTCCTCACTAACGTTGACCCGTTCTCCCGAATCCACTGGAAATGGAAGTGGCGCTGCCTCGCTAAGCACCTCTAAGTGATCTATGGGAATCTCAATTTCACCCGTTGGAGAATTTGGATTTTCATTTCCGGATGGCCGCTTAGTTACTGTACCTGTTACTAAAACGCAGAATTCAGCACGCAATTCTCGTGCAATTGCTTCATCTGAAATAACAATTTGGACTGTGCCAGTCGAATCTCTCAAGTCGATGAAAGCCACTCCGCCATGGTCTCTGCGTCTTGCGATCCAGCCAGCAAGGGTTACCTTGCTTCCGATATCGCTGGCACGCAAAGTTCCCGCAAAACTCGTTCTAAGCACCAATCTCGCCCTTCATAGTTGGCTCCAAATTTTCAACGGCTTGTGAAATCTCGAAGCTTTTCGACTAAGGAAGCAAGGCTAACTGAGAACTCCTCGCCATCGGACATTCTTTTCAGGCGTCCTGCGCCTGAGGAGATTTCATCATCGCCCACCACCAGCACAAAGTGGGTCGCCATTTTATCTGCGGCCTTCATGCTTCCTTTCAGCCCACGATCACCGAATGAGACGTCGGCTACGAAACCACCTCGTCTGCAATTTACCGCTAACTCCAAAGCCAAATTACGTGAAGTTGGGGAGATTGGAATTATGTAAATATCTACATACTGTCGATCAATTAGCTCGACGCCCTCGCTTTCTAAGGCCAGCAGCGTGCGATCAATACCGAGACCAAAGCCGATGCCCGGAAGCGCCTGGCCTCCTAATGTCTCCATCAATCCGTCATATCTACCGCCTCCACATATTGTGGACTGAGCGCCGAGTCGGTTATGGACAAATTCAAATGTAGTCCCTGTGTAGTAATCCAAGCCTCTTACCAGGCGATCATTTACAGTGTAAGGAATTTGTAACTGTTCCAAATGTTTTTTAACTTCTTTAAATTTCTCCAAACTTGATTGGGAAAGAAATTGCGATAGTAATGGCGCGCTCTTAATTTTTGATTGAATTTCTTGACGCTTATCGTCAAAAATGCGGAGTGGATTCTTTTCTGCGCGTTGCATGGTTTCAACATCGAGATTACATTTCTTAAGAAAAGATAAAAGGGCTTCTCTATGTTGATTTCTTGTTTCCTTGTCGCCAAGTGAATTAATCTGAATTTGATAATCCGCAAGTCCAAGTTTCTGGAAAGCTAGGTGAGCCACACTAATCACTTCGGCGTCTAGCGCTGGGTCGTCAACTCCAACAGCCTCGATTCCAAATTGAAAAAACTGTCGGTATCGACCCGCCTGCGGACGTTCCGCCCTAAAAAATGGACCAGTGTAAAAAACTTTCACTGGTAATTGACCGCGATCAAGTCCGTTTTCAATAATCGATCGAATCACACCTGCGGTACCTTCTGGGCGAAGCGTGATTGACCTGCCGCCGCGGTCTTCGAAGGTGTACATCTCTTTCGTTACAACATCTGTTGTCTCGCCAACACCGCGAGCGAAAAGCTCAGTGTCTTCAAATATCGGAGTTTCAATTAAACGATAGTTGGCTGCTAATGCTGACTCTTCCAACTTCCAAATCACATGTTCAAACCAACTTGATTTTGGTGGGAAATATTCAGAGACGCCCTTTGGAGCTTGAAATTTCATAACTTAGATAATCTTCCCTCGGCGGCGGCTTTCAAATACGGATTCATATTGAACTCAATCTCCAATCGACTAACCGGCCCATGACCTGGTAGCAGTTTTAAATCTCCAGGTAAGGTCAGTATTTTCTCACGCAAACTTTCTTCCATCTCGGATATTGAGCCCCTCGGCAGGTCGGTCCGTCCAATTGCCCCGGCAAAAAGGGTGTCACCACTTACAAGAACTTCATCGTTTACCGTAGCGATTATTGATCCTGGGGTATGACCTGGAGTATTTATAATTCGAAAATTCATACCTGCTAATTGCAGCTCAATCTGGTTAGGTAGTTCGGAAACACCCTCAGGCTCATCAAATCTATGTCCAGGTATTAACTTATTTAATTTAGGTAAATGAACGTTGGTCTCTTGAGACAACGCTAGTTGCGGACTTGTTAATAAGTCTCTATCGGATTTGTGAATCAATACTTTTGAGATGCCTACATCAGATTGAAGCGGCAATAGAGTGAAGAAGTGATCTACATGGCCATGAGTAATTAATATTGCAGCCGCTTTAAGACTTTTTTCGCGAAGCGTATTTTTAATCGCATCTACGAAATTATGATCACCAATACCGGGATCGATAACCACGCACTCTTGACCGACTCCCGAAGCAAGAATCCAACAATTAGTCCCGTAATAAGGCGCCACGACATTTTCAATAAGGATCGCCACTGCTTCATTCTTCCCTACCGGCTAAGGGCAGAAAACGCGCCTGCTCAAGAGGGGGCTTTTACAGAATCCCCGGGTTTGGGTACCTTCATCCTTTAAACCGCTGAACCCGAAACGACCTATTGGTCGCGCAACGAAAAGGACCTGCCGATGGATATCAATGAAACTACAATCAAATCTCCGGCAGCTGCCCTAATTGGTGATCCAGCTCGGTACGGTCGAGTTGATGAATCTGGCACGGTATATGTGCAAACCTCCGATGGCGAACGCGTTGTCGGTTCCTACCCAGGTAAAACTGCGGAGGAAGCACTTGCATACTTTGTCCGCAAATTTGAAGTCGTCGCTGCGGAGGTAGCATTGTTGGCGGCTCGAATCGTTAGCGGCGCGATGGTTCCGGAGGATGCTAATCAAGCAGTTGCAAAACTACGTAGCCAAATCGATCATTTAAATGGCGTTGGCAATATCGCCGCCCTCCGATCCTCTCTGGAGCAAATTCCGTCGTTAATAGATGAACACCGTCCTGCTTATGAAGCTAAGCGAGCTGCTGAAATGGAAGCCAAGGCTGCCAAACGCGCTGCCACGCTTGAAGCTAAAGAGAAATTGGTAGCAGAAGCTGAATCTTTAAGAGAGTCAAGTCAGTGGAAGGTAACTGGGGATCGCTTAAAAGAACTTCTTGATGAATGGAAGAAAGCTCCACGATTAGATAAGAAGACTGATGGTGAGCTTTGGAAGCGATTCTCTTCTGCAAGAAATTTCTTTGATAAGAAAAGAAGGCAACATTTCGCCTCTTTATCTAAGGTGCAAACCGAAGTTAAATCTCAAAAAGAAATCATAGTCGCAGAGGCAGAGCAACTTTCTAATTCCACCGATTGGGTTAACACAGCTAGAAAATATAAATCTTTGATGGATCAATGGAAAGCTACTGGAAGAGGAAAGAAGGCAGATGACGCAAAACTCTGGTCTCGATTCAAGGCGGCTCAAGATACGTTTTTCGCTGCCAAAAATGCTGATTTGGAGAAACGCAGCGCTTCATTCTCAGAGAACTTAATAAAGCGTGAGGCCATCGTTGTTGAAATAGAGTCACTTCTTCCGATTACAAATCTCGATGAAGTTCGTCGAAAATTCCGAGATTTGAAGGCACGATATATGAAGTCTGGTCAGGTTGAGCGCGGAAAGCGAAATTCACTGGATCGCCGAGTTGAATCCGTTGAACTCTCCATAAAAGAGGCCGAGCAAGAACAATGGCGTAAATCCGACCCTGGAGCTAAAGCTCGCGCAAATGAAGTGGTTAGCCAGCTTCGTTCGGCAGTTGCCGATTATGAAGCTAAAGCCGCGCGAGCTGAATCAAATGGTGACTTGAAGAAAGCCAATGAACTTCGTGAAGCGGCGGCAGCCCGAGCCATTTGGCTCGCCGAAGCTGAAAAAGGATTGTCGGAGTTCACTGCAAACTAATTGTTCGTTATGCGATAAACATCGTATACACCATCAATTTTCTTAATACTCGCCAAAACTGTATCTAGATGTGAGGCATCGGCCATTTCAAAGGTAAATCTAGAGATTGCAGTCTGGTCCTTTGTGGTGTTTACAGCAGCATGCAGAATATTAACCTCTAAATCAGAGAGCGCCCGCGTGATATCTGAGAGTAAACGAGAGCGATCTAGCGCTTCAATTTGAATATTCACTAGAAAAACTGTTTTCGCTGTCGGGTCCCATGAAACTTTTACAATTCGATCTCCCTGATGAAACTTTAAGTCAGCTACATTGACGCAATCGCTGCGATGAATTGATACCCCGCTCCCGCGAGTTACGAATCCGGATATTGGATCTCCAGGAACTGGTGTGCAACATCTAGCCAACTTTATGAGAACATCGTCGACACCTTCCACGTGCACGCCGCTAGCGCTCCTGCGCGGAATTCTTGGAGTCGATCCAGTTGAAATTGATTCGATAAGCGGCGCTTCGTGGGTTTCTTCAGCACCAACGGCCGAAATAATCTTCTCAACAACGGAATTTGAGGAGATAAATCCATCACCCACAGCAGCGTAAAGCGAATCAATGTCAGAATAATTCATATCGTGAGCAAGTTGGAGCAGAGTTTGGCCTGCCAAGATTTTCTGAATTGGCAAGCCCGCCTTACGCATCTGGCGAGCTATTGATTCCTTACCAGCATCAATCGCTTCCTCGCGCCTTTCACGAGAGAACCACGCCTTGATCTTGGAACGGGCTCGAGGCGACTTAACAAAATTAAGCCAGTCGCGACTTGGTGCGGCGTGTTCTCCTTTATTAGTGACAACTTCAATTACATCGCCATTGGCAAGCGGCGCCTCCAAGGAAACTAATTTCCCATTAACTTTTGCACCAATACATTTATTTCCAACCTCAGTATGAACGGCATATGCAAAATCGACTGGCGTCGACCCTTGCGGAAGTGCAATTACAGAGCCCTTCGGGGTAAATACGAATACTTCGGGGGTATGCAGATCAAAACGAAGCGCATCGAGAAATTCTGAAACATCTGTGGTCTCTTGTTGCCATTCGTGAAGTTGCTTCAGCCACAAAACATCTGGGCTATCAGATTCCGAAGTCTTCCTGTTTGATTTGTATTTCCAGTGCGCAGCAATTCCATACTCGGCTCTTCGGTGCATCTCATGGGTGCGAATCTGGATTTCAACCGCTTTTCCATTGGGTCCTATGACTGTTGTATGAAGCGATTGATATAAATTGAATTTGGGCATAGCGATGTAATCTTTAAATCGTCCTGGAACCGGACTCCAGCGCGCGTGAATTGCACCAAGAACGGCATAGCAATCGCGCACATCATTTACCAGCACTCTAATTCCCACAAGATCATAAATATCGTTGAACTCACGACCTCGAATTACCATTTTCTGATAAACGCTATAGAGATGTTTCTGACGTCCAGTTACCGTCGCCGATATACCTTCCATCTCTAAATCCTTCTGGACTATCTCTATGACTTCATTAGTTAATTTCTCACGAGATGGATTACGCTCAATTACCAAACGTTCAATCTCCTCAAATTTTTTCGGCTCAAGGAACTTAAAAGAAAGATCCTCCAATTCCCACTTGACTGCATTCATCCCTAGCCGGTGAGCAAGAGGCGCGTAAATATCTAGAGTTTCCCGGGCTTTTCTCGACGCTGACTCCGGCGAAACAAACTGCCAAGTTCTGGCGTTATGCAACCGGTCTGCTAATTTAATAACTAGAACTCTAATATCTTTCGCCATCGCGACGACCATTTTTCTAACTGTTTCTGCTTCGGCCGTTGGTCCATAGGTCAATCGATCTAACTTCGTTACGCCTTCAACAAGATTTGCTATCTCTTCGCCAAAATCTTTTCGTAACTCAAGATTTGAGTAATTGGTGTCTTCAACGGTATCGTGTAAAAGAGCAGCTGCTAGAGTGTTCGCATCTAACCCAAAATCAGCAAGAATCTCGGCTACCGCAACTGGATGAGTTATATAAGGATCGCCACTTTTTCGAAGCTGGCCATCGTGAGCTGCACTGGCTTTTTCAAAGGCTCGTTCTAAAACTGATAGATCTGATTTTGGATTTTGCTCGCGCAACCTATCTGCAAGGGGTGAGAGCAGCGAGTTCATGCTCCAATTATCGGCTACTTACGCCCTTTGCGCTTATCTCTTTTCCGTTGTACTCGTTGACCTTGCGCAAGAGGTGCGCCGCCTCGGGCCATCACTCGCTGATTTAGCGCCTTGATGGCGGGCTCACGTTCGCGAAGTTGTGCGAGTACCGGTGAAGCAATGAAGATTGAAGAATAGGTTCCAGCGATCAAACCGATGAATAGCGCCAGAGAAAGATCCTTCAGCGTGCCAGCTCCAAGGATTCCCGCGCCTACAAAGAGAATTGCAGCAACTGGAAGAAGTGCAATCAGTGATGTATTCAAAGATCTAACGATGGTCTGATTTACCGCCAAATTGGCTGCTTGTGAATAGGTGTATTTTCCAGTGGCAGTAATAAATCGAGTGTTTTCGCGCACCTTATCGAAAACTACGACCGTGTCATATAAGGAGTAACCCAGAATCGTTAGAAAACCGATTACGGTGGATGGTGAAACTTCAAATCCAACTAACGCGTAAATTCCAACTGTGATAAATACATCGTGAATTAAGGCGACGATAGCTGCAATCGCCATCTTCGGTTCAAATGCAAGTGCCAGATAGATCATCACGATGATTAAAAATGCAATCAATCCTTGAAGGGCTTTGCGTGAAATTTCTTCGCCCCAAGAGGGACCAACATTTTGAGTATCTATTGACTCGACAGTCACTCCAAAAGTTTTTGCGAGGGAATCTTGGATGGAATTCGATTGAGATTGTTCAATTACACCGGTTTGAATACGAATCTTGTCATCACCAATAGTTTGTATTCGAGTTTCACCAAGATACCCGGCGCTCTCAACTGCGCTTTCAGCTTGGGGAATAGTTCCGCTGGGGGTGGTAACCGTGAAAGATGAACCTCCCTTAAATTCAATGGAAAGCTCAACACCTTTGCTGCCAAGTGCAAATCCAGAAAGGATAATGAAGGCGAGCGAGAGCGAATACCACTTTCGTTTCCCGCCAATAATATTTAGCGATGTCTCGCCTCTATAAAGGCGACCGCCGAGGCCAGAAATTCTCATAGTTTCTCCTCAACACTCGAATTAGAAGGATTCGCCATACCAACGCTTCTTGCGGATACACCAGAGAATCGTCCTCCATTTTGGAGATACTTCGATTTAGCCATTAATGAAACTAGAGGTTTGGTGAAGAAGAAAATAATGAGTAAGTCAATTATCGTTGTAAGTCCGAGCGTAAATGCAAAACCTCGGACGCTTCCTACAGACACAATATAAAGAACAATTGCCGAAATTCCGGAGACCAAGTCTGCGACGACAATCGTCCTTCGTGCTCGAATCCAACCGGTTTCAACTGCAACACGCAACGGCTTGCCATCGCGCATTTCATCTCTAATACGTTCGAAGTAAACGATAAACGAATCTGCTGTGATACCAATTGCAACAATAGTTCCCGCGATTCCTGCGAGAGTTAAAGTGAAACCGACAGTTCTACCTAGAAGAAATAGCGATAGGACTACTTGTGCGGCAGCAAGAGCCAGCGAACCAATTACCGCGATTGAGAGAGCTCGATAGTAAAGAATTGAATACAGGACAACTAGCGCCAAGCCCAATCCACCCGCTAATAAACCTGCGCGAAGTTGGTCGCTACCTAATGTTGGAGATACTTGTTGAACTTCACCGCGATCAAAAGCAAGTGGCAGCGAGCCATATTTAAGAACATTTGCCAGATCTTGTGCTTCTAACTGGCTAAATGAACCCGTAATTTGAGCGCGTCCGCCCAAAATTGCTTCATTAATTCTTGGAGCCGAAACGACTGCGCCATCCAAAACAATTGCGACTTGGTTTTGCGGAGTCGGTAGATTTACAACCGCTTGGGTTAACTCGCCAAATTTCTTGGAACCATCCCCAGTAAAATCCAAACTCACAAACCAGCCACTCGCGCTGGCCGGATCAATTGCTGCAGTTGCACTCTCTACATCTCTACCAACTACTTTGGCGGGTGCTAGAACGTATCTTGCTCCACCAGTGCGGTCACAGGTAATTAAGCTCTTGGCTGGATCTTCTGTTACTGATGTGATGTTTAAATCCGTAGCAGTGCAATCAAGGGTAGCGAAAGCGCTCTGCTCTTCGGGGGACAAATTAAGTCCAGCAATTAATTCGCCATCGGTCGGAGTTGGTACGCCGCCTGTTTCAACGAGTACTTGTCGAAATCGCAGCTCGGCGGTCTGTCCAACTAACTCAACGATTCGCCGTCCAGTCTCTCCAGGAACTGCGATGACAATCTGGCGATTGGTTCCGGATCCTTCTGCTGTAACTTCGCTCTCAGCAACGCCGAGTGAGTCGACACGTTGTCTGATGATAGAGACGGCTTGATCAATTGCCTCGGCCGTGACAGTGCCAGAATCCCCAGTTTGAACTCGTGGCTGCAAAGTAACGCTAGTACCACCGCGCAAATCAAGACCAAGATTTATTGAGGTAGCACCGATTCCAAAAGCGGTTGCGAATAATGCGCCAGTCAAGAACAGGTGGATGAAAAGCGTTCGCCCGGGTCTTGAGCGATTGGCGCTACCGGAGTTTCGTGAGGAACCGAAAGACATGAGGCGAGAGTCTATGGTCCAACCACTGGGTTGTCGAAAAGCCCGGGGGCTTGTGGCGGTGGATTTCTTCCAAGATGGCTCCAGGCCAGCGGTGTAGCGCTTCGTCCTCTCGGAGATCGAATCATGAAGCCAGATCTAACTAGAAATGGTTCTGCCATCGATTCGACAGTTTCTCGCTCCTCGCCGACTGCCATTGCCAAAGTATTTAATCCGACCGGCCCGCCTCCAAACTGATCAATGAGAGAGCGGAGTATTGCGATATCAAGCCGATCTAAACCCTTTTCATCTACTTCGTAAATTTCTAATGCACGTCTTGTTACATCGCCGGTAATGATGGAATTTGCGTGGACTTCGGCATAGTCCCTTACTCTTCTAAGTAAACGATTAGCAATTCTCGGCGTTCCTCGAGAACGTTTGCCTAATTCAGCAACCGCATCTTTCTTGATTTCAATTTCAAGCAAGTTTGCGCTGCGAACGATGATTTCTTCAATATCGACAGGATCGTAAAAATCAAGATGTGCGGTAAATCCAAATCGGTCTCGAAGCGGAGCTGGAAGAAGCCCCGCTCGTGTAGTTGCTCCAACTAGCGTGAAGTGCGGCAGACTTAATGGGATCGCCGTCGCCCCAGGGCCTTTGCCGACAATTACATCTACTCGAAAATCTTCCATTGCAAGGTAGAGCATCTCTTCAGCCGGCCTAGCCATCCTATGAATCTCATCTAAAAAAAGTATCTCTCCCTCTACGAGAGAAGAGAGAATTGAAGCTAGATCTCCAGCATGTGTTATCGCCGGTCCACTCGTAATTCGGATAGGAGCGCCCATCTCTGTTGCAACGATCATTGCCAATGTCGTTTTACCTAATCCCGGAGGTCCTGATAACAGAATATGATCTGCCGGCGCTGATCTCTCTCTCGCGGCTCTCAATAAAAGATCGATTTGATCTCTGACTCTCCCCTGACCGATAAATTCACTTAAATTTGATGGACGAAGCGCCTGCTCTGCGCTTATATCTTCTGCAGATAAGTTTGAGTTAAGAAAATCGGATTCACTCATTTTCGCACCTGACTCAACGTTTTCTTGAGCAATTCGCTTAACTCCAAGTTATCCGGGCTAGAAACTCCCGCCTCTGCCAATTCAGTGACAACTTGATCAATGGCTTTATCAGCCTCTTTCGCGGAGTAGCCAAGGCTGATCAATGCGTCCTTCAAAGAGTTTCGCCATTTACCGCTAGGTCTGTTCTTCCCACCATGAGTTTGGAACTTATCCTGAAGTTCGAGAATTATTCGAGCGGCCACTTTCTTACCTATCCCGGGAACCTTTTCTAGGGCAGCTACTTCTGCCAGACCGATATGGTTTCGCAGATCATCAGGACCAAACATGGAGAGAAGTGAATGTGCGACCTTAGGTCCGACACCTGTTACGGTTTGCAATTCATCGAAGAGATCTCGCGAATTTGAAGTTAAAAATCCATAGAGAGTCCATGAGTCTTCACGAATTATTTGAGAGGTATAAAGTTCAATCTCTCCACCAGACGAGACGCTGCCCGATATTTCTGGCGCTACAGTAACTTCGTAACCCAAACCGGAAACATCAATAATTAGAGAGGTCAAACGCGTCTCAAGTACTCTGCCTTTAATTCGCGCAATCATCGCTTAGCTCTTCTCCCGGTAATACTCTCTATTCTCCTTCGCTCTGCCTTAGCGGCAACTTTAAGCCTCTCACTTCCTGGTCCACGCCAATGATGACAGATAGCCAGAGCTAAAGCGTCCGTGGTGTCGACTGGACTCGGAACAGAATTCAATCGAAGAATCTTTACCACCATGCGAGCAACCTGCTTCTTGTCAGCGCGCCCCGATCCTGAGACGGCTGCCTTCACTTCGGTTGGAGTATGTAGCGCTAACGGTAAATTTGATCGCGCCGCAATTAGCAGTGCGACTCCGGCGGCTTGTCCTGTCGCCATAGCGGTCTTTACATTCAGTTGCGAAAAAACTCGTTCAACGGCTATCGCATCAGGTTTACAATTATCAATCCAGCGCAGCAATTCGTTTTCTAATTGTAGAAGTCGGTCCTGCAAGGGCGCATCAACGTTCGTTCTTATAACTCCGCAATCAATTAACGATAAACCACCGGCGGTTCTCTCAACAACGCCAATTCCACATCGCGTTAAACCGGGATCAATTCCAAGAACTCTCACCAAACAAGCCTATTCAGGACTTGGGAGACAGCTATGAAAGGCTCGCCATTACCTCTTCAGAAATATCGAAATTGCCATACACATTCTGTACGTCATCCAAATCTTCAATAGCGTCGATAAGGTCGAGAAGTTTTTTTGCGGTTTCGCCAGTAACTGGAATCGAAAGCGATGGGAGAAATGACGAATCTGCAGAATCGTACTCATATCCGGCTTTAGTTATTGAATCGCGAATTGCGACCAAATCACCTGGAGAACTTACAATTTCAAAGTTTTCGCCTAAATTATTTACCTCCTCGGCCCCCGCTTCTAAAACAATTTCCAGAAGCAAATCCTCAGTCAAATTTCTTTCCCCTTGAAGCTTTCGAACTATGACTACGCCTTTCCTTTCAAAAAGATAGCCGACAGAACCGGGGTCAGCCATCGTCCCACCGTTTCGCGTTACTGCTACTCTCACTTCAGAGGCAGCACGATTTCTATTGTCAGATAGACATTCGATAAGAATTGCTACACCGCCTGGTCCATAACCTTCGTACATGATGGTTTCCCAATTGGAACTGACACCATCTTCTCCGGCAGCGCGCTTTAGTGCGCGTTCGATATTGTCACTTGGTACCGAATTTTTCTTCGCTTTTGTGACGGCATCGTAGAGAGTTGGGTTCGCTGCAGGATCGGGACCACCATTTCGCGCAGCAACTTCTATTGCCTTTATGTATTTGGCAAAAGCCTTTGAGCGCTTGGAGTCAATTAGAGCTTTTTTGCGCTTTATCGTTGCCCATTTGGAATGGCCTGACATTAAGCGTTCACCTTCGCCACATCTTTACAGACAACATCTAGAAAGTAGCGGTGAATTCGATTATCGCCTGTTAGCTCCGGATGGAATGAAGTGGCCAGAATATGACTTTGCCTTACCGCAACAGCATGTCCTTCAATTTGAGCCAGAACTTCTACTTGTGGTCCAACCGACTCTATCCACGGCGCTCGTATGAATATAGCGCGAAATTTTGGAGAGCTTATTCCTTTTATTTCGAGATCCGTTTCAAAAGAATCAACTTGACGTCCAAAAGCATTCCGCCGTGCCACGACATCCAATCCCCCAAAGGATTCCTGACCAACAATTGCATCCTCA
>Ga0129333_10003301_pt1 | contig 15084 bp, 39 predicted proteins | sample CPB6_08_DNA_FD_94474 | JGI IMG/M metagenome (GOLD analysis project Ga0129333, IMG submission 94474) | Freshwater to marine salinity gradient microbial communities from Chesapeake Bay, USA - CPBay_Sum_0.6_0.8_DNA | ecosystem: Environmental > Aquatic > Marine > Coastal | place: USA: Chesapeake...
GTATTTGAAACGTAACGGAGATTGGGATAACAATATCTATATATGAGAGAAGTAAGTTTGAAGGAACTGCTTTTTAGTGAGACTGCTACAAGACTTGGAATAGACAATACTCCAACAGATCAAATCTTAATTAATCTACAAACATTAATCTACGAAGTTATACAACCAATTATAAATCAATTTGGAGATATTAAAATAACATCTGGTTATCGTTCTCCTGAATTATCAAAAGTTATAGGTAGTTCTCCCAGCAGTCAGCATTGTCTTGGAATGGCAGTTGATTTTGAAATACTAGGAGTTTCTAATCAAGAAGTAAGTTTATGGATTGTGAAGAACTTAGAATTTGACCAATGTATTCTTGAATATTGGTCTCCTGAAAATCCTAACTCAGGTTGGATTCATTGTAGCTACAACAAAAGTAATAATCGTAAGATGTATTTAAGAGCATACAAAGCTAATGGAAGAACAGTCTATGAAGTCTTATAAAAAACAAGTTGGTGGAAACCACTACAAAAAATACCAGATACAACCAGTAGAATTTATAGTAAAAAATAATATTGGATTTTGTGAAGGTAATATCATAAAGTATGTTTTACGATTTAAAGAGAAGGGTGGTGTCCAAGACTTAGAAAAGGCAAAACACTACATAGAACTGCTAATAGATACAACTAAAAGTAGATAATATCATTTAAACGCATTTTAAGGCATAGTGGCTTTAAAACGAGCATTATCTTAAAAACTTCTATAACATTAAAATTTAGGGGTATTTTAAGGGTTTAAATAGGCAAATTTAAGGAGTTTTATATGTCAAATTATACAATAGTTACAATAGATAACGATTTTACACCAGAAACATTCACTATTGGTGCTACATCAGCACAATCATCAGCTATTATTACTCAATCTGGTATAGTTAGAATAGCCGTAACTGGCACTCATGCACATATTAAGTTTGGTTCTAATCCAACTGCAACAGAAGATGATATAATAGTAACTCAAGATTCTGTTAATTATTTTACTTTTAAATCAGGAGACAAAATAGCTTTTATTAAATCTGGTGATGGTTCTGGTCAAATCAACATTTGTGCAGTAGATTAATATGTGGTGGAATATCATACCAACAGTAGTTAAAACTGGTGCTGAGATTTATAAGAATCATAAGCAATCAGAACTATTAGAATCTGAAGCTGAACGTAGATACTATGAACGTATGGCAAAGGGTGAGATAGAGTACACTAGAGATGTTTACGACCAACAAGACAAATCTATTAAAGATGAAATAGTATTATTTGTTGTTTGCATACCCATTGTCGTACTGTCTTATGCAATAATTAGTGATGATGCTAACATCAAATCTAAACTAGATTTATTCTTTGATTACTTTGGTAAGTTTCCTAGTTGGTATCAATGGTTGATTGTAGGTATCTTCTCAGCAATTTATGGATTGAAGCCGACACTAGACATATTTAAAAAATGAACTTCTACTTAATCACTTATGCTGTAAGCTTTGTGAAAGTAAATGATGAAAGTATAAAGGAAGATGTAGCTTTTTGCAGATTCTTTGATACTGACAGCTTTGTAAATGCCAGTTCATTTCTTGCTTCATTAAAACAAGTTAAGAAACTTAGAATAACTGGAGTTGAGTTTGAAGTAGAGGAGTGTAATTGGTATGATTATTATGAAGATATTTCCAACACTATTCACTAATTTAACTGTACTTCAAAGTATTCTATACTATCATTTGGAAAGCATTTTAATTGCGATTTTGGTAGTAGCTTTAATATTTGATCTACACTTTTAAATATAATCTTATCAGCTAAAGGAAAGCAGATTGTGAATTTAGTGTGATAGTTTGTAAAAGCTTGTTCAAAATAAATATATCTTTTAACATCTCTAACTTTAATCTTAGTTAAAGTCTTACCATGTTCCCAAGTTGCGTTCTTTAATTCAACAAAGAACTGCTCTTGCTTATGTGCTTCTTTAGGTGCGTAAACGAAGTAGTCTGGGAAAGCTTTGATAAGGGTTGGGAGTTTGGCAAACAAAGGTATAATACTTTCAGCGAAAGATTGAGAATCACTAACAGCATTAAGACCAAGCTTCCTGTAAAGATAGCCACGATTAATGCAATACTGAACGAAACGATCTTCACTAATGTTAAGATAATTCTTTGTGCGATTTTCATAAGATTCATGGTTAAAGTTTTCAATGTATTTTTTATCATTCATTTAGCGACTCAGTTCACGATTAGTAACTAACCAGCTTCTATACAAGTCCACCCAAGACTGTAAGTTAGCATACTTGCCTTTTAGAATTGAATAGTTCTTTTCTGCAACTAATAAACCTTCTACTAATGTTGCATAGTTATTATCGGCATAAGCCCACTTTTCTGCTTCACTTACACTGCAATTCTTTTCTAATTTCTTAGTAATAGTTAATTGTGCAAATGTTATTTTCTTAAATTCTTCGCAACGTCTAAATGTATATAACGCATTAGACATTTCTTCTGAGATAGAATCTAGTTCTTGTTTTATCGTATCGGGATTCTTTAGAGCAAAATCTTCCATAACCTTCCTTTACATTTTTAAGTTGTGTTACTAGACTAAGCTAGTAATTCTTCAAATTTCAAAACCACTTTTGTTTCTAAAGCATCTTTAAGTCTTTTTGCCTTTTCCATTTTATGCTTTAGTTCAAAATACTTCATAGATACTCTATGATGCCTGTCTCTTAGGTTCTGAACTTGAGTTTTCATTTTCTCCATCAGCTATTTTAATATTATTTCTAATAAACTTTGTATTCAATATGTTTACCGAAATAATCTTTCCTTCCTTTTTTTCTGTTAGAGCATCTTCTGTGTTATCAAAGAGTTCCTTAACTACAATGCTACACTCAATTAACTTTTCTCTAACAACCTTCATTATGTTTTTTATATATAATATTTGTTTAAATTGCAAGGATATGGCGAAGGAAAACAAAAGGGGATTTGTGTTTTTTAGACAATCTAACAAGGAACATCTAAAAAAAACCTTCGCCATAAAAATCTTAGTTATGGAAATTCATCTGAAATAAAAACTTGTAATCTTTTATTTTCAAATCAATTTCTTCCTTTGTAACACCAATTTTGCCAGATTCAATACCTGATTTTAATAAAGCCATAGTAAACATATACTCATCTTTATTAAATTGTTTTTTAGGTTCAACTGTCAAATCAGCATCAAAGTCTTTAGCAACTTCTACCAATTCTTTTTCAAGTTCTTCTGGGTCAAAACTTGTATCTGGTTTTGCTTCATCAGAAGGAAGTTCTTGAATTATTGGTTGTTTTTTTTCATTTGTTTGCACAAATAAACTTCCATTCTTTTTTGATGCCTGAACAGCAACAGATACTTTTTTACCTTTTGCTATTGCAGGGTGTAGAATAGCAGACCATAAAACAATTTGCTGGTCTCCTATACCAAACTTAAAATTAGGAAACTTATTGGCTTGACCATCTTTTCCTAACCTATTGTCGTAAACGTATTTTATAACACCTTGTACGTTCATATTATTTCTCCTTATTGTTTAGGTAGCGATACATTTTTAGACAAGCTATCGCCACATCTGCTTGTATTTCTCCTATTGGAAATTCCTTAATATTTAATTTACCTTGCTTGGTGCAATTAACAATCACACCTTGCTTAACATCAATTCCAAGTTCTTCCATAACACAAATCTTATAAAGATAGATTTGAACTAACATAGAATCTCTTATTCCTGATGATGACTTCCAGTCATAAATAATATGCTCTCCTGATTTGTTTTTAAATAAAGCATCAAGAGTTCCAGTAAACTTATGAATACGACTTAATACTTTACGTTCAGTAAATACAATCTCTAAACCTTCTTGCTTGTCGTACCATTCTTTAAACTTACCAAATGATTTTTTAATCTCAGGATTATGTATCTCAGGAACAATTCCTTTATGAATATAATCTTCAATTAAGTTATGAACGTGAGTACCGACTGAACCAGCATCAGACATACTTTGATTAGGTGCTTTTTTAATTTGATCTGCAATCTTAGACAATTCAATTTCATCATAGCTAACACCTGCTCTAACCAATTTCTTAAATTCTTCAGAACATATCTTAGCTGACCATAAGCCGATCACATTAGCTGGAGTTAATAGTTTAGTTATACCAGTAGCAGATGGAAGTTGCTCATCATTCCAAAAGTATTGATGTTGAATTGGGTCAAAAAATAAAGTTTCTTGACCATTGTATAGTTTGATTTCTTCCATTTTACCTTCCCTTTTGTTTAAGTATAAATATTTTGCTTTATTGTTTTTGTATAAACTGATTTGGGTAAGTTTTCATCAAATAATTTATCAACTGGCAAACCAAACAATTTAGCAATTCTATAAAGCTGACTGGCACTTAACTGATTAGTTCCAAGTTCAAATTTACTTATTTGCTGAGTGTGTGAACCAATAAATTCTGCCAACATTCTTTGACTCATATATCTTACTTTTGCTGTTATAGGTTCTTCAACTTTTGTATTGTGTCGCAAGAATCTAAGATTACTTGCTAATCGTTCATTTATACTGCGTCTTGTTTCCATATTTCCTTCCATCTGTTGTGTTGTTGTTTCCAGTAATCAGAATTTATATCTGGGTTATGATAAGGGAACAACTTATAGAACTGATCTAAAGTTATTGTCTTATCAACCACAGAACATAAATCATAGTAAAGTGATGCTTCATTAGAAACTATATATCTATTCATTTTAGATTCTAAATAAAGTCTATCTATTTCTTGTTGTACTGTTTGCATATTTTCTCCTAATTAATCACGTTGTGGTTTCTACCAGCAAGACATTTTTTAATGTAATTCTTTTTGGTATCTTCTGCTTTACTTACAACACCTAAACTAGCTGGTCTTAAAATATTATCTATAATCCAAGCTTGTATTTCTGTGCTTGTAGATAAATGTTGGTCAGCTAACATACTACAATGTTGTATGTCATCAGTTATTTCAACTGCTCTAGCTTCGTTCCAAGTTCCAGCACGACCCTTCGTGTCAATAATTGGCTTATATGTACTACAACTAGTTAAGCTTAAAATTAATAAACTTAATATTATTTTCATTGTCTTTTCCCTCTTTTGTTTGTTGATAAAGATAGTCCATAGTAACAATATTAGCTATGTCTATTTTTTTTATTCTTGGTTTGTGTTTCCATACTTCAAGTATGTATTCAAGAATTGTGTAAAAACGATTATTTTTGATTAATTCTTTTAAATGTTTTTCTGCGTAATATAATTCAATCTTTTTTTTGTTTTTCATTTGCCTTCTCCAGTTTTTGTTTTTCTAATCGTTCTTGGTACTTCTTTAAAGCTTCTTCCATTTTAACACGCATAATGGAATCGCCTAAAGCTTTACTATTATCTTTTTTTAAAAAGTTCATCTTTGCTTTTACCATTTATAGCTAGTTTTAATGCGTTGTAAATTGCTTTTTCATAACTTGATATTTTGCTTCCTGAAAATTCTTGCACAACAAAATACTTTTTCATAATTTCAGCACAACCATTCAGTATATCAATATCAACAGTTCTTTTCATAATTAATTAATTAGCCAATTTAACAATATTATGCTTGACGTGCCTAATACAAACACAAGCACAAATCCTATTCCATCTTTAGTTTCTCTAGTCATTTATTTAACTCCCATATTATAATTGTTAATATTACTGCAAAACAAAACCAATAAAATCCTAAATCATTAATAGTATCTAGCATTGTTTTGTAATCATATTGTTAAGTTTACTTATTAGATTAGTGATACGTTTTTTTGTATGCTCTCCTCTAACTTCGTTATCAAGCAAAACTTTTGAGAGAACCGAAACTAACATTTTCATCTCAAAATAACTCATTGAACAAATAACTCCTGAGCTTCTCATTTACGTTTTCTTTTTCTATTACCAAAGCAATCCCATTTCTTATGGTATGATTTAAGTAATTTGGCTATTTCTTTTTTCATATTTCCTTCCTTTGTTATGGGTGGTTTTTACACCACCCAGTTAATTTATTTTATATTAAAGCTGTAATGATTATTCCAGTCTAAGTTATCAGTACCTAATAAATTGCAAAGTTTATCAAGCATATCTTTACATTGTCCAAACTCAGATTCATACGACAAATAATCATAACCACGAGTTCCATCTAAACTAATATGCCATTTGTCATTTTCATTCCAAAAAAGAAACCAATCTTTTCTTTTTGGTTCTTTTTTAAATTTCTTAGCAACTTGTTTTTCTATTTCACAAATTGCAGATATTTTAAAATGCGACCAGTTATATTCAGTTTTTATATCTGAATAATAATTTGGTATTATTGATTCTAAAATTGTTTGTACTTGATTTATTTTTTTCATATTTTCCCTTTTGTTTTTTGTTAATATAAAATCAATATAATTATTAAAATGCTAATATCAATCTAAAAGTTAATAAAAATTGTGGATAATATAAAATTAATATGATTTAAAAACAATAACTTAAATCGTTGCTATTTTGTTCTATATTTGGTACTAGGTATTGTGGGTAAGTGCCTTCCCTTACCCACGTAATATAGGAGATAATATGCCACTAATTAAAGGTTATTCTAAAAAATCAATAAGCAAGAATATAAGCCGAGAAATGAAAGCTGGTAGATCACGTTCACAATCTGTGGCTATTGCTTTGTCGGTTGCAAGAACTGCAAAGAAAAAAGCTAAAAAATATAAGTAATGCAAATTGCGAAGGCAAACATAATTACATCTGTTAAGCATCAGAAGTTCGTAGCTTCTTTTCCATGTGTAGTTTGTGGCAACGACACAGAAGTTCAATGCTGTCATATTCGTTCTATTCCTAAATTAGGTAATGTAGGCAAAGGCATAAGAGATGATAGGTTCTGTATTCCAATGTGCTTTACTTGCCATACTCAACAACATCTTATTGGCGAATTAGAGTTCTTTGAAAAATATAATATAAATCCTATATTGATTTCTATGAAGATAGCTAGTATATCTCCTTGTAATAAAATTAACCAATCCAAACAGGAAGGTGCATACAATGGTAAACTTGACTATCGGCAACATATCCGAAATAACAAAAAAGGTTCTTTGCAATCCTAAACTTTATAAAGAATTAGATTTCTTTGAAGTTCCACACAATAAAGTTTGTCTAGCAGTCATTAGAGAACTAACTAAGTTATCTTATAATGAAATTGGCAAGGCATATAAAAAATCTTGGTTCACAATTTATTCTGCTGTTAAAGACACAAATAAAAATGGACTAAAATCATTTACAGCTAAAGTAATTGATTTGGTCAAAGCAGAAGTTAAATGACTGAAGGTTGGATAGCTTTACATAGGAAGATTTATACATCTAGCGATTTTAAAAATCAGTTAGAGGTTTCTATATTTATTTATCTACTTACAATGGCTTCGCATAAGCCAATACAAGTTATTTATAGAAAAAAGAAATTAACTTTAAATAGAGGTGAAGTTTCAATAGCTTATAGAGATTTGGCTAAAAAATTTAATATTTCTAAAGATAAAGTTAGAACTGTTATTAAGAACTTAGTTGAATCAAATAACATAAGACAAACTTTGCACAAACGTCTTAGCATATTTAGCATTGTAAAATATAGCAAATATCAAGATTTGCCAAAATCTCAAGACAAACTTTCCCACACAGAACAACAACCATATACTAATATACTATATAGTAGTAAAAATAATGATATAAGTCTTAGCAGTATGACTAATACACCAAAGAAAATTACTATTCCTACCTTGCAAGACTTAAAAACCAAAATTATTGAGAAACCAAGAGAAAAAAACGAGTTTGAAATTATGCGTGAAAAACTTGACGCAGAAGATTACGAAAAATGGGTTCTGCACAGATTAAACTCTTGAAATAAAACAATAATATCTTTATAACTACAAATAACTATATAGGTATGGGGGTTGAAACATTACCCCCTTTAAAATTTATATATTTACTTAATCCTAAAATATCATTAGTGATTCGCCATTAACTAACAGGAGAAATAGTTATGGAAAAAACAATAGAAAAAACTCTAAAGCAATTAGAAAAAATGGAAGATATGATTGCTAAACTTAGAGATCAATTAGAATCAAGTCTTGATGAGTATGAGAATGATGAATCTGATTATGACGATTCAGATGATGATTACTCAGATGATGAAGAAGATTCTGACGAGGAATAACAATCACAGATAGACTGCAAAGTCGGAAGGTTATCATAACCTTAACATGAACTCAAAAATACTTAGTATAAAACTATGGGACTATTCTATTGTCTGTTTATTCTTGTTTTCTGTTTTTGTACTTGGCACATTCTTTCCGAATGACCACACCAAGTCTATCATTAGACAGAAAACAATAGAAGAAATCAGAAAAATAGGGTTCTTTGAACCCAAAGTAGAAAATATCTCTAGCGAAAGGTTTATTTCAAGTATGCAGAAATGTATTGCTTTTCATAACCTAGAGATAAGGAAGGAAGAACAAATACCATCATCATTAATCATAGCACAAGCAATCGTAGAATCTAATTTTGGTACATCAAGATTTGCAATAGAAGGTGGAAATTTATTTGGCATAAGAGTATGGTCAAAGAATGGTATGTTGCCACTTAAACAAGACCCATCAATAAACTGGCGAGTTAAAACATTTAAAACTAAATGCCAATCAGTTAAATTCTACATCAACCTATTAAACACTAATCATCATTACCAAGAATTTAGAATTGTAAGAAATAGAACAAAAGACCCAATGATTTTAGCAGATACTTTAGATAATTTTTCCACTAGCAAAGAATATTCAAATCATGTTAAACACATACTAATTAAATACAAAGGCAAAATATAATGGCTAATGAGACTACATCAACAACACTAAATAAGCTTTACACAAACAAAGTAAAGACCAAAGGAACTTATAGAGTTTATAGACCAAAACCATTAAAGATGCCGAGAAAAAAGAAATGAAAAAACCTATTTGGAAAAGACAAAGACCCTCTAAACTTGGCAGACCAAAACCATTTAACACAAAATCTAAAGCTTATAAATCTGCAAGACGTTCTGCTGGTCAAAAGTTCGGCAAGAAAAACAGCTTTGTTAAAAACCTGTACATAGCAAAAAAGCTTAAAAGAAAATGAACCTAGATAAAATAACCTTTGGAAGCAGGATTATTAATCTAAACCTAATAGACAAAGAACAAGCATCTAAGAAAAAGATTTTCGGTGAATTTGACTGCGATTCTAATACACTTACCTTAGACAAATCACTAGACAATATCCAAATGGCTAACACAATTATCCATGAAGTTTGTCATCTAATCCATGACGAATATAAACTAGACTTATCAGCAAAAGCTGAAGAACTAGTATGCAATTCAACAGCTAATGGTCTTTGTCATATCCTATATCAAAACCAAGATTTACTAGAGTTCCTTTACAAATCGTTAAAAAAAGCTTAATAGAACATTTAACGAACATAGTCGGTTAATATGGGTAAAGATATACTAGTAATAGACAAAGGTGGTCGTCCAGCATTTGAATTTACACCTAAAGTTTTGAGACAAATAGAAGATTTAGCAAGTTATATGTGCAGTAAAGAAGAAGTTGCAAATATTATAGGTTGTGCAAGAGCAACTTTATACAGAAACCAACAAGCATTAGAAGCATACGAAAAAGGGGTTAATGTAGCAAAACTAAACATCAGAAAAACTCAATTTGATATAGCTACTAAACTAAATTCAAGCATAATGGCTATGTGGTTAGGTAAAGTTTATCTTGGGCAAACTGACAAGATACAAAATACTGACGACAATGCACCACTACCAATCTATGACATTGTTGATGAACCTAAAGAAGTTATTGAACTAAAAGAAGTTAAAAATGAGTAAATGTATATTTTGTAAAAGACTTATGGTAAACAAGTTAGAGCAACATATAAAAGCTTGTCATCAATGTATTGTGAACTTGCTAATGAAAAAGCACAATCTTAAAGTTAAGAAACAAGCACCAGTAAAGTTGAATTTAAAAAAGTATGAGAAAATTTAGTCTATTAAAACGTGATAAGAACCCAAGAGGTGGTTTAAGCAGTTCTGGTAGAGCAAGATACAATAGAGCAACAGGTGGCAATCTAAGACCACCAGTTAAATCAAGACCAGATACTTTGACTGAGTATAGACGTAAAGGTTCATTCTTAGTTAGAATGGGAAGCAGTAGAGGTAGATTGTTTGATGAAAAGGGTCGTAAGACTAGACTAAAGCTATCATTAGAAGCTTGGGGTTATAGAGGTAAAAGTAAATCTGAAGCAGTAGCTTTAGGCAGAAGATATTTGAGGGCATATCAGAATAAGAAAAAGTAGTGGAATATTTTATAGTATTCCTACTGTTTATTTCTAATGGTTATGAATATAGACCCATATTTTTGAAGATGGAAGATAATAGAACTTTTAAGACAGAAGAAGATTGTTATAATTTTGGCTATAAACAAAGAGATTTAATTATAGAAACTTTAAACGAACAAGGTATTATATATAAGGATTTAATGTTCAAATGTGTGGAAGAAAAAAGCCAACAAATATGATTGATAAAAAACTTCGTGGAACACACGACTTAGAAGTCATTATTTACGAACTTAGAAAAGAAATAGACAGACTTAACGAGGAAGTTCAAGCCAAACAAATATACATTAAAAAACTAGAACACGAATTAGATAAAAGCATAAGATCGGAAAACTAAATGATTAATGTATTTATCGGTTATGATAGCAAAGAGAAAATAGCTTACCACATATTAAGCGAGAGCATACTAAGACATAGTTCAGTACCAGTATCATTCACACCAATATATTTACCTAACATTCAAGATTCATTTAATAGACCAAGAAATAGTTTATCATCTACTGAGTTTTCATTTAGCAGATTTATAGTTCCTTATCTTATGAACTATGATGGTTGGGCATTATTCCTAGATTGCGATATGCTATTTAAATCAGATATCAAAGAACTATGGGATTTAAGAAATGATGATTATGCTGTTATGTGTTGTCAGCACAACTACACACCTAAAAGCGAATCAAAGTTCAATAATCAAATACAAACTGTTTATGAAAAAAAGAACTGGTCTAGTCTAATGCTAATGAATACTTCTAAATGTGCAAAGCTATCAAGACATTACATTCATAACGCATCAGGATTGGAACTTCATCAATTCAAATGGCTAGAAGATAATCAGGTTGGTGGCTTACCTTTAGAATGGAATTGGTTAGCAGGAGAATATCCTTACAATCCTAATGCCAAGAACATACACTTTACAGAAGGTGGTTGTTATTTTGAGAAGTACCAAGATTGCGAATACTCATCAGACTGGTTTAACATATATACAAATACAGTTAAGATTCAGTTATGAACTTTATAACTGGAAGCGACAAAGACCATGAAGATATACTTCAATGGTTTATTCGTGCATACAACAAACATCTAACTAATAAACTTTACATAGCTAACTTTGGACTAGAGAATAGTTATCCTAATAGCATATCTTACAAACCTTTAATGAAAGCTTGGTATTACAAACCAAGAATGATGCTAGAAACTTTAGAGAAACAAATATGTTGGATTGATAGCGACATAGAAATATTAACAGACATATCAGATATATTTGAACTATCACAAGGGTATGATATTGCTGTTACTGAAGATTGGTGCAATAGAAACAATCACTTTGCATCAGGTTTAGTTGTTTGTAACAATCAAGATTTCTTACAAGAGTGGAAGCTAGAATGTGAAAAGTTTTCTACCTATGGAGATCAAGAGTGTTTAAATAAGATTGCACATAAGTACAAAGTTTTAACTTTACCAAGAGAATATCAATGGCTTAGACTTGCAGAAACAAATAACAATATCAAAACAATACATTGGACTGGAAAAGATGGAAAAGCAATTATTAGAAAAAAGATTAGAGAGTGTTCATAGAAACGATAACATAATATCAGTACCAGTTAATAAGATTAAATACTGTTGCCAAATAGACAGACAAGAAGGCGATAAGAATTGGAATCAAGTTCTAATCTATTCAATCAAAGACTATAAATACATTAGTGATGTACTGCAAAGACGTAAAAAGAAAACATTTGACGAACCACACTTGCTATACAATCCAGTTATCTTACTTGCAGAAGCCAATCAGCTTATTTGTATATATGGCAATAGAAGAATAAAAACAGCAATAGAAAATGGTTACACACATATAGACGCATTGGTTTATGAATATTTAATTAAAGCTAGAGAAGTAGGTTCTAATATAGCATTAACTTATAAAAACGTGGGCAAACACAAGGCAGATGCTTTACAATTAGACAGAACTGCAATAACTAAAATAGACAAATATATTATGCCTGACGAACCACAGATTATAAACGAATACGCAACACACCAACAAATACTAATCAAAGAAGCACTATCTTGTAATGGAGATATATTAGAAACTGGTTGTGGTTATTATTCTACACCTTTGCTTTTAGAAATAGCTAAACAAAAAGGAGTTAAACTAATTAGCATGGTAGAAGATATAAACTGGGCTAGAAGATTTGATTATCTTGCTTGTGATAACTACGTACAGTTGCACGTTAAATTTAATAACGAACTATTCTTAAACCAGAACTATGGTATGTGCTTTTTAGACCATGAACAATTTGTAAGAGACAGAATTAAACATCTTAACAACATATTAAAACATACTGATAAAGTTGTAGTACATGATGCAGACAGAATAGATAACTTTGCTTTCCTACATAAGCCACATAAAATAGAAATGTTTAAACATCTTAAACCACACACAGCAGTTATTAGAAATGTCTAATCTTTACGAAATATATTTAGAACAAGCAAAAGAACATCATAAGAATAGTCAAACTTGGCAAGGATTAGCTTTAAAGAAATTTATACCAGCTATTAATCAAATCATTAAAGACAAAGGAATAGAATCAATATTAGATTATGGTTGTGGCAAAGCAAAACATCACCCTTTAGAATGGAACGCAACTAAGTATGACCCTGCTGTACCTGAGTATCAAAACAAACCTATTGGTAAGTTTGATTTAGTTATTTCAACTGACGTACTAGAACATATCCCAGTAGATAATCTTAAACATATTATTGATGAGATATTTAATTACTCTAAGAAGTGGGTATTCTTATCGGTATGTTGTAGAAAAGCTAATGCAATACTTCCAAATGGTTATAATGCACACGCAACTATTGAATCAGCTAAATGGTGGCGAGAACTATTAAAACCTTATAACAATTACACAATAGAATTTTCAAAATAATGTTTAACCCATACGAATACTTTAAAGGCAAGAATGTTTTACTCATAGGTAATGGTGAGAAATTAGGAACTATTGATTATAGTAAATTCAATTCAGTAGTTAGAATGAATCTTGGAGTTCAAGACAAACCATGTGATGTTTGGATTAACAATCTAGTTTACGAGGGACACAACAAGCTTAAAGAAATTCCTGACATTAGATGTATTGTAAGATTAAACTTTGAAAAAGATGGTAAGAGAGCAGAACGTATGCCTGATTGGGTTAAGAAAAAAGCTTGGTTATGGAACACATACGATTACAGTCAAATGACAATTAGATACAACTATTACAGACCAACTACTGGCTTTGTTTCAATCTATTGGTTATTGAATCATTGTAAGTGCAAAGTAACTATTACAGCATTTGATTTCTTTAAAACTAAAAACAGATATACAATGGAAGAAGTAAGTCATATTGGAACTTCTAAAGGTTACAACCATGATGTTAAATTGGAAGAAGAAGTTATTACAAAGTTAATTCAAAGAGGAATGATTAATGCCATTTAGTAAACCACAACTAGACGTATATACTTGTCCAAAGAGATTTAGAGTTTTAATCACAGGAAGAAGATTTGGCAAGACACACTTAGCCATGTATGAACTACTTAGATTTGCAAGTAGAAAACCTAACTCAAAGATATTCTATGTAGCACCTACTTACAGAATGTCTAAAGAGATTATGTGGAAACAAATCAAAAGACTTACTACTGAAAAGAGATGGATTAAATATGCTAATGAAACAGAACTAACTTTAATACTTAGGAATGGTAGCCAGATAAGTTTAAAAGGTGCAGATAAATCACCAGACAATTTGCGAGGAGTAGGATTAGATTTTCTATTACTAGATGAATATGCAGATATACCAGTTGAAGCATGGACAGAAGTTCTGCGACCAACAATCTCAGATAAACACGTAACAGGAAATGTATTATTTATAGGAACACCTAGAGGATTTGGTAACTGGTCTTATGAGATTTACCAGAAGGGATTAGGAGATGACCCTGAATGGAAGTCATTTAAGTACACTACATTAGATGGTGGTCAAGTTGATGCAGAAGAAATTGAACAAGCAAAAAGAGATTTAGATGAACGTACTTTTAGACAAGAATATTTAGCTTCATTTGAAACATACTCAGGAGTTGTTTATTATAACTTTGATAGAGAATACAATGTCCAAGAATGTAAGTATGATAAAGATGCTATTATTCATATTGGCTTAGACTTTAACATAGACCCAATGTCAGCTTGTTTATTCCATGTTAAAAACGATATAGCTTATGTCTTTGATGAGATAGTTATTTACAGTTCAAATACAGACGAATTTATTGATGAACTATTAAGCAGATACCCAAAAACTAAAATGGTTGTTTACCCAGACCCAGCATCAAGACAACGTAAAACTTCTGCTGGTGGAAGAACTGACTTAACCATATTGCAAAATGCTGGTTTAAATGTTAAAGCTAAGAATACTCATGCTTTAGTAAGAGACAGGATTAATTCTGTTAATAGCAAACTGAAGGCATTTGATGGAAAGAGAAGTATTTTTATTAATCCTTCTTGCAAAACACTAATTAATAGCTTAATGAAACAAGTTTACAAAGAAGGTACAAATCAACCAGAAAAAGGAAATGGTTACGATCACATGACTGATGCACTAGGTTACGCAATAGAATA
>Ga0129333_10003302_pt1 | contig 15083 bp, 13 predicted proteins | sample CPB6_08_DNA_FD_94474 | JGI IMG/M metagenome (GOLD analysis project Ga0129333, IMG submission 94474) | Freshwater to marine salinity gradient microbial communities from Chesapeake Bay, USA - CPBay_Sum_0.6_0.8_DNA | ecosystem: Environmental > Aquatic > Marine > Coastal | place: USA: Chesapeake...
AACCTTAACTCCAGGTGATACTAAATTTAACGCCATTTGATTCCTCTCTCTTAAAGAAGTTCATTTTCCTAGAAGTATTTATAAATTAGTAACCCTATTAAACTACTTATATTCCCACATATAAGAAACATCTCCATATTCATCGGTAAACCACCTATCACCATCGGCATCTACAAAAGTAGTTTCTTCATCTAAACCGGTAGATATAAAACCAAATGGTGACATATCCTGTTCAATTTGATCTTTTTGTTCTTCGTAAATTCTTTTTCTAACATCATTATCCGTCATCTCTCGGAAATAGTCTTGAACTACTAACCAAGAAAATATAACCAAACACATCGCAAGGTCATCTGTACAACCATCCTCTGCCTCAAAGGATTGATTCCTTTGAATGAAAGTAGTCAATTCACTAATAATGTCATAGTCGTTTACTAATAATTTATCGTCTTCTATTATTGCTTTTAAATTTGAACATCCAATTTTTTTTACAGTTCTGGACATTTTAACGCCGAGTTGTGATTTTTTCCCAGAAAATCCTTGCCCAACCAATTGACCTGCTCTTCCTCGCATAGAGCACATAAGAATGTTGTCATATTCTAGATCAAAATGTAAAATACTAGAAACTTGCTCACCAATATCATTGACTTCCACTAAAACAAATGATTTATTATATGCTTTTGCTACATCGTTTATGATATTAGGAAAAAGCATAGGTTTTATTTCATTATTTTTATACTTTGCAACTACTTTGTAAGGTATTGTCGTAATATCAAAAACCACAAATGCCGAATAATCATTACTAGTCCCTCTTGATACATCGACAGTCATCAAGTAACTATGATCTTTTAGAGGTTTTTCATATACATCTAATCCTTTATTTTTTTCTAAAGGATCATCATATACCATAGTCCTTAATTTTGCTGGTGTAATTAAGGTATCTACTGATCCTAGAAATTCACACTCAAACTCTTGAGTAAATTGCCTCTCTGAAGTATTTGCTATAGTTTGCCTTTTCCACTCAACATCACGTCCTGGAACTGCTGACCAATGAACTTCTAGAGGAATATATCCATTTTTTCCTCTCTCGGCATCGTGCCAGAGTTTGTAGAACATATTCATCCCGTTTGGAGTTGAGATGATAATAACTTTGGTTGATTTACCAGAAGAAATTGTAGGATATACAGAACTAAAGAACTGTTCTGCAATGTGATTTGGAATGAACGCAAATTCGTCCAAAAAGATGATATTGAAAGAGTTTCCTCGGACAGCAGATGATGAGGTAGATGCTGCTACAATTTTACTACCGTTCTCAAGTTCTAGTGAACCTTTATTCCAGGAACCAACACCTTGCTGTAGCCACTTGGGCAAATTTTCATAGGAGAGTTGTAATCTACCTAAAAGTTCTCTGGCAGTCTCTGCTTTGTTTGCAAGAATTGCAATTCTTATGTTATCATTGAACAAAGCATAATGAAGTAGATATGAAACTACTGTAGTGGATTTTCCTGTCTGTCTAGGTAGTTTCGCAATATTAAATCGATTATTATGAAAGTTTGAGATTAATTCTTTTTGGAAATCATACATCTCAAAAGGAACCAATCCCTCATCAAGAGATACAATTTTTACATAATTCATTGCAAAATATACGGGATCCTCTTTACAAAGAAGATATTCCTGTACTTGATCTGTAGTAAATTCAATTTGGACATTCTCTGCCTTTAGGTTTGGATTGCCCTTATAATGTTTATCAATCATAAATTATTAAAATTCAAATTGGATATTGTTTCTTGAAATTTTAAGTGAAGTTTTACGTATGATTTAGCTATATTTTTTACTTGTTCTATATTTTCGCAAGAGTCTATTTCTCTAGAAATTCTTTCATATTCAAAATTTTTTGATAAATTATCAAGCTCAATTTGATCTGGATTCATTTTTTCTCTCCTGCAAATAATAATGCTTTTGATGGATCAATTTTTACTGGTTCAAATTTTACAACTCTTGATGTTGGATATAATTTTTTAACCTCAAACTCAACTTCATTTTTTGTTGGTCTTTTTATTTGGGGGAAAAACATTTGAACTGATATATTTTGTCCTCTCCATAATATGGTGACCAAATAAGTTGCCCCACGAGAATTTAAAGATGTAATATCTTCTTGTATAAGTGGATTTTTTAATGTTCTAATGGGGTCAGCGTTAACAATGTCTGTAAATTCATATTGAATAGGAGAAAAACTATCTCTCCAATTGGAAAACTCATAGTTTTCTTTTTTAGTTTTATTTCCCCAGTTTTTAGCACCTACTTTTCTACATTTAACTAAAGCACCAGATGCATATGCACTTGGCCATACTCTATACCTAGATTTGACTTTACTGTAGCAAGCATCTTTTTTCTCTATAATAGTTCCTTCAGTTGCAACGTTTGTTGGTTTTGCCCCACCAGACTTTTGAGGTTGATTTGGATCTTTTCTATTTTTCCTTCTAAATGCTCTTTCCTCTTCTTCATCGGAAAGGTTTGCTGCCATTTTAGAACTTCCACATTTTGGTGTAGATTTTTGCCCTGGTTGACGAGCACAAGGTTTGCCAGCATAAGGACCACCTAACTGAACCCATCCTGGTTTGCCATCAGATGATTTGCTCTTTGAAAACCAATCACGCAAAGAATAATCACCAGATTTTCTTTCTTCTTTTAATGCTTCTGCAAATTTATCCCAATACTTTGGTCCCATTTTGCATTCGCCACGAGTCTCTGCCTTTTTGCAAGCAGGACAATATTTAGTTTCTTCCTCTTTTTCTTCTTTGACTGAAGATGGTTTTGATTCCACCTTTTTTAATTTGGAATAATAATCCGGCAATTCTTCTAAATGCTGTAGAGCAATCATTCTTGCCATTTGCTTACTTCCAGTATGCTCACTTTCAACTTTAATTCCCATTTCTAATTGGGAATTGATAGTATTTAATGAAAGTTTATGCTTTTTCGCAATTTCCTCCGGGGACATATATTTTTTAATAGGTCCCTTTGGGTCAGTTGCTTCTAGAAGAAATTGTGAAAAAGTTTTCATCGTTTTTTAAATATTTAGATATCGAACAATTACTTGGATCCTTTTTTGAGCATTTTTTGAAGTTCTGCAGTTGAACCAATAAACATTGTATTATTGGTAGTAATTGATTTTGGAGCTTTAGGATCGTCTTCTTCTAATTTTTTCATTTTTTGTTGTAGATCTATTAGTTTGTCTGCAACATCTCCAACATTTTTTATTAATTGTCCAGCAACTTCATAAGCTCTTGGTTGATCACTTTGTTGTGCAATTTCTAAAATACCATCAATTGCCTCTTGTCCCTTTTGTATTAAACTATAAAGATTACCTCTAGTGTACTCATAGTCTTTTATGGGATCTACATCATTTCTTTTATCTGGAACCAAAGAAGTATCTTTTTTTATTACTTCCCTGTCGATACTTGTTGCCTCAATGTCCAGGGACTCGTCTATTTTTTCAAATTTATTGCTCATAGTTGGACATCCATATTTTTAGTTGGAGACCATATCTTTCCATCACCAAAATCAAATCTTTCTTCGTTAAAACCAAAATCATCATCTGGATCTATTAAACTATCATCAACTGCATTTAAAATATTAACATAAGAACCTGATGTGTGTTTGGATGCAATCGAGCCATCTTGAGCTCTTTTTACAGTCAATTCATTCGTAGAAATTCCTTTAATTAGCATTTCCTCATCATTAATCATTATATAACTATTTAACGAAAACGGAGTTGTAGTTGATACTCTTATAATATTTGCATTTTCATCTATATCTTTTGTAACAACAGCCGATTGATCATTATTGTAATCTTTGATAGCTCTTGGTGTCGTAGTATATCTAAGTTGCCTTGAAGCATTTGTTGTATTTGTATCTGTATAATAATCGACCTGTACTTTTTTAATTAATCCTTCGGTATTTGCTGCAATTGGTCCAAACATATAAGTTTTGGCTGTGAAATTCAAAGTGTATATTAAATTTCTTCTTTCTCCAAAATCACCTTCATAATTATCATTCATTTGAATATTTTCAAGAATCATAGGAATATCTCTCTTTTCACCTATGCTCGATGCCAAATCAATAGTTAAAGTAAATTGCGGTTGAAAAAAGGGCAAAATCTGTTCAACAATTTGAAGCATATCGTCATTATATTTTGTTATAATGCTCAATTGTATTCCCAAATTATATGGAACCGGCATATAAACTCTTACTTGATCACCACCTTCAGGTTTAACTGTCCTGAAAGTTTGCATTGTTGAGACTTTTCTTGATGTATCATATTGTATGCTTGTCAGTTCAAATGCCATTCTCGGCAAAGTTATTGCTTGTCTTTTTCTTAAGTCTGGTTTTTGCTCAAGTCTTGCTAGGAATTTTTGTATTGGACCATAAGATATTGGAACTCTAATTATACTATCTGTAGATCCGTCATCGTCATTATGTTTAATATAAATGTTATTAAATAGTGTTCCAAAAGAAATAATAGTTTTTCTAATTATTTCGTGATAAAAATATGTACCCAACATATCATCAAAAGCTTATTTACTATTTAGAAGTCTCCAAATGGATTAGATTGTGAAAAATCCAAAATTGAATCAGATTCTGATTCAATTTCATCATTTTCGGCATATGGGTCATATATGTCTTCGGTGTTTATTGATAATAATTTGTATCTTGCATTGGAACCATTAGAAGATGTTCCCATACCAACAATGGTTTCTCCTAATGCGAAATTTCCTGTTATATTTGAAACTTTTAATATATTTGTATCGCTATCCCAAGATTTAACATATGCACTTGTTCCCGTTGATACTCCTCGCACAACTTCATTGAACTTATAATCACCAGTAGATATTCCAGATGGATTTGAAAACGCTAAAGTTGGTGCTTGTGTGTACCCAGAACCAGCGTTTACATATCCAACTGTAGTTACTATCCCAGAAGCATTAAGGATTGCCTCCAAAACGGCAGTTTGTCCATTTATTGATGTGGTGATTGAAACGGTTGGTTTAGAAGAATATCCAAATCCTCCTCCGATTATATTGACCGGACCAACGACTCCAGAATCAAGTATCGCAGTTGCAATAGCTCCAAAACCAGATGGACTTATAATTTTAACTTCTGGTATTTGTGTATATCCGATACCTGGATTTATTACTAGAATTCTTTCTACTGACTTTCCTATCTGTCCCGATTTACTAGTCATTATTGCAACTGCAGTTGCATTAATTCCTCCCGGAGATGCTGTAGATATTGATACTATGGGAGTTTCCAAATATCTCGTCCCATCCTTTATCAAATCTATTTTTCTTACGGATCTTCCAAATGGGAATCCAGCTTGAGATCTAGATAATTGCACTGTTGCTGTGGCAGCTCTCACATCTCCAGTAATCATTCGAAGAGTTGTAATATAACCAAAATCTTTTATTGTAGAATCAACTTCTGAAATACTTGTATCGATAATTTCATCTTCATATTCAAATAGTTCACACCTGAGTTCATAAACATATAAATTATTTAACTGGTAAAATGGAGTTTTCCCCTCAACATATTTGATTTCAAATAAAGAATTATCTAAAGGGAAATATATTAAATCTCCTTCTTGAGGTCTTGTAGTAACTTTTATATCATCTTGAGTTGAAAGGAATGGAGAAATAAAATCTTCATATCTCTCTTTCGAAATTATTAATGTTATTTCATCTGTTGATCTTACACCAAATTTTGACAGAATATCTCCTTGTCCTCCAAATCCATTAAAATTTGATACATATGCTTCTATTCTAAAGCTATCATCAAATTTGGATAGTATAACTTCTTTTATTACTGTTTTTTCCGCGACAATACTTCTTGGAAGATATACAACATCTTGTCCAAACATCCTCAATTGCTCATTGATAAGGTCCTGAACTAATCTCTGTTCAGATGTTGATCCTTGCAAAAAATAGGGGTTTAAAGGTGTCATATTATCCTATTAGATCCATAGGTGGAAGTTCATACTCGTCCTTGAGTTTTTGTTCTATCTCTTCAAGTTCTCTAATAGCATCTTCATATATTTCTCTACCATTAAGTGTAACTCCACCTGGGAGTTGGACACCGTTAAATTTTATCATATTCTGACCCCACTGTTTTTTTATAAGTGCAGTGAGATATTTTTTTAACCAAAAATCATTATAAACTTTTGGGAAATCTGCAGGGTCTACTATTCGGAAACAATCCAAAATTAAATATTGATCGGAACCAACCTGCTTCCAATCAATATCCAAGTATAGTCTTTGTTGTTTTTTGTTAAATCTTAACTGAACATCTGGAGTTATTATTCTACTAATATCTTCTAGATATGTTTTTACCATTGCATAATTTAATAAATCAAGAGCACCATAATAATATAAATCGTTTAAAAATATTTGATATTTTATATTAAATAATCCACTAGAAATTGTGCTGGAATCAACTTTAAATACATTGTTGACTCCAATTATTGTATCTGGAAGTTTTATAAAATTTTGAGCTTCAGTAAATATTGGATTTGTTATTCCTATTCCCGAAGAAGCTGTGGTTGTTGTAATTCCAGCAGTTAAAATATTTTTTTCGGAGTCTGTTAATTTGTGTTTTAAATATACTCTTTCTATCCCATCAAAATGACGTTCTTGGAAATATTGAAGAGCATCATCAACTAGATCACCAATTTGATCATCATCAACATTTATCTCCAAAACTGGATACCCCAATCTCCTTAAGCAGTAATCAATCAATCCTTGTCTTGAAGATGGTTGAGCCATTATTCTACCTCTGCATCAGAAAACTTTTGGGGTTTTTTATTTTGGGATCTTTTTTCTAAATCATCAACTTTTTTTTGAAGTTCCAAATTTACCATAAGAAGTTTTTGTTTTTCTTCATTAAAGTCATTTAATAAAGATTGCAATTTTGCTTCAAGAAGAACATTTTGATTTGTAATTAAGGATAATTTTTGATTATATAAACTAATTAAAACATTCACATCAACTTCACTTTGCATTTAGAATAGTCCTCCATCAATAGTGTCTGTCCATACAGGGACATCATTTGCATTTGTTGTTAAAATATAGTTAGATGTATTTGCAAATCCAACTGCTGGTGATGCAGTAGATTGGATCTGACCATTTGAATCAAAATATGCGATTCCATTTGTATTGGTATTTTGTAAGAAAATACCATTAATATCTAGGAATCCTTTGGTCCCAGTTACGACATTTCCTGTGATGGTGGCATCTGGAACATATGTCCAACGTCCTGTACTATCATCATATCCAAAGAATCCAGTTTTAACCTGTGCTGCGGTTCCCACACCACTGGAAACATATTTAAATCCAATACCACGGTCATCATTAGTATCAACTCCTTGAGTAATTACCAATTGTGTTCCCGCATCTATAGTCCCAGATGCAGAATTAGAAATTGTAATTACTTTTGAGATTGCATCAAAATTGCTGATAACAGTATTTGATGGAATATTTGTTCCTGTTACAACATCATTTGTTTGAATACCTGCTACCGAATCAATACTCAATAATGTAGTACCAGCAGCTCCTGCTGAAATTACAGTTCTGGTAGTTGCATTATCTCCAACAATGTAAATTGGATTGTTACTGGTTACAGTTACAGAATTTACAGTGGTTGTAGTGCCATCTACCTGCAAATCACCTTTAACAACAACAGTTCCTTCATTACTTAAACCATCAGGAAAAGGATCAAGATATAGAACGTTACCGGAACCAGATCTAGTAAAAATTGTGTTGGAATTTATTCCAACAGAATCTGCATAAAATAGACCAGTAATAGTAGTAATACCAGTCTGATTGATATTGCCAGTAATAGTTATCTGATCTGTTGCAGAATTACCTAAAATAGTATTTCCATCTACTTGAAGATCACCAGTGATCCCCAAATTGCCACCTATTGTTGTTCCGCCGGTAACATTAAGGCTTCCACCAACATTTAAATTTTTCTCGATTCCAGCACCACCTTGTACAACCAAAGCACCAGTGTCTTTGTCTGTAGACTGTGTTTGATGATTTATTGTTGAAGTACCAACAGTAGATCCAATACCGATTGCTGTAGCGGCAGTAAATGCATTGATAGTTAATGCATTTTGATTTAGAAGATTGAAGGAAGATTGATTTGTGGTTACATCTCCACCATCAATATTTAAATCTCCATCTAAATCGACAACGGTATTTCTAATTGTAGTAATACCTGTAGATGCGCCTAATACAATGTTAACACCTGCATTCAATACGTTTGCAGAAGTTACGTTTGTATTTAATAAATTAAATGAAGGTCCAGCAGAGGTAATATCTCCACCATTTACATTCAGATCACCGCCAATATTGAGGTTTTGTTCAATACCGACACCACCTTGAACAACTAAAGCACCAGTGTCTTTATCTGTTGATCCTGTTGTTCCGTTAATAGTTACTGTAGTGGTATTTGAAACACTACCAATACCAAGTGTTGTTGCATTTGTACCAAAATTAATGGTTGTAGGACCATTGTTTAATAAGTTAAATGAAGATTGATTTGAAGTTATATCTCCACCATCAATATTTAAATCTCCATCAAGGTCAACAACAGCATTTCTAATTGTAGTAACACCTACAGACGCTCCTAAAAGAATATTTTGAGCATCTCCAAGGACATTAGCATTAATTACTGTTGTGTTTAAGAGATTGAAATTTGTTTTATCGGTAATTATGTCTCCACCATAGACATAAAGATCACCTATTAAATGAACATCACTTGCAAAAGTTCCTATTCCCGCTGGTGAAACACTAAATTTAGTGGCACCACCAACTTGTAAATCAATTAATTTTGAATCAACAGCGGAAGCTGAATTAGTTACATTTAAAAATAACCCATTAAATGTAACACCAGCATTATTCCAAGTTGAAGTCGCATTTATAACTGGTTCATTTGCAGATAAAGAACCTTGAGTAACATCTAATGAACCATTAGTTGTATCTACTATAAATCTATCAGTTGTCCCATCATTAATTGAAAATACTTGGTTTGATCCACCAGTTATCTTTACATCACCTGTTCCATTAGGATCGAATATTATATTTCCGTCTACATTAGTTGAAGAAACAGTGTTTCCATCAATAGTAATATTATCTACATTCCACTGGTCAACTTTTCTATTTTCATCCAAAATAGCAACAAAACCATTTGCTGCTGTAGTTGGATTTGTCTGCCCAGATACCCTTCCTGGAGCAATACTTAAAAGGTCTGTGTAGTATCTACCACCTATGGATACAGGATTGGGAACGTTATCTCCAATGAATAACCTTCCCCCGTTATTGCCGTGTGTACCTACACCGGCAGTATAAGCTAGTTCACCATACTGGAGACTTGCGGGAGCAGCCGTTCCAGTAGATCTTTTAATCTTTATATAACTAGCCATTAAAAGTTACCTCCATTGATGGATAAATTTTGCGTTTCGCTTGGGGTTAATTCCAAAGTTGCTTCCCATTTTGAAAGAGACGCATTATATACAAGAACCATACCATTTCTCAATCCGTTGGATATATCAATATCACTCAATCCAGCTAAAGTTCCTCCACCACCACTTATGGAAGAAACAACCTTAACTGCGTTACTAGAACCAAGACGTACTCTTATGTCTGCCATTTTTGTTTGTTAACTTGTGGTAACTCCAGCAGTAGCAATAGCACTTCCCTGAACAACTCTGATTTTTTTACCTTTAAAATTACTAATAATGACATCATAATAATATCTTCCAGATTTAATTGAAGATGTTATAGATGACGTTAATGATATTTTCAATTCTCCAGCAGATCTATTAGGAAATGTAACTGTAAAAGATGCAGTTGAGCTTGAAGATGGGTATTTTTTCAATTGGGCACATCCTGTATACAAATCCATATTTAATGGATTTCCATCATTATCCTCCAAAATAAAGGTTTGCTCAAAATCAGAACCAATGGGAATTGTAATGTTGCTTACATAAACAGCCATTACTAATAGTCACTATATCTTTCTAAATGTATTTATAATATAATAATTTCCTCAAACCAAAGATCTCAATCCAGAATAGAAATTGTCGTTTGGTCCTGAAGAGCTAAAAAATGTATCTGCGTCTCCATTAACAACAACTAATCCGCCATTGACTCTTTCATATGCAAATGTTGTGTAATTGCCTACATTATAGAGTGGATTTCCGTTTAAAATTTGTGCAGTTTGGCGAACTTGGAGGGTGCTAGGTAAAAAGGCATTACTTATTTGTAGTGAACTTGTTGCTGGATTCGCTCCATTAGTTATTGTGTTTGTATCCAACTCTCCAATTCTTATTGAAGTTCCCAAATTTGCTAAAAATTGATTTGATCTAGTTCTATCTCCACAAGTTGGGTGTGCTTCTCCTCTAAACCAAATAACTCCCCCTCCCTGCAGATAGAATTTCAACTCATTTAAATTGTAATTGTTATTAAAATAATTTAAAAAGTTTTCTAGAGATCCACAAGTATTAAAATAACCAAGAACCAAAACACCATATGCATTAATATCATCCAAAGTTATATTCTTTATTATATTCCAATTGGTTCCAACACTATTTAAATATTCTGAAGTTATGTTTTGTGGGGAAAAGGGTATTCCACCAAATTTAAACAGATAACTCGGAGGACAATCGGTACTAATACCTTCAGCAACTAAAACAGATCCCTCAACTACCCTAGAAACCATTCCATTTGCATCAGTAATTATGATATCGTAACAATATCTACCAGGTTTAATGCTTTTAGTTGTTACTGATCTCATTTCTAATGAGATCTTTCCATTTTTGGGATCTAAAAATTTTACTATAAAATTCTTTGATGATAGTGAAGATGGGTGCTTTTTAATACTTGCAAATCCACTATATCCAGTAAGATTTAGTGGATTTTTTTGATTATTTTGAAGGAAAAAAGACTGCTCAAAATCTGCTCCTTGCTCAATTGTTATATTAATTACTTGTACAGACATTGGTTAGTTATTTTCTAGTAATTTTTTTAAGAGAAGTTTTATTTCAAAAATTTCATCTTTGAGAGATTCAATTTCAGATTTTTCTTTTAATTTTGAATTTTTCAATTTAATATATTCCCCATAATCATTATCATTGTTATTTACTATAGCATTTGTTTTTTGATCTCTATATAGACCTTTATGACCTTCTACTGGTATCATATTGATGCAATAACTCTTAAATCTTTAATGTTAGGAACAACTGCTTGATTTGTTCCTAACATTATAATTTTAATTTGGAACCCATTGAAAAGTGGAAGATTCTTTGCGGTAAATTCATATTGATTATAATCGGACGATAAAGTTGAGGATTGTACTAACTTATCGGATCTTCCACTATTATTTTTTGGATTAATTACATTTCCAAGAGCATCTAAATTGTCATATCCTGGGAAAAATTCATATAATTGTTGACTATCTGGTGTGTCATTTCTCAAAAGTCTATAAAGAACTCGTATATCATTGGTTTGATCTTTAAACGCATCAAAAATAACTTTTAATGAGTCAGAATTTTTTTCAAGTTTTACTATTTTTGACACATAAATCGCAGAATGTGGATCATCATAAAGACTATTTACTCTAGGATCTGTAATTAAATTACTTACTGGAGTATCTATTCTATTCATAGATGCAACTAGATTAACCCTGTCAAGATCGATCATAGGAGATACTTTAGTATCTTTTGTTGATAATGATAATTCCATAGTTAAAGATTTGTATCCAGGATAAGATTGCAAATTACTTAATTCATTCACTCTAGAAAATATTGCTCTTGTATTTTTAAATGAATTATTAGAATTGAGAGAAATACTTTCAAATCCTTGATTCATAAATGGTGTTTCTGTACCATTTACGCTTGATCCTGTAAATGTTCTTATTCTTGCATCAATAGAAGTTGTTTCTGGCAATAATGTTTGAACATTAGGTCTCAAAATATTAAAAGATATATTTTGAGATGCTTTAGGACCATAAATTGAATTGGTGCTTACTAAATTGGAATTATATGAACCTCCAGTTTTGGTTTCTCTGAAGAATAATTGTGGATACCCACTGGGATTTCCTAATCCTCTATCAATATTACCATTGGCACTTCCCATATCGACCTTTACATAATAATAATCTAATCCGTTAGGATACGTTACGTTATCCGCATCTGATAATAAATGTGTTTTGTTAATTCTTCTTAATGAAACGCCATTAAACTCATACTTAAATACTGGAGATCCTGTCAGATGTCTTCCTATTGAGTATAATGGAAGAATATTTACAATGTTTGAATCGATATTTCTAGTAATTCCAGTTAAAGTATTTGTTCCTAAATCATATCCAGTATATCTGATGACTTCTGTACCAATTTTAATATAACCTGGATTATTTGAAGAGACTATTACATTTTCAAATACAGTAAATGGTAATATAGAATCTAACTTTATTGAATCTGTTGATGTACTACTGTAATCTGCAACTAACTTTTGTGGAGGAATATCGGAACTAATATCATATAAAGTCACTCTATCTTGATCAGAATACATACCGTGATTATTGTGACTTACTTTAAAATGCAATCCATCACTTAAAGTTTCTTTATACTTTACAGTAGCTCCTGTGATTAATGTTGTTCCTCCAGTTCCCACATAAATTATTTCATTGGATGTTCCTGAAGAGTCAATATTGTCTTGGACATTGCTGATAATTAAAGAATTAAAGGCTGATATTATTCCAGTATTATTGGGTATCGATAATACTAAATTCTTTCCAAATCCACCAGTATTTGAGGCATTTACGGTTAAAGTATCACCAATTGCATATCCTGTCCCTCCAACGGAAACAGTTGCCGCAACTGCAACTCCATTAGATACTGTTAGATTAACTTTTGCACCATAACCTCTACCACTTAAAGTTACTAAATCTTTGTTCAGATAAACAAATGTTGAGGTGTAAGCAGATCCAGCATTAGTAATTGATAGTTGTTGATTAATTCCAATAGCACCAACCACACTTTCCAAATTACCAGAGAAGTTTGGATAATTATTTTGATAAATGGTTGTTCCTGGTGTTAAGTTTGTTACCTCGGATGATGTTAAACTTTTACCTAGACCAACAATAATTTTCTTGGAATATGATAAGAGGGGATTTGGTCTCAATGAAGCAATTTGTCTATTTCCAACATTTAAATCTGGATTGTAAAATCTAACTGATCCTGATGTTGAAGTAAAGTTTGCTCTATAAAGCTTAAATTTGAGATCCTCAAGTTGGGATGGATCCCAAGTAGCGCCGTTTTGCGATTTGAATAGAGATCCCAATAATGGTTGTTGAGATACAATAATTCTTTCAGATTCTGGTCTATTAATACTTGTAATATCCGCTTCTGTCATTCTAGAAATCCAAACATTATAAGAATCAGAATTAGAAATTAGAACAACAGCATATGATTTTGCTGACTCTAGGAAAACTGGAGATGGGAATGTAAATGTTGTAGGTACAGAAGCATCTTCAGAAATAGAAATATCATTTGGACCCAAAACAACTTCACCAAAAGGAAGAATAGATTGTGATGGAAGTCCATTTTCCATCGTTCTTATTTGAAGGGTGACAGGAATATCGTTAGAATCTTTTGTTCTGAAGAATATATCACATTTAGTAATATAAACACCATTACTATCAGTAACTTCAAATGATTGTGCTAGTGGGTCGATCCATCTAGTTTGTATTCTAGATTGTACGAGTCTATTATTTGTAGAAGTTTCAGCTACAAGTCTAGTTTCAGTTTCTGTTAAAGTCCTATTTTCATTTCTAATATTCCTTTCAATTTCAGCATTTCTAATTCTTAAAGTCACATTTTCTACATTATCAATTGTTCCACTAGATGTGAAATTGCTTTCAGCTAAACTATCCGAAACTCCACTTATATTTGAATTTGTAGAACTAGTTGTTAATACAAAAGTTTTTGTTCCTGATTCAAAGGATGGATTTGAATTTAAAGTTGGATCTGGTATAAAAAGAGACCCAATAACAGTTCCCGCAGAATCTGATATCAATCGAATATCAGAAACAGTAGCAACTGCATTACTAGTTTGGCCAACAAGTTGCATTGATGGAAGAACACTTCCAAAAAACTGCGAAACTGATTGTATCTCCAAACTAGCAGTGTCTATGTTTAAAACATTAGTTGTTGATGAATATGAACTAGAAATTATTGAAGATGGATTGTATGGGTTATTTCTATAAACCTCTGAAGGATTATTATATGGTCCATACTTATGGTTCTGTTTTGCCAATCTAAATCTTATAGATCTAGCTCCAGAAGAAGCAGATGAAGGCATTATGCCAATCACGGTTTCACCTTCTTGGAATGTTCCACTTATCATAGAAACTTCAAGTAGTTTTGGAATAATATAACTATTCACATCAATATTATCAAAGAAGGCATAAAGTCTTGAAGATGGTTTTAATCGTCTTGCCACAAATTCAATATTTCTAGATCTCATTAATGTTATTATTGATCTAGAAACAACTCTATCACCTAAAGACGCAGTATCAAATCTTTCACTGACACCAAATTGAATTCCTTGTCTGGATTGATTTGTTGTTGTGGTTACAGTTGAATTTCTAAAATCAGTTACAGTATCTTGGAATACTTGATTTCTAAAGTCTCCTGTTGTAAAATCAGAAACTAATTGAGAATCTTGGATTCTTAAAATGGAAGGTCCTTGTACTGTTGATGATCCAGTCCAATTTGTTTCCCAAGATCCCCAATTGATTGGCGATAACCCGGTATTGCTATCTGCACCTAGTTGCTGCATTGCAGAGGTAAATGATCCTTCTATATCTTCAACTCTTTCAGATTTTCTTGTTTCTATCCAGGTATCTGTAGATGGGTTTAATTCTACAGATCCGATCCAAGAAGGAGTATTGAAAGGATTTATATTTTCTGTTCTTGTCGCAAATCTATTTTCAACATAAACAACATCTTGATAATTTAGACATACAACATC
>Ga0129333_10003303_pt1 | contig 15083 bp, 13 predicted proteins | sample CPB6_08_DNA_FD_94474 | JGI IMG/M metagenome (GOLD analysis project Ga0129333, IMG submission 94474) | Freshwater to marine salinity gradient microbial communities from Chesapeake Bay, USA - CPBay_Sum_0.6_0.8_DNA | ecosystem: Environmental > Aquatic > Marine > Coastal | place: USA: Chesapeake...
ACGGGGCGCCAAGGAAAAAATCATTGGCGTGAGAATGATGTCTCGGGTGGGCGTGTACTCGTCTCCGGCGTCACCCTGCGTCCACAGCACCGAGCGAACGTCTATGGTCACCGGCGAATCCGCATCGTTCCGGATGGTGAAAGAACCCACTCGCCGCTGCTCGGAAAGTTCGAGCCGAATGGGCATGATGGTGAAGCCCCCAGCCGAAACGTTCGGTGAAATCAAAACGGTACCGATTGCGATCAGCGAAGCCAGAGCCCGACGTCGATTGAATTGCAAATTCATTGGAAGACTCAGTAAGTCAAAGTGATGGTGATGGAATCGGTGTACTGCCCCGGCACAGCGGTCGACTGTCCTGCCGGAATCACACCATGAACGACGAATTGCATCGTCGAGGCGAGACCTAATCCGGAGGCGACGACCGTAGCGCTGCCCGCCGTACCGTCCCCCCACACGGTGCTGCGAGTGACCGACGTGTAGAGCTGATAATCGAGCGTATTGCCGCGCCCATCGGCCAGTCGTCGCGCGGAGATGCTCGAACCCGCCGTCGTTCCACGATCGAGCGAAACGGACACCGGTGTCGATGCACTGCACTGCACACTAATACTTGCAGTGGCTACGCTGTCATTGCCTGCGGGTTGGTATTCACCGAATGCGAGCGGCGCGATCGTCAGCGCTCGGCATGTCGGTAGCACGGTCGCGGTCGACGTCACCGTACCTCCAGCCGTGGCCGCGCGCGCATCGGCAAGCGCAGTGCAGGCGATGATGCTCGCGAAATACAGATGACCGACATGCATCAGTAGGTCACGGTGATGGTGATCGAGTCGCTATAAGTCCCCGGAATCGCCGCGGACTGACCTTTCGGAATACGAGAGAAAATGGTCAGCGATACATTGGTCAGCATCCCGACCCCGGTGGCCGCAATCGTGGACGTTCCCCCTGTGCCGTCCCCCCAGATGGCGAGACGCGCGCTGCTGGTGAACAGGTTGTAGTTCAGACGATTGGCGCCACTCGACAGTTGTCGCTGCGCAAGCGATCCGCTGCCGCTGCTCGCGGAAAGCGTCAGCGGCGTCGTATTCGTGCACTGCAGAGTCAGCGTCGTCTGGGCATCGTTGTCCGCTACCGACGCCGGATCGTAGTCTCCGTGATTGAGCGTACCGGAGACGAAGTTCTGACAGCTGGCCTTGACGATTGCGCTCACCGGCAACGTGCCGGTGAGCGTCGCTGCCTCGCTGATCGAGATAAAGGCATAAACGGCGACGATTCCGCCAAAGATTAACTCGGTTTTGGTATGCATCGCGTTTGACCAGACGCGCCAAAGACTCCCGGCACCCCTTGCGGGGAGCCGGGTGCACGAGAAGGATGGGGGATCAGTAACCGACGGTGACCGTCACGGTATCGCTGTAACTACCCTCTTCGCTATTGAGTTGGCGGTCAGGAATCTGTCCGTACACCGTGAACTCGAGATCGGTACCGAGTCCGACGCCAGTAGCCGAAACCTTGGACGTACCGTCGTCCCAATTTTTGGTGTAGCCCGCGTCGGAAAACAGCTTGTATTCGATCGTCTTGCCAGCCCCGGCTTGCATCATTCGGGTGGTGGTCGTCCCACCGGGAGTCGCTCCCTTGTCGAGCGCGATGGTCACCGGGCTGCCCTTGGTGCACTTGACCTTGATGGTCGAGTTTGCAGTCTTCGGACTCACGGCATCGGGCGTGTACGTACCGAACGCCATCGCGGTCGCCGTCACGGCATTGCACTGGTGGATGACATTGGCAGTCGGGGTGAAGGTGGTCGTTTGCGAAGCTGCGAACGACTGCGGTCCGGCGATGACCAGCAACGCCGCAGCGGCGCCAAACACGAGAACCGATTTGGAATTGACGAGCATGTGAACTCTCCGTTGATGTTTTGCTGAATACCCAACGGCGAAACTTAAAGACCGCTGGGAACGGTCAATAATTTATCGATCGGTTCGAGAGGGCTTCGTCGGATAGCGCACGAAAATCGAGGTTGCCGCGCTCGTCACGGCATCCCTATGATCAGACCATGGCCCACATGAAAATACGTGTTGCTTCGCCAGCAGACGCTGCAGCGCTGGCGCAGATCGCCGAAGAAACCTTTCGACAGGCCTTCGGCGAGCTCAATGCGGCAGCGGATATGGAACTGCATTGCCGCAGCCATTTCGGCACGGCCAGGCAAGGGGCGGAAATCACGGCAGCCGATGGTGCTTCGCTGCTCGTCGAGTGCCAAGGCGAATTGGTAGGGTTTTCTCAGCTGCGTTGGAGCGCGGCACCCGATTGTGTCGCAGGTCCCTCGCCCGGCGAAATTGCCCGTTTTTATCTGCTAAGCGAGTTCCACGGCAAAGGCGTTGCATCAGAGCTCATGCGGGTCTCTCTCGAGACTCTGCAGAGCCATGATTGCAAAACGGCTTGGCTCGGCGTCTGGCAAGAAAATCCGCGAGCCATCGCGTTTTATCGGAAGCACGGCTTTCACGTAGTGGGTGAGCAAATTTTCGTGCTGGGCAACGACCACCAGCGCGACTTCGTACTGACACGATCGCTGACAGATGACGATCGCTGACAGATCAATGACTCAGCCGCGAAAATCTTTGGCGACGATATAAACCTCGCGCGACTCCGGACGCGAAGCTTTGGGCTTGCGGATCGACACCTTCTTGAAGCTTTTGCGCAGCTCCTTCACGTATTCGTCCGACCCTTGCCCCTGAAACATCTTGGCAACGAAAGCGGCCCCCGGCTTGAGTGCCAGGCGCACGGTGTCCAGGGCGAGCTCGAGAAAATAAATCGATCGCGCCTGGTCTGCGGAGTCGATCCCGCTGAGGTTGGGAGCGATGTCGGAGACGATCAGATCGAACTTTTCGTCTCGAAGCCACGTACGAATTTGCTCGACTACGGCGTCGGTCGTGAAATCGCCCTGAATGAAATCGACGTTGTTGATCGGGTCCATGGGCAGGATGTCTGTCGCCAATACCCGGCCCTTGGCGCCGACGGCCTTTGCCGCGACCTGCGACCATCCGCCGGGTGCCGAACCGAGATCCATCACCCACTGGCCCGGGCGCAGCAGGTGATCTTTCTCGTTCAATTCGATCAGCTTGTAGGCCGACCGCGACCGGTAGCCCTCTTTTTGGGCGAGTTTGACGTAGGGGTCGGTGACGTGACGGCGCAGCCAACTACCGCTGCTCTTGGATCGGGCCATGATGGCGATAGACTAGCGCGATTCGAAACCTTTGTCGGGTATACCGACCAGGACCGGACCATGATCCGCATCACCGAACTCTCGCTCCCTTGGGGTGATCCCGCAGACCCCCGTACGCAGGACGCACTGCGGCGGGCGATTTTGCAGCGTCTGAAAATCGAGGCGAGCGACCTCCTCGGTTTCACGGTTTTCAAGCGCAGTCATGATGCACGACGCAAGGATCGCGAGATCGCCTTCGTGTACATCCTGGATGTGGAAGTGCAGGACGAAGACCATGTTCTCGCGAAGCATCGCGACGATCGGCATGTCGCCGTCGCACCGGATACGAGCTTTCGACCCCCGCCACGCGCAGCGAACCCTGGCGAGGATCGACCCATCGTGGTCGGCTTCGGTCCCTGCGGTGTGTTCGCTGCACTGGTGCTGGCGCAGCAGGGATATCGCCCCATCGTGCTCGAGCGCGGTCGTGACGTTCGACAGCGTACCCAAGACACTTGGGGCTTGTGGCGCAAGCGCACGTTGATCACCGAGTCGAACGTCCAATTCGGTGAGGGTGGCGCCGGTCTTTTTTCAGACGGCAAGCTCTACAGTCAGATCAAAGATCCGCGTCATCTCGGTCGCCAGGTCATGCGCGAATTCGTGCGGGCCGGCGCACCGCCCGAGATCATGTATGTCAGCAAGCCGCACATCGGTACTTTTCGCCTGACCGGAGTCGTCGCGAAGCTGCGAAAAGAAATCATCGATCTTGGCGGAGAGATCCACTTCGAGAGCAAGGTGGTTGATCTCGTCATCGAACAGGGAGAACTACGCGGCGTCGTGCTCGCCAGTGGCGAATTCATCGCCTCCCGGCATGTCGTTCTCGCGCTCGGACACAGTTCGCGCGATACCTTTCGGATGCTCGATCAAAGAAAGGTTTTCATGGAGCCGAAGCCCTTCGCGATCGGCTTTCGGATCGAGCATCCGCAATCTCTCATCGACCGCGCGCGCCTCGGGCGCTTCGCAGGCCATCCGGCGATTGGCGCCGCGGATTACAAGCTCGTACATCACGCCGAAAACGGGCGCTCCGTCTACAGTTTTTGCATGTGTCCCGGCGGTACCGTTGTCGCCGCGACCTCAGAAGCGGGGCGCGTCGTGACGAATGGCATGAGTCAATATTCTCGCAATGAACGCAACGCCAATGCGGGTATCGTCGTCGGGATCGATCCGACAAAAGATTTTCCTGGTGGTCCCCTGGCCGGCATTGCATTGCAGGAGCGTCTGGAGTCACTTGCTTTCGAGATGGGCGGCGGTGACTACTCGGCCCCCGCACAACTCGTAGGCGACTTCATCGCCGGAAAGCCATCGACTTCTTTGGGCGAGGTCGCGCCCTCCTACAAGCCTGGCATCAACCTCACCGATCTCGCACCTCTACTGCCCGATGATGCCATCACGGCGATGCGCGAAGCGCTACCTGTTTTCGGTCGACAGATCCGTGGTTTCGATCGCGAGGATGCCGTATTGACGGGCATCGAGAGTCGCACCTCTTCACCGCTACGGATCACGCGAGACGCCATGACGCTGCAAAGCTTGAACGTACGTGGTCTCTTCCCGGGTGGCGAGGGCGCAGGCTACGCGGGGGGCATTCTGTCGGCAGGGGTCGATGGCATCAAGCTCGCCGAGGCCGTGGCGAACAGCATCAGTGGCCACGCGATACAACGGGCTCAAGCATGAGTGCGGATGCAGCGATGAACTTCGACGATCTGAAAAGCTTGCGCCACAAGAAACACCGCGACCGACTCGGGTTTTTCTTCGCCGAGGGTGAGCATTTGGTGCTCGAACTCGGCAAGGCCATGAGTCGTCGATCAGACCTCGCCGCTGCACGCATTCTGGTGAGTGAGGAATATCTTGCCGCCGGTCTACCGCCCGGGTTTCCACGACAGCTCGCTATCGAAACACTGAGTGCGAGGCAGATGGCGCAGTTGAGCGAGACGCGCTCCCCTCAGGGCGTGATCGCCGTCGTTCCGATGCTCACGACGCCGGTACCACGTGTCGCGGAGCGAGCGATCTATCTGCACCAGATCCAGGATCCAGGGAACCTGGGAACGATCCTGCGAACGCTCGGCTGGTTCGGCAGATTTCGTTGTCTGTTGTCGCCGGACAGCGTCGAGCCCTACAACCCGAAGGTGGTGCGGGCGAGCATGGGAGCGATCTTCGAAGTTCCCTTCGAAATCGACGTCACTCTCGAAGAAGTACAGAATCGATATTCGCGGATTGCGCTGCTCGACATCCGCGGTTCGTCGATCGCCGAAAACTCGTTCAAGGATTTCGAGTGCTACATGTTCGGCAGTGAGTCGCGCGGCGCGACTGCAGAGATGCGTTCGGCCTGTGACAGCTCGGTGTTCTCGGTGCCGGGTGGTCAGGGAGTGGAGTCGCTGAATCTCGCATCCACCGTCAACATCTGCGCCTACGAGCTGTCAAAAGCCCTCGTCCTTTCTTAGATATCGCCACTGCCCCACAGGCAGCGCACCCAGCATGACCCGGCCCGTGCGGATGCGTTTGAGACCCGTCACCCTTAGCCCCACGATCTCGCACATGCGACGGATCTGACGCTTGCGCCCCTCGCGCAAACCGAAGCGCAACTGATCCTCGTTTTGCCAGGCGACTCGTGCGGGCTTCAACCTGACGCCATCGAGCATCAGGCCATGTCGCAATCGTGCGAGCCCCTCGTCGGACAATGCACCTTGCACGCGAACCAGATATTCCTTCTCGACGTCGTTACCACCGATCAGTTGCTTGGCGACACGACCGTCCTGCGTGTAAACCATGAGACCCGTTGAGTCGATGTCGAGTCGCCCGGCCGGCGCGAGACCCGATAGGTGCTTGGGATCGAAGGTCAGCCCCGAATCGTCGCCACCCCAGCGATTCTCGGGTTTGATCAAAACCGTAGCGGGTTCGTAACCGTCTTCCGCTTGCCCGGAAACATATCCAATGGGTTTGTTGAGGATGACGGTGACGAGTTCGGATTGTTGCTCGCGCGCGCGGCGATCGATCTCGATGTGCGCATCACGACGCACGCGGCTACCGAGAACGTCGACCACGACCCCGTCGACACGAACCCAACCATTGACGATCCAGGATTCTGCCTCACGGCGCGAACAAAGACCGAGCTCACCCAGGCGCTTGGACAACCGAGGTTGCTCGCCCGTATCGTTCTTGGGGACGGTGCTCATCGGGCGAGTATCGCCGATGACAAGGCTTCATGGCACGGCCCTACGAAACGGCGATCGCCTCAGAACCCGACCACCAGACCTGTGTCGTGACCGGGGTCGTAATCGCTTTGCTGAGGTCGATAGGCGACCACGAGAATCTTGGCAGCCTGTTTCGGCAAGCGCAGCGTGATGCCCGATACCGGTGATGCGGAGACGGCATCTGCGGTGATCTCGTTGCCGGTATCGTGCGTGTGCACGTCGCCGCCGACTACCGTTGCCATCGCAAGTTCACGGATTTTGCGACGCAGCTGATCTTTCGAGGTCCAGCGCCAGTTGCGCAGCACAAGCTCGCTGGCATTTTGATCGAGGATCACCACCTGCGATTCGAAGCGTGCGCGACCACGATCGACAAGGTCGTCAAAAGTCGTATCGTCCATGGCGGCCATCGAGATCAGAAAGTCGGCATCCGTCGCATCCGACGCCAGCAAGCGCCTGAGCAGGGTAATCTCGTCGACGCGAAACGCCAGTGCGAGATGTCCTGGCTCGCGCATGACGATGGTTAGACGATCGGACTCCAACTCGTGACCGATTCCCGCAGGGATCGATCCGAGAACGATCGACAACGCACATGCCAGCTCAACGGCAATACGTGATCGGCGGCTGTGTAGCGTTGCCATTGGAGTCGGTGAAGTTGAAGTTCCAGCACGCAGACTTGTTGGCATTGTTGCCGGTGGCAAGCGCAGTCGTCAGTGCCGTTCCGGTCAGCTGCTTGTAACGGATTCGATACGTTCCAGGCGAGTTGACGTAGCTGTCTGACCCGGTTTCGTTGGTGGTGAAGCTCACGGCGGACGAGAACTGCAACACCTGATAGCCATCGGTGGCATCCGTCGTCAGCGTCATGTTCGACACTTTGAAAGGTTGCACGGGGGGTTGTCGAATGGGCGAAAACTTGCTGCTCTGATTTGCGAGATCGGGGCTCGGCGTGCCACGGAAGCAGGAAAGCACGTAGGGCGAAGCATCGGTCACGTGATAGCTGTAACCCTGCGGTCCATTGGAAACCGTACTGGTATTGCCGCCGCAGACGCTGTCGCGACTCGCAATCTGGCCGTTCGCGTCGTTGTAGCCATAGATGGCAAAGCCATCGAGGGCCCATCCTACCGGATGAGTATCCCAGTAATTGGTGGCGCGTCCCTGCATCAGGCATACCGGGGCTGCATGATAGTGATAATCGTCAGCACGGCCAGCGTGTCCGTTGCAAGCATCGAGCTCTCCCAATACTTTGACATCGCCATTTTGACACCCGCCCTGTTTGCAAGGGTTGAAAATCAAGACCCCGTTGACTGCGACTCCGATCGGCCCGTCGACCGCAGAGACCGTACTCGCGGCAATCGCAGGACTGAGCGGAATCTTCCAACCATTGGCACCGAGAAAATTTTGAGCGAGCGGCACCTGCAGATTGGAGGCCGTGATGCCGTTCATCATCGCGTGTGTCGGTAGACTGGTCGAACTGACGTACGCGTAGTTCACATCGCAGGACACGCTGGCGTTTCCCGTCGTCGAGCCGCCGAGAGACCCGCGCACCAAGCCACAGGCGGTGGACGAGCCTGATGCATTGGTGGGGCGCGTATAGTTGAGATTCAGTACGGCGGTACCCAAGGTAATTCCGGCGATCGCCGTGGTCAGCGTCGAGCCGTTCACCGCGCCCGATCCAGTCAATGTCGGGGCTGCCGAAAGCGCATAGAGCGTGAAGGTGTAAGTCTTGGCACCAGGTCCTTGCGAGCATGGCGGCTGATAGCCGACATAAGGACCGTCAGAACCGACACCGGGAGTTCCAAGGCCGAAACTGTCCTTGCCCAGTGAGCGCACCGCTGCGGGTATATCGTGCAGAACCCAATTCCATTTGGTGGTGCCATCGCCGGGCAGCGTAGTCATCAACAATGCGAATTGCTGCGTACCCGCAGGCGGATTCGACCAACTCAACGCCGGCGATGAACCGGTGCCGTCGCAGGTGTAATCGGTCGGCAAGGTGCCGCCCTCCACGCCAACCGAACTCGACAAGCTGAATCCGGAGCTCGTCGGAGCTGTCGGCGTGACGTTCACCGCGCTCGACGAAATCCCCGTACCCGCCGAATTCGAGGCGGCGACCGAGCACGAATAGGTCGTACCGTTGCTTAGCGCCGTTACGGTAATCGGACTCGCCGTACCCGACGCCGTGCGAGTCGCGCCGCCCCCAGTACAAGAAACAGTGTAGTTACTGATCGTTGCGCCGCCGTTCGAGGCGGGGGCCGAGAAAGTCAATGTTGCCGAACCATTACCGGCGGAACCGGAAATTCCGGTGGGTGCGCCCGGCACGGTGATCGTAGGCGTGGGTGTCGGGGTGACGGGCGCCGTCTGTCCGCCGCCAGAACCACCGCCTCCACATGCGCTGAGAATGCCCGCGCCGGCGATCATCGTCAGAACCGAACGACTGAGAAACCGCTTCATGAATTGACAGCTTAGCGGGCGATGCAAGCGTTCATCTGCGCTTGTCAAAACCTTTACAAAAGTTGTCTTTATCTTTTCGCGGTGTCCGCGGCAGCACACATACACTGAAGGTCGAAACGACAGGGTCGGAAATCCACGCTTGAATAAAATTTTGTTGCGCAAATTTCTCGCCCCATTGGTCGCAGCGGTCGTATTGACCAGCTGCGGCGGTGGCGGCGGCGGCGGCGGCGGCGCTTCGCAAACCTCGATCGCTACCCCAGCACCCGGCAGCGTCTCCGTGCCAACTCCGCCCACCATCTCGGCCGTACAAGCGAGCGATGGCGCGGCGACTTTCACCGTCGCCACCAGCGCAGGCGGAATCACGACGTATGCCGTCAATTGTGTCGCCGGAAACACGACGAGATCGGGTTCGGCCAACACGTCGACGGTACGTGTCGCAAATCTCACGAACGGCACCGCCTATTCATGCACCGCGACCGTGGCCAACTCGGCCGGTACAAGCAATGCGTCGACAGCAGTCAACGTCACGGCAGTAGGTGCAACGACGTCCGCATTCAGGGGCGATGTGATTCTCGGATCGCCGACCAACGAGTCGGTCAAGGTCAACGTCTACTCGGCGAACCAATCGGGGAGCATCGCCCTCGCCTATGGCACCGTCGCGGGGCAGCCCGACCGACAAAGCGCCAGCGCCACGCTGCAGGTCGGCAAGCCACACGAGTTCACGCTGACGAATCTCGTGGCGAATACTCGCTACTACTACCGATTGCAGTTCACTGCAGCCGACGGCAGCGCCTCCGGATCGACCGACGAGGCAACGTTCCATACCGCGCGGCCACCTGGCAGCACTTTCGTATTTGCCGTCCAAGGAGACTCACATCCCGAGCGTGAGCGCACCACGTTCAACGCCGAACTGTATCGCCGTACCCTGACCGCTGCCGCAGCGGATCAACCCGATTTCTATATTTTGATGGGTGACGATTTCAGTATCGATCAGTACGACCCCGGCAATCTCACGCAGCCACTGGTCGATAACCGCTATACGTTGCAACGACCCTACCTCGGGATCATCGGCAAGCGTGCTCCTCTGTTTTTGGTCAACGGCAATCACGAACAGGCTGCGCGCTATCTGCTCGACGGCACGCCGAACAACCCCGCCGTCTGGGCTCAAAATTCGCGCAATGCCCTGTATTCGCAACCGGCACCGGACAGTTTCTATGGCGGTAATTCCGAGCCGGTGACGCACATAGGACTGTTGCGAAATTATTTCTCTTGGGCCTGGGGCGATGCGCTTTTCGTGGTGATCGATCCGTACTGGGCTTCGCCGGTCGCCGTCGATAATATCTTTGGTGGGGGTACGCGGCGTAGCAACTTATGGGACATCACCCACGGCGATTCTCAATATCTCTGGCTCAAAAACACGCTCGAACGCAGTACCGCGAAATACAAATTCGTCTTTGCGCACCATGTGATGGGTACCGGCCGCGGTGGTATCGAACTCGCCGGGCTTTACGAATGGGGCGGCAAGAATCCGAACGGAACCAACGACTTTTCGGTGCGAAGACCGACGTGGAGCAATCCTATCCATCAACTGATGGTAGCCAACAAGGTCAAGATTTTCTTTCAGGGTCACGATCACATTTGGGTGCGTCAGCAGCTCGACGGCGTGACGTATCAAACGCTGCCCCAACCTGCCGATCCGAACTACGCCTTCGACAATGAAGACGCCTATCAGAGTGGCGACAAGTTTCCGAACTCCGGTTACACGCGAGTCACGGTGGCGCCGGGCGGCGTGAAGGTCGAGTACGTCCGGATGTACCTCCCTGCCGACGAAGGTGCCGGAAAGACGTCAGGGTCGGTCGCCTTCAGTTACACACTTCAATGAATTCAATTCAGATGACGAGAGTCTTCCGATGATCTTTCCGTCGATGCGTCTTGCCGCGTTTACTACATGCGTGCTGCTGGTATCTTGTGGTGGTGGCGGTGGCAGCAGCAACGCGAACAGCGTTGCCGCGCCATCCTCCCCATCGGCGACGACGCCCGGAGCACCGACATCGCTCACGGCAACGGCCGCAGATGCTGCCGTCACCTTGAGTTTCAGCGCACCCGCCTCCGACGGTGGCGCTTCGATCTCGGGCTATACGGCTACCTGTACGGCAGGAACCGCGAGTCGTACGACGACCGGGACCGCCAGCCCGCTGACGGTGACCGGCCTCAGCAACGGAACTCAATACTCTTGTTCCGTCGTCGCGACCAATCGCATTGGCTCTGGTTCTCCCTCGAGTGCCGTGGCGGCTACACCCATCAGCGCATCGTCGAGCGCGGAATTTCCGGGGAATATCGTGCTCGGTGCGCCGACTGCAGATTCCATCCGTCTCAAGTTGTACTCGGCAGATCAATCGGGCTCGGTCATCGTCAGCTATCGGGCCGAGGGCGACGCCGGCGATAAACAAACGACTCCAATAACGCTCAATCGCGCCGCGGTGCTCGATGCAGAACTAAGCGGACTGAAAGCCGGAACGTCATACCGTTATCGCGTCCTGCTCAAACCTACGACAGGCAACGAAATTCAAAGTCGCGAATATCGGTTCCAGACCGCGCGGGCGCCGGGCAGCAGCTTCACGTTCACCATTCAGGCGGACTCGCATCTCGACGAGAACTCTGATCTCGACATCTACAAGCGCACCCTCACCAACGTGCTTACGGATCAAGGGGACTTCCACGTCGACCTCGGCGACACCTTCATGACCGAGAAACATGCGGAGCCTTTCACGGCCGTCGTGGCGCAGCCGACCAGCAAAGCAACTCTCGATACGCGTTACATCTATGAGCGTGCGAATTTTGGTGCGGTCACGCACTCGGTGCCGTTGTTCCTGGTCAACGGAAATCACGATGCGGAGTTGGGCTGGCTGGTCGACGGTAGCACCCAAAACATTGCGATCTGGGCATCCAAGGCTCGTCTGGAATATTTCCCGATCCCGCAGCCCGGCAAGTTCTACAGCGGCGACTCGTTCGTGGATCCGAACGCAGGAAACCGGGTCGCTTGGTACGCTTGGAATTGGGGTGATGCACAGATCATCGTGCTCGATCCCTTCTGGAATACCAAGCAGCGCGCAAACTCGGATCCCTGGAACTTCACTCTGGGCGAGAAGCAATATCAGTGGCTCACCGAAACGCTGGCGGCGAGCACTGCAAAATTCAAGATCGTCTTCATCCACAATTTAGTCGGCGGACTCGACGGCGCGATGCGCGGCGGTGTCGAGGCAGCGCCTTTTTACGAATGGGGTGGAAAAAACCTGGACGGTACGAACGGCTTTGCAACCCGAAGACCCGGCTGGGCTCAGCCGATCCACGATCTACTGGTCAAATACAAAGTGGCGGCGGTCTTTCACGGCCACGATCATCTTTATGCAAAGCAGGATCTGGACGGCATCGTCTATCAGACCGTGCCGCAGCCTAGCGCACGCAATTTCAACAACGGCGCGCAGCTCGCCAAAGATTATCACTACGATAGCGGCACGATATTCAGCAGTTCAGGACACATGCGGATCACGATCACACCGACGACGATGACTGCCCGTTACGTTCGGTCTTGGCTGCCCAAAGACGAAACTGCTGCACGCAAGAACGGTCAGATCGAACACGAGTGGTCAGTCACTCGATGACGATCCGACATATTCGGCGACGTTGCTCCCCAGCACGTCGAGAGGGACGTTTCCCCCGCGCAGCACCGTATCGTTGAAATCGCGAACATCGAAGCGAGCCCCGAGTTTGCTGCGGGCAAGATCGCGTTGGCGGTTGATCTCGCTGTGACCCACCTTGTAGCCACAAGCCTGACCAGGCCATGAGCAATAACGATCGACTTCGCTCGCCACTTCGAGCGGGTTCGAGCCGTTTCTTTCGACGAAGAAACGAACCCCCTGCTCCCGAGTCCAGCGCTTGGCGTGGATCCCGGTGTCGACGACCAGTCGGCAGGCACGGAACGATATCGCCTGCAGGTAACCCAGTCGGCCGACCGGATCGTTCTCGTAGGCGCCGAGTTCGTCGGCCAGTTGCTGGGCATACAACGCCCACCCCTCGGAATAAGCGTTGAAGGCCAGCAATTGACGAATACGAGGCATCTCGTGCGTGTATTCACCTTGCCAGATATGACCGGGAATCGACTCGTGGAAGGCGAGGTCGGCGAGAGCGAATCGACTATGCAGCCCGGTAGTGCGAAGGTTAATCCAAAATTTCCCAGGTATTCGCCCGTCTATGGAGCCGGCACCACCATAAGCTGTCGGCGCCCCGGGCTCTTCTTCGGGCGGCAGTCGCTTCACTTCCATGTTCGGATCGACCAGCGTGTGAAAAGCCCGCGGCATCTGCTTGCGGATCCAACGCAAACGCCCATCGATGAAGGCCATGATTTCGGCGCGACCGGCGTCTCCCTCTGCGAATTGGTATCGCGGATCTTTGGCGATGGCTTGCATGCGCTCACCGACCGACCCTGAGTTGAAACCCAGCCCCCGCATGATCACGTCCATCTGCGAGTGCAACCGCTCCAACTCCTCGAAGCCCAACGCATGAACTTCATCGGGGGTCATGGAAGTGGTCGTCGATGCCTTGAGTGCCCAGCGATAGAACTGCTCGCCATGCGGCCTTGCCCACATGCCTGCATCGTCGGTTGCAGACTTGCGAGCCGCCTCGATTTCATTGATCTGACGATTCAGGGCCGGAATAACCTCACCCGTAACGATCGCTCTGGCGTCACGCTCCCATTGGCCGCGAATGCCCTGGGTCCGACGCAGCAGTGAGTCGACCAGCACACCACCTTCACTGGCACTCTTGGCCGATAGCTTCAGCTGTGCGAGTGTCTTGTCGAGCAGAAAGGCAGGCGGTATGAGGCCCATGTCGTGCGCCGCTCGAACACGTTCGAGTTCCCCATCGAGCTGAAGGGGGTACTGTCGCAAACGCTCGAGGTAAGCCTCGGCATCCGGCGGCGAATCGATCGGATGATCGCTATCGAGAAAACGTGGGACGTCGAGATAGGCCCCCACATTCTGGATGACTACATAAGGGGTATTACGCCAACCCCCAACGGTGATGTCGCCGTAGGGAAGCGCGAACCCCTCGAGCGACGTCGCGTAGGCACTGCGGACAACTTCAATGCTGGTTTTGACAGAATGAGATAGTGGCTTTGGATCGATGGCTTCGATCTTCGCAAGATCTCGACGCAGCCGTGCCGCAATGGCCCGCTGCCCCGCGGCAGAGCGATCTGACAGGCGCCGTCTAAGGCGCGCATCGGTACCGCGATCGACGCCAAGCGAGGTCGCGCTCTCCGGGAACAACTGCAGCAAGTTTCGGGCAGTATCGTCGAGAACTTCGAGGGCGGCTGCATCGGCAGCGGTGACAGTGCGCGCGGTTGAAGCACCCCGCGCGATTGCGGAGCCCCGCGCCGTTGCAGACCAGAGCGGCCCGATGGCTGCAGCGACGAGTCCCGTGACGGCCGATCGACGATTGATGAAGTTGGACATCGCGTTCCCCTATCAAGAGGGGAAAGTATATCCGTGTCCACATCGCGGTTCTGCTAGCGCAGAAAGGAAAGAGCCCGAAGCCAGTGTTTCCAATACCAACCCCAACGATCCCTTCACCGCTGAGGTGGCGAACGAGAACCGTTCGCCGCTTCGGGCTTCGCGAACCACGACTTTCCCAAGGGCAGGAACTAACGTGGTGTCGACGGTGATGATGTTGGCAAAGCAGTGACGGGGCGTCGGCGCGTCAACGCACCGAAACGCCAGGTTTTGTACGAAGAATTTTTTCGCTTTTTTCAAGCAGGCGTCGCAGCGGGCGCTCGTCGATCAGTAAATAGGCTTCCTCGAACGTGAACCACTTGATTGCCGATGATTCTTTGATGTCGAGTGACAGCGCTTCCGGATCTTCGGCAACGACGAGAAAACGAAGATCAAGGTGATAATGAGCGGGCTCGTCCCTACGCTCAGGAATGAGATGAACGTCGACGTCAATCGGCGTTATGGCCCATTCGTGCAAGCGGACGGCACACCCTGTCTCCTCACGTGCCTCGCGCAAGGCGGTCACGGACATGATTCCGCCGTCGGACGGTTCGGCGTGCCCACCCGGCTGCAGCCACCGATTCAATTTTGCGTGGTGCAGCAAAGCCACTCGACCCATGATAGGGTCGATAACCACAGCGCTCCCGGTGAAGTGGGCCT
>Ga0129333_10003305_pt1 | contig 15081 bp, 14 predicted proteins | sample CPB6_08_DNA_FD_94474 | JGI IMG/M metagenome (GOLD analysis project Ga0129333, IMG submission 94474) | Freshwater to marine salinity gradient microbial communities from Chesapeake Bay, USA - CPBay_Sum_0.6_0.8_DNA | ecosystem: Environmental > Aquatic > Marine > Coastal | place: USA: Chesapeake...
ACACCACGATCGAAGGTGGCGTCGGTGATTCCGTAGTGGATGGTCGACGACAACATGATCGCCGGGATCTCGATCGTGCCGATCTCGACGTCGGGATCGACCGCATCGGGTCCGGGTGGAAGATCAGGGATCGGCAAGGTGGCTCCCGGGGCGAGAGTCGGAGGCCCGGCGTACACGGTCGTGGTGGGCGCGAGTGTCGTGGTGCTGGTCGACGTCGAAGTGGTCGACGTGGTGAGTGGCACCGCTGCCGTGGTCGACGGAGCGGCGTCGTCGCTCGCGCAGGCCGCGAGCGCGACGAGCACCATTCCGTGGGCAACGAGGCCGACTGCCTTCACCTTGCCATTGTCGCAGATGACCGACCGGTGGATTCGGTCGGTCATCGGCCTCGCCGCATGGTGGCTTCGAGTCGAGCGACGCGTGTACGGGCCGGTGGATGGGACTCGAAGAGTCGTGACCACCGGCGTTCCGCGGCGGCTCGCTCGGCTGGAATCGTGCGTCGCAAGGCCGACGAGAGTTGACGTCCGTAACCCATCGTGACGACACGACGGTCGGCCGAATACTCGGCGGCCCGACCGACGAGATTCGACGCAACGGTCGACACGACACGGCCGAGGCCGAAGAACCGAGCGAGAGCTCGGAAGATCGGCGCGACGAGACGGCCGGTGACCTCCACCGGGCGGGATCGACGGCCGAACGTCGACGCCGCCGCCACGGCGACGTTGTCGAGAAACGATCCGATTCTCGCGAGAGCGTCGACCGGAACGAGCAACCATTGCTGGAGAGTGAGAGCCACGGTATGCGAACCCAGGTGGTGGCAGAACTCGTGGGCGAGCACACCGCACAACGCGTCGTGATCGAGTTCGCGGGCGGCGAACGAGGTCACGACGACCAGGTGACCACCGCAGGCGAAGGCGTTGAGATCGTCGTCGTCGATCACTCCGACGGCGAATCGGTGGTCACGGATGTGCAAGGCCTGGGTCACTTCGTCGAAGGCCCGTTGGAGACGGAGCGCCTCGTCCCGGGTGGGACGGCGGGCCCCGATCAGTCGGGTGAGAACCCGGCGCTGAACCACCGGGACGAAGAGCAGTCCACCGGCCACCACGTAGACGGCCACCGAGGGGAGGTACCCGATCGTGACGAAGCGGCTGATCAGCCACCAGAAAGGGGTCATCGCCAGGAGAAAGATGGGCAGGACGGCCACCAGGGGAACCAGGCCCGCGACGGCGGCCCGATCGACACGTCGCTGGCGGGTTCTCACCCTCGGCATTGTGGTCGCCCGGACCGCCCGTAGCGAGGAAATTCGTGCTTCGTTCTCAAGTCGTCCCCCTGATCGGCCGATGAACCCCGTGTGAACGACGAGGAGCGCGCACGATCGACGGTCGACGACGCGTCGAGTCTGCTCGAACGAGCACGGGCCGTCGAGGCGACGGATCCGGGTCGAGCGCGCCGAATGGTCCAGGACGCTCGACGTCTCGCTCGACGTGATGGCGACCTCGATCTCGAGGGGGAGAGTCTCTATCGCTTGGCTGCGCTCGCTCATTACGACGGTGATCCGGGTGATGCTTTCGCGCTCGCCGCTGAGGCCGACGAGTTCGCCGACGCCAACGGGCTGCCACTCGTGCGCGCCTGGTGTCTGCACCTCATCGGTTTGATCCACACCGATTCGGGCAATCACTCCGAAGCCTTGGCGCAGTGCCTGCGCGCCCTGTCGCTCTATCGCTCGACCGATCATCGGGTCGACGAAGGAAACATCCTGAACACGATCGCCACGATTCATCACGAACTGGGTGACGCCGATCGTGCCATCGTCAACTACGAAGCGGCCCTCGCGGCCAACGAGGCCTACGACCGACGCGACATCGACGCCCTCATCGTGGCGAACGTGTCGTCTCTGCGCTCCGAACGCGGCGAGCACGACGAAGCCGTGGAGTTGGCGTCGGCGGCTCTCGCGTCGTGTCGAGCCGACGCCCCGAGTTTCCTTCCCGAGGTCCTCACGGCGTCGGCACAAGTGTTCGCTCGTCGCGGGGGAGACGGTGACGTCGACGTCGCACGCGAGTTGCTCGCCGACGCACTCGACGAACTCGAGTCCGCATCGGTCACGTTCGACGATCTCGACCGCAGTCGAATCGAGCTCGCCTACGGCCGACTCGAGATCGAGGAGGGTCGTCTCGACGAAGCGATCGCCCATCTACGGCGGGCCCTCGATTTCGCCACTCTCGTGGGAGCGCGTGTCCAGATGCTCGAAGCGCACACCGATCTGGCCCGCGCCTACACCGCGGCGCGTCGTTTCGAAGAGGCGGTGCCACATCTGGAGGCCCGTTTCGACGTCCAGTCGAGGATCCATGCCGAATCGATCGCGACCCGACTGCGCACGCTTCAAGTGGCGCACGAGGCCGAGCAGGCCCGACGACAGGCCGAGATCCTGCATCTGCGTCTGGCGGTCGCTCAGCACCCGTCATCGGCTAGAACGTCGTCATGACACCTCCTTCGCCGACATCGTCCGGCCACGTCGATCCGTCACCCGTTCTCGCAGGCGCCGAGGCCTGGAGTCATCAGGGCTCGAGTCGTCACGGCGCGCTCTGCATCCACGGTTTCACCGGCAATCCGTCGTCGATGCGTGGTGTGGCCGAAGCGTTCGCGGCGGCCGGATACCACGTCGAACTGCCCCGACTCCCCGGCCACGGGACCGCGGTGTCCGACATGGTGTCGACTCGCTGGTCCCACTGGACCGCTGAAGTCGAGTCGGCGTACCGCACCTTGGCGGCGCGGTGTGATCGTGTCGTGGTGACCGGTTTGTCGATGGGTGGATCGCTCACGTTGTGGACGGCTCTGCAGCACCCCGAGGTCGCCGGCATCGTGTGCATCAATCCGGCTGCTCAACCGCAGGCCCCCGAAGTGGTGGCCATGGTCGAGGAGATGCTGGCCAGTGGCACCGAAGTCATGCCGGGAATCGGGTCCGACATCGCCGATCCCGACGTGGTCGAGATCTCGTATCCCGAAACGCCGCTCCGTGCGCTGTTGTCACTCGTTCAGGACGGAGTCGCTCCGATGGTCGATCGCTACGCATCGAGCTCGGTACCGATGCTCCTCATCACGTCGCGGAACGATCACGTCGTCGATCCGGTACAGAGCGATCAACTCGCCGAGCAGTGGGGTGGGCCCGTCGAACGCATCCTGCTCGACCGGAGCTACCACGTCGCCACTCAGGACTACGACAAGGATCTGATCTTCGATGCCGCGGTGACGTTCGCCGGTCGCGTGCTCGCCTAGGTGCGCGTGTGATCTCGTCGCTGCTCGCCTCACTGCCCAGTCCGGGAAGTGGCTCATTGAACATCGGTCCGCTCGAACTGCGGGCCTACGGTCTCATGATCGCACTCGGTGTGCTGATCGCCGCCTGGTTGTTCGGGCGTCGCATGGCCACGATCGGCATCGGCGGCCCTGAGGACGCGTCGGCGATTCTGATCTGGGCCGTGCCAGCGGGTGTTCTCGGTGCACGCCTCTATCACGTGGCCACCGAGTGGGAACGCTTCTCCGATTCGCCCGGCGACATCTTGAAGGTGTGGAAGGGCGGCCTCGGAATTCCGGGGGGCCTCCTCCTCGGAGTGGTGGTCGCCGTCGCGATCGCTCGCCGACGGGGTCTCGCCATCGCGCCGATGTTGTGGGCGGCGGCGCCGGCCGTTCCGCTCGCGCAAGCGGTCGGGCGTTGGGGCAATTGGTTCAATCAGGAGTTGTTCGGTCGGCCGACCGATCTCCCGTGGGGTCTCGAGATCGACGCGGCGAAGGCACTGTCCGCCGGTTACGAGCCCGGCACTCTCTTCCATCCGACGTTCCTCTACGAATCGCTCTGGAATCTCGCGCTCTGCGTCGTGCTCGTGATTCTGGGACGGCGCATGATGGCGCGGTTCCCCCTCCGCTTGTTCGCCGTCTATGCGATCGGTTACGGAATCGGTCGCTTCTGGATCGAGGGGCTGCGCGTCGACCCCACCAAGGAAGGTGGCGGCCTGCGCCTCAATCAGTGGATGGCGATCGTGCTCGTCATCGGCGGGATCGCGTATCTCGTGTACTGCCGTGTACGACCGACCTCCGACGAGTCGGGTCCGACGCACGATGAAGTACCGTCGGCGACATGACCGACGCATCCTCCGATCTCGTCCTGCTCGACGTTGCCGCCCCTGGAGTGGGTGTCATCACGCTCAACAAACCCGATCGTCTGAACGCCTGGAGCGCAGCGATGTCGGCGGCGTTCTTCGCCCGTCTCGGTGAGGCTCGCGATCGCGACGACATTCGAGTGATCGTGGTGACCGGCGCCGGCCGCGGCTTCTGCCCCGGAGCCGACATGGACGCGCTCAATCAGATTCGTGCCAATCCGTCCGGTGGAGCCGGAGCCGCCACCGGAGCCGGACGCTTCAGCGACATGCTCGAGTACCCGAAGCCGATCATCGCCGCCATCAACGGCGCGGTCGCCGGTGTCGGCTTCGTGATGGCACTCTTCTGCGACCTGCGTTTCGCGGCGAGCGGTGTGAAGTTCACCACCGCTTTCTCGCGGCGAGGTCTCATCGCCGAGTACGGCGCGTCGTGGGCGCTGCCCCGTCTCGTCGGAAACGCTCGCGCTCTCGACTTGTTGCTCTCGGGTCGAGTCTTCACGGCCGAGGAGGCCGAGCGGCTCGGCGTCGTGAACGGTGTGCTGGCCCCCGAGGACTTGATGTCGCACGTGATGGCCTACGCGCAGGACATGGCCGAGAACTGTTGTCCGACCAGTTGGGCCGTGATGAAGAAGCAGGTGTACGGCGACTGGGAGAACGAGGCCGGACCCGCCACCACCACGGCGATTCGTCTCATGAACGAGTCACTGATGCGACCCGACTTCCAAGAAGGCGTGCAGTCGTACCTCGACAAGCGTCCGCCGTCGTTCGCTCCCTATCGCGACTGACGGCCTACGACTCGCGCAGTCGCGCGGCGAGTTCTTCGGGAACGACCGGATTGAAGTATTCACCGGCTCCGATCTCGGCCGCGGCGACGTATCGCGGCAGATCACGATCCCGCCACGGCGACACGAACTCGATCGACATGACCGCGTCCGGGTGACTGCCGTCGAACGGACGTTGATTGATCCACATCATGTACGGGATCGGAGCACCGAAAAGCGCATCGAGCCGACGACACGTGTCGATCAGGACGCGGGCGAGCGACGTGCGTTCGTCGTCGTCGAGTTCGGTGAGGTCGCCACGCGCCCGGCGAGGCGCGATGGTGACGGCGGTGGGATGAACCGGCGCCCAAGGAACGAAAGTGATCCAGTGGTCGTCGGCCGCGATCACGTTCGATTCGGGTGCGACCGGTGCGGCGGCGAGAAGTCGATTCGGGCGATCGGGCACGTGGTCGTAGGCGTAGATCTGACCGTGAGGATGCGAGATCGTGGCACCGACCGACGCACCGCGATTCTCGAACACCAAGACGTAGGCGATGTCGGATCGCGATCCGAGTGCGTACGTTCGCTCGGACCACAGATCGATGAGCTGCCGCACGTGTGCGGCCTCGAGAGTGGCGAGTGACGCATCGTGATCGGGGGAGTAGAGAACCACTTCACAGCGATCGCCAGGTAGGGCCGGCCAACGATTCGGGAACCAACGAACGTCGTAGGGCTCGGGGGCCTCGAGCCCCCCGGGGCAGAACGGGCAGCGGGTGGTATCGGTGTTGGAGGGCAGGTTCGGACGACCCTGACGATGACCGACCACGTGGACGACGGTGCCGAGAGCCGGGTCGACGCGAGTGTCGGAGGCCCGGGGCGTGTCGCCGTTCACCCGCTCATTCTGCCAGTCGTGCACCCGACGTCGACGAGCGCTCGTAGTTGACGGGTCCGGTCGCCGGGCGATAGGGAACATGCGTGGATTCCGCATCGCCCGCGCTCGTGCACCTCCGCGGTGAGTCGGTGAGCGTGGTGCTCGACGTGTCGTCGGGAATTCCACTCGTCGAGCACTGGGGATCGCGACTGCACTCGATCGACGGTTGGACGCCGTCACGGCCGATTCCTCACGCTGGTCTCGACGTGGTGATTCCGGCGACGTGCGTGCCATCCGAAGGATTTCTCGGTCGACCGGGCCTGGCCGGACATCGACGCGGCGGTCGGCACTGGTCGCCGCGGTTTCGACTCGTCGGCCACCGCATCGACGACGAGGCCGCCCGATCGGTCGAGGTGGACGCGGTCGACGAGGTGGCGCAGTTGTCGATCACGACTCGTGTGTCGCTGGTCGACGACGTTCTCTCGATCGTCGTTTCGGTCACGAACGTCGGTGACGGTCCGTACATGCTCGATGCGGCGACGGTGACCGTGCCGCTGCCCGACCGAGCGACCGCTCTCGGTACGTACTCCGGACGCTGGGGTGCCGAATTCCGACTCGAGCGGTTCTCGTGGCCGCTCGGTGCGTGGTCGGTCGAGAACCGCACCGGCCGTACGTCGCACGAACACCCGCCGTATCTGTGGGTCACGTCGGCCGACGCCGGTGAGTGGAGTGGTGAGGTGTGGGGTCTGCACCTCGCCTGGAGTGGTAACCACGCCACCTACGCCGAGCGCTTGGTCGACGGGCGCCGTTACGTGCAGCTGGGTGAACTGTTCCACCCGGGTGAGATGTGCGTGTATCCGGGCGAGACCTACACGACACCGACCGTGATCGGTGTGCACTCCGCGTCCGGTTTCACGCCGGCGTCGTGGGGCTTCCACCGCGAAGCGCGTCGTCGACATCCGCGCGCGACGCCGCTCGATCCGCGCAAGGTGCACGTCAACACCTGGGAAGCCGTGTACTTCGATCACGACGTGGAACGCTTGAAAGCGCTGGCCGACGCGGCGGCATCGGTCGGCGTCGAGAGATACGTGCTCGACGACGGGTGGTTCGGCGGGCGTCGACACGACCGGGCCGGGCTCGGTGACTGGGTGGTGTCGCGCGACGTGTATCCGCAAGGTCTCGAACCCCTCATCGATCACGTGCGATCACTGGGAATGGACTTCGGTATCTGGGTCGAACCCGAGATGGTGAATCCCGACAGTGATCTGTTGCGCGCCCGTCCCGAGTGGGCCCTGACGACCGAGGGTTACCCGGCGCTCACCGGCCGACATCAGTTGGTCCTCGATCTCACGCGCCCCGAAGTCTTCGATCACGTGCGGGGACGACTCGACACTCTCCTCACCGATCACGCGATCACCTACGTGAAATGGGACATGAATCGATGGGTCACCCAGGGAAGTGGTGCCGACGGGAAAGCGGCTTCTCACGATCAGACGATCGCGGTGTATCGACTCCTGGAGGAACTACGACGGCGCCACCCCGACGTCGAATTCGAGTCGTGTGCATCGGGTGGGGGTCGTATCGACCACGAGATCCTGCGGCGGGTCGAGCGTTTCTGGACGAGTGACAACAACGACGCCGTCGTGCGCGCCGTCATCCACCACCGAGCGACGATGTTGATGCCACCCGAGGTCCTCGGCTCCCACGTCGGTCCGTCACCGGCGCACAACACTGGACGTCGTCTACCGATGGCTCTGCGTACCGCCGTCGCGCTGTTCGGACACATGGGCGTCGAAGCCGATGTCACGGGTCTCGACGACGAGGAACGCGCGACGCTTCGGCACGGGATCGCGCTCTACAAGTCGTGGCGTGAATTCATTCATCGCGGTCGATTCGTCCGCTTCGACACCGACGATCGAGCGGTGCGATTCGGTGTCCAGTCGGACGATGCGTCGGAGTCGCTCGTGTGTCACGTGCAACTCACCTCGCCACGGGGCGGATCGGTCAATTGGCGCTTCCCGAACGTCGACCCGAACCGTTCGTACGTGGTGCGATCCGTTTCGCTCGTTCCTGATGCATCGTCGACATCCACGGTCGCGCGACGACAGCCGCTCTGGTGGGAGTCGGCGCAATCGGATCGGCCGCCGTCGATCTCGGGTGACGTCCTGTGGCACATCGGCCTCGAGGCACCGGCGCTGTCTCCCCAAAGGGCCGTGTTGCTCCACCTCTCCTGCTCGTAGGATCGATGTGTGTCCGATCGCATTTCTGCCGAAACCGTCGCCAAGGTCGCGCGCCTGGCCCGACTCGACGTCACTCCCGACGAGGTGAGTCGTCTCACCTCGCAGCTCGACGGGATGCTCGAGCACTTCGCCGACATCGACGCTCTCGACCTGGCCTCGGTCGAACCCATGACCCAGCCGTACCCGCTCGTCAACGTGATGCGCGACGACGTGGTCGCGCCGAGTCTCGATCGTGACGAAGTGCTGGCCGCCGCACCAGCGGCCGAGGACGGCCGATTCCGTGTCCCGCCGATCATCGGGCTGGAGGGCTGATGTCGGTCGAGACCACGGCGTTCCGTATCGCCGACGACGTTCGTGCCGGTCGCGCGCGGGCCGTCGACGTCCTCGACGCACACCTGGCCAACGTGACGGCGCGCGAAGGCGACGTGCACGCGTTCAACACCGTGACGGCCGACGAGGCGCGGCGCATGGCCGAAGCGGTCGACGCCGCAGTCGCCGCCGGTCGTGATCCGGGTCCGCTCGCAGGTGTGCCGATCGCACTCAAGGACAACATGTGCACGCGCGGAATTCCCACCACGTGCTCGTCGCGCATTCTCGAAGGCTGGAAGCCACCGTACGACGCGACCGTCGTGACTCGTCTCGCGGCAGCCGGCGCGGTGTTCGTCGGCAAGACGAACCTCGACGAGTTCGCCATGGGTTCGAGCACCGAGAATTCGGCGTTCGGTCCCACCTTCAATCCGCACGACGTGACACGAGTGTCGGGAGGGTCGAGCGGTGGAAGTGCCGCCGCGGTGGCGGCTCGATTCGCGGCCGCCTCGCTCGGAAGCGACACCGGTGGATCCATTCGTCAGCCGGCTGCGCTGTGCGGTGTGGTGGGAGTGAAGCCCACGTACGGAACCGTGAGTCGTTACGGACTGGTCGCCTTCGCGAGCAGTCTCGATCAGATCGGCCCGTTCACCCACGACGTGCGCGACGCCGCTCTTCTCCTCGAGACGATCAGTGGACACGACCCGCTCGACAGCACTTCGATTCCGCAACCGCCTTTGCAGCTTCTCGGTGAGATCGATCGCGGAGTGGCCGGCCTACGGATCGGGCGCATCACCGATCTTCCCGGTGGTAGCGAACCCGAAGTCGAACAGCGTCTGGCCGAGGCGTTCGAAGCACTGGCCGCCGCTGGCGCCACGATCGTCGACGTCGAGCTTCCCTCGCTGAAGTACGGCCTCACCGCGTACTACCTCATCGCCCCGGCCGAAGCGAGCAGCAACCTCGCCCGTTACGACGGTGTGCGTTACGGCTCACGCGTCGAGGCCGCCGATACCAACGCGATGTACATGGCCACGCGAGCCGCCGGTTTCGGTGACGAAGTGAAGCGCCGGATCATGCTCGGTACGTACGCACTGTCGGCCGGTTATTACGACGCCTATTACGGCAAGGCGCTGAAGGTACGACGGCTCATCTCCGACGATTTCGCTCGTGCTTACGAGCGAGCCGAAGTCATTCTCACTCCGACGTCACCGATCGTCGCCTTCCCCGTCGGCTCGAAGGTCGACGATCCGCTCTCGATGTACTTGTGCGACGTCTTCACCATCCCCACCAACCTCGCCGGCCATCCGGCCATGAGCGTTCCGTTCGGGACGGGTGCGCACGGATTGCCGGTCGGGGTGCAGGTGTTGGCGCCCACTCTCGGTGAACCGGTGATGTTCCGCGTGGCGGCCGAACTCGAAAGGGGAGTGCGATGAGCGAGTCGACCCCGGGCGAGAAGTTCATGATCGGCGAGTACGAACTCGTGTGCGGACTCGAAGTACACGTCGAACTGGCCACGGCGACGAAGTTGTTCTCGGCGAGTGCCAATCGTTTCGGCGACGAACCGAACGTGCACATCGATCCGGTGACCCTCGGTCTGCCCGGCGCCCTCCCGGTGCTCAATCGCCGGGCCGTCGAGTTGGCCATGCGTATCGGTCTGGCTCTCAATTGCTCGGTTCAACCCTGCACGTTCCACCGCAAGAACTACTTCTACCCCGACATGCCCAAGGCGTATCAGATCTCGCAGTACGACCAGCCCCTCAACGTCGACGGTTGGCTCGAACTGCCGGGTGGCAAGCGCATCGGCGTCGAACGAGCCCACCTCGAGGAAGACACGGGCAAGAGCACGCACGTGGGCGGTTCGGGAGGTCGCATCCACGGCAGCGATCATTCGCTCATCGATTTCAACCGAGCCGGAGTCCCGCTCGTCGAGATCGTGGGACGACCCGACATCACCTCGCCCGAGGAGGCTCGGCAGTACGTCACCGAATTGCGTCAGATCCTCGTCGCCATCGGAGCCTCCGACGCCAAGATGGAAGAGGGGTCGATGCGCTGCGACGCCAACGTGAGCGTGCGCAAACCCGGTGACCCGCTCGGCACGCGTTGTGAGATCAAGAACGTCAACTCGGTTCGTTCGCTCGGTCGGGCCATCGAGTACGAGGCCCGACGTCAGATCGCCCTCATCGAGAGTGGCGAGAGGGTCCGACAGGAGACGCGCCATTGGGACGAGACCGACGGTCGGACGCACACCTTGCGAACCAAGGAAGACGCCGACGACTATCGCTACTTCCTCGAACCCGATCTCGTCCCGCTCGCTCCCGATGAAGCGTGGATCGAAGAAGTCCGGGCGTCACTTCCGTCGTTGCCGCGTGAGCGTCGGGCCCGACTCTCGTCGGCCACCGGTGCGCCGGCCGACGGAGAGGCGATCATGGTCGTGGTCGAACGAGGTCAGGACGATTACGTCCTCGCGGTCGGTGACCACGGTGCCGATGCGGCGCGGGCTCTCGTCCACGTGAAGGAAGCGTTCGCCGAACAGGGTTCTGAACCCCGGGTGCCGGTGGCCGATCTCGCCCGACTGATCACGCTCGAGACGAGCGGAAAACTCACGGCGACACAAGCCAAGACCGTCCTCGCCGAAATCGTGGGCGCCGGTGGCGGCGATGCGGAAGCGATCGCCGCGGCCAAGGGCTTCGAGGCCATGGACACGTCCGAACTCGAAGCGATGGTCGATCAGGCGATCGCCTCCAACGCCGACGCCTGGGCCAAGTACTGCGCTGGTGAAGAGAAGGCCATGGGTGCCTTGGTGGGCGCGATCATGAAGACGAGCAAGGGCAAAGCCGACGGCAAGGCCGTGACGGCCCTCCTGCAGTCGAAACGCGGGAGCTGAAACGTGGCCGATCACGTCCTGATCGACGACCTTCGCTTCGAGAGCATCATCGGCGTGCTCGATCACGAACGGCTCGCTCCGCAACCGTTGCGTGTCGACGTCGACATGGAAGTCGATCTGCACGATGCCGGGGCCTCCGATGATCTCGAGCAGACCGTGCACTACGGCGAGGTTGCGGTCGCTCTCGCCGATCTGGCGCGCAGCACGCAGTATCTGCTGCTCGAACGGCTGGCTCAGCACATGGCCGAGGTCGTGCTGTCGTTCCCCTTGGTGCGTTCGGTCGATCTGACTCTCACCAAGTTGAATCCGCCCATCCCCGAGAAGATCGGCTCGACCGCGGTACGGATCCATCGCGTGCGTTCGGAAGTGTCGGCGATCAAGCGCCACCGGGCGATCGTGGCCCTCGGCAGCAATCTCGGCCAGCGGGAGTCCCATCTGCGGTTCGCGATCGATCGCTTGGGAGAGAGCGTGGTCGCGGCGTCACAGGTGTACGAGACCGACCCGATCGGTGGACCCGAAGGACAAGGTGCTTACCTGAACATGGTCGTCGCGCTCGAGACCGAACTCGATCCGTACGCGTTGCTCCGTTGGTTGCACCGGATCGAAGCCGACGCCGGCCGTGAGCGCGTGGTGCATTGGGGACCCCGAACCCTCGATCTCGATCTGCTGTTCTTCGACGACGTGGTGATCACGGGTGGCAATCTCGCCGTACCCCACCCGCGCTTCGCCGAACGGAGGTTCGTTCTCGCCCCACTGAGTGAGGTCGCACCGGAGAAATGTCCGGCGAACTGGGATCGTGATCTGCCTCCCGACGCCGTGTACCCACGCGGGCCGTTGGTCTGATTCAGACCAGACCGAGTTCGCGTTCGACGCGACGCACTTTCTCGGGATAGTGCACCCGCCCGTACTCGGGCCGCTGGCGAAGAACGATTTCGAGTAATTCGTCGTGCTGGGCCGTTTCCTTCCACGGCAGGGCGATGTAGAGCGGTAGTCCGAACGTACGCAGTGCGTCGAGATTCGAATAGACGTGCTTCTGATAGAGGTAACGCTCTTCCCAGGGCCAGTTCGACGGCGCGAATCCCGTTCCCGGATCGAGGATGCACAGTGAGCGCAGGTCGTAGCGATCGGCCACGGCCAATTGTTCGGTGAAGAAATCGAGCATCACCTGCACCGGGTCGGCGCGCACCATCTCCATCTGGCGGGGGTTCGGGCCCGACAGGAAAGGCAGCACGATCGGAACTCGGAAATCGGCGGCGACCTGCCACATCTCGTCGGTCTGCATTCCGTCCGCGGCATTGATCACGTTGGCTCCGTGCTGCAGCGCCCGTCGCGTCACCTCGGGTTTCCACGAGTCGATGCTGAGCGGTACGCCGAAGGCGGCCAACGCCTCGACGATCGACGCCAGTCGCTCCCATTCCTCCTGCCACGGCACGACGGTCGCGTTGTCGGTGGAACCCTGGCCACCGAGGTCGATTCCCTGGCACCCGTGGTCGAGCAGATATCGGCCTCGCCGAGTAGCGGCTTCGGGGGTCGTCGCTATTGAATCGGTGTTGAGCGAATCGCCCGATACGTTCACCACGCCGTAGAGGAACATGTCGTCAGGCTAATGACCGGTATCAAGACTTTCGATCCGACGTCGTGGAACCTCGACGCCGCCGTGGCCGCCAAGCGTGGTCGAACGGTGTCGGTGTGCATCCCGTGTCGCAATGAGGCCGAGACGGTCGGCGATCTGGTGCGCATGATCGATCAATCGCTCGTGGGAAGTCTGGTCGACGAATTGATCGTGCTCGACGACGGCTCGACCGACGGAACCGCCGACATCGCGACCGAAGCCGGAGCGACGGTGGTGCCGGTCGACGTGGTGCACTTCTTCCACGGAGCCGCGCGCGGAAAGGGCAACGCCTTGTGGGCGAGTTTGGTGGCGAGCCACGGTGATCTGGTGGTGTGGTGCGACGGTGACATCACGAGCTTCACACCCGAATGGATCGTCCGGCTCGTGATGCCGTTGCTCGTCGACGACGAACTCGGTCTCGTGAAGGCGAGTTACCACCGCCCGTCCCACCTCGGCGGCGGAGGACGTACGACCGAACTCGTCGCCCGACCGTTGCTGTCGCTCTTCTTCCCCGAGTTGGCCGCCATCGAGCAGCCGCTCGCCGGCGAGTACGCCGGACGCCGTTCGATGCTCGAGGCGATCCCCTTCGCCACCGGTTGGGGCGTCGAGATCGGGATGATCGTCGACATGTACGAGCGTTTCGGTCTGGCGTCGATCGGTCAGGTCGATCTGGGTATGCGACTCCATCGTCACCACCGGCTCGAGACCTTGGCGATCCAGGCCGCCGAAGTGTCGGCGACCCTGCTGGCGCGGGTGCCGGGTGCGCCGACCTTCGCCGACGCGACGCCGGTTCTTCGTCGCAAGTCGGGTGATCCGGTCGAACTGAACCTCATGGTTCGTCCGCCGGTCGCGTCACTCGCTCGCTTCGGCGTCGCGTAAGTAGCGCAAGAACACGAAACCATCGTCGTGCCCGACGTGGGCGAGTTGCCACGGTTCACGCATGGCCCAGGCGCCTTCGGCCACTCGATCGCTGCGTCCCGCGACGAAACGTGGGGCGATCGTGAGCCACACTTCGTCGACCAGATCGGCGCCGAGCATCTGACCGTTGAGTGACGGACCTCCCTCGAGTGCACACACTTCCCCGGGCAGATCGCCCACCACGTCGCGAACGTCCCCGGCCACGACCCGTGTGTTCCCGGCGGCGAGCAGAGCGTCGTGATGTCGACCGAGATCTCCCGATGACGACATCACGACGAGTGTCTGGTGCGAGGGGAGAGGCGAGTAACCGTCGGCACGCACGGTCTCGGCCCCGACGAACACGCAGTCGGCCGAACGGTGCAGGTGCAAGAAGACGTCTCGATCCGTCGGTCCGCCGAGCAGGTGCGAGGCGCCCTCGATCGAGATCGCCCCGTCACCGGTGGCGATCATCGACATCACGATCCAGGGTCGGTCGACCCGCCGGCGTCGGCTCGACAGGTCGTAGGCCTCGGTGACCGAGACCTCACCCCGGGGTGGGTGAAGAAGTTGCACCCCTCGTGTCTACCGCCCCGGCGTCACCCCACGTGGAGTCGGTCACGGGCCCCCTCCCGATCTGACGTGCGGTCAGATGGCTGGGGTAGGGTCGGGTCATGTACTTGGCCGAAACGCCCGATCAGCAAGCCCTGCGCAAGGAACTCCGCGAGTACTTCGCCGCCCTTCTCACTCCCGAAGTTCGTGAAGAACTGGGCGAGTCGGGCGAAGGTCGACCGATCTTTCGCGAACTCATCCAGCGCATGGGCGCCGACGGCTGGCTCGGACTCGGATGGCCGGTCGAATATGGCGGCCAGGGACGTCCGGCGACCGATCAATTCATCATGTTCGACGAGATCCAGCGGGCGCACGCTCCGTTCCCGTTCGTCACCGTCAACACGGTCGGCCCGGCGATCATGGCGCACGGAACTCAGGCTCAGAAGGATCAGTACCTCACCGGCATCCTGAAGGGTCAGATCAACTTCGCCATCGGGTACACCGAGCCCGAAGCGGGTACCGACCTGGCCAGTCTGCGCACCACTGCGGTGCTCGACGGTGACGAGTGGGTCATCAACGGCAACAAGGTCTACACGTCGGGTGCCAACCAGTCCGATTACGTCTGGCTCGCCTGCCGCACCGATCAGGACGCGCCCAAGCACCAGGGAATCACCATCATCATCGTGCCGACCGACGTGCCCGGTTTCGAATGGACACCGATCACCACCGTGGGCGGTGTCGTCACCACGGCCACCTATTACACCGACGTGCGCGTTCCCAAGGAGAACGTGATCGGCGAGATCAACGGAGGCTGGA
>Ga0129333_10003306_pt1 | contig 15080 bp, 18 predicted proteins | sample CPB6_08_DNA_FD_94474 | JGI IMG/M metagenome (GOLD analysis project Ga0129333, IMG submission 94474) | Freshwater to marine salinity gradient microbial communities from Chesapeake Bay, USA - CPBay_Sum_0.6_0.8_DNA | ecosystem: Environmental > Aquatic > Marine > Coastal | place: USA: Chesapeake...
ATCAATTTCTTCATTGACTGCACGACTTTGCCCGTTGTTGGTGGTGGTACGGCAACGACGGTTCCCATCACGATCGGCACGGCTGCTGCGGGTACTCAGTACCTGTCGGCAACGGACTGCATCTCTGGTGGCCGCGCTGCACTGACCTTTACTGCTGCTCAACTGACGGCCATGTCGAATGTTGGCGCAAACCAAAGCGTGGTCGTGACGGTGGATCCCAACGGAACCATCAGCACCACACAGGGTGTGTACCGCCTCACGGTGGTCTACGCTCAGAAGGTCTAAGGAGATCACCATGGGCCAATTTAAACCGATGGTCAAGATGATGACCACCGAGCCCACTATTGAGTTGAAACTCAAGAAGGGTGGCGCTGTTGAGCATCCCAAAAAGATGATGAACGGCGGCGTCATGAGTGGTCTGGCTTCGGCCCCCACTCCTGGCGCTCGTGGTGGTATGGCTCCTGCCGCTCGTCCCAAGAAGCCTTCTATGGCCGCTCGTCGCGCCGCGATGATGGGCATGAAGGAAGGTGGCGACACCGCTCTGCAAAAGCACGCTTCTATGCCTGCGTCCAAGGCCCACAAGGGCCTGAAGACCGGCGGAGTCGTGATGGGCCAGGGTGGCTTCAAGAAGGGCGGCGCGGTTCCTGCAAGCGGCATCCTTCCGGTGGCCGAGTCTGAGCGTGGTGCTAAAGGGTACAAAAATACCAAGATGCACACCGCTCAAGGCGAAGACCACACCCCGAAGAAGACTGGCGATGTCAAACTTGGCAACGCCGGTGGCTTCAAAAAGGGTGGCAAGGCTTGCTATGCCAAGGGTGGCGGCGTTGAAGGCAATGTCTCGACTTCCAAGCCTGGGGTGACCAACACCACCACTGGTGAGGTCAAGAAAGGCAATGCGGGCGGCTACAAGAAGGGCGGCAAGGCCAAGAAAATGGCCGGTGGCGGCCTTACTGAAGAACAAAAAATCAATGTCAGTAAAGGTCGAGCGCCTGACGATGGCGGAACCCGTTATGAGGCCAACCCGCGCACGGTAACTCCTCCGCCACCGGTAACTCCTCCGGAGCCCCCTGTGCGGAAATTTGTTGATCCGCGTCCTCGCGTTTTGCCTCCGCCTAGCAGAACCTTGCCCAACCGACGCGGGCCAATGGAATATGCAAAGGGGGGAAATGCCGCAAAAAAAGCCTTCGCGGCGGGGGGCAGTGTTAACGACTCTGGTCGTCCCGTCGCGTACCCGGCAAAGCCCGTCTCTAAGTCTGTGAAGAACAATCTCCAGTCGGGGACGTTCAAGAAGGGTGGCAAGGTCAAGATGGCTGAAGGCGGGAAGATCCCTGCTGAGGCTCAATCTGCGATCAAGCAATCCGATGCTGAACGCGCCTTCCGCGACTACGAGAAGGCCGAGGCGGCTGAGAACAAAGCGATGCGTGACTCCATCCTTGGAGCCCCGAAGCGTATGTTTGATGCTGCCAAGAGTCTCTTCAAGGGCAAGGAGGCTCCTTCTGGAAGTGTGACCAAGACTGAGAAGTCTGTAACTGTCGCTCCTTCCAAGAAGCGGGGCGGATCGGTAAAGTGCTGAAAACGAGCGGGGGCTTCGGCCCTCGCTTTCTTTGAAGGGTAACCATGAAGGTTCAAACCGTCTCCAAGACTGGAACGGGCTCTAGCAGTTCCTTGGTTATGAACACCAACATCAGCCCCTTCAATGTGGGCTTTGGTGTGATCGTGACGGGTACTGTTGACTACACCGTTCAGCATACATTCGACGACCCCGCAGTTGGGTTTTCGACCTGGTTCTCGCACCCGACGATTGCGGGCGAGACCACCAATCAGGATGGCAACTACGCTTTCCCGGTCACCGGCATCAAGGTGCTTGTGAACTCTGGAACCGGAACGGCCACTCTGAAACTTATTCAAGCGGGGATCTGATGCCGCACGTTGGCTACGGCGGCGTCGCCAATCAGGCCAACACGACGGACGGCTTTGGCGCAAACGTCAACGCCGTCAACCCCGTTGGGGGCGGTGTCGGTGAGGATGTTGGTGATGATGGGGTTGTTGACCTTTATGGCGCAGCGCCTGTCACGACGTTCTACATCGCTGATGAGACCTCTCCCGGCTATGTCCTGCAAGAGGACGACAGCAAGATCATCTTGGAGTCATCGTAATGGCTGATCGAGACCAAAATTGGTACAAGATTAGGAACATTTGGTACGGGATGATCCATCGAACCACCAATCCAGGACATACCGAATATTTTCGGTATGGGGGTCGCGGCATACAAGTCTGCGACAAATGGCACTCATTTGACTCCTTCTACCAAGACATGAAGGACGGATATTTGCCCGGTCTTTCAATAGACAGAATCGACAACTCCCAAGGCTACAGCCCAGAAAACTGCCGATGGGCAACAAAAAGGGATCAAGCCAACAATCGACGCAGTAGCAAGTTTTTTACGATCGATGGCGTGACGAAGACATTGGCAGAATGGATCGAGCAATCAGGACTCAAGTCAAGCACCGTCAGGCAGCGTTTGTACTGCTATGGTTGGTCGATTGAGCAGGCTTTAACTAAGAAGGTCGGAGGCTAAATTGGCTGATCAGAAGATTTCCGCAATGCCGTCAGCCGCGACGCTGACAGGCGCAGAACTGGTTCCCTTGGTTCAGAGCGGGGCCAACGTCAAGGCAACTCTGGCCACCATGCGGGCTTTTGGTGCAGCGTATGGTGGTTTCAGCGACAGCACCGACCAGACCGGCAATGTAAGCGCAGGAACGGTCGTGACATTCAACACCGTGGATGTGGCCGACGGCGTGACTCTTGTGGACAACAGCAAGATTACGGTTCCGTCAGCGGGTAAGTACAACCTGCAGTTCAGCATCCAGTTCAAGAACACGAGCAACGCGCAGGAAGACGCAACGGTCTGGCTTCGCATCAACGGCTTAGATCTGGCGAACTCCGCTACTCAGTACACGGTCGTGGCCCGCAAGAGCGCAAGCATCTTTGGCTACAACGTGGCGGCGCTGACATTTTTGTTAGATCTCAACGCGGCGGACTACGTTCAAGTTGTGTGGGTTCCAACCGCTACGTCTGTGTCGATTGAGCACCTTCCGGCCAGTGTTTCGCCTGTTTACCCGGCGATTCCTTCCATCATCGCTTCTATGATTCAGGTGGCCTAATCATGCCGCTCATCAAGGGAAAGTCTGAGAAGGCGTTCAAGCAGAACATCAAGACGGAAATTGCCGCGGGCAAGCCCCAGAAGCAGGCCGTGGCCATCGCCTACGATGTCAAGCGCAAGGCCGAAAAGGGCATGAAAGAGGGCGGCTTGTACGCCAACATCCATGCCAAGCGGCAGCGGATTGCCGAAGGCTCAGGCGAGAAGATGCGAAAGCCTGGGCAGGAAGGCGCTCCGACGGCTCAAGCCTTCAAGGAGTCGGCCAAAACCGCCAAGTTGAAGGATGGCGGGCCCTCTTTGGCCATTGGTCGGGGCGAAAAACTGCCTGTTTCTAAGGGTGCGGGCCTGACTGAGAAGGGTCGGGAGAAGTACAACCGCGAAACCGGGTCGAATTTGAAGGCTCCGCAGCCACAAGGAGGGGCCCGGAAGGACTCTTTCTGCGCCCGGATGCGTCCGATTGCCGAAAAAAGTGAGCCTGGAAGCCGCGCAAGGGCTTCAATGAAGCGTTGGAAGTGCTCAGGCTTCTGAAGGAGATTGAATGGCCTACTCAGACGCCTATGGACAGGTCTACAACGTCCAAACTTTGATCGATCACGGGGCCAGAAGGTGCGGAAAACTGGCCGAAGAACTGACTTCCGAGCAAATTTTGAGTGCTCGGGAGTCTCTTGGCTTCGTTCTGACGAATCTGATCAACATTGGCATCCAATACTGGGCCATTGAGAAGAAAGTCTTCGGTCTGACCCCCGAAAACTACATCTACACCCTCCCAACGGGTGCAAATGATGTCCTCAACGCCCTGTATCGCACGATGCAGCGCCCAAACGGGTCGTACACGACCTCCGCGGGGGGTACGGTGGCCTTTGTGGGCGACTCCAACACCGCAACCTACTGCCAACAGGGCTCCGCGAACGGAAATATCTCCATCGACTTCGGTACGGACAACCCAATCTACGCCGGATCGATCGGTTTGCTGCCCTACATCGCAGGTGGCGGGTCTGGAACGTGGAATCTGACCCTGGAATACAGCACGGACGGCACTTCCTGGTCTACTTTGGAGGATTTGGGCGCTGTAGCGGTCAGGGACAACGAGTGGATCTGGACGGACATCAATCCTGGCCAGAGCGTCCAGTATTACCGTGTTCGGGCCTACGGCGGCACGACTTTGGCGCTGCGTGAGTTCTGGGTTGGCAACATGAGCCAAGAAATCACGATGTCGCGCCTGAACCGGGACGACTACACGAACCTGCCGAACAAGAACTTTACGGCCAATCAGCCCTACCAGTTCTGGTTCAACCGCACGGTTCCTGACCCGCAGATCTACCTGTGGCCAGTGCCTTCTGACCCCTTCGTGCAGATGACGGTCTGGTACTCCAAGCAGATCATGAATGTGGGCGACCTGACGGACGAGTTGCAGATCCCGCAGCGGTGGTACATGGCCGTGGTGAGTATGCTTGCCCACCAGATGTCTCTAGAACTGCCCGCGGTGGACATCAACCGGGTTACTTACCTTGAGCAGCAGGCCGAGAAGTATCTGGCCCTGGCTGAGGCGGAAGAGCGCGACAAGTCTCCTATCTACTTCGCGCCGAACATCAGCGTGTACACGAAGTAAATATGCCGGTCTTTCTTGACACCTTCGGCAACGCCTCACTAGCGATCTTCATCTGCGACCGCTGCAAGATGAAGCGTCCCATGGACGAGCAGATGTCGGACTTCAACTTCCCTGGCCTGAAGGTGTGTCAGCAGGGCTGTGCTGATGAGAAAGACCCCTACCGGCTTCCCGCCCGGAAGACCGAGCGTATCAACCTGCGTTTCCCGCGGCCGGATGTGTCTGTGGCACTAGACCCGAACAACCTCGTAACGGACAATGCAGGTGACTACATCATCTCGACCGAGGGCAACACGGACACCCCGGAAAATAACGGTAACGTCGATGGAATTTCGGTGACCCCAAATGGCTAATCAAACCATCACCCAACTCCCGAATGCGGGGCCAATAACGGGTACTGAACTCGTTCCGATCGTTCAAAACGGCGGGACTTACAAGACGACGACTGCGGCGATTGCCAACAGTCCGACTCAGACGCAGACCTTCGTCACCCAGTCGCAAGAGACCACGCTCAATAACAGCCGATACCTGTCGGTAGGCACTGGCCTGCAATTGACGGACGGTGGCGCTCAGTCGTTCCTGCGGGTGAACATGACTGGGGCGGCTGACAGCCTAAACTCGGCTGCAGGTGGGTTCATCGTCAAGGATTCGCCAAGCACGGTTGCCTCAAGGACGCTGACGACTTCAGGCCCTGGTCTGAACATCGCCAACGCAGATGGCACGGGCGCGAACCCGATCTTCTCCCTGACGGGTGCTGTTGGCTCCCTTGCGGCATTCCCGAGCACCGGAGTCTTGGCGCTTCGGGCGGGTGGGACTATCGCAGGATTAACCATCACCGGCACCGCAAGTCAAATCGCCGTTACTGATGGCGATGGCCAGTTGGGAAGCCCGACCATTGGACTTGCCAACAACCCAGTTTTGCCCGGTACTGGATCTGTCAAAGTGCCGGTCGGCAACAACGCTCAACAGCCAACCGGATCAAGCGGAGAACTTCGGTACAACACCGACTTGGCTGCTTTTGAGGGATATGCGGGCGGGGCCTGGAAGACCTTCCCGATTGGCGCAGGAGTTACCACTTTTAGCGCAGGAACCACAGGGCTTTCTCCGTCCTCTCCCACAACCGGCGCGATTGTTTTAGCCGGTACGCTCAATGTTGCAAACGGCGGCACTGGAGCAAGCAGCCTCACCGGATATGTGAAGGGCAGCGGCACTTCCGCCTTCACGGCTTCTTCTACTGTCCCGACATCCGACCTGAGCGGAACAGTCAGCAATGCCCAGTTGGCCAACAGTTCACTGACCGTCAACGGAACCACGATCGCCCTGGGCGGCAGCGGAACCATCACGGCCGCTGTGCCAAACGCCTTAACCATCGGCACAGGTCTTAGCGGGACGAGTTACAACGGCTCAACGCCTGTCACTGTGGCCATCTCGAACACGGGCGTGTCGGCGGGCTCCTACGGTGGGGCAAGCAAGACTCTGTCGGCCACGGTCAACGCTCAGGGCCAACTCACGGCCTTGTCCGAGTCCACGATCGCCATCGCCAACACGCAGGTGTCTGGGCTTGGGACGATGTCCACGCAGAACGCTAGTTCTGTGGCCATCACCGGCGGGACGATCAACGGCACGACGATCGGCGCGTCAACGCCCGCGGCAGGCACTTTCTCTTCAGTTGCCGCCACCACCGGCACGATCAGCACCACGCCGGTCAACGCAACGGACATTACCAACAAGTCGTACGTTGACGGCCTTGTGGCGAGTGGTATTCACTTCCACCAACCTGTTCGCGTTGAGTCTCCGATCAACCTGAATGCCACATACAACAACGGCGTTGCCGGTGTGGGTGCTACGCTGACCAACGCCGGGACTCAAGTTGCGCTGTCGATTGATGGTGTGACCGTTTCTGTTAATGACCGTGTGTTGGTTTATCAGCAGACCAACCAGACGCAAAACGGCATCTATGTAGTTTCAAACGTGGGTTCTGGCTCGACAAATTGGGTTTTGACCCGATCGTCTGACGCGAACACCTACGTCATCAACAGCGCGAATGGCTTGAGTGAAGGCTCCACCGTTTTCGTCCAAGAAGGCGCGACGGGAGCGGGTGAGACCTACACCTGCAATACGTCCGGTGTGATCACCTTCGGAACGACGAACATCACGTTCGCTCAAATATCGTCGGCTCAGATCTACAGCGCAGGCACCGGTCTGACCCTGTCCGGCACCCAGTTCAGCATCACCAACACGGGTGTAAGTGCTTCTACTTACGGCACGGCTTCTTCGGTTCCGACCCTGGCCATCAACGCTCAGGGTCAGGTCACCAGTGCAAGCAACACCTCAATTGCGATCAACGCCAACCAGATCACATCTGGGTCGATCACCAACGCTCAACTGCAAAACAGTTCGGTCACGGTCAACGGCACGGCAATCTCCTTGGGTGGATCCGGAACCATTACGGCGGCCAACCCCAATGCGCTGACAATCGGCGCCGGACTGACGGGCACAAGTTACGACGGGTCAAGCCCCACCACGATTGCCTTGGCCACTTCCGGCGTGGCTGCGGCGACCTACGGCTCTGCTTCCCAGGTGCCGGTGTTCGCTGTGGACACCTATGGCCGGGTGACTTCGGTCACCAACACCTCCATCGCCATCTCTGCGGGCGCTGTATCGGGCCTTGCGGCTTCCGCAACGACCGACACCACCAATGCCTCCAACATCACTTCCGGAACTCTCGGAACGGGCCGTTTAAGCGGTTCCTACACGGGTATCACGGGTGTTGGAACCCTGACGGCAGGGACTTGGAATGCCAACCCAATTTCGGTTGCCTACGGCGGTACAGGGCTGACCTCCACGCCTACCAATGGCCAACTGCCCATCGGTAACGGTACTGGGTACACCCTGGCCACACTGACGGCAGGAACCAATGTCTTCATCACCAATGGCGCAGGCGGGATCACCATTTCCGCGACTGCAGCAGCAGGTGGAACGGTTACTTCGGTGGATGTATCAGGCGGCACGACCGGCCTGACGACCTCTGGAGGCCCTGTTACTGTCAGTGGGACGATCACCCTTGCCGGTACGCTGAATGTTGCCAATGGAGGCACAGGAGCCACCACCCTGACTGGTTATGTCAAGGGCAACGGAACAAGTGCCTTTACGGCCTCTTCTACGATCCCGAGCAGTGACATCACCGGCCTAGGCACGATGGCCACCCAAAACGCCAACAGTGTGGCGATTACGGGCGGGACTATTGAGGGCACATCTGTAGGCGCTTCGACGGCCTCTACAGTGCGCGGCACGACCGTCACGGCCACCACCCAGTTCTCTGGGTCTGGCGCAGGGCTAACAAGTATTCCGTTGTCTACGGCCGTCACGGGAACCCTACCTGTGGCCAATGGCGGTACTGGTGTCTCTACAACGCCGTCCAATGGACAACTGCTAATCGGTAATGGCACCGGATATTCGGTTGCCAATCTCACGGCGGGATCGAATGTCACCATCACAAACTCTGCGGGCGGCATCACCATTGCGGCATCCGGTGGAGGAACATCGCTGTCAGGTCAGACTGACTCTGCCTCCCCGTTTGAAACTGCTCTTGGCTCCGGTGCCGGAACTTCAGTAACAGGCGTTAATAACACGCTGATCGGCTACAACGCAGGCAACGCAGTCAGCGAAGGAACGGACAACACCTATGTTGGTTTTGAGGCAGGAAAATTAACGACTACTGGTACTTATAACGTCGCCATCGGTTCACTTTCCCTTGCTGCCACCACGACAGGCATTGGACAGACCGCTATTGGAGCTTATGCGCTGTCTGCTTCAACTAGCGCGTTTGCCGTTCAGACAGCGGTGGGTGCGTTTGCACTTCAGTCTGCCACCACAGGCGTTAGAAACCTTGGGGTCGGCTATTACTCGTTGGCGGGTCTTACAACGGCAAACGATAACGTAGCGGTTGGGTATTCTGCGGGTCAGTCTGAGATAAGCACATCTTTTGCTCTAACCGGAAGCCGCAATACAACGGTCGGCAATCTTTCCCTTGGTGGAAGTAATACAGACGACCCGTTCTCTGCTACCGAGAACGCCGCGCTTGGTTACGCAGCAATGCAGACTTCTTATCTGTCTGACAACTGCGTTGCTGTCGGCGCGTATGCTCTTGGCACGACATCACTCCTTCAGGGCGATAACAATGTTGCCGTTGGGCACTCGTCCGGTAGAGCAGTAACTACCGGCACTCAGAACACGCTGATTGGCGGCAATTCAGGTTTCAGCGGCACCAACAACCTGACTACGGGTTCCAACAACACCATCATTGGCTACAACGCTGCGGCATCGTCTGCTACGGTGTCCAATGAGGTAACGATTGGAAACGCGAGTGTTACTTCTTTTCGCATCCCCGGATTAAGTGTGACTTGGGGTGCTAACACGGTGCCCTATCGCAACGTGCCCCCGGTTGGAACTAAAACGGGTTCTTACACCTTGGCAGTGGCAGACGTTGGCAAGTATGTGCAAGTTGGTTCCGGTGGAAGTATTACTATTCCTAACGCAACTTTTGCCGAGGGCGATGTTGTGAGTGTCTTCAACAATACCACGGGCAATATCACGATCACCTGCTCAATCACCACGGCATACATCGCGGGCACTGACTCCGACAAGGCCACGATGACTTTGGCAACTCGAGGTGTGGCAACCGTCCTGTTCATCAGCGGCACAATCTGCGTTGTCTCAGGAAATGTGACATGAGCGGTGTTCACATGATGCTTTTGGGGCGCACCCCCAGTGCCCCGCCTGTTCTTGTTGATTACCTTGTAATCGGCGGCGGCGCAAGTGGTGGAGCAACTATTGGCGGCGGCGGCGGCGCGGGTGCTTATCAGTCAGGATCAAGTTTTTCTATCAATTCCGGTACGTCATATACCGTAACAGTCGGTGGCGGTGGTGCTTCTGTTACTTCTAGCAGTCGCGGAAACAACGGCAATACTTCTTCTTTTTCCTCAATTTTATCAATTGGCGGTGGTGGCGGTGGTAACGGCGTTGCCGGAAATAACAACGGACTTAGTGGAGGATCGGGTGGCGGTGGCTCTAGCACTGGTGTGGGTGGTGGCGGCACTTCAGGACAAGGTAATTCGGGTGGCAATAGTGTTGCCTCTACCGGCGGCGGCGGTGGTGGTGCCGGTGCGGCAGGTGTAACAGCAACAACGGGTGTTGGTGGCGCAGGCGGCGCGGGGTCTTCATCATCTATTACTGGTTCAGCAGTAACTATGGCAGGCGGCGGCGGTGGGCGCGGCTCTACTCCCGGCGCAGGGGGTTCAGGCGGTGGTGGCGCTGCGGGTGTAAATACCACGACAAGTGCTACCGCAGGCACGGCAAATACTGGTGGCGGTGGCGGTGGCTGCGCCGCAAACACTGGCGTTTTTAGCGGCGCGGGTGGCTCCGGTGTTGTGATCATTTCCGCGCCTCAAGCGGCGGCATCTACTACCGGCTCACCGACTGTCACGACCAATGCAGGGCGCACTATCTACACCTTCAACGGCTCCGGTTCCATTACCTTCTGAGGCAACGCATGGCGCATTTTGCTGAACTTGATGCCAACAACGTGGTGCTGCGGGTCATTGTTATCAACAACGATGAACTGATGGACAACGGCGATGAATCAGAACTCAAGGGTATTGCCTTCTGTCAATCCTTGTTTGGCGGGAATTGGATGCAGACTTCCTATAACGCCAACTTTCGTAAAAACTATGCGGCCATAGGCTTCGTGTATGACGCGGTGCGCGATGCGTTCATTCCTCCGCAGCCGTTTTCATCTTGGTCATTAGATGAGGATACTTGTCAATGGAATGCGCCTGTGCCGTATCCCGCAGATGATAAACAATATCAATGGGATGAACCTACCCTAGCGTGGGTTGAGCTTGCCACTCAGGAGTAATCATGCAACATCAATTTCTACTATCAAAATTTAAACAAATATGTTGACCCTACAAAATCTCACCATCGAAGACATCCAACTCATCCTCGCGGGGCTGAGTGAACTTCCCACGAAGTCTGGAGCTTTCCCTGTGGCCATGAAGGTCAAGACGCAGGCAGAAGCCCAGTTGGCCCCTCAAGATCCTCCCAAAGAGGAAGAACAGAAGCAGGAGTGAGCGATGGCTCAGACAGGCTACACCCCCATCAAGATCTACTACTCGGCCACCCCTTCGGCAGCGCCGACGGCGGGTAACCTTGCCAACGGCGAACTGGCCATCAACGCCTTTGATGGGAAGTTGTTCTACAAGGACAGTTCGGGTGTGGTTCAAACCATTGCCTCAAAGGCCGCCGTCATCAACGTCTCGTCTATCAGTTTTGGCGGCACTGGCCTCACGCCTAGCACCTCTTCTACTGGCGCAGTGACCGTTGCGGGAACACTTGTTCCTTCAAATGGCGGCACGGGTGTTTCTACCACCCCATCTAACGGGCAACTGCTGATTGGTAATGGAACCAATTATTCGGTCGCCAACCTCACCGCAGGCTCAAACATCTCCATCACCAACTCCCCAGGCGGCATCACTATCGCCGCTACCGCATCTGGGGGCACAGTTACCTCTGTTTCAGGCACAGGTACTGTCAATGGAATCACGCTAACTGGAACGGTTACCTCTTCTGGATCATTGACGCTTGGCGGGACGCTATCTGGAGTCAGCCTCACAACGCAAGTTTCTGGCACCTTGCCCCTTGCCAATGGGGGTACTGGGCAGACATCTGCACAAGCGGCCATAAACTCTTTGGCCGGAGCAGTAACTTCTGGTCAGTATCTTCGCGGCAACGGCACAAATGTTGTGATGTCGGCTATCCAGGCCGCTGATGTGCCGACGCTGAACCAAAACACCACCGGCACGGCGTCCAATGTCACGGGCACTGTGGCGGTTGCCAACGGCGGTACCGGAGCAACCACCCTTACTGCCAACAATGTCATCCTGGGCAACGGAACCAGTGCGGTTCAGTTTGTTGCTCCCGGCACTGCGGGGAACGTGCTGACTTCCAACGGTACAACTTGGACAAGTTCCGCCGCCGCCGCAGGGCTGACGGGCGTTACTCAATCGCTGTCTCCATACGAAACGGCGCTTGGTTTTGACGCGGGTCTTAACAATACCGGAACGGAATGCACGTTTATTGGTTACTACGCCGGACGCGCAAACACGAGCGGCGGAAGCAACACGATGCTCGGCAGGAGTTCCGGTACAACTTGCTTAACGGGCTCATACAACACCTCAACAGGAGCGTTTGCTCAGGTTGGCACAACCGGAGATTTGAATTGTGCTTATGGGTGGCAATCGCTAAACACATCGACTACTGCGTATGAAAACGCTGCCTACGGCGCAAGGTCAATTCAGCAAATAACTACTGGATTCCAGAATACTGCGCTTGGTTATCAGGCCATGCGGCTTACTGACACAGGCAGTTTAAACACGGCAATAGGCCACAGCACCGGCCTGAACATATCATCCGGCACTCAGAATACGTTGGTCGGCGCAAATGCGGGTAATTCTGGAACCAATAACCTGACGACTGGCTCCAACAATACGCTGATTGGTTACAACGCAGCAGCCACTTCTTCATCGGTTTCAAACGAAATCACGCTTGGCAACTCCAGTATTGCCACGCTACGCTGCCAAGTCACGACCATCACCAGTCTGTCAGATGCGCGGGACAAGACCAACATCAGCGATCTGCCTGCCGGTCTGACTTTCGTCAAGGCGCTGCGCCCGGTGGCGTTTGACTGGAATATGCGGGATGGCGCTAAGGTTGGCGAAGCCGATACCGGCTTCATTGCCCAAGACCTGCAATCCGCGCAAGAATCCACCGGAGTCAACATCCCTGGTCTGGTGTACGCCAACAACCCTGACCGACTTGAGGCAGGTTATGGGAAGTTGATTCCGGTCTTGGTCAAAGCGATTCAGGAACTTAGTGCTGAAGTGGAGCGCCTGAAGGCGCAAGGAGCAAAGTGATGGATGAAGCGCAAACTCCCGAGCAGATCGCTCAACACTACAAGGCTATGGGCGACAGCGTGTGGTTCATCAACGCTGTTATTGCCGGTACTTTGCTGACCAACGAAGTAACCGATCAAAAGAAAGTCGCTGTTGATCGTAATGTGCGGCACTTGGAGCAAATGGTAGCCAAGGACTTTTGGACGACTGAAGACATGACGGAAGTCAACGCCGCCATCGTTGCAGGTAAATCATATTTGGCATAGAGGTAATGATGGACGAGCCGATTGAAACCCGGTTTGCTGTGCATGAGGCTGTGTGCGCCCAACGCTACGAGGTGATTGAAAAGCGCCTCGAAGACGGCAGTAGGCGGATGCGGAACATAGAGTACCTGCTCTACATCACGATCGTCGCCGTACTTCTTGGGCCTGGAGTGGCCGCGGTGTTCCTGAAGAACCTACTGGGGATCTGACATGGAAGAAACCAAACCCGCTGAGACAGCCAAGGAAGTTGCCGGTAAGTCCATCGGCAGGTTTGGCCTCTTCTACATCACCCTGATCGTGCTGATCGGGGTGGGTTCGTCTTACTTCCTGTCCGACTCGGCCATCACCGCCGTGATGACGATGATCGGTGGTGCCCTGGTGGCCCTCATCAACATGATGAACGGCATCGCCGGAACTGCAGAGAAGCAGGAGAAGCCCGAGTTCAAGGTCATCCAGACGCTTATTGAGAAACTGGATCGCCTGGACAAGCCCGAGCAGCCTATGCGCGTGACAGTGCAAGGGGATCGTGTCACGGTCACCAAGGGCGACGATGTAATCTCCACCGGAGGCAGCAATGCTTGAACTACTCAGCGGCGGTATCTTTGGCTCCCTGCTTGGGGGCATCTTCCGCCTCGCTCCGGAAGTCCTGAAGTTCTTTGACAAGAAGAACGAGCGCAGCCATGAACTGCTGATGTTCCAACGCCAGTGCGATCTGGAGCAGATTCGCGGTCAACAGAAGTTGGCTGAGATCGGGGCAGCACGGGATGCGGCCATCGATGTAGGGGTCATGGATGCCTTCAACTCCGCCATCAATCAGCAGGCTGAGATGGCCAAGGCCGCAGGCGGATGGGCAGCATCCCTGAGCGCCTCTGTGCGCCCGGTGGTCACCTACTGGGTGATCCTGCTGTGGTCGTTCGTCCACCTGTGGTTTGCCTGGAACGCATGGCTCCAGGGCGCTGCTCCCCGTGAGGTGTTCGAGGCCATGATGACCGCAGACTTCATGGCTCTTGTCTCGGGAACGATCAACTACTGGTTCCTTGACCGCACCCTCAAACAGCGTGGCCTATGAACCTCGACCTTGCAGCAGAACTCTGCCGCAGGTTCGAGGGGTTTAGGAGTAAACCCTACCTCTGCCCTGCAGGTGTCGCAACCATCGGTTACGGAAGCACCTACTACTCTGACGGCAGGAAGGTGCAGTTGACCGATCCTCCAATGAGTAAGGAGGAGGCTGACACCCTGCTTATGGAGGAATTGCGGCATACCTATGCGCCTGGGGTATTGCGGCTCTGCCCGATACTGGCCACGCACCCGGCTAAGTTCAATGCCATCGTGGATTTTGTCTATAACTTAGGTGTTGGGCGCTTGCAAACATCTACCCTGCGACGGAAAATCAACGCCCAAGACTGGGACGGTGCGAAGGAGCAACTGATGCTCTGGTGCAAGGCCGGTGGGAAAGTCCTGCCAGGGCTCGAAAAGCGTCGCAAGGCTGAGTGCGCCTTGATGAACTGAGGAAAAGCATGACGACAGCCGCTGTTATGACCTACGACAGTTTGGTCGAAAACATCCAGTCCTATTTGGAGCGAACAGATCAGGCGACTCTAGACAAGATCCCCCTGTTCATCATGCTTGCCGAGCAGGTTATTGCCTCTCAGATCAAGTTTCTGGGCAACCTGACGGTCAACACCAGTACCATGGTGCAGGGCGACAATGTCATCAACAAGCCTGCCCGGTGGCACAAGACGGTCTCGATGAACATCACGGTGGCGGGTAAGCGTTACCCCGTCCTGCTGCGTAAGTACGAATACCTGCGCGAGTATTGGCCGGATCCGGCTCAGGAACTGATCCCGAAGTTCTACTGCGACTACGACTACACCCACTGGATGGTGGCTCCCACGCCGGACGCCGCCTACAACTTCGAGGTGCTGTACTACGAGCGCATTCAGCCCTTGGACTCTTCCAACCAGACCAACTGGTTCACCATCTACGCCCCCCAGGCCCTCCTGTACGGGGCTTTGCTGCAGGCCATGCCGTTCCTGAAGAACGACGATCGGATTCCGATGTGGCAGCAGCAGTACGACGCCATCATGGCCACCCTCATC
>Ga0129333_10003308_pt1 | contig 15076 bp, 6 predicted proteins | sample CPB6_08_DNA_FD_94474 | JGI IMG/M metagenome (GOLD analysis project Ga0129333, IMG submission 94474) | Freshwater to marine salinity gradient microbial communities from Chesapeake Bay, USA - CPBay_Sum_0.6_0.8_DNA | ecosystem: Environmental > Aquatic > Marine > Coastal | place: USA: Chesapeake Bay...
GTCGCTGACCGTACAGTTCTTCCATGGCCAGCGCAGTCGACATCTCAAACACCGCATTGAGCCATCTCGGCGCCGATGCGGTGGTGACGTCCCTCTCCCCTCCCGACGGATCTGTTGAAGCTGGGCATTGCGCCCGGTTCCTGCCGATCGCCAGGCAGGCTGCGCTGGTCACCCACAACTGGAATTTCGCGCGCAAGCGCGTGGCCCTGGCGCTGCTGACCAATGACTCCGCCGAGTGGGCCTACAAGTACCAGCTGCCGAGCGATTGCCTGCGGGCTCGCAAGATTCTGTCACTCGATGACAAAGACATGCCCGAGCGCAACGGCGCGCTGTTCGACATCGAGGGCGCCGGGATCTACAGCAACCAGCCGCTGGCCACGCTGGTCTACACGACCGACGTGACCGACACGACCAAGTACCCGCCGGATTTCGTGCAGGGGCTTGGCATGTTGCTGGCGGGATACCTGGCGGGTCCGCTGATCAAGGGCTCCGAGGGAATGAAAATCTCCGACGCCTGGATCGAGCGCGGGCTGGCAATCATGCGTCGAGTCGCTGCGTTTGATGCGAGTTCTGCGAAAGAGAATTCGGAGTTCACGCCGGGGTCGATCGCGGTTCGCGCATGAAGACGCTGTTGCGATCGTTTGCTGGTGGTGAGATCACGCCGGAGCTCTACGGTCGTCCCGACCTGACCAAATACCAGACCGGCCTGGCCAAGTGCCTGAACATGACCGTGCTGCCGCACGGCCCTGCCACGCGTCGCCCAGGCTTCGAGTATCGGGCCGAGGTTGACGACTCGACCAAGCGCGTGCGCCTGATCCCGTTCGCCTACAGCGCGACGCAGACCGTGATCCTCGAGTTCGGCGACCAGTACATCCGATTCTTCGCCAACGGCGGCGCGCTGCTGGAGACCGCGAAAGCGATCGTCAGCATTGTTGGCTCGACGGTAACCGTGACCGGTCACGGCTGGTCGACGGGCAATGACGTGTACATCGGCACGCGGGTGCATCGCATCACCTCGACCGGCGCTGACACGTTCACCACCGCCGATCGCTGGGGCGCTGCGACAACGGCCTCCGGCACGACCGCGGCGCGCGTGTACACGATCGCATCACCGTACCTGGAAGCTGATCTGTTTGACCTGCACTACGCGCAGGACTCGGACGTGCTGACCATTTGCCATCCGAGCTATGCCGCGCGCGAGCTCGCACGCAATGGCGCGACGGACTGGACGCTCACGGCCGTGTCGTTTGCTGCGCCGACCAACGCGCCGACCACGATCTCGGTCACTGAGACGATCGCTCAGAACGAGTACCTGACTGACCAGGTCTACGTGATCACCAGCGTCAACGACGCGAACGAGGTTGAATCGCTGCCGAGCGCCGAGCTCACGGCGACGAACAACCTGACCCTGGCCGGCAACTACAACACGATCACCTGGACGCCTGTGAACGGCGCCTCGCGCTATAACGTGTACAAGCGCCGCGGTGGCTCGTTCGGTTACATCGGCCAGGCCAAGACCGAGGCCAGCGGTACGTCATATTCCGTCAGCAGCGCTCAACGGGGCGACGGCTCGGTCACGGTCACGCTGAACACCAGCTCGGCGCACGGGTTCGTGCCTGGCAACACGATCTTGGTGTCGGGCGTGTCGGAGTCCTACGACGGCGTGTGGACGGTGGCAACCGTTCCGCTCACCACGCGACTGACGTACACCTCTTCCAAGAAGGGCAACCCGAACTTTCTCGGCGCCGGCGGCACGGTGCGTGCTGCCAGCAACTTCGTTGTTGACGACAACGTCGTGCCTGATATGGGCCAGGTGCCGCCGGATGACTTGATCTCGCTGAACGCCGAGGAGGACGAGTACCCGTCGGCGACCACGTACTTCGAGCAGCGCCGCTGGTTTGCTGGCACTAACGACTCGCTGCAAGGCGTTTGGGCCACCCGCAATGCTACCAGCAACAACCTGACGTCCAGCGTGCCGACGCGCGATGACGACGCCATGGAGTTTCGCATCGCTGCCCAGCAGCAGAACGCCATCCGACACATGGTGCCGTTGTCCGACATCCTTGCCTTCACCGTGGGCGGCGAGTTCCGAATCTTCGCCGACAACGCCCCGAACATCACGCCGACCAGCCTGTCGGTCAAGCCGCAGGGCTATGCCGGCGCCAGTAACGTGCAGCCGGCGTTGACGTCAGGCTCGGTGCTCTACGTCCAGGCGCAGGGCTCGCGCGTGCGCGAGATCGCGTACAACTGGCAGTCGAGCGCTTACAGCTCGATCGACATCAGCATCATGTCTCCGCACCTGTTCGACACGTACAGCATCGTTGACCTGGCTTACGTGCGAGCGCCGGTGCCCACGCTCTGGTGCGTGCGCTCCGACGGCACGTTGCTCGGGCTCACTTACGTTCCTGAGCAGGAAGTCTACGGCTGGCACCAGCACACGACGGACGGCGTGTTCGAGTCCGTGGCGGTCGTCGCCGAGGGGCTCGAGGACGTGCTCTACGCGATCGTGCGCAGATCGATCAACGGTCGCAGCGTGCGCTATGTCGAGCGTCTGAAGACGCGCTTGTTCGCGGCGCAGGACGACGCGTTCTTCGTCGACTGCGCGTTGACCTACGACGGCACGCCGACCACGACGATCACGGGGCTGCATCACCTGAACGGCAAGACCGTGCAGATCCTGGCAGACGGCGCCGTGCATCCGCCCAGGGTGGTGGCCTCGGGGTCAATCACGTTGGAATCGGCCGCCAGTGTCGTCCAGGTCGGTCTGCCGTATACCTCGGATCTGCAGACCCTGCCGCTGGCATTCGAGGGTGCGCAGGGCGGCGGACAGTTCATGCGCAAGAACCTGAACGGGGTGGCGGTGCGCGTCACGCGCTCGAACCTGGTCAAGGCCGGCCCGTCGTTCTCGAAGCTGACCGAGTTCCCTGCGCGCGATCACACCGACCCGTATGGCTCACCTCCCGCGCTCAAGACCACCGAGTTGCGCTTTGCCGTCGGCCCGAACTGGAATTCCGACGGCACGCTTTGCGTGCGCCAGGATCAACCGCTACCACTGACCGTGCTGAATTTGACGCTGGATGTCGCACTCGGCGGTTGAGACGCTGGCGCCTGCGCCCGAGCTCCTGGATTACATCGCCGATCACCTGCGGGATCAGGATCGCGTCGAGATCGCAGCACTCGGCAAGACCGACTTTCGAGCTGCCCTGCACCAGTCCGTTGCCGAGTCGCGCTGGTCACGCATTGCCATGTTCAACGCCGAGCCCATCGCCGTGTTCGGTTGTGGCGAATACGGCTCGCTTTTAGCCCCGATCGGCGTGCCCTGGCTGCTCGGCACTGAGGCCGTCCAGACGCGTCGCCGTGACCTTATGCGCCTGTCCCGACGCTACATTTCCACCATGCTGCAGGACTACCCACGTCTGATGAACGCCGTCCACGCCGACAACAGCGTGTCGATCGCGTGGCTGCAACGCCTGGGGTTCCGTATGCGTCCGCCCATTGCCGTGCCGCCCCATGGCGCACGGTTCCATGTCTTCGAGATGTATCGCCATGTGTGAGCCGACAACCTTAGCCTACGTCGCCATTGCATCATCGGTACTGGCCGGGGGCACCAGCGCCTACGCCAGCATGCAGCAGGGGCAGGTCGCCAAAGATGTCGCCAAGAACAACGCCAAGATGGCCGAGTACGCGGCCCAGGATGCCGTCCGACGCGGTGAGCTGGAGGCTCAGGCGATTTCTCGCAAGGGCTCGCAGCTGCAGGGCACCCAGCGCGCACTGATGGCGTCGCGAGGGCTCGACCTCAGCGTGGGCACGCCCGCCGATATTATCGACCAGACGAGCTTTTTCACTGAGACCGACGTCAACACCGCGCGCTACAACGCCCGGCGCGACGCCTGGGCATACCGTGCGCAGGGCGATGTCATGCGCGCCGAAGGATCTGCCGCTGCTAGAAACGCGAACTTGCAGGCGACTTCGACGCTTCTTGATACCGCCAGCAGTGTGTCGTCCATGTGGGGCAAAACGCGTAAACCGGCAGGGAGCGCGGGTTAATGCCGCAAGTTCCGCTCTACGACGGGCCGCAGGTTACCGAACGGGCGCTGCAGCCCGTCTATCAGCGCACGCCCGACGTGAGTTCCGGGGCGCAGAGCCTGGCGCAATCGTTAGGTCGTGTCGGCGAACGTGCGATGCGTCAGGCCGAGCTCAAGGTTGAAGCTGAAGCGACCACCATCGACCAGGAGATCACCAGCAACTGGCTGAGCTGGAACTCTGCTGCGCTGCGAGATCCGAAGTATCGCGGGCAGGGCATTGATCAGTACGAGGCCGATGCCGCCAAGTGGTGGGAAGACACGCGTGCGCAGTATTCCGCCAATGCCAGCGCCATGGCCAAGCAGCGCGTCGGCCAGTCGCTCGGGCAGAAGCTCAACTCGGCGATGGCCAGCGTCAACAACTATGCGCTGCAGTCCCGCGAGCGCTTTGCCGATGAGCAATACGACGCCGCGGTCAACAGCGAAATTGAGTTCGGCATTGACACCGGCGACGTCGCCGGGTCCGCCCAGCGCATTCGGCAGATGGCCTCCGAAGTCGGCGCCCGCAAGGGCTGGACGACTGAGATGACCATGGCCGAGCAGCAGAAGCGCCTCGGTGTCCTGCACCTGACCGAGGTACAACGCCTCGCAGAAAGCGATGCAGAGGCCGCCCAGGCGTATTACGACCAGCACAAGACTGAGCTGCCGGCGGACGTCCAAGCGCGCACAGAGTCGCTCCTGAAGGCCTCTGCGGATGACCAGTTTGCCAGTGCGTTTGCGCTGGAGCAGGCGGGTCGCTCGTACAGCGAAGCGCTTGCCTCGGTTCGCGAGATCGATGACCCGGAGCGTCGCAAAAAAGCGCAGGTCGCCGTCAACGAGCAGTTTGCGATGAAGCGCCAGATTCGCGAGCAATCCGAGCAGGATGCCCGAAACGAAGCCTGGCAACTGGTCGCACAGGACCAGCCCGTGCCCGAGCGGATTCTGTCCAGCATGGACGGTGCCAGCCGCGTCGCCCTGCAGGACTACCAGGCGGAGAAGGCGCGCAAGGCGGCACTGGGTGAGCCTGTCGTTACGGACTGGGGTGTCTATTACAACCTTCGTCGTCAAATTGCAGACGGTCAGTCGGTCAACCTGCAGGAGGCCAGTCTCAAGCTGGCGCCGACTGAGCTCAAGGAGCTGATCAAACTCGCATCGCCCGTTGAACAGGGTGGTGGCACGCAGGACGCGCTGTTCACACTGCAGCAGCGCATCGACCAGTCCCTGTCGGCATTCCCAGACATCAACCTCGACAGCGAGGATGGCAAGGCCATGGCCGGGCAGTTCCAGGCCGATGTCGATCGTCGCGTGCGCGAGGAGTCGCTTGCGAAAAAGCGCAAGCTCACGCCCGATGAGGAGCAGTTGATCGTCGATCGCGCGACGCTCGATCGCGTTTACGTCGACGAGTGGGGCTCCGACCCGCAGCTGCCTGTCGGCATGCTGTCGTCCGAACAGCTCGAGGACGCGTATGTCACGGTTCAGAACCGAAACATCCGTCTGTCGAGCATTCCCGCCGACGATCGCTTGCAGATTATTTCGGCATTGCGCCAGGCCGGGATTTTCCCGACGGAGCAACAGATCGCCACGCTCTATCTACAAGGTCAGCAGACGCGAGGTAAGAAGTGACGGATTACCTGCGCCTGGCCCAGCAGCAAGCCGAACAGCAGGCTGCGCTGGACGAACCGTTGCCGCTGCAACCGAAGGACGATGCGAACCCGTATCTCGACCTGGCGCAGGGACTGGCGTCACGAGAACAAGAGCGTGCGCGCTTTCTGATCGACACCGCGCTGAAAGCGGATCCCGTCCGCGCCGCTGAGATCCAGAGGCTGAAAAACACCACCGGCATTCCGCCGGACATGATCGAGCGCAACTTCGAGGAAGTGCGCCGACGCGAAGCGGTCTCGGCGATTAACCTGGTGCAGATCGCCAAAGACTCGCCGGTTCTGGCCCGCCAGCTGCAGGATCCGAATTTCACCACCGTGGCGGTGGATGACATCGGCCTTCTGCACGATCTCGGTCGAGTCGTCCAGGACACGGGTGTCGCCGCACTGAGTGGCGCTGTCCGGCTGCCCCAGGCCGTCGTCGGCATTGCCGACATCGCGACGCTCGGACAAGCCGGCAAGGCGCTGGAGTCGGTTGGCTATCGGCCGAACGAAGCGCTCGACATCCTGAACGAGTTCTACAGTGAGGGTACGCAACGCGCGCTTTCTCGCGTTCAGAACGCGGACGGCTTTTTCAACACGCTCGCCACCGCACTGCGCAACCCCAGCACCGTCGCGACGACCGTAATCGAATCGTTGCCGTCGGTGATCGGCGGTGCTGCGTTCGCGCGATTGATCACAGGCGTCTACGGATCGGTGTCGCCATTGCTGGGCGCAGCGACGGGCGAAGGCCTGATGGCTGCGGGCGCAATGGCGGAGGATCTGCGGGGCGATACCCCCGACGGCGAGCTCAATCTGCGCCAGGCGCTGGGGTCTGCTGCCGCAGGCTTCGGCACGGCGATTCTGGGCGCAACGGGTGGACGCATCGCAGGTCGCCTGGGTCTCAACGACATCGACACGGCGCTGGCCAGTGGGGATCTCACTGGCACGGCGACGCCTGGCTTTGCCAAGCAGGTGTTGGGGCAGGGTCTCAGCGAGGGCGTGTTCGAGGAGCTGCCGCAGTCTGTGCAAGAGCAGATGTGGCAGAACTTCGCCAACGAGCGCCCGTTGTTTGAAGGCGTGGGCAATGCCGCGGCCATGGGCACGCTGGCAGGTTCGGTGACGGGTGCCGGGTTCGGCGCCTATAGCACTGCCGTGGCCAAGATCGTCGGCGCCGCTGCTCAACAGGCAGATCAGATCGAGCGTGCGGACCAGGACGCCAAGCGCCTGGCAGACGCACTGCGCATTGCCCAGGACTCGAAACTGCGCGAGCGCTCACCCGAGCAGTTCCGCCAGCTCATTTCGCAGATGACCTCGGACGCCAACCTGTACGTCGACGGCGAAGTGCTGGCACAGCTGCCGGCCGAAGTTCAGGCGCAATTGCCGGCAACCGTGCAGGAGCAGATCCAGCAGGCGGCTGCGATCGGCGACGTGGTCACAATCTCCCAGGCTGACGCTCTGACCGTGGCGCCGGGCACTGAGCTCGAGCAGGTACTGGTCGACAACGCCAGGACCTCGCCCGATGCCATGAGCGCTGTCGAGGCGCAACAGGCGGCAGAGCAGGCGCAGGTGTTCCTGCAGCAGGAGGCCGAGCGCGTCATCGCCCAGGCCGAGGACCAGGAGGCCATGCGCGCGAGCTCCGAGGCGGTGCGCCAGTCGATCCTGGGCGAGCTCAACGCGGCTGGGCGCTACCGAGGCTCGGTCAACGAGGCAATGAGTCAGTGGGCCAGCGCGTTCTACACCACGATGGCCAGCCGCGTGGGTATGACGCCCGAGGAGTTCTACCAGCGCTACCGGCTGCGGGTGCTGGGTGAAACGCAAGGGCAGGGCGAGGTGCTCAACGCCGGCGAAAGCGTTGACATTGCACAGGGCGAGGTTGACGAGGATGGTCGCGCGTACAACATCACGGCGTACATCAAAGGGGCTGAAGCGCAGGCGTGGATAAACGCCGACGCCAACGCTGACGACAGTTACAGCATCACCGAGTCGGGTCTGCCCGAAGATATGCGCGGCAAGGGTTTGGGTGTTCAACTTTACGAACGCCTGATTCAGGAGATCGCCTCCCGTGGCGAGCGCGTCACATCGCACACCTCAGTCTCTGCCGACGCGCAGCGGGTGTATGCAGCCCTCGCTAGGCGAGGGTACACCGTCACACAAAACCCCGAGGCGGTGACGGACCCCGAGACCGGCGCGCTGGAAGCAGCGGGTCCGGTTTACGAGATTACTCCACCCGCTCAAGCGTTTGATCAACCCGGCTCAACTGCTTTTGACAACTGGTTCGGCAATAGCAAGGTGGTCGACGACAGTGGTGCTCCGCTGGTCGTGTATCACGGTACGCCTAATCTGAACTTTACGGCGTTTCGACCCCGTACTGCGCAAGGTTGGGGAACAGGCGTCTACTTTACCGACAATCGCAACACGGCCAACGAGTTCACCGGTGAAAACGGGCGCGTGATTGCGGCTTATGTATCGCTGCAAAACCCATGGATGGGCGGCAGTGCTGAGTCTTTGAACCCGGAAACCTCGAAGGCATGGGCGCGCGTGTCGGATCGGTACGATACCTGGGAGGACGCTTGGAATGAAGACGGGTCGTTCGTCAACGACCTTCTGCGCGAGCGCGGCTACGACGGGGTGATTGCGGAAGATAGCAACGGCATTGACGGTCTTGAGATCGTTGCCTTCGACCCCACCCAGATCAAATCTGCCACCGGCAACCGCGGCACATTCGATCCCAACAATCCGGACATACTCGAGCAACGCGGCGTCCAGGCGAAGGGTAAACCAATCCCGGCCGACATCGACTCGGTGTCGAACGTCGAGGCCTCGTTTGAGTTCGCGGGCGCCCAGCGATTCCCCAATAACCGCGACTTCAAGCTCGCGATCCAGGGGCGCGTGCTTGAGGCGGCCAAGGCTGCCAAGGTCAAGCTCGACGAGTTCACCCAAGGCGTCGAGCAGTACCTGGTGCGCATCGCTGTTGCAGACGGTCAGACCGCGCTGCGCACCAACGCCAACGCGGTGGGCTGGTATAACGAGAAGGTGACCAAGGCGCTGCGCCTGGTGTCGCTGATCCACCCCGAGATCGCCACCGACCCGCAGGCCAAGTTCGCGTTCGTGTGGGCCATGGCCGTCACCTCGAACGGGCTCAAGGTCGACAAGAACTTCGAGCTCGCCGAGAAGGTCTACCAGGGTTACAAGGCCACCGGCCAGATGCCCACCGACATCGGTATCGGCACTGCGGCCGAGGCGATCAACCGCTCGCTCGGGCTCTACAACGAGCTCATCGCCAAGCACGGGTTCGAGACGGTCGAGCGTTTTATGACCACGCTGCAGCCCGCAGGCGAGGTCGAGAAGTTCACCGGCAACAAGGTCAGCGGCGAGAACAAGACCACGATGGTCTACGGTGCCGCGGCACTCGGCCCGAAGATCGGCAACGGGTTCTTTATGAACCTGTACGGTCGCTTCGAGCAGCTCACCATGGACCGCTGGCTGATGCGGACTTGGGGCCGCTGGACCGCTACCCTGGTCGAGTCGAACCCGGCCCAGGTCAAGGCCAAGCGCACGCAGTTGAAGGCGCTGATCCAGTCGCTCACGCCCGCCGACAAGAAGGCGTTCGAGGCGATCATCAAGCGCAAGCTCACCGTCGGCGACATCGACGCGGTGGGCCAGGCGATCTGGAAGGCCTCGCAGAAACCCGCCAATCGCAAGGTCATGGCCAGCATCGGCGTGGTCGACCAGGAAGGGCAGGGCAGGCTCACCGAGATCCTGGGCGAGGGTAAGAAGGGTACGCTGCGTGTCTCGTTCGGTGACGAGCTGCGCAAGGGCGGCAACGCCCTGACCAAGTACCTGGACGGACAGAAGGAAGCGCCCGCGGGCCCGCCCGAGCGCGGCAATATTCGCAAGGTCTTCCAGCAGGCGCTGGCCGAGCTGCAGGCGCAGCATCCGGCGCTGACCATGTCTGATTTCCAGGCCCTGCTGTGGTATCCTGAGAAGCGCCTCTACGATGCCGCGAAGACTGCGGACGAGGCCGCGGATGCCTACGAGGACGATGAGGCACCAGATTATGCCAACGCAGCCGCAAAACTTGCCCGAGCCCAAGGCGTCTCCGACGCCGACATCAGCTCAACCCTCGCCGCCGTCGACGCAGAGCTACAGGCCGCTGTCGGCGCAGCAGGAGTTCGACCAGGAGAACGAGGACTTGGCGCTGGCGCAGGAGATTCTGGGACAGAAGTCCTAGAGCAAGGCCCCCGCGGGACGTTCAATCCTCGCACCCTTGAGCTCGTACTAAACCCCAACGCCGACCTGTCGACCTGGTTCCACGAGACCGGACACTTCTTCCTGGAAGTGATGGCTGACGTTGCCAGTCAGCCTGACGCGCCTGCGCAGATCGTCGAGGACATGAACGCGTTCCTGCAGTGGGCAGGGGTCCCTGACCTCGCCACCTGGAACGGCTACAGCCTTGAGCAGAAGCGCCCGTACCACGAGCGCTGGGCCGAGAGCATCGAGCAGTACGTCATGGAGGGCAGGGCCCCCAGCGTCGAGCTGCAGCCGCTTATGCGTCGGTTCTCCGCCTGGCTGAAGAATGTCTACGGATCGATCAAGCAGTTCCTCGCCCAGCGCGGTGTGATCGCGGGCGACGGGCAGACGCTGGGGCAGTCGCGTATTGGTATGAACTTCCGCGACGTCATTAAGCGCACGCCTGAGCTGCAGGCTGCGGCCGACAAGGTTCGCAATGGCGAGATGACTGCGGCCCAGTACGAGGCCCTGGTCGACCAGTACAAGCCGGTCGAGCCTTACACCGAAGTGCCCCCGCCGGCCTCGTCCGAGGACATGCAGCGGGCGTTGACCAGCGACAAAACCGAGCGCATCGGCGTGCCGAGTGCGACGCTCGAAGCAGGCCATCCTGTTGGTCTGCGCCTGGACATCCCGGCCTACGCCAATCACGGCGTCTGGGTTGTATCGGTGCATGAGCAACAAACTGGTTACAACGCGGGCAAGTCAATCGGCTACGAAAGCGTGGCCTCGGCGACCGACGTCACTTTTGGCGTGGTCGAGAAGGCCGCGATGAACATCGCGAGCGGTAAGCCCAAGGCGACCATTGCCGTGATGAAAGGTGGATGGAAACCGACCACGCCAGAGCAAGCCAAAGCCACCGCAGACGCCGCGCTGAACGACCCGGCCTGGGTGCAGGTCGGGATGGACCCCGAGCGCCACAGTTACTTCTACGACCGCGCCACGATGGATCCGATTGTGGCAGCTGACGAAGTCATCCAGATTGGTCCCCTGGTGCTAGCTAAAAATCCGCGGTACGGCGACAAGCAGGACTTCCTGTTTCAAGGCGACCAGCCCGCCGGCGCTGACATGCAGCTCAACGACGACATCCGTCGAGTGATGGACCGCATGCTCGCCACCGACGAGCAGATCCAGCAGGCCAATGCAGTGGCAGGCTTGGCCCCTGACGAGCAGGCCGATGGCGAGGCGATGGAGCGCCTGCAAAGGCGCAGCATGGCGGACCTCAAGTGGGCGGTGAATGCCCGCGACAAAGCGATCCGAAAACTCCAGCGCGAAACGCGTGAGATCGAGAAGCAAGTGCGCGCCGAGGTGGCGGCCGAAGTCGATGCGACTCCCGAGATGCGCGCCAGGGCGGCGCTGCTGCAGCTGCGAAAGGATAAGAACACCAATGAGCTGACCAAAGCCGCGGTCGCCGATGCGTTTGGATACGAGAGCGTTGACGCGATGAACGCGGCGATCGAGGCGTTCGGCAAGCGTGCCGACGTCATCAATGAGCGCACCGAGCAGCGCATGCTGAACGAGTACGGTGACCTGGTCGATGAGCGCGCCATCCAAGAGGCAGCCAATGAGGCTGTCCACAACGAGGCTCGCGCTCGATCGCTGGCCAGTGAGCTGCGCTCGCAGCAGGAAATGATCAACCAGCGCAGAGACACGGGTCGGACCAACGCCCGCGGGGCGCGCATCACGGTCAGTGCGCTGCTGGAAGCCGGTCGCCAATTCGGCGCCAACGTCGTTGCCAGGACTCCGATCGGAAAGCTGAGAGGCGTTGCCTGGCGTCACACGTCCGCCGAGCGACGTGCTGGCACGCGCTGGCGCGATGCGACCATGAAAGGTGAGACCGCCGAGGCGGTACAAGCGCAACGTGATCGGTTCCTGAACAACGCAGCGGCGAAGGCTGCGGTTGAAGCGCAGGCCGAGGTGCGCAAGTTCCTCGAGTTCTTCAAGCGCGTGAACCGTGGCAACAACGAGAAGGTCGTCGAGCGCGGTCGAAATCCCGACATCGTCAACGCAGCGCGCGCGATCCTCAGCGCCTACGGCATGCAAAGCGCCGCCAGCAAAAACGCGGCAGCGTACCTGGAGCTGGTCAAGAAGAACGATCCCGAGCTGTACGCGACGATCGAGCCGATCGTTCAGCAGGCACTGGTCAACAGCAAGCCGATGGATGAGCTCACGTTCGACGAGATCGTCGGACTGCACGAGTCGATCCAGGCGTTGTGGTTCCTGTCCAAGCGCTCACGGCAGATGGAAGTCGACGGCAAGCTGGTCGATATCGACGACTCTGCCCAAGAGCTCTTCGCTCGCATGCAAGCGATAGGGATCCCCGACCGCATTGCGGGCGAGGGCATGGCCGTTACGAAGGAAGAAGAGCGCGGTCTGTTCCTGAAGCAGGGCATTGCATTCCTGCGCCGGGTTGAGCAGTGGGCCGAGGGTATGGACGGGCGCTACGGCGGGCCGTTCCTGCGGCTCGTGTTCCAGCCGATCAAGGACGCCGCCGACCGCTACCGCAAGGACCGTCTCGAGTATCGCAAGAAGTTCCAGGCGCTGGTCGACAACCTGGCACCGATCGTCGGCGACAGCGTCATTCAAGCGCCGGAACTGCTCTACACCTTCGGCACGCCAGGCTCGACCGCCGGCACGGCGATGAACGAGATCCTGCACGCGATCGCGCACACGGGTAACGAGAGCAACAAGCGCAAGCTGCTGCTCGGCCGTGGATGGGCCATCGAGAACGAGGATGGAACGCTCGACACCTCGCGCTGGGACTCGTTCATTCAGCGCTTGATCAACGAGGGCAAGCTGGTCGAAGCGCACTTCGACTTTGTCCAGGGCGTCTGGGATCTGCTCGAAGAAACGAAGACGCTGGCGCAGAAGGCGCACCGCGACGCATTCGGGCGGTACTTCAACGAGGTCACGGCGAACGAGTTCGTCGATCCGTTCGGCGTCACCCGGCGGGGCGGTTACATTCCTGCCCAGGTCGATTCGCGACTGGTGAAAGACAACGCGCTGCGTCGCCTGGCGGAAGAAGAAAACCAGTCGATGGCCTTCGCTTTCCCGCAGCCGGCCAAAGGCTTCACGATGTCGCGCGTCGAGTACAACCGACCGTTGATGCTCGATTTGCGCTCGCTGTCTCAACACATCGACAAGGTGCTGCTGTTCAGTCACATGACCGTGCCTGCGCGCGACGTGCGCAAGCTCTTGATGCGAAACACCGTCAGCCAGCCGCTCAGTCGGATCGAGCCTGCGGCGCTGGAATCAATGCTGCAGCCGTGGCTACAGCGCAGTGCGCAACAGATCGTCGAGACTCCGATCGTGGGCACTGGTCGTTGGGCCAGGATCCCCGGCATCATCCGATCGCGCGCTGGCATGGCGTTAATGTTCGGCAACATCAGCAACGCGATCCAGCAGATCACGGGTCTGTCGACCGCGGCTGTTCGCGTCAAGCCGAGCTTCCTGATGCGTTCGCTTTCGCAGTATGTGTCGAACCCTCGCGAATTCAGCCGCGCGGTATGGGACGCATCCCCGTACATGAACGATCGCGCGACCAACGAGGTCTCGGTGCTGAACGAGCAGATGGAAGCGATCCTGATCCGGCCGACGACCTACGAGCGGGTGCAGGACTGGAGCCTGCGTCATGCGTACTTCCTGCAGACGGCGCTCGACAACGTGCTCTCGCCCATCGTGTGGACGGGTGCGTACAACCAGGCCCTGGCTGAAGGTATGAGCGACAAGGACGCCGTGCGCTTTGCCGATGGCACGGTGCGCCAGACCCAGGGCTCGACGTTGCCCGAGGACGTGAGTCGCATCGAGACGGGTCCTGCCTACGCGCGGGCGTTCACCCAGTTCGTGAGCTACTTCAACATGATGGCGAATACCAACGCCACCGCGTTCAAGCAGCTGATGGGCGAGGTGGGACTGAAGAAGGGCGCGGGCAAAGCGCTCTACATCGTGATGATGGGCCTGATGGCGCCGATCTGGGTGGCCGAGGCCATCGCCCTGGCCATGCGCGGTGGTCCCGAGGATGACGACGATGACGGCTACCTGGACGACTGGTTGGCCCAGGTGTTCGGCATGGGTACGGTCAAGGGCCTGCTCGCGCAGATCCCGATCGCGGGCCAGTTTGGCGTGGCCGCGACAAACCGATTCAACGACAACCCGCTCGATGATCGCGTGAGCTTGTCGCCTGCGATCAGTTTGCTGGAGTCAGCGGTCGGAGCTCCGCAGTCCGTCTACAAGGCGATCGTCGAGGACGGCTCCTCGCAGAAAGCGATCCGCGACGTGGCCACCCTGGTCAGCGTTGCGACAGGGGTGCCTCTGTACGGCGTGTCCCGGCCGATTGGCTACACGGCTGGCGTCATTGAAGGACGCATTGAGCCCCAGGGGCCGATCGACGTGATGCGTGGCCTGGTGACAGGCACTGCCAGCCCGGAATCCAAAGCGCAGTAGCGGTGTCCGTCATCTGAGGCACCGGCTGCACAATCTGCTCAAACTGGAGCACCGCTGATGACTGTTCCGTCAACCTCCCGTCGAGCCGGTCCGTTTCTTGGAAACGATTCGACGACGGTCTTCTCGTTCAGCTTCAAGACGTTCGCCGCGGGCGACCTGCTGGTCACCAAGACTTCGGCGTCGAATGTTGAGACAACCCTGACGCTAACGACCGACTACACCGTCACGCTCAACGGTGACCAGGACGCATCGCCTGGCGGCACCATCACGTATCCGGTCAGCGGATCACCGCTCGCGTTCGGCGAGAAAATCACGATCATCGGCGATCTGGAATACGAGCAGACGACTGACTTGCTCGGCGGCGGTGCGTTCAACGCCCGAGTGATCGAGGACACGTTCGACCGGGCGGTGATCCAGATCCAGCAGGTCGATGAGCGGATGGACCGCGCATTGACCATGCCGGTCTCGGCATCCAATGTCAGCACGACGTTGCCGTTGCCGCAGGCTGGTTTGGTCATCGGCTGGAATACGAGCGGGACCGGTCTGCAAAATTACGACGTGGATGAAGTCGAGTCGCCCTACGGCAACTGGACCTACAGCACGTTCACGGGCAACGGTACGACGACGGCATTCGCGCTTGCCAAA
>Ga0129333_10003309_pt1 | contig 15073 bp, 13 predicted proteins | sample CPB6_08_DNA_FD_94474 | JGI IMG/M metagenome (GOLD analysis project Ga0129333, IMG submission 94474) | Freshwater to marine salinity gradient microbial communities from Chesapeake Bay, USA - CPBay_Sum_0.6_0.8_DNA | ecosystem: Environmental > Aquatic > Marine > Coastal | place: USA: Chesapeake...
GAAGTACTCGGCTTGATGAAAGCGCAAAACGTCAAAAACACGGTCATCGTGCCGGTCGGCGCCAAGGGCGGCTTCGTGGCGCGCCAACTACCAGCCGGACCGCGTGACGCCATCCAAGCCGAGGGGGTCGCAGCGTATCGACACTACATCAACTCCCTGCTCGATCTCACCGACAACATCGTCGCCGGCCGCATCGCACCGCCGCCCAATCTATATCGTCGCGATGGCAATGATCCGTATCTCGTGGTCGCTGCGGATAAAGGTACTGCGACCTTCTCGGACATCGCCAACGCGATCGCCGTCGAGCGAGGCTTCTGGTTGGGGGATGCCTTCGCCTCCGGCGGCTCCGCAGGCTACGATCACAAAAAAATGGGCATCACGGCTCGTGGCGCTTGGGAGTGCGTGAAACGGCACTTCCGCGAGTTAGGTTGTGATATCCAACGAGAGCCGTTTACCGTCGCCGGCATCGGCGACATGTCCGGCGATGTCTTCGGTAATGGCATGCTCTTGTCGCAGCAAATCAAACTGGTCGCTGCTTTCAACCATCAGCACATTTTCATCGACCCGCATCCCGATCCGTCGACCAGCTTTGCGGAGCGAGCACGTTTATTCGTACTGCCCCGCTCGGCTTGGACTGATTACAACGCGCGACTGATCTCCAAAGGTGGTGGCATCTACGAGCGCAGCGCCAAGTCGATTCCATTGAGCGCTGAAGCGCGTGCGATGCTGCATATGGATCTCGCTGCACCGACGCCAACCGAGGTCATTCGCGCCATTCTTCGGATGCCAGTCGACCTGCTTTGGAACGGCGGCATCGGAACTTACGTCAAATCCAGTGAAGAGCCGCAAGCGGCCGCGGGCGATCGCAGCAACGACGCCGTTCGGATAGATGGTCGAGATCTACGCGCGAAAGTCGTTGGCGAAGGTGGCAATCTCGGATGTACGCAACGCGGTCGCGTCGAGTACGCGCTGCAAGGTGGACGCATCAACACGGACTTCATCGACAATTCTGCAGGCGTGAACACCTCCGACGTCGAGGTCAATCTCAAAATCTTGACCTCGGCTGTCGAATCGCGCGGCGCCCTGCGACGAGCGGATCGCGATCGTTTGCTCGCGCGATTGACTGGCGATGTGACGACACTAGTGCTTCGCAACAACTACCTGCAGAGCCAAGCGCTCTCGACGCTGGAACTGCAGTCGGCTGCACGCCTACCGGAGCTGCAAAGTCTGATACGGCATCTCGAACGCAAAGGCGAACTGGACCGCCAAGTCGAGAATCTGCCCGACGAAGAGGCACTATCCGAGCGTCGTAAGCAGCGACTCGGACTCACACGACCAGAATTGGCTGTCGTGCTGGCCTACTCCAAAATTTCGCTCTATCGGCAACTGATCGACACCAATCTCCCGGATGACGTCTACTTCGCTCAGGAAGTGGAGCGCTACTTTCCGTCAGCCGCGACGCAGCGTTTCAACAAAGACGTTCGACGTCACCAATTGCGACGGGAAATAGTCACGACAGCAGTTACCAACAGCCTTGTGAACCGCATGGGGCCCAGCTTCGTGATGCGCGTAAGCGAGGAAACCGGCGCTTCGGCAGCGGATATCGCTCGTGCCTACAGCATCGCTCGCGAGCTGCTGCAGGCTCGGCATACCTGGAGCGACATCGAGGCTCTCGACAATCGTGTCGCGAGCGCCGCGCAGTATTCGGCGTATGCCGACTCCGCCAGAACCTTGCGTCACGCGACGATGTGGCTCTTGCGCCGACAGTCAAAATTGGTCGTGGCCGACACCGTGGCGGAATTGAGCGCTCCGGTACGCGCCTTCCAGCAAATCGTGCAGCGCAACCTCACCGGCGAACTCAAGCGTGAATTTTTGGTGATCGAGCGACGCTATGTTGAAGCAGGACTGCCGGCCTCACTAGCCGCTCGTCTGGCAAGCGGCGTTGCACGCGACGCCGCTTTCGACGTTGCGGAACTGTCGAAACTCCAGAGACGAGCCGTGGATGCAGTCGCCGCCGACTGGTTCACCATCGGCGAAAAACTCAAGTTAGATTGGCTAGGCTCGCGAATCGATCATTTGGTCGTCGACGGACCACTGCAGGCGATTGCTCGCTCGGGCCTGCGCGAGTCAGTCCGCAAATTGCAACGTGCCATCGTTACTTCCGTGGCGCAACGAGACTACGCGCGTTGGTCATCCAGCCGGCAGGACGCGCTGGCGCGATGGGAGCGCACTTTGGCGGACGTCTCAGCAGGCGCATCGGGCGACTTCGCTGCGCTATCGGTCTGTGTCGATAGTTTGCGCAGCCTCACGGACTAAGCGACGCCCTTCAACTGTCGCGATTGGCCTTCGTGTGCATCGGCGTACGCGCAGCGAGCCAGGCTGCCGCCACGATGCCAACGGCCAACGCCGACAGTTGCCACGCGTAGTCCTGTGGATGCTCCCAGAACTCGGTGAACCAGCGCCAGCGACCACCGAGCTCGACCGCGTTCCAGGCGATGATCGCTGTTGGAATTCCATAGCGAATAGCTGTGGTTACACGCCAGAACAACATCAGCCGACGGAATAGATAAACGGCCCAGATGACATTCAGGAAGAAGACCGCATAGGTCACTGGATGACGATCACCCGCGAAATCCTTGTGATACAAAAACAGCAGTAGAAGATAGAAGAACCAGATGACATAGACGGTCTCTAACGCCGTGATCGCAGCAAAGTTACGCTCGTGCTGAGGGTTGGGCTTACCCGTCTTCAATTTCAGATGTCGCTGAAACCAAATGAAGAAGTTGCACTTGGTTTCTTTGTTGAAAAGAAAATAGACCAGCGTAGAGCCGAGCACGCCGATCGACGACATCATCACGAGATATTCCGCCTTCGTCGCAATGACACCGGGCTTGAAAGGATCCATCAAATCCGCAACACCCAGATCCTCGCCCGACCACACGAAGGCGAACTCCACCCACCCTGTCCACAACAAGGTGCCAGCCCAGAAGCCGTACCAGGTCGCCGATACCTCGTTAGGATTACGCATGCCGAGCCACAGCAAAAAGGCACCGAATGCGCCTAGGGCGAAAGCAGACTCGAATACATAGCCAGGGCCTGGCCAAATCTCTTCCATCATGATCATCACGGTATGGCCTAGTGCCTGCACCACGAAGACGATCAAAAATGCCATCAAGCCGATGTAAGGCGGCCGATGCAGCCAGCTCTTCAAACCCCCGCTGCCCGAAGTTGTGGACTCGAGATTCGCGCTCATGTTTTTCTCCCGCGATCTGACGCCGCGATGTAATCCCCGTTACGACCGAGTCTATGCCCGGCCAACGGACGAGGACAACAGACCCCTGTGCTAGCATCTGCGCCCTCGATTCCACCCCAAACTTGCAGGAGTGCGGCAAAAATGGCGGGAAAACTGGTCCTGGTACGTCACGGCCAAAGCATTTGGAACGTCGAGAATCTGTTCACTGGCTGGACGGATGTGGATCTCTCCCCGCAAGGACGCATCGAGGCAGCGAGCGCCGGCCGCGAAATCCAGAAAGCCGGCATCGATGTCGATGTCGCTTACACCTCGGTTCTAAAGCGCGCGATCCGCACGCTGTGGATCGTGCTCGACGAGATGGACCGGATGTGGGTACCGATCGAAACGAACTGGCGACTGAACGAACGCCACTATGGCGCACTGCAAGGTCTCAATAAGGCACAGACGGTGGCCGAACATGGCGAGGCCCAGGTGAAGATTTGGCGCCGCAGCTATGACATCCCACCGCCACCGCTGTCGCTCGATGATTCGAGACATCCGCGTTTCGATGGTCGCTACGCTGGGATCGACCCCGCCCTGCTGCCCGCAACCGAGTCACTCAAAGATACTTTGGCTCGCGTGAAGCCGCTGTGGGATAACGGCATCGCACCGCAACTGCGTGCTGGCAAAAACGTCTTAGTGACGGCGCATGGCAACAGCCTACGTGCGATGGTCAAAATGCTCGACGACGTGCCCGAGAAGGACATCGTCGAACTCAACATCCCGACGGGTGTCCCTTTACTCTATGATCTCGATGCCGAGTTGCGCCCGCTAAGTCGTCGCTATCTTGGCGATCAAGCGTCGATCGAAGCCGCTGCCGAAGCGGTCAAAAGACAGACGGAGAAACGCTAGGCCTTGCCCGGCGCCCAACCGTCGTAACGACCACCCGAAGCCTCCGCCAACTGACGCAGACGCTGCGAAGCCGCTTGTATGACTGGCGCGTGCAAATGCATCGACTTGGCTGCATGAACGCTAACCGGGTGGGCGCCACCCTCCGGTGATTCGCGCATCTCGATGGAATATCCGTCCGTTGCCAATTGGCTCGCCACCATTTGGGCTGATGCCATGGTCGGCATGGCGATAAAGAAGTCGATCGGTAGAGGCTGAAAAGGATCGATGCCGCCGCGGCGAAGCCGCTCGATCAACTTCGCGTCCCAATCATCGGCGCGGTGTGTCGCCGTCCGGCGCACTTGGTAAACGATACGCGCCACTGCGATGCTCGCAGCAGCCACCAAAAAGAGGACGAACCAATCCACCGCGAGCGCCTATCACTCGTCCGGCGCGATCGTAACGCGCAACCCGTCAAGCGCGTCGGTCATGTCGATCTGACATGACAGGCGTGAGCCTTCTTTGTGATGAGCCAACTCGTCAATCAATTCACGCTCATCTGACATCGGCGCCGGAATTTTCGCGGCCCACGCCGGGTCGATATAAACGTGACAGGTGGCACAGGAGCACATGCCGCCGCAGATCGCTGAGATGCCGTACTCGAGCTCGCGCAGCGTTTCCATCAATTTGACACCGGCCCGAGCGGGCACGTCGTGCTCCACACCGTCACGGTCAATGACCTTCAAAGTAGGCATTCGCTCATCCTGCATAGGCTACAAAACACAGTCGCCTAGTTTGCCTAGGCGTGGGGCGTGTTTCCAGCGGAATGCGCTGCTAGCGTCATCCAGACCCCATCTAGAAGACGGCGCGACTCGACCCACCAATCTAGGACACGCACCTGCTCAGCATGCCCATGGCAGGCCAAGGCATCGAACACCTCGGCGGGCCACCAATCCGGGCGCGGCGCGCTCACGTCCTGCGCCGTCTGCCACTCCGTCTGCAACAGCGCCGATCCGCTCAACAAACCGGCGAGATCCTCAAGCGGGCCACCCGTGTGCGCATACTCCCAATCGATACATACCAAGGCCCCGCCCGCTCGGCGTAGGACATTGCCCGAATGCAGATCACCATGCACGAGACAGGCGCCCATCTGCGATACCACTCGGGATGTTGATAAATCTGCTCCCGGACGAGCGCGAATCAATTGCCACTGCGACTGCCAGCGCAACGATGCCGCCGAGTCGATCTGCGCCAGCCGATCGAGTAACTCCTCGATACGAGTGGCAACGTCGAGCCTCGGGACCTGCGGGGCGTCCAACTTGCGCAGTCGATCAAGCAGCAACCAAAGCGCCGATCGCGCTGACGAAGCCAGCAGCTCATCCACGACGATCGGTGCAGCCTCGATCCACTCGATATCCATCCAGCCCGCGGCCGAATCCAACCCGATGATCTGCGGGGCAAGACCCACTCGGCTAGCCGAGCGATGCGCAGCCAACTCCGCCTCACGATTTGCACCCAACCAAGATGCTCGGGCCGTACTACTCCAGTGACGACGAACGACGCGCTGCCCCTGGTCTTGCCGAAACTCGATTCGGTTACCCGTGAGCGAGTGGGAACTCGCTGTACTCATGGGCGCTGTTGCCACCAACTGCGCAGACCAAAAATAGCGATGATGAAATACAACGCATATAGCATCGCAACGAACATCAAGCCCTGCGCCGAGTACATGTAAAAAGACACGGCATCCACAACGAGCCAATAAAGCCAATTCTCGAGGATCGCGCGCGCGGTCATCCAGGTCGCGAGCAAGCTAAGGCCTGTAACGAGCACATCCAAGCGCGGCCACGCCGCTGCCGTGTAATGCTGTAAAAGCGGTGCAGCGAACCACACCAAGGCAGCGACAACGACCCACGCTAAGAGATGCCGCTGCCAACCCCACACCGTCACGGCAATCACCTTCTCGCCGGGTGCTACCTTCGACCAGTGCCAGAAGCCGTAGGCTGCCATCACGACGTAGACAGCTTGCAGTACCGCCTGTAGCGGTAACGCTGCGCCCGCAGCCAACCACACCAACAACGCGGATGAGGCGGCGCCAAAAACCCAAGCCCAGCGGATCCGCTTCACGGCGAGAATGGCATAGCTCACCCCGCAAAGCAGCGCGACGTGTTCAGCCCAATGGGTTTCGAGTATTTGATCGAGCCAGTTCTGCACTCAGCGCATCGTCCACGTCACGTTAAGCCCAGCGCGCCGCGGATCCGCCAACTGCACGTACAGCTTATTGGGATAATCCGGCGGCTCGTTGCCAAAGAAAAACCCGCGCTGGGCGTAATCGTCATTGAGTGCATTGCGAACCCAAACGTCGACTCGCCAACTCGCGCCTTCATAACCGGCGCGCAGGTTGAGCAGATTGTACGATTGTGAGCGCTCGTCATGACTATCACTGAAGTAGAACGCAGCAACGTGCTGCAGGTCGGCCCGTGCAAACCAGCCCTGCTCGTGACGGTATTCGGCACTGAAGGCGGCTTGGCGCGCTGGTGCATGCGCCTGCTCACGACCTGCGAGATTCCGATCCACGGTGATGTAGTCTAGAAAGCGAGTGCGCAGAACACCCGCCGACGCAGATAACTGCCAACGCGGCGACAGCCGACGACTGACACTGGCTTCGAGACCAGCATTCTCGCCACGGGCTGCGTTGTCGGTCAGGTAGACGAACGACAGAGGATCGCCGGGATCGAGCTGCGCCGAGGTACTCACCTGTTGATCCGCCCGTCGCATGAGAAACAGATTTGCTTCGAGGCGCCACCGACGATTCACATCCTCGGCCTTGTAGCCCATTTCGATCGAGTTCAAAACTTCCTCAGAAAACTCGCGACGATCGGCGGGTATCACCACACCGATATTGAATCCACCGGCTTTATAGCCGCGTGCCACGGAGACATAGGCTCGTTGATGCGGATCGATTTGATAACCGAGCGACAGGTTACCACCCCACATACTCTCGCCCGGGGCGAGATCAGTACCATCGGTATCGACGTACTCGGAGTCGCGATGCTCAAGGCGTGCACCCAGTGTGAGCGTCCAGCGACTTGTCAGTGCTCGCTCGATAGATCCGTAGATCGCCGCATGCCGGGCTCGATAATCGCTCTGCAAAGCGCGATAAACCTCGCCGCCGTAGAGATCGAGTTGATCATTGGTCTCGCGAATATCGAGACCATAGATGCCGACAATCCAGCCAGCCTCGCTCGATAACCAACGCAAGTCTTGGCTGACGGTTCGACGATCTCGCAGAAATCGCGAGGTGAAGTCGTAGTCGGGATCAAACCCCCAATCACCATCGAACGAATACAGAATGTCGGCATCGACGAGCGCCGTGACACTGCGAAACTCGACTGCACCCTCGCGCACCAATTGTAGTGAGCTACCGTAAGAACGCTGTCGATCGCGACCGGGATCGTCAGAGCGAGTTCGTCGCGAGTTGTCGATGGAGAAAGCATCGAAACCATTGTCTTGGTCGACCGCGAGCACAGACCAATCGGCTTGCCATTGCGACGCGAAGCGATGGGTACTGCGCCATCGAAAGGTGTCCTCAGCTAATCCGTTGGTATCGTCGCGACCCAAGAATTCATTCCTGCGTGCGCCATCGGCGCGATAGCGCTGAGCGGCGATACGCCATGCAGACTCACCGTCTGCAGACTCAGCGCCCAGTGCACCACCAGCAACGAGGCCGAGCGACGCAACGCCGGCCTCGCCCCAACTCGCCTCCCAACGCTGGTGTCGCTCGGCGGTCGGCTTCTGGCTACGTACGTGCAGCAAGCCAGCCAAGGCATTGGCACCGAAGGTCGTGCCCTGCGGCCCCCGCAACACCTCGATCTGCTCGAGATCTAGAAGCGTTGCCGGCATACCGATACCAGAGAAGTCCATGCCATCGATCAAAAATCCGACCGAAGGATTGGGCGCTCCCTGCCATTGATCAGTCTCACCGATACCCCGTAGTTGAAAATAACGAGGACGAGAGCTGCCCGACGCCCAATTGAGATTCGGTACCAGTGGCAGCACATCTTGCAAATGCTGCAAGCCTGCTTCTCGCAAAGTGTCTTGGTCGAGCACGGTGACGCTAGCCGGAACCTGCAAAGACGGCGCCGGCCGCAGCGTCGCGGTCACAATCACCTCTTCCAGAACGGACTCGGACTCTGCTGCAGAGATACTCCCCGCGAGCGCGAGTGAAAGGAACGCAAAACCGAATAAACGCGATGGATACACCTGCTCCCTCCGCCGGTATTACCCGGATCAGGTTCAACGGGTTCGCCGCCCCATGCGACGTCTCAGGCCCAAAGGCCACCCCAAGGTAAGACGTTATTTTGCTTGAAAATCAGCCGGTTGCAAGAGCGGGGTGCAGTTGACGAGCGACTTGCCTACAATCGCGCCCCTTGCGTCAGCCAATGGGGCCCTCGCCCGATCGGAGGCAGATCATGTCGAGAACCGTACAGGTCTTTCAGGTCGACGCGTTCACGCGGCAACTTTTCACGGGAAACCCCGCCGGTGTCGTGCTCGGCGCCGAGGTGTTGAGCGACGAGGAGATGCTCGCGATCGCTCGCGAACTCAACAACGGGGACACTGCCTTCGTCCTGCCGCCCGAGGCGGACGATCACGATCTACGGGTACGCTTTTTTACACCGCGCACCGAGTCTGCATTCGTCGGTCACGCCACCATCGCTACCCACTACGTACTCTCGCGCGATGCAGCGCCGCACCCAGGACGGGCTCGTCAAAAGCAGAAAGCCGGTCGCGTCGATGTCGAAATTCGCGGCTCCGGAGCCGACCGCCGTATCGCCGTGCGACAGCCCGCTCCTCCTTTGGGGCGCGAACTGAACGAGCGTGAACGACTCGCGGTACTCGATGCGCTCGCGCTGTCGAGCGCTGATCTCGATCCCCGCTGCGAGATGCGCATCGTCGGTGGTGCTGGCAATCGATTGCTGATTGGCGTTCGCGGCAGTCAGCAACTGAAGCAGATGAAGCCGGATTTCGGCCGGCTGACTACGCTGTCGGCGCAGCTCGGTGCATCAGGGCATTTCGTCTTCACGACCGACTCGGGGCAACCCGAGTGCCTCACCCTCTCGCGTATGTTTTGTCCGGCCATCGGCATCCCAGAAGACCCCGTCAGCGGTAATGCGCACGGCCTGCTTGGCGCCTATCTGTTGCATCACGGACTCCTCGAACGCAACGGCGACAAGGTCGAGTTCTCAGGTGCCCAAGGGCAATTCCAAAACCGGCCCGGCCGCGTCGACGTTGAGCTGGAATTCGAAGATGGCCGCTTGGCTGGTGTGTGGATTGTCGGTAGCGCGGCGATGGTCTTCGAGACGACCATTACGCTGCCTTGACGGTTAGCGAGCGACGTCCCAAAAAAGTGCGTCGATACCGATCCGTAATCCCGGATCGGCCGACCACTGCCGCTCACGCTCGAAACGGACCAACGGTTCGACGTTGAGAAAAAGCCATCGCCCATGCAAAGGCTGTTTCCAGAAAAAACCAGCCTCATAGAAATCCGCGCCCTTGGCGCTACGTCCGCCCGCCTCGAGACGAAAACCGGCCGCATCACCGAGATCGCGATTGCGCACCTGCGACAATTGTCTATCCGGGCTGATCACAGCTTTCGCGTGCGCCGAAACGAACTGGTACGACCAGCCGGTTTCATCCGTCTCGTCAAGCCAACGAACGGATAACGTCGATCGCAACAGATGTCGTTGACGCCAGCGATCGACCAACAGGTTGCCCGCGACACCAAAACCTTCGTCGCTCTCGGCAAAAACCTTGACGAAGGGCTCTACTCGCCAAGCGCCCGTCACGAATGTTCTACCGGTGCGCACCGCGACGAAACCGACCGGCCGCGCCGCCAATTTTGCTCCGACTTCGAGATTCAGCAATCGAAAAGGATCGTAACGCAGGCCTGCGCGCAGCGATTCGGTCGCCTGCTCCAACGTACTCTCGGAGAGCGCATCGGTCGTGATGAACACATCCAGACTCTGCTCGAGGTTGGGTAGGTTCAAAGAAATATCGAAATCTGCAGACGTATCGAACGCCACGGAGCCATCTTGATCGATCGCAGTCAGATCCACCCCGAGGCGAAACGGCGACACCGGCACCGGCAAGGACTGCTCTGAGGAATCGAGAAAACAGTGATCCAAGGACAGCAACCGCCGCTGGATACCGAGAAAGAGTTGGTTATGCCAAGCATCGAGGGTCGAATCCGCCTCGAGCGGCTCGTCCACCAAGCGCTCGATAGCGAGTGTCGATGGTCGAATTTCGATGACCGCTGGTGTAACGTCGACAGCCATCAGCGACGGCGAACAGCCGATTAGCATGATGATTCCGAAAACCAATCGGGGCCATCGAGTCATGCGATCAAGTGTAGCCGCGTTTGTCACCACGTAAGGATATCGTCGTATGAAAACACCGCTCCTGCTCACAATCGGACTGTACGTCGTATTGACAACACCGGCCCGCGGGCAAACCCAGACCACTGCATCCTTGTGCGCAACCGATGAACAACGAGCCGCCATCCAAGCGGCGATGGGCGATCCTGCGAAGCCTGCACCCTACCGTGTCGCAGCCAAACTATCGCTGCCTGAGGCTACCGTGCAAAGTGCATTGACACCGGCTAGCTACGGCATCGATGCCAGTCACTTCCGTAGCGTGTGGACGAGCCTCACCCGTTGGGAGGAAGCGGTAACGGTCGTGATGAAAGGCGGTCATATCTTTGAAACGCATGGCCACATCCCCGAGGGAGAGCCATCGAAGCGCAGCCAATTCTTCAACCTCAAGTCAGTGGCAGAAGGCATGCATGGTCATCTGCGTCCCGACTTGCTCTCGGCGATTTATGCGATGGAGATGACCATCGGCGACGAGACGCAGCGCGGCGTCTTGTTCTACGACAAGCAGGGAGACATTGCGTTTGGGGTCTATCTACCGGGCGAGGGACATACCCCATCGGCTGCCACGCTGAAGCAATTCGCCGCGACGCGAAGTTTGATCGAGCAACAACCGGCACTGTGCCGCTAACGACGCGGCACGGATCTCAACGCAGCATCTCGTCAACGATCGCCGCGACGCCATAACGAACGGGGTCCGAGGCAGGCAAATTAAAGCGCTGTTCTAGCTCGCCAAGCAGTTGTCGCGCGGCCTCATCAGCTAGCGCTGAGGTGTTGATGGCCATGCCGACGAAACGTGCGGCCGGATTCATCATCCGCGCGCAGCGCAGATGCAGCTCGAAGCATTCCTCCAGCGCCGGAATCGGCCAGTGCGACAGGCCACGCAGATGCTTGCGGGTCGGCTCATGACACATCACCAACGCATCCGGCGTCGCACCATGTAGCAGACCGAGACTGACACCCGAATACGAGGGGTGGAAGAGCGAACCCTGCCCTTCGATCAAATCCCAGTGATCCGCTGAATTGGCAGGACACAACTGCTCGACAGAGCCGGCGACGAAATCCGAGACCACGGCATCCACCGGCACCCCGCCGCCCGCGATCATGATGCCGGTCTGTCCGGTTGCGCGGAAATCAGCGGGTACACCGCGCTCACGCAACTCGCGCTCCAATGCCAAGGTGGTGTACATCTTTCCGACCGAGCAATCGGTGCCCACTGCCAACAAACGACGACCGCTGCGAGGCTGAGCATTGGCAATCGGATACTGACCAGGTTCGCGCACTTCGATGATGCGCGAGCCGGAGCGTTGAGCGGCCTCACGAATACGCTCGATGCTAGCCAGACGCGTGTGTAGGCCGTTGCAGAGGTCGTATCCCAACTCCAGTGCTCGGACGAGCACCGAGACCCAGCTATCAGCGATGATGCCGCCACGATTGGCGACTCCGATGAGCAGCGTGCGCGCACCGCGGCGGCGACCCTCCTCCAGATCGATTTCGTCGATCGGGAGCTTGGGAACACAGCCCTCTAGACGCAGCTGACCAACGCACTCCTCAGGGCGCCATTGCCACACACCGATCGCTGTCTTAGCAGCAAGATCATCCGGAGCATCGCCCAAGAAAAGTAAGTATGGCTTGTGAATGATCATCGCAATGTCTCCGTCAACGTAAGCGACACGTCGGCTATCCATTTTTGCGCCGCGTTATCTGGTGAATAGTCTATCTGCGGCAAACCATCAACGGTAATGGCAATCGCAATGCGCCCGTGAGGGGTATGGACGATGCCGACATCGCTGCGCAATGCATCGAGTGAGCCCGACTTGCTCGCGACTCGATACTGCTCCAATTTCCGTCCGATTCCATCTTTGTACTGCTGTCGCTCGAGCATCTGCAGCACTAGACGTGATGAACGCTCATCGACGATTTTCCTCTGTTCTAACAACTCCAACAAACGCACCATCTCTCGCGGCGTCGACACGCCGATCCCGAAACGTTGATTCTCCGGACGGCTCCCCTCACGAGTCCAACCTTGTGCTGGCTTGAGTTGATTGCCATCTCCTCGGATCTTGCGCATCACCCGAGTGCGCTCTAAGCCTAGCGACGCCAGGTACTCATTTACGGCATCGCCACCGACCCGATCGAGAATGAGATTGGTCGCCGTGTTGTCACTGACGATGATCATCAGTGTCGTGGCGTCGCGCAGCGAAACTGACTCTCCGTCACTGAAGTCCGTCAATACGCCCGAGCCCGAAACTTTGTCCGCCGCACCAATGACCAAGCGATCCGACCAGTCGTGCTGGTTGTCGGCTACCAATTTGGCCACGGCACAGGCAATCGGCAGCTTGATCGTGCTGGCTGTGCGCACGGGCTCGTCCGGATTGATACCAACCTCACGCCCCGTGTCGAGGTTGCGCGCGTATAGCGAGACACGCCCATCGATCTGCTTCGACATCTCTCGCAAACGAGTGTCGAGATCGTCTGCTCGTAGCGGCGATGACATTACGAAAATGGCTAGCGTGACGCCAAGCATTCGGCTGAACGCGCTCATGAACCGCCCTCCCGCTTACCGATAGGGAACAAAGAAAAACTCACACACAACAGCACACCGAGCGGGAACAGCCATGGAAACGCCAACGCTTTTCCATCGGGTAACCACCCAAACAGGCTTAGGTTATCCGCTAGCAAAACGCCCAATATCGATGCCATGACCCCGAGAGCAGGATAACGCACCCAATGACGCGGCACGAACAGCGCCATCAAGAACAGGCCTAGCATCGAGCCGTAGGTATAGGCGGTCATGGCGAACGCCAACGGGATCAGTCCATCGTCGCGCCCCGAGAGCAGCATGGCGAAGGCGCCGAGCGCGAACGCCCACGCCAGCACGAGTATCCTAGACAAGGTCACTGCTCGCGCTTCGGATAGGGAACCATCCATGTAGCCTTGATGAAACATCGTCAATGACGTCTGCGCTAATGCAGCCAGAACAGAGTCGAGACTCGACATCGCCGCTGCGAACACGCCGGCTACCAACAAACCTTTCACTCCGGCTGGCAGCTCTGAGAGGATGAAAGCCGGGAAAATTCGATCGCCCTTCTCGGCGACGAGTGCCGCGAATGCGGGGTCTATGGGCTGGTACTGATAGAAACCCCAGAGGCCAAGACCTACGGTCAAAAACAGTACGACCACCAACTCGCCGGCGTTACTGACGTAGAGAGCCTTGCGCGCCTCTTGCAAAGAACGACAACACAGCATGCGCTGTGTATTGACCTGATCCGACCCGTAAGCAGCAAGATTTTGAAACGGCATCGCAAAGACGCCCGCCCAAAACGTGAAACTAATGGTCGGATCCAGGCTGAAGTCGAAAATATGGAACTTGTCTGCGGCGGATCCGGCTGCCAGCAACGACGAGAACCCACCGGGATAAGCGCTGCTCGCAAAGGCTACCGCCAATAAACCTCCGGCGACGAAGATCACAAACTGCAACGCATCCGTCCAAATCACAGCGCGAATCCCGCCGAGCCAAGTATGTAAAGCGGAAAATCCGACAATCAGCACGATACAGGTTCCGAGAGATAGACCCGTCAACAACTCGAGTACCAGTGCCACCGCAAAAACACGGACCCCCTGACCCAAAACGGCGCCCAGGAAAAACAGCAATGACGCCAACTGACCGAAACCGTTGCCCAAGCGATCACGAATCAAATCGTAAGGACTGGAGAACTGGCCTGCATACAACTTCGGCAATATCCAGTGACCAATGATCCACTTAGAGAGAAACCCAGCGAAGATGAATTGCAGGTATCGATAGTCACCACCCTCGGCGAATACCAGAGCCGGAACGCCGATGAAGGTGACTCCGCTGACCGTTGTCGCAATGATCGAGGCCGAAACGGCGTACCACGGCAAACTGCGTGAGCCTAAAAAATATTCCTGAATACTCGACTGCTGCGAACTCACGCGATGTCCGATCCACGTCACCAGCGCGAAGTACGCGAGCAACACCGACCAATCGAGCAGTCCGAAGTGCGTCATGGCAGCGGCAAGCGACGGCCCGAGCCCTCACCGGGGTAAACGCGTCCATTTGCATCGGGATAGGCGTACCCATTGATCAGGATACGCCGTGAACACTTTGACTCGTTCGAAGTGCTACCGTGGACCGCATACGGTCCGAAAAACAATACGGAGCCACTGGTACCGGTGACCGTGATCGCCGCGGCATCGTCGAACTGAGCTGCCTCGGCCGATGGCTCCATGGGCGTGCCGTAATCGTAATGTGACGAGAAGATACGTCCTTCGGCATCGCCACGCACCGATTCACGCGGAATAAACTTGAGAGGACCATTGCTCTCGGTCATGTCGTCGATCAGCATAATCGTCTGCACGTAAGAACCGCGGCCATTGACATCCTTCCAAGTACCCGGGCCCTTATCACGGTGTTGAATATCCTGATGCCAGTCGAAAGAGACACCATCACCTGGCATCTTAAAGTGCGCCTGACAGAGCAACTGCTCGCAATGGTCACTACCGAGTA
>Ga0129333_10003310_pt1 | contig 15073 bp, 18 predicted proteins | sample CPB6_08_DNA_FD_94474 | JGI IMG/M metagenome (GOLD analysis project Ga0129333, IMG submission 94474) | Freshwater to marine salinity gradient microbial communities from Chesapeake Bay, USA - CPBay_Sum_0.6_0.8_DNA | ecosystem: Environmental > Aquatic > Marine > Coastal | place: USA: Chesapeake...
AAAAAAAATTAACTCCAATGCATATTTGAATTTTTCTATTGACTGTTAATTGAGATAATAGCATATTAAGTAACAATACTATCGTGTCCTTATAATAAAACGTATGTGAATATATAAAGATTATAATTGTTTATTATAAAAAATGTTGAAAACAACACTTTGTAGTATACTTTTTTGTATTCAAATCATAAATGTAAAATCTTTTAATGTAGTGATGGCAATGCCATTTAACAGACGTGAATTTGTTCAGTATTCTAGTGCCTTGGCATCTGGTCTTATTGTTGGTGGTAATAATAATCAAATATGTGTAATAGGTGCAAATGGAGAAACAGGAAGAGAATGTTTGAAATTGCTAGATGATAAAAAACAGACAGTAAAAGCATTTTCTAGAAAACCAATTAATTATGATGAACTTGGCATTGTTAATAAAGAACTAATTAACAATGTAGTTTTCGACATGAGAGATAAAAATAAACTTGATAAAGAAATGAAAGATGTATCATCTGTAATTTTCCTCGCAAATGCTAAAAAGAAATATAGATATGTCAAAAGCGACATTGATAATTTTCAAAACTATGAAGATATTGATGTATATTCGCTTAAAAATGTTGTTGAAAATTGTGTTAAATATCAAATACCACGTTTAGTTTATGTTTCTGCGTCATGTAGGTCTTGTAAGGAATACGAGGGTACATCAGTAGATAAAATTTGTGGTATTGAATGTGAAAATTGTAATACAAAACAAACAGCAGAGACAATTATTAGAAATGCTTATGAAAATCAAGATGGTATTGATTACACAATTGTTAGAATTGGTTATTTAATTAATGGAGAAAACAGAGGAGCCAAAGAAATCGAAATTAATCAGGATTATTCAAAATCTGGAATGATTTCTAGGATTGATCTAGCAAATATATGTTTAAATACTATTAACGATAAAAATACAGCAAGAACTACATTTGAAGCATATTACAGAGATACTACACAACCATACGACGTAAAAGAAAGTCTTAGAAAGTGTAGAAATCTAGGGAAATCCGTAGAAGAATGTTTTTTTGGTTCTTCGTTTAAAGATTCAAAACCTAAAGACTTAGATGATGTGAGAAATACACCAATTAAAGGGAGTTTATTTACAACAGGAAAAGAATATAATGGAGATAATTGGAATGATCTTTTTAAAAATTTGAAAAAAGATAAAAAAATCAGTGAAATCACAGATGATAATGATGAAATGTTTACCGACGAATCAAATATGAAGCGAGTATAAATATTTTAATTATTTATTTTTATATCTAGCATAAAACATAATACTATTGAAAAACTGAAGTTATCGTGAAATGTAATATGATTAAAAACAAAAAAATGATTCAATAATTAAATTTGTGTAAGTATATACAACAATGGATTCATTTGAAAAGAGAAGAACAAAGGCATTGAAACAAAAAGAAACTAAAGAGAAATATGGCAATTATTCAAACAAACATCTTCGAATTCTGGCAGAACTCAATAGAAATAAAAATAATAAAACAGATATGTAGGAATATTACTTATCATATTCCAATCCAGTCAAATATGAATCTTCCATTTCTCCAAGAATAACTTCAAATTGCATTGGTGTTTTTTCATATCCGCGAATAGTTTTTACGATTATTTTTTCATTTGGTTTATATTTTTCAAGAGCATTTGTAAAGTCTTCTACATCTCTAATTTCATCATTATTAATAGCAACAATTATATCACCATACACTTTTTTATTCATACCTCGCATACCTGCATTATATGCAGGGGTTCCTTCTGGAACATTCAAAACAATAACTCCCTTATCAACATACGGAATATTAGCTTTTTCAGCTTCATCGCGTGTTGGCGAACGCTCTAGATATGTAATACCTAGAATAGGTTTTTTTACAGTTCCGTATTTGATGATATTATCAACAGTTTCTTTTACCATATCAACAGAAACTGCAAAATTTACACCACACGAAACACCTAATCCCATAGATGCTGTATTCATAGCAATGAGTTTCCCATCAGAATTAAACAAAGGTCCTCCAGAATTTCCAGGATTTATTGATGCATCAGTTTGAATAATATTTTTAATTTTTTTTCCACTCGGTGCTGTAAGTCTTCTATTTTTACCAGATACAATTCCCATTGTCATTGTATTATTTTGAGCAAATGGATTTCCAATTGCGAATGCATATTGTCCTATTTTGATTTTATCATTTGAACTCACTCGCACATATGCATAATCTTCTACGTTAGTGTTAATTTTCAATACAGCAATATCTCTGTCAGGGTCTATACCTACAAGTTTACATTTAACTTCTTTGTATTCATTTTTTTTATTAGTAAATATAACAGTTGCATTATCAACTTTGTTAATAACATGAAAATTGGTTACAATATGACCTTTGTTGTCCCAAAAAAATCCAGAACCAATACCTTTTTGTGGATTTTGATTTGCAAAAGGATTATTTGGACTTTTATTAGTACTATTTGTTAGTGTCTCTGTCGTGTTTTTGTATTCTGTGTTTATATAACAAATCGACGGCAAGAGATTATCATAAAGGCGAATAATTTTGTCTTCATTTATAAAAAGCGCATTTGCTTTTTTACTATTGAAAATAGAAAGATGACCCAGTCCTGATAACAACAATGTATTTTTTAAAATAGTTCTTCTGTCATTCTTTTCATTATTTCTTGAAATCATAAGAATGCGATTATGTGCTAATCCAGAACGATGATTACTATTTATGATAGAATGCATTGTATTTGGAAATAAGTATGCCGTTGAATTGCTTAATGTGGCAATAAGTAAAAATACATTTAATAATTTTTTTAGACTAAAATTATTCATAATGATAATATGTAAAGTAGTATAATGTTTATATATTTTATTCAATTTCATATAAACAATTATGTCGTATGTAATGTATAAATATGTTGAAGTATATCTTAATCTTGATGATGACAGTTTATTGTAGCGAATGCTATCAATATAATAATATTGGTATATCAAGAAGACTCGTTTTGCAAAACACAGCAAAATGCATTGGTTTTTCTGCAATACTGAACAGAATGCCAGTAAATGCAGCTATTGAGGAAGAAAATCGCCCTCTTACACCAGCGGAGATGGAAGAATATAAAAAATTGTTGATCGAGGCTGAAAGAATCAAAAGTGTTATAGATGCAAATAAAAAATCGTTTTTAAAAGAGTTTGATGAACAATCTCATTCTAAAAATGCAACAACACACAAATAAATCATATAAGACTTTGGTGTATTTTAAATACAAACAAGATGAATCTGTTAAAAACTTTACTATTGTTTAATATTCTACTATCTGCGCAAGGATTTGTGCCATCAACACCATATTCTACACCAAAACTAAGATATGAAAAACACCTTCGTAAAAGTACTTTGGTACATTCTATGACAATGGACAACAACAGTGATAGAAGAAATTTTATTAATCAAGTGGGAAAAGTTGTAACAGTAGCACCACTTGTTGTTTCACTCCGTCAAGCGATTGCGTATGAAGAATCTCCTGACCAATGGACTATTCATAAAGGTACCTTTGGAGAAGATTTTCTTAAAGATATGATTACCAAAAAATCAGGTCTCCTATATAAAGATATTAGCGAAGGTTCAGGAGAGGTGTCCAAGGATGGTGATATGGCAACAATCCATATGGTTGGATATATTTATGAAAATGGAGAAAAATGGACAAATACATACAAAGGAATTCCTACTTCTGAGTCAGTGTTGCGTGTAGGAAGTAGAGAAAATCAAAAATACATGAAAGGACTTAATGAAGGCCTTTTAGATATGAAAAAAGGAGGAAAGAGAGTATTGGTAATTCCTGCATATCTAGCATACAATTATTTAACATTGTTTTCAGATAGCAATACAGAAGTTATTCCAGGAGGTTCATCATTGGTGTGTTATGTAGAACTACTAGACGTGAAACCAATGCCACAATAAGTTATTTTTATAAATTTGTTTTTAGAAAAAACAATTAAAAAAAAGTTTTTTTTGATTTCATTATTTTTTGTTTAACGTTGTTTAACATTACATAACATATTTAGATGTTTTATTCAAAACGATAGCATCTTTAACATCATTCCACGCGTCATTGATGTATTGATAATCACCGGTTTTTGTGTAAATACGCGGTTGATCTTCGCCAGACATAAATCGCATATAAATTTTATAAGTTTTGCCATCATATAAGATTTTATTACAGATGTCCCATGTCCTATCTCTGGGTAAACCATCAAATATCATCATTTCTAGGACGTCTTTGTGAAAAACATTAGATTCTCTAGGTTCCCACTTTAAGTTGTCTATCATTGCTATCATTGCAACAATACTAAAAGACATGTTATCACTTTTTTCTCAAACCATTCAAAAAAAGAAGAAAAATGAATATAACATAAATACAACATAACTTTCTGTCGTCTTAACTCCAATCGCGAAAACAAATATTATCTAAGTAATAAGTTATGTTACTGGGGTCTATATATGCCTTATTTTGTTTATCATATATATAAATTATTTTTTTCATTATATCAGTGTTATTTGTGCTATTTAATATTATAGTTTTGATATTGTTTTCATAGATTCCAATATCTCTTGACATTTGTATCGATGGAGAATATACACCTTGAGCAAATATTGTTGCGGATATAGTACCTGTTACTATTATTGTGAAAATCCACATTAAAAATGTTTTTCTTAATATTTTCCAATTTAAGTTATGACTACCTTCAACTAATCCAAGACCTATTTCTGCACCAATAACACAATGAGTTGTTGATATTGGTATTCCAGATATTGATGCAATTAATACTGTCAAAGCGGTTGCCAATTCAACGCAATATCCTCGCGATGGAGTTAGTTTACATATGTTTGTTCCAACTACTCTTATTAATTTATATCCGTATGTAAATAAACCAATCACAATACCAGATCCTCCAACGATATATATCCATTTTGGCGTATATGCTTTATTAGCCATTTTCATATTTTCATATACATATAGTATGCCTATGAATGGTCCTACTGAATTTGCAACGTCATTTGCACCATGGGCAAATGCTACACACGATGATGAAAATATTTGAATATATCTATATATATTCTCTATTCTTTCATCAAATTCTTCGATATGAAAATCAGGAATATCAGTAGCCTCACTTAGATGAATATCTTGTCGCACTCCATATGTCAATTTATCATAAATTCTTAAAATATAACTATCTTCATTATAAGACAATTTATATGACAATAACAAACTAAAATTAAATATTTTATGATTTCTAAATTTGTAAATTATACCACTTATAAATACACATCCTATGGAAACTAATGAAGATACCCAAGCACTCTGTTGTGGAGACCATTTTAATTCATTGTGTCCTCCTTTATAAAATATGAAAAAAACATTAATAAAAAATGTAAAATATAATAATAATGGCGAATATATGTATACATTACGAATGTTATTTTTAGATGTTATAATAATTTTATTGACATAGAACAATGATGCAGATAATATTCCAGATATTAATGGTGAAGAAAACCACGATATTATTATTGGAACTAATCCTTTAATATAAGGAAAAGTATCAATGTTATCGACCCATACTATTGATTTTTCCCCACCGTATACTAATGAAAATCCAATAATAGACCCGATAATAGAATGAGTTGTTGAAACTGCATATCCATAATATGTTGCAATATATAACCACATTGCCGATGATATTAATGAACATAACATGCCATATGCAAAAAATTCAGGATCGTTTACAAAGAAATCAGGCCTTGCAATAGATTTTGCAATAGTTCCAGAAACCTCTCCTCCAAGTAAGACAGCGCCACCAAATTCTAGTATTCCAGCCAAGATACATGCCTGTGATAACGTTAAAGTTTTTGAACCAACAGATGGTCCAAATGAGTTTGCAACGTCGTTGGCACCAATAAAGTATGATGTTATAAAAGAAGATATGCCGCCTGTAATAACTATCCACTGATAATCATACCACATTTTTGAAATGTTGATATATTATTTTTTAGATAAATTCTTAAGTGTTTATTTTATTGGATCTTTACTGTCCCGATGTATTATATATATCAATTTTCTAATAGTGATTTTCTGTATATTGGATGGTTTTTAAAATCCTTGACAGGATGAAATAGATTTAGTTTATTCTTTTTGAAATCTTCAAATGTCCATATATGTTTGTATACTATTGAACTTAGTTCTGGTGCTATCATAACATTAAGATTATTATGCATTGCTAAAGTATTTAAAAGAATTTCTGTCAAAATTAATTTCCTATTTTCTTTTGCATATATGTCAATACATTTCAATAGTTTACTAGAAATTCCAAAAGCACAAACCATGCTACAGTACCACGGCAATGGTATCTTAGCATATTTTGCTTGTATCCAATGCCATGATTGTTCGCCGTCATTATTGCAATTATTACTTGCTGTTACTAAATCATATTGACTATACAAAATATCTAGATTTTGTATCGCATCAATTGATGGAATAAAAACATCGTCTTCAAATACCCATAAAAAATCATAACTGGTGTCAATATTTGAAAAATAATACAACGTTTTATCCCACGAACAAGTTCTTAAATTCATTGGAAATACTGCGTATTGAAATCCATTTTCTATACATTCATTATCATCAATCTGCAAATATTGAATTTTCCTATCCGTTGATTGTTTTTCTGGTTTGTATAAGTTGTCATCGACACATATGAATATATCATAATTTGTTTTTCCTAAAAGGTCACCACAAAAGTCGATCATTGGTTTGTTTGGTATTTTTGTCATGAAAACTATCCCTTTTTTCATATCAAATTATAAATTACAAATCAAATAATTCTTATATATAGCGCGAATATTTTCATATATTTCAAACAAATATAAGAATATTTTAAGTAATAAATATAATGATTCAATGAATTTAATATCTTGTAACCTCGATGAAAAGTTTGGGAGACAACTTTTTCAAATTGCAAACATTTTAGAATATGCAAGTTTAAATGATAAGAAAATTGTATTTCGTGAGGATATATATCCCGATTTGTTGATTTCTTTTTTCAACAATAAATTTTCTTTATTAACAGAAGAACAATTTGATAATACCAATATTTCAATTCTTTCTCATTATTCTTATAATTTTGAATCTTTGTCTCAAAATACAAGAAAAAAAATGCAATATTTGGTTTATGCAAATAGTGATTACATGTATACTGCTTATAAAATATATAATGATATCAAACAACACTTTCATTGTGACATTGATAATGACTACGTTGCAATACATTTTAATGATACAACATGTGAAAATATTGGTCAAGAAGTATTAGACTTTATTGATTCAAAACATATCATCAATTTTGGAAGTACAACATACAAACCAAACGAATATAAAGTAGATTGTGACAATAAATATATTAAGTTTATTCTTCTGTCTTTTTTTAAGTACCATGTATGTAATCAAAACACAGAAGTAGAATGTGCTTCTTTTATAAGTAATTACAGTGATAAAAAAATAATCAAATGTTTATAAATTATTTTTTATCTTTCAATATATCAAGAATTGAAAGATATGGTGTACTGTTCTCATTTAGTAGAAAAAATTAACGATAAACAACCCAAATTACGAGAATACCACATGAAGAAGATCAAAAAGCCAAAGAATAACAAAAAAATGAAAGGCGGTGATATAGAATATAATAAAGATCTCATTGAAAATTTCGTAAAAGAAATAATATATTTAATGATGAATGATGACGATTACAGTGGGTTACGAATGATATTAAAAATAATGAATATTGTACTCGAGGCAAATCCTCGATTATATGCATTCCTTTCACAAGAACTATTTGAATGGGTAAAAATAAATGAAGTTATTAATAACAAAATTATAGAAACGATAAACGGTAATTTTTTATTGTACACAGGCGTAAATCATATTAACAATAATGGGGAAATATTTGAAAAATACTTTGATAATCTGAACAATGAATTGAATAACGATCAGCTTTTTGAGACAATTGAAAAAATGATTCGTAGCGGATTAACACCAAAAGTAGTTTCATGTCAAAATGGAGGATATTGGCCATGGTCGAAAAAAAGGTCTATAAATATAGATAATCAAACAGATGTTTCATATTGTATTTCATTATTTACAGAAATAACAATAAAAATATTAAATATTTTAGATAAAAAATTGAACAATTTTTTACAATTAATTCTATCAAAACAAAATGTAATAGCTGTATTATCGAACAACCGCGAACAAATTTGCGAATTTGCATATGCCAATGTTAAAGATTCAATTGATAGAAACCTTTTAGGAGACATGCAAGATTTTATAAAAGAAAATACGATATCTATTATAGATTTATTCAATTGGATAGAATCAAATATAAATCTTTTAAAAAACCTTATATGTAAAGTATTGCAAAATAAAATGAATAGAACAAATATAATATGGTCTGTGTTTATAAATATTATACAATATGTTAAAATTGCACCTACGGCATTATCATTGAAAGCTGCTATTGAAAACAAATTCCCTCAGTTCTTCAATAATTAAAAAATGATATAAATGTATTTAATACTTATTATTAAAAACATGTCAATTGTTAAATATAATTATGAAATACAAGAGACATCGCCTAGAGCATCTCAGCCAACGAAAATTAAAGTAGATCTTAAAATGCATCAGCTCGCGTGTCTTTATAAAGCAATTCAAATGGAAACAACGGGAACAATATCATACGCAATAAACCAAAGTTATGAGAACGATGATAAAACTGAAATAACAGTCAAAACTAACATTGGTATATTAGGAGATATTGTTGGATATGGCAAAACATTAACAGCATTAGCAATTATAGCATCCAATGATACTGATAACATTCATTATAATGACGAAATGAATGAAAGTCACTGTGGATACAAAAACTATAGTTACATAAGTGTGATTAAAAAAAACAAAAACATTATTTATGATAATAATATCATCAATAGTACATTAATAATAGTTCCAAGAGGTCCTGTTTACATACAATGGAAAAAGGCACTAGAAGCACACACAACATTTAAATATCTGGCTATTGAAAATTTAAACTTTATTAAAAAACATCTCCCTAATACAACAGATCATAATGATATCATTAACTTTTTCAACCAATATGATGTAGTTCTCATCAAAAATACAACGTTGGATACTTTAATTTCATGGTATGATAGTGTTTATTGTCCTGATCAAAATATTGTATATAAAATGCCTATTATAAAAAGATGGAAGCGAATCATGATTGATGAAGCACATGATATATCACAATCAACATCATTATTTTACTATCAATTTCTATGGTTAATATCAGGAACATATGAAAATATAACTTATACGACGCGGTGTCATAGAAGTATGATATATAATATGAAGGATGCATTCAACCACGAAACACATGATCTCATTGTTGTAAAATGTGCGAAAGAATTCGTCAAAAAAAGTTTTCGTGTTCCTGCGCCAATTGAAAAATATTATCTGTGCAAAATGCCAGCACGTATTAATGCGATAAAAAATTTTATTTGTAAATCAGTTCTTGATAAAATAAATGCGAATGATATATCTGGAGCAATCAAAGATCTTGGTGGTAAAGCAGATACAAAAGAAAATATAATTGAACTTGTATCGAATGAAATCAAAAGAGAAATACAAAATAAAGAAATTGAAAAAGAATATGTGAATAATCTTAATATTCCAAATGAAAACAAAATACTGAGAATCAAAACAATTGAAAAAGATATTGAAAAAAATAATGAAAAACTCAAAAATTTGACAGATAGGATAACTGAATTGAATACCAAAATGTGTGCTATTTGTATGTATGATATTGAAAACCCATTTATGTTGGAATGTACACATTCCTATTGTGCACAATGTATTGTAAGATGGATATCAAATAATATGAAATGTCCAGAATGTCGCAACACGATCAATACTGAAAAGATTATATCAGTCATGAAAGAAATTACAACAACAGAAAATGAAATTTCGAATCAAAATAGTGGTAACAAGATTATGGATAAAATTGATACGTTGCTGAGCATTATTGAGAAAAATCCATCAGGCAAGTATTTATTGTTTAGTAAATACGATAGTGGGTTTTATGGTTTAATGAGAGAATTGGAAAACAAGAATATTTCCTGCTCTGAAATGAAGGGAAATACAAGTCATATGGTAAACGTTTTAGAAAAATTTCGCAAAGGTGAAATAAATGTGATTTTACTGAATACTAATTTTGCAGGGAGTGGAATTGACATCAATTGTGCCACTGATGTTATTATTTTCCACTCAATGGGATTAGATAAATTTCAAGCAATTGGTCGTGCACAAAGAGTAGGAAGAACAGACAGTCTCAATATTCATTATCTATATTATGAACATGAAATGAATATAAGAAATTAAGAATATATAATTCTATATGGATAAAGAAAATATTCAAGAAGAAAATACAGTAATTAATAATACCGAAAATAAAAAGAAAAAGGTTGTACTGGCGATTCCAGGAGATGAATTTAGTTCAAAATTTTTGATTGCATTTGCAAATACTATTATATCTCTATTTGCTTCTGATAAATATACTTTTATCATTGCACCGGGAACTGGATCATTTGTGCCATTTGTGCGTATGACAACACTTGGTCTTGATGTGAAAAGAGGTGCAGATCAAAAACCATTCAATGGTGGTGATTTTGATTATTGGATTACTATAGATAGTGATGTTATCTATTCTACCGAACATATATTTCAACTTCTGGAATCACTTGAGAAACACCCTGTTGTTGCTGGTATGTATAGAATGGCTGATCTTCAAAACTTTGCATTTGTTCAAAAGTGGGATCTTAATTATCAAATAAAAAATGGCAATTTCGAATTTGTTACTCCAGAATTTGTAGAAAAATGGAAAAAAGAAACTGAGCTCAAATACTTGCCTGTAAATTATACAGGTCTTGGATTTTTTGGATGTAGAAAAGAAGTCCTTTGGAGTATGAAATATCCATATTTTGATGGTGAAGTTACTGAAATAAAAACAGAAGAAGGTTTGTGTATTAGAGATATTTCATCAGAAGATGTCAATTTCTGTCATAATATTGCTAAAGCAGGATATGAAATTGTAATTGATACTGATATTAGAGTAGGACATCTCAAAAAACTTCTTATTTAAATTTTTTTTAATTATTATATATAATATTATCATATAAGACTTTATCTTCATCAAATAAATATATGAAGGTATTTTTTAACTGTTTTTGGACAGGATTTGAGTCAAAAGAAGACCCTGTTGATTATTTGTTTTTTAAAAACTTATTATCTCTATCATATGGTGAAGATATAGAAATAGGTAATATTGAGAACAGTGATATTTTATGTGAAAGTATATTTGGAAATACTGTTATCGATCATAAAAAATGGGTTAAAACTATACTTTTTTCAGGAGAATCAAGATTATGCCCTCATTCTAATAAATATGATGTTATATTGTGTAGTCTAGAAAATAATCACAATATCATCAATTGTCCCCAATTTATTCCATATATTTATTCGATGAATATAGTCGATATGCTTGAAAAAATACATTTGACACCACGAATTGATATACCAAAGAAAGATATATTAGTATTAATTAGTAATCCCAATGGGCAAGTTAGAAATGATTTTCTTGATAAATTAGAGAAACGCTTTAGCGTTACTTATGCTGGTGGTTACAAAAATAATATTGGATATAAATTGAAAGGCAATTATAATTCCATAGATCTTAAACCATATATATCACAATTTAAATTTATGGTTACAATGGAAAACTCAAAAATGGACACGTATATAACAGAAAAAATTTGTCATAGTCTTTTATCACAAACAATACCAATATATTGGGGGTCTCCAAAAGTTACTCAATATTTTAATGAAGATAGATATATCATATATGATGAAACAAATATCGATGTTGTATTTGAGCAAATTGATAGATTACTGAAAAACGACAGTGAATGGTTAAGTGTTGTAAATAAACCAGTATTTGCGAACAATAAATTTAGTAGAACAATTCAAGACATAGCGAATGACTTAAAACTTTTTCTTTGATATAAAACTAAATTCTCTTTTATTTATAAAAGATGTTAACCCATACGTTTTTTTTATGTAAAAAAGAAAAAGAATTAGATAGATATAATTTTTTAATTAAACAAATAGAAATTTTAAATTTAAATAATGTATCATTCTTTCATCATATATGGGGTGATGAAATTACAAAAGATATAAGAAATAAATATTGCAGATCAGATGATATTATGAAAAAGCATGGGAGAAATATGATACAAAATCCTTTAACAAATGGCGAGATAAGTCTTTATTTGAATCATATTGAATGTTTGAAATATATCAAAAAAAACTATACAAGTGGTTATTTTGCAATATTCGAATCTGATGCCATATTTAACAAATCTTACAACAATGATATAGAAGAAATAATGAAAGAAATTAGAAATATAAATACTGATGCATTAATTGTTTACATTGGCCAATGTAATAGTGTAGGGAAAATAGGAGATACTAAAATTAAACTAAGAAGATATTTAAATGACGACGGTTTCTTTGCAGAAGGTATTATATGGTCCTATAATGCGGTATGTAGATTTTTAGATCATTTTGAAGAAAATCAATTGATTGACTCTCCTATTGATACAAAATATGTATTTTCGAAACACATATTTGATATTTATAGTTCAGTACCTTACTTAGTTAGACAAGGTTCAATATCCGGATTATTTAATTCGCACTTGCGTTAAAGTAACCACTCTTATTTTTTTATCTTTCATATATCAATGATTTTAAAAAAAATGATTATCATAATCTTAATATAATCAACATAATGGAGTGTGTTTCATATAATATAATTACACAAACTACATCTATAAAAAGAAAAAGGATACGTTGTTTAGATAATATAAATAACTTTTTAAAAAAATATTTTAACGAATTCAATAATGATTTAATTGATGAAAGCAAGATAAACATATTTATCGAAAAGTATGTGAATGAAATATCAGAATGTGTTTTGAATAGTATTATAAAACAATATGCATCTTATGAAATACACGAACAGAGTGTCTCATATTTTATGAATATCTTAGACAAATTTGAACATATTGATCAAAGTATGACATATATTGAAGATAATGTTATAAAGAAAATCGTAGTAATGGTAATACTCAAAAATATTGTTATGTCTATTGATATTTGTCTTTAACACCCTTGAAGAATTAACAAAGAGCTACAAGAAGTTGTCATTGATTCATAAAATCATTACAAACGCCTATACTAAAATTGATAAAGAATTAACATTATTAACCTTAAACCCCGGCGGTAAGTCATTATTAACCTTAAACGTTGCACCAGAGATTGTGAAATTGATCCAACAAAATACGGGTGCAATAAACAAAATATTCGAAATTGTAATAAATTCAGTTGTACAAATGCTTGCTTGAATCAACCCAAAACTCCTGTCATATACGGTTTACAAATGTAACATTTGAAATTCAACAGAGATTCACACAATAATATTCTCAATATATAGAGTATGTCGAGAGAAAAAGAATCCAGGAAAAGAAATATTTCACCTGAATCATCGGGAAAACAAAACAAAAAAACAAAAAACATAAATTTTGTATCTATGTTAAGAGGTCGAGAGACTGGTCTACGAAGGAAAAAAACAATTTTGTATAATATCAAATCATTTGGAACGTTCCGGAATATATTAAAGCTAAATCCTAAAATTCAAATTATATTTATACACAAAGATGATGATAAAATTAAAGTTGATAGATTCGAAGATATTCGACAGGATCCATATGCTTTTCAAGGTCAGGAACCATATTACACATATGACGAAAATGGCGAACAACACGAACATCTATATTCAACTTTATATGTTGCCAATAATGTAAAAAGACATCCCGAAAACAGTAATGATTTTTCAAATTATCAAAGTATTGGTATAGATGACTATCATATATATAGTTCAAAACAAATTTTTATAGATGATAAAAAACAGAATTTATATTATATAACTTATGATGAAGAAAATATTAAAAAATATATAGATATGCGTGGATATAAATTGATTTTCGATGGTGATGATATCAAGGAATTCACGCAAAGCATTGATTCAGAAGCAGATAAAATACAATCTGCTTCATACAATTATTCATATTCCTTAACAGAACAAAGTGGATCCGGTTTAAAATATATTAAATATTTGAAAAGTAAATCAACGCAAAAATTACAGCAAATTGCTAAAGGAAAAAATATAGAATATATGAGAAAATACCAAGGAAAAATTGTAGAAATAAAAAGAGAAACCTTACAGAAAAAACTATTAAAGAAATATCTAGATGCCAAAAAATGAGAATCAAATTGATCTTATATTATAAGAAAAATAATGATGTGAATTTACTAATAATACTTTTGCCATCGCCAATGATTTTGCTTATTTTGTCTAAATGTTGTTTTCTAGAACACCAAGGGGGTGGTGTAAAAATATGACCAGAAGTACGTTTAGTTATTACAGGCGAAAATGGAACCATTAGAGCCATATCCCCTACTTATTGAATATAACTTTATGGAATATTTTTTGTATTCTTTGCACCAAAGTATTTTTTGACGGTAAGTCATTATTAAATATAAGCAACATTATAAATATAAGCAAAAACAGACATACACTTGATAAATCATTTTATTCATTATGTGCGTTTAAAAAGATCGAAAAAAAATGTTTTTAAAATCTTTTTTAAAAATAAAGTATGAATACCAGAAGCTATGGCAGAATTGAAAGATCACCAGAAGTGTTTGGCGATATATACGAATACATTGAAAACCACTACATTGAAAAGATAGATGTGTTAAAACATTACACTAAAACATTTTATAATGTAGATAATTTTGAGAAGGAATTAAGAGAATA
>Ga0129333_10003311_pt1 | contig 15073 bp, 27 predicted proteins | sample CPB6_08_DNA_FD_94474 | JGI IMG/M metagenome (GOLD analysis project Ga0129333, IMG submission 94474) | Freshwater to marine salinity gradient microbial communities from Chesapeake Bay, USA - CPBay_Sum_0.6_0.8_DNA | ecosystem: Environmental > Aquatic > Marine > Coastal | place: USA: Chesapeake...
GACCTTGCCGTGACCATGAACTTGGACGCTAACGACCTGCTGGACGACCTTCGCCAGCGGTTGGAAGCGGTTCACGGCAGCGGTAACGCCAGCAAGCACCTGACCGTCGTGTTGGCGGTGTCCGAAGGGGCGACCGTCGCGGAAGCCGCTGATGTAGCGGGCTGCACGGCTGCGGATGCCAAGCGCATGATGCGGGAAGTCGCGGAAGTGATGAACGACAAGTAGTCACCCCCGCAAACAGCAACGCCCCCGTGCCGAAGTCCAGCGGCGCGGGGGCGTTGTCGTTTTGGTCACGCTGTCGGGCTTACTCTTCCCACTCCAGCCAGCCCTGCACCGTGGACGGCGTAGCGGCCTTCTTGCCCTTGGCAGCCTGCTTCGGCACGCAATTCGGAACCTGCTTGCCGTCCAGTTCCTTCATGCCGATGGCTTCGTAGCCTTCCCAGCAGGCTTCTTCCAGATCAGCCTTGCGCGACCACGACAGCCGTTGGCGGGCCGACTTGAACTGGTCCTTGTGTTCTTCCTTCTGCTTGTTCCATTCTGCCGCGTCTTCAGGCGACATGTTTTCGGTCGGGTCGGCGGGCTTGCCCTTTTCGAACTTGGCCATCACGCCGTCGTCTTCGGCCCTTTCGTCCGAAGCCGTCTTGAGGTTCTTCTGTTTCTCCAGCCACATCAGGGCGACTTTCTTGTTGTCCTTGTAGCCACCACCGACAACAGCGGCAGGCGCGATGACGCCTTCCTTCACTTCCTTGATTACAGTGTCGTACCATTCCTTGGTGTCCTTGCCCAACTTCTTTTCCAGTTCGTTCATGCGGGCCAGAGACTCCTGCCGGGACAGGACACGGGCACGCTTGCTGATGTTGCCACCGCCATCAGGCGTATCCGAACCCCATTCGTCGGACGGCGGGGTGTTCGGGCCGCTGACCGCAGGGAACATGACGTGGCCTTCTTCCCAGTCGGCCACAGTAGCTTCATCCGCCATCGTTTCACCCCAAGCGGCTTCCAGTTCCGACGCCGCCTTGAAGTATTCGCTGGTCGGCATCTGGCAGTGTTCGCTGTTGGGGTTCTTGTACTTGCAGTAGATCGACCACGCGGTGGCCCACGCCTGCGCGTCGTCGTAGTCGGGGTTGCCCGCCTTGATTTCTTCGACGTAGCGTTCGACATCGGCAGGCAGGTCCACGGCGACCTTGCGGCCAGCCGATTTGAACTTGTCCTTGTTCGCTTCGTTCTGTTCGACCCATTCCTTGGCGGCTTCGGGGTTGCCGTGTTCTTCAAGGTACTTCGGCACATCAACCGACTTGCCCTCTTCGAACTTGGCCGTCACTGCCTGCGGCAGCAGGGTGTAATGGTCTTCCAGCTTCATTTCGCCCCCTTCATCGCCACGGTATTCGAAGTAGTCATGCACAGCATTGATCGCGTTCGCGGCCTGCCCGATCTTGGCCTCAACCCAGTCGGGCAGCGGCGTATCGTAGTGGATGTGGTTCAGCAGGTGACGCGACTTGTCGGCCAACGCCTTCAAATATCCTACTGACATGTAGCTACCATCGCTGTCAGCTTCAAGTTCGCTGGCGGTGATGGCAACGTCTTCGGGCAAGCGGCTGGTGTTCATGGTCAAATCCTTTTTGTACCCATAGTCGTACCGCAGGGATAGCGGCTGGGTCAGGCTGGTGGCTTTCTTCGCTGCGCGGCGTGACGCCATGACCTGACGGCCATCGGCGTCCACTTCGCGGTCAATCAGCATCGCAGGGCGGCGGACCTTGTAGCCGTTCCATTCTTCTGCCCACTTGCTGTAGAAGTCAGCGTGGCTGACTTCCCGCACCGTCTGCGCGGGATCAGGGCAGTTCGGGTCGGCCACGAACACGGTCGTGTCGGTCACGTTGAACACCAGACTGGCGTGCGACCACGGACGGCCTTCGGGGTTCCAGCCAATCAGGACAGGCTTACCTGCGTCAGTCCACTGGCGAACCTGAGTCAGCGTGGACGGCACAACCAGTGTGCTGCGGCAGCCGTAGTGGTTCGCCGCCGCAGCGATCTGTTCCCACGACGCACCCTGCATGGGTGCCGCGCCCATGACTTCGTTCACCTTGTCTTCGCCGCATAGGGTGCAGCCCAAGGCGTCCAACGCCATCGACAAGCTGGCAGCCCCGCAGGTGTACTGCGTGCGCTGACGGATTGGCTTGATGGGTGCGGGCATCTCGGCTACTCCATGTCGAACAGGTCGTCCAACGTCTTGTCCGCTTCGCTAAGGGCTTTCAGGATGTCGTCGATTTTCTTCTTCTCTTTGGGGTTTTTCGTTTCGGCCTTCAGCACCTTGCATCTCTTCACCACTTCGTCGATGGAATCAGACATGCTGGTGTGGTCGCCCTTGTCGAGGACGCCAGCCTCCTTGTCCGTGGCTTCCTTCCCCCACTGTGGCTTGTGCTTCGGGTCTTTGTGACGCTTGTCTGGGATTGTCTTGGGCTTGAACTGGCCTTGCTGAAGCGAACGTGCGTAGGGGTCACGCTGCGGGTCCAGCTTCGTCGTCAGACCCTTGGACTTTTCTGGCTTCACGTTGTGCATCTGCTTGGCTTCCTTGTCTTCCGCAAGGGTGCCAAGGTCGTCGTCCCCAGCAACCTTGCCCGTCAGCATGGGAAGCAAGTGCGGGCGCAGTTCAGGCTTGGCGTGTGCCAAGCGGATCAGCTTGCTACGAAGGTTCTGGTCCGACATGATGGATTCCTGCAATTGCGTATAGCGGCAACCGTCCACAAGGGGGCGGCCAATAGACAGATTCGCGGATAGGTAAAGTAGGCGACCACGAACTTTGGGGGTAGTCATGGCCGACAACAGCAGCATCTTGAAGAAAGCCGAACAGCTTGGCGTGCTGGTCTTGGAACCACGCGACTTGTTCGACGCCGCGATGGTGGATGTGTTGACGACCCCGCCTGACGACGACTGGCCGCGCCAGACCAACACCCCATGCGCCCAGTATTCCGTCGCCCGCTGCATCCAAGCCCTTGTCGAAGCGGAAGGCATGGAAGAACAAGACGCCCGCGAATACATCCACTACAACACGATGGGCGCGTGGGTAGGTGAAGGCACCCCGACCTTCTTGGACGACGACGACGGCTGTCGGTACAACTTCGACTAGCTTTCCGTGAACGGCACCCGTCGCAGCGTACATCAGGCATCAGGGGCATCCAGCCCTTCACAGGTGCCACATGGAAATCGTACTGCCGTGCAACGACGACGTTGACGAAGACGACGACGTACTGGACTACCGCGCCCATCCCCAAACCGACGACGAAGATGGCCCCAAGGAAATGCCCTTGGACACCCCCACGCCTGCCTTGTGGCCCACGGTGTGGCCGTAAGTTTTCCGTGAATGGGGTCAAGTCCAGCGTACACCTAGTACAAGGGGTCGCTGGACTGACCCCGAACGGAAGGGGCATGAACATCCGATACTTCGCAGGCAAGGGCTACCACACGCAGGCTGTCGTGCTGATGCGCGACGGCAGCAGGGTCACGGTGGACTTGACCTCCTACCACACCTACTACAAGACCAGCCGTGCCATCAATGGCGACATCGAAGCCGTTGCCTTGGATTCCGTCACGGGTGGCTGGATGGGCGAAGCAACCTACGTCGTGGACGGCACGACCTGCACGGTACGCACCCAAGGCAAGCTGCCTGACTGCGACAGCGTGTTCGCAGACCTGCGTGGCACCGTGGGCAACATCCTTGCAGCGGAAGCTGCACTGGATGCCAACCCAGCGGCCAAGCTGGAAATGCTGCTGGAATCGTGCGACTGGTACTCGCACCTGTCGGACGATCCCGCCGTGTGGCCGCGCCTTGACCGTCAGATGGCCAAGATCGCCAAGGTGCTGCCGCAGGTGCCTGCCGCCACCGTTCGCGCCCTGTGGGCGCAATACGCCCCCAATGGTTTTGCCTGCCCCGTGTAGGGTAGGAAAGGACATGAACATGACGCACACCAAAATTGAAAGCTGGAAAACCGAACCCGATCAGGTCGAATGGGTTGACCCCACCACGAAGCTGCCCTGCCTGCTGCGACGGTCGCACGCAGGATCTTGGTGTGGGTACGTCGGCCTGCCCAAGGGGCATCCTTGGTGGTCAGTCCACTACAGCGACGAAGACTTTGCGGACCCCCAAGTGCATGGTGGGGTCACGTTCACAGGGCACCTTTCCGCTGACTTCAGCGCCCACATGCTGCACAAGATGCTGGAACTGGGTCTGATTCCCGATGAACTGTGGTGGGTCGGGTTCGACTGCAACCACTGGGGCGACTACGCGCCCAACGATGCGTACAACGAAGGCACCTACCGCACCGTGGACTACGCAACCGCCGAACTGGTCAACCTTGCGCTGCAAGCGAAGGTTGCGAAATAGGGTAGGGGTAGGGGACTTCCACGAAGGAAACTAGCCATGCTGACTATCGAAAAGACCCCTGATGGGAAACTGCGCTTCGAAGGGCAGGCCGACCTGTCCCCGCAGGAAACGGTGTTCCTGAACACCGTCCTGAACATCTTCAAGGAATCAGCACCTACCACGACCCCGATGATCTTGACGTTCACGCCAGACCCGCCGCAACGGGTCACACTGCCCCCGCGTGTCGCAGCAAGCCCTGCTGTGCCGACTAGGGCTGCTGTCGCACCCGACCTGTCCGACCTGCACGGCACGCAGACATTGCCCTGCGCTAACTGTGGCAAGCCCAAGCGGCAATCGGCTTGGCAAGTCAAGCGCAACAACGGCAAGGTCTTTTGCTGCCGCGCCTGCTTTTGGTCGTTCAACAAACGGGGCCGCGCATGAAAAAGGGCTAGGTGCCTTACCTTCGGTACTGTGGTAAAGTATTGGCATTTAGGGCATCAACACCCCTACAACAGGAGTTCACCATGAAGCCGAAGACTTGGAAGGTGCTGGAAATGGCCGTTGAGAATGGCGTTGCCTACGGGTATCAGCAGGCATACAAGCACATCGACAACCCCAGCGAGGAAGCCATCAAGGCTGCCATCCAGCAGGCGGTGGTGAACGAAATCGCGGAATGGTTTGAAGTATCGGAAGAACCCGAAGGCTAGTAGATTTCCGACCAGCTACTGGGCCGCACGGGAACGTATTCGCGGCGGTCGGTCAAATCATCCCAAACCTTCATGGCTTCTTCGTTCGACAGCCGCTTGGGCGGGAACGAGGCGTATTCTTCCACCATGTACGTCGCCTTGACCCACACCGACTTGGCATCCGCTGGGTTGAACAGGTAGCCCGTGTTTTCCGCTTCGTCTTCCATTTCGGTGTTCTGCAACCAGACCTTGCCCTTAGACCACGGGTACTGGGGCAACGGCTGCTTGGGCTGGCCCTTGGCGACTTCTTCATCAAGGGCGCGGTCGAACTGCGCTTCGAGGGCACGCCAGTTCTTGAACGGCACCCACCACGCCTTCGACGAGGGTTCCCACCGCATACGGAACTTCTTGAACACGCTGACGAAGGGGAAGGTGTTGCCCGAGAACGTCAGGATGTAATCAGGCCCGTCGTTGAACAGATAGTCGGTGACCCCGACCCGCAGCCCGACATCCTTGTACTTCCGCGACAAGTTGTTGACCGTCTGCATGACCGCTGGGGGCAAACGGTTGGCTTGCTTTTTCAAGTAGCGATTGACGACGTTGTTCAGCATGGGTTCGCCTTTGTGGAATACCTACTAGGGGGCAGGGCGATAGGAAAAGCAACGCCCCCTACAAATTTCCGTGAAAGCCCAAACCGTCAGCGTACACCTAGCATCAAGGGCATCGGGCACTGGACGCCCACGCAGCCCTGAAAGGAAGGAAGCGATGTTCAAGGTTGGTGACAAGGTTGTGTTCGGTCGCACGCACGGTGAGCAGACCAACGGCACGGTGGTCAAGGTGAACCGCACCACGGTGATCGTGGCGCAGGACGAGGAACGCGGCATGTACCGCACCCGTTCGGTCGGCACCAAGTGGAAGGTTCCCTTCAACCTGTGCCGCCTTGCCAGCGGCAGCGCAGCGAACACCAACGCGGTGGTCGCGCCTGTGGCCAAGCCCAAGCGCAGCGAAGCGGAAATCATGCGCGACATCAACTACTGCTACGGTGCCCTGTCGCCCGAAAACCTGACCTGCGATGGCGAACTTCGTGGGTCGGCTGTGGTGGCGCGGGCGCAGGGTCTGCACCGTCGCCTGAACGCCTTGCAGGCCGAACTGGGCCGCAAGGTCAACGAAGACGACTGCTGGCGGTGGTACATGGCGAACCGCTAAGGCGGGGTCGCGGTGGCAAGGCGGGGGCGTACCCGAAAGGGCTACGCCCCCGCCCTGTCAATTGCGGTTGCTTAGGGAAAGGGTCGCCTTGTTCTTTTCAACATCCCATTGATCAACATCCCGCCAAGAACGCGGGATGGGCACGGCAGTTTCCTGCATCACGGGTTCCCTGTCGTCGTATTCGCCGTAGTCGTCATCGCCGTCGCCGTAGTCGTAACGACTGTCGGTGGCGTATTCGTCAACTGTTTCGATAGTGCGCGGGACGCGGGCCAAGGCAGACGACCAGCTAGGCAGCTTCGAAGCCTTTTCGTAAAGGAGCATAGCCAGTTCCTTTTCAGCAGCACCGCCTAAAGGTCGTGGCCATTCCCCTGTAAGCTGGATGGACAGGATTGCCCATTCGTCGGACGTATCAACGCGCATGGTGACGGTCTTGACCACGACAGCATCGTCGGCGGCTGGGGTAGGGGCGGCGTTCCGAACCAGCCAGCGGGCTGCGACCCGCACGGCGGCTTCCTTGAAGTAATCAGGTTTCATCGACTTGTAGATCCCCATGATGTAGGCGTAGTTTTCAGGCTTGCCCTGTTCCTTCGCCAGTTCCTTGGCCTTCTGCCACTTGTGTTCGTCTTCCTTGGACTTGACGGGCATGGCCCACCCCCTGCGGTTCGTACTAGGGGTGCCCCGATAGGAAAAGCATCGCGCCCAAAAAATTTCCGTGAAAGCCCCCGTGCCCAGCGTACAGGGTGTGTAAAGGGAAGCGGACGACGCGCAGACGGTCGGGGCAGCAAGACGGACTTTGGTAGTCGAAGCTGCGTAAGGGTGGTCGGGCTAAATCCAAGGGGGGCGTACCGCCACACAGGTACGCGGCACGCAGGGGTCGTAAGGGTGGTCTAGGAAGCCACCCAACCCTGTTCGGACGAACAAGCCCTTGTGCAGGGTTTGGCGGAAAGCAAAAGTTTGGCGAAAAAAGTTTCGCTAACCCCCTTGCTAAAAATCCGTGAACGCATAAACTGGTGACGTACACAGGACACAGGGGCAATGGACAGCCCCGCAGACAAAAGGAAGGACAAAATGACTGACAGCCTGAACAACGCCATGATCGCGGCCATCGACGCCGCCTTCAAATCGGACACCATCAAGGAAGCCAAGGGTGCCTTGGATCAGGGTGTCCACACGGTGGACTTCACCGTCCGCGTGCAGGCCACGCTGGACAAGGGCGCGGACACGATGGTCAAGCCCACCACTTCGATGCCTTGGCTGACGGTGCTGGCCCTGTTCGTCCAGCGCAGCGGGTTCCAGCGCGATGCCGCGATGGACATGATCCGCGCCGCGATGACGGATGCCGTCAACTTGGACGGTGACGCTGCCAAGGCCATCGCCACCGCCGCTGGCGTGGATGACGCTAAGGCACTGTTCGACAGCGAAGTGCTGTCGCAGCTTCCCAAGGTGCCGCGTCAGGGTGCCGTCAAGGCCAAGGCCGTCACGGTGACGGTGGTCGGCTAACATGACGACCCGCTACGGGTACGCAACCCTGACCCCCGCGATGGAAGCCGAACTGGCAACCATCGTCGGGGGTCAGGACGTTTTCGACTTCGCCTGTGGCAGGGGCGAACTGGCACGCTGGATGGTCCGCCACGGTGCTGCCAGCGTGACTGCCATCGACAAGGACTGCCTTGTGCAGACACGCAGCAAGCGCATCCAGCCCGTCAAAGCCTGCATCGACCGTGTAGCCCTGCCAGACCGCATCGCCGTAGGCGTGACGGTGTGGCCCATCAACCGTGCTATCGCAGGGCTTGTCCCCGCCCTGCATCGCTGCGACACTGTGGTCTACATCGGCTGCAACGATGCCGCGACGATGTGCGGCCCGCAAGACCTGTTCTCCTACCTGCTGACCCGTGAACTGCTGGCCTACCACGCGCACCCGCAAAACAGTATGGTCGTCGTGGGCAAGCCGCTGCTGGAAGGCCAGACCCGTAGCCCCACGCAGGAAGAAGCCGCAGGGCTGGCCGCATGGCAGCAGATTCAGGAAGCGGGGCTGGTCGCCCCAAGGTGGTTTGGGCGATAGCTGCACGATAGCTTCACCCTTTGGACGGGGGGACCATGCGTATTCTTGGCATCAGCACTTCCAGCAACACGGGAACCGACCACGAATCGTGGGGGTCGTCCGCTTCGGCCCTGCTGGCTATTCTTCATGAACTGCAACAGCGGGGGCACGAAGCCAAGTGCATCAACGCTGCCGACCTGCACATCGTCGGCAACCTGTCGTGCTACGCCAACGGCGACACGAACTGTGCGGACCTTGAAGCTGGCCCCTACCGCTGCTGGGCGCACTGGAATTCCGTGCAAGACCCCGACAAGTATGGGGGCGTTGACGAAATGCCCGTCATCTACGATGGCATCGCTTGGGCTGACGTAATCCTGTTTGCCACCAGCAATCGCTGGGGGCACCACACGGCAATTCTTCAGACCATCATCGAACGAATGAACACGCTGGAAAACCGCCACACGGTCTACGGCGAACCAAACCCCTTCGACGGCAAGCGGGTAGGGGTCGTCGCTGTCGGACACCACTGGCTGACCCAGCGTGTCGCGGCGCAGGTGCTGGAAACCCTTTCCCTGATGGGCTTTTCCACAAAGCCCTTCAACGTGTTCACTTGGCAGCGTTCTTTCAACATGTGTCTGGAACAAGCAGGGGCAAACAGGCCGTTGATCGAACGCTACTTGCAGTCCGAAGCGGGGCAGCAGCAGATCCAAGTCTTCTTGAAGGAAGTCTTAGGGTAGGGTCAACCGAACAGACTGGGGGCGTAGATGCTTACTTTGATAACCCTGCTGGCATCCCTGACCACCACAATGCCTAGCACTGAAATCCATTGGGTTTGCGCGGGCAACAGCTACATGGGCCTTGAACCGCAGACCATCGACTACGAGAAGTGCGACGGCTGGCTGGTCGTGGACGGGGAACCTGTGACGCAAATCTGGGGTGCGCCCCTGCCCGAAGACGAGTGCCAATGGTAGGCCACCGCAAGCGCATGTTCGCAGCCCTTCAGGGCTGGTCGTTCGAAATCTTTAGCACCAATCGCGGCATCATCGGGTGGTCCTACAGTGACCGCCGCCGCAAGCGGGCTAAGATCCTTGCCCACAAGCTGCTGCGGGCGCACCAGAAGAAACAGGACAGGCAGGAAATCCGCGAACAGACGGAAGGCTGAACATGTCGATCCTAGACGAACAACTGGCGGAATTCTTGGGTCCGACCCAGAAGGAATGGGAAGCGGAATGGAAGGGGATGCCTGAGTTCGAACAGAACAAGCGGGGTCCGTACAGCACCATCGTCATCCGCTGCGCGACCAAGAAGGACTTGGAAGACCTTAGCAAGCTGTTGGGCCAGAAGCTGACAGCACGCACCAAAAGCATCTGGCACCCCGCCTTTCGTCGCAGCCTTGACGACCTGCCCGAATACGGCCACGCAGGCGTCAGCTTCGAATACGGGGACGCGGATGACGACCAGTAAGCTGGTCCGCTGGAAGAAGCTGTGAAGCCCCGCCATCCTGTCTACATCGTCAGCAAGGGCCGCTGGCAGCGGTGCCTGACCGCACGCGAACTGACACGCATGGGCGTGCCGTTCCACGTCGTGGTCGAAGCCCACGAACGTGACAGCTACGCAGCAGTCGTCGGGGCAGACAGGGTGCTGGTCCTGCCGCAGTCGTACCTAGACGACTACGACACCTGTGATGACTTGGGGTCGGAGAAGTCCAAGGGCCCGGGCGCGGCGCGGAACTTCTGCTGGGACCACGCCGCGCAACAGGGCGCGACGTGGCATTGGGTCATGGACGACAACATCGAACACTTCTACAGGCTGAACCGCAACCTGAAGGTGGTCATGGGCACGGGTTCGGCCTTGGCCGCAGCGGAAGACTTTGTGGAACGCTACGAAAACGTCGCCATCGCGGGGCTGAACTACGAGAAGTTCTGCAAGGCCACCGACAGCGTGCCGCCCTATGTGCTGAACACCCGCATCTACTCCTGCCTGCTTATCCGCAATGACATCCCCTACCGCTGGCGGGGAAGATACAATGAAGACACCGACTTGTCGCTGCGGGTATTGAAGGACGGGTGGTGTACCGTCCAGTTCAACGCCTTCCTAGCTGGCAAGGTGACGACGCAGCGTGTCGCAGGCGGCAACACGGAGGAGTTCTACAAGCACGAAGGCACGTTGGCAAAAAGCCAGATGCTGTCCGACTTGCACCCTGACGTGGCCAAGGTCGCTTGGAAGTTCAACCGCTGGCACCACACCGTGGACTACCGACCGTTCAGGGAAAACAAGCTGCGGCGTAAAGCGGGGTTGGTGCTTCCCAACGAAGATGATGACTACGGCATGGTGATTCGCCCAGTGAAATAGGGTAGTATCAGGACCACGCGGTTTTCTTATCCCGCGCAAAGGAAGTGTCGTGAACCTGTACGTCGAAATCAGGGCTGGTGAAGGTGGCGATGACGCCAAAGACTTGGTGCGTCTGCAAGCAGGGCTGTACGGCAAGCTGGCCGTGCGGAACTGCCTTTGACCTTGACCTGATTGACGAACGGGACGGCATGGTTGTCCTGAAGGTAAGCGGCAAGACAGCAGGGCAAGTCTTCAGGGATGAAGCAGGCGGGCACCGTTGGCAGCGTGTGCCGCCTACGGAAAAGCGCGGCAGGGTCCACACATCGACCGTGACCGTCGCCGTCCTGCGCGAACCCGAACCCCACCAGTTCAAGCTGGACGAACGTGACTTGGAATGGACGACCTGCCGTGGCAGCGGTGCTGGTGGACAGCACCGCAACGTCACCGACAGCGCCGTGCAGGTCAAGCACAAGCCGACTGGCACGATAGTACGCTGCGAAACCGAACGGTCGCAGATGCAGAACCGCCAGACTGCCCTTGCCCTGCTGCGGGCAAGGTTGGCTGAACGTGCGGAAGCGGAACACAGCGCCAACCTTGCTGCCAACCGCAAGGCCCAAGTGGGCAGCGGTCAAAGGGGTGACAAGGTGCGGACGATTCGCCAGCAGGACAATCAGGTCAACGACCACCGCACGGGTCGCTTCTGGCGGTATGAAGATTACATCAAGGGGAACTGGTGATTGAACGTGACGGAAACGAAAGGAGGTAGGACATGACTGGGATTTGGTTCTCGCTAGTCGCGGCAATCCTGTGGGGTCTGTCCTACGCCCTTGACGAAAGGGTGATGAAGGGCTTTTCCGCGAAGCAGACGCTGCTGATGCACTACGCAGTCGGGTTCTTCCTGTCGCTGCTATGGGTGCCCACAAGCGGCATCTTCATCGGTCTAAGGCAAATGACCAGCAAGGACGCCGTGACCTTATCGGCGTCCTTGCTGGCGACCTACACCGCCGCCCTGCTGATCCTGACCAGCATTTCCAAAGTCGGGGCGGCGACAGCGGCGGTCATTGAAGTGTCCTACCCCTTCTGGACAGCCCTGTCAGCCTACCTGTTGTTCAAGGAAGCCATGACCTTGTACCAGATTGTCGGCGGTGTCTTGGTCGTGCTGGGTATCTGGGTGGCGTCGAAGTCAACGTAGGGTAGGGTTTGGAAACCCAAAGGGAACCCAAGATGAACCATTCTGAAAAGTTCAAGGCGTTCTGCGCCGACATGCCCTATCACCGCCTGTCACAGATCGTGCAGATCCTGCACCAAGACGGCAGCGTGATGGTGTTCCACCACGCGACCCTGTGGGAGTCAGAGGAAGGGATGCTGACCCTGCCTGACATCGACCGCAAGGGCTACATCGGCGTATGCACAGAACACTGCGGGAACCACCTGTTCCACGCAGGCGACTTGCTGGCGTGGCAGGCCAATCACGCTGCGTTTGGCGCAGCCATCAAGATGGACGTGGGCGCACGCATCCAGCAGCTTGAAGCAGAGAACGCACGCTTGCGCCGCGAAGTCGTGGACGAACTGACCCGACAAGGACAGGACTGGGGCGGGTATTAGGCCACTCGCCAGAACTCGATGCGTGCGTGCTGGCAACTGACCACGGTCATGTTGTCTTGGCTGGCGAACTGGATGGCGATGTTCTTCGACACCCCAGACAGGGTAACGTAATTGAACCCTGATAGCCCTTGGTGAACGCAGACACGGTGTATTCGCCGTTCAGCCCTGCATAGCCGCCAGCCAACCCCGCGATGTCCAGCCGTTCCCCGACCAGCATCCCGCTGGTGTCCAAGCCAGCGTTGATGACCAGCTTGAGGACGCCTGTGTCCTGCCAGACGTTGTTGGCCACACCAGCGTTCAGGTTGATGCCTGTGCCTGATCCGCCAAGGTTGTCGCCGTCGCGGGTGTAGGAAAACGCCGCGACTTCGATCATCCCCAAGCGCGAGAACGCCGCAATCCCACCCTGCATGACGGAATACATCACGCGGCTGGTCAGCGGAACGTCGATGTAGCCGGGGGCTGCGTAGGGGACGTAGACAGGCGTCTTGCGCTGCTGGAACTCGTAGCCCACGTCCATGTCGTTGATAAGGATCGACGACGTGTTGGGCGTGCCATTGGCGTTGAGGCCAGTGTGCGTCAGACGCAGATAGGACTGCGCGGGAACCGTTGGCATGGAAGCTCCTCGTCCCGCAAGGGCAAGACTTTACTGCTTGTCCTTCTTCTTGTCCTTGTCGCGTAACACCTTGACATCGTAACCAGTCAGGCCCAGTTCAGCAGCCTTGGCCTTGGCGGCATCTTCGCTGTCGAACTTGACGCCTTCGTCGTCGTCCCGCGAAAAGCTGCATTCTGCGCGGCGTTGTACGACCCCATCGCCTCCTCCCAGTTGCCAAGGAAGCGATCCTCGCCCTTGCGTCCTTCTTCCTGTGCTTGCGGCACAAACTTCAGGTCCGCAAGGTATAGCTGCTTGTCCGACAGGTTGGTGACTTTCATAGGCGTTTTCCTTTGCGGTACTAGCTGACGTAGGCCGTTACGTCGTACTTTTCCAAGGGGTCGTTGACGGAACCAGCACCTGAAGCGATAACCCGACCATGCGCCGTCTGCGCTTTGCCCTTGGCGTCTGTCCACTGAACGGTGAACGCCCAAGTCTTTGTGGATGGGTTGCCCTGATTGTCCTTGTCATACCAAGTCTTTCCCAGCGCGTGGTCGATACCCATCTTGTCCAGTTCTTTCCAGATGCGCTGCACGGGTGCCCAATACTGGTCACTGAAGAAGCCCCGCAGGCCCGCTGACTGGATCGTCTTGTTGATGACGGTCAACGCCTGACGGCGGTCAAGACCGTCCAACACACTGGGTACGTTAGCCCGTAGGTAACGGCTGGCTACACGCTGGATCAAGTTCATTCGGTCCCCTTGCGGCGGCAAACCCTTACGCATGGCCGTTCTATAGGGTGCCTAGTGTAGGCAACGACAAGGGGGATTCGCTGTGAAGCTGTGGTTGAATGACGTTCGGAACCCGAAGCACTACGACGACTGGGAAGATGCTGTTTGGGTTACGACGCCAGAAGAGGCAATCGACTATTTGGATACGGGTCGGGTCACGCACCTGTCGCTGGATAACGACCTTGGACTGGACTATGGCGTGGATGGCCCACCGCGTGACGGCTACAGCGTGGCGAAGTGGCTGGAACAGCGCGTGGCGGACGACGACCTGTTCATGCCGCCCGACGTGCTGGAAGCGCACACGGCCAACAGCGTAGCCCGCCAGAAAATGCTGGCGGCGTTCAGGTCCATCCGCCTGCTGGTCAAGCAGCGATAGATTCCGTGAAACCACGCCCGAACAGCGTACATAGGGTAGGAAGGGGCAATGGACAGCCCCAAGGACTACCTGATGAAGCTGACCATCAACAACTACAGCAACGGCCCGATGGGCGTGGAATACCACGGCTTCCGCGCTGACCTGTTCATCGACGGCAAGCTGTCTGCCCGCGTGTGGAACGACGGCAACGGTGGCCCCAACATCTACCAGTGGATGGGCGACTACGCCAACCACAAGGGCTTCACCCCGCCCAAGGCTGTGCAGGACTGGCTGGGTTCCCTGCCGCCCGTGTCCTACTGCGGGCACCAGATCCAGCTTGACCTTGACTGCTTGGTCGAGGACGCCATCGACGCCTATCGGGAAGCCCGCCATGCTGCCTAACGACTGCTGGTACTGCGACGAAAATGGCAACCGCTGCCTGCTGGCAGACCTGAAAGGCAGGTACACGCTGCTGCCACACTTCGACAACCCACCGTGGGTCGAAGTGTGGGTCTTGGGCGACAACGATGGCTTTGGGGGTCAGCCCGTCTTAGGGCAGTACGCCCTGCACCACGGACCCGCTTCGGACAAACCCAACAAGGTGACGCCCAAAATGAGGGGCTTCACCGTGAAGCCCTAGCGCAACAGCTTGGCGGCGTTGGTCAGTTCCCGCTTCAGTTCGTAGGCTTCGTTATCGATCTTGCGGGTAATGGACCCTTCCTCGTTGGGGTTCAGCATCCTGAACAGGTATCCATACTGCCGCATCAAGTCCTGATACCGCCAAAGATCCTTGTCGTCATCGCCAAGGATCTTTAGCTGCTGCTGGTACACATCTTCGGCGTGTTCGTGCTTCTGTTCCAGCTTTCGGGCCAACTGGGTCATCGCCGCGACCATATTTTCCATCGCGTCCATGGCCTTCTTGACATCGGCCAACACGGCAGGGTCCATCTTGCTGTCGTCCACGGTGGCCCGCTTCGCCAGCAAGGGAAGAATTTCAGCCCGCAGTTCGGGTCGCTGATGGGCAAGACGGATCAGCTTGGAACGAAGGTTCATGGTCAGCACCCAAAGGAAGTCCACTAGGCGCAGGGTGATAGACAAATCCGTGAACGCCCC
>Ga0129333_10003312_pt1 | contig 15070 bp, 19 predicted proteins | sample CPB6_08_DNA_FD_94474 | JGI IMG/M metagenome (GOLD analysis project Ga0129333, IMG submission 94474) | Freshwater to marine salinity gradient microbial communities from Chesapeake Bay, USA - CPBay_Sum_0.6_0.8_DNA | ecosystem: Environmental > Aquatic > Marine > Coastal | place: USA: Chesapeake...
AGAGGGTCTTCTTTATTCTTCCAACTTGATTGAGTATGCCAGTTAGTACCAGCACGATAATGAAGAAACTTTCCTCCAAGATGTAATTCAAAGTTGTATCCATCCTCTGGTTTACACCACATATCAGATGTCAACAATACTGGAATCTGAACTCCATTATATTCTGTCGGATATTCGGGGAAGTCTTCTCCATCAGTTCCACTATCGTTAATTCGTTTGAACTGAACGTTATACTTTTTAAAATATGGGTATAGATGCCCACCAATGTCAGTCTGTTGACCTTCGACAACACCATCAGAGAAATTAAGATTAGAGTCAATCTCAGAAATCTTCTTCATATCAAAGAACATAATACCATTCCAGATATATCGGACATGACCTCTAACTTGAAGGTGACCAGCAATAGTCTCTCCCTTCATATATTCTTCTAATGAAAAATCATCCAGTAAAAACATATCAGAATCACAGAACAAAATCAAATCTTCTGAATGGTTTTGTTTGATAATTGTATCATAAGTCCACTGGATTGTTTCAGTAGCATGACGAGCGCCTGCCAAAGGATTATCAAACTTCTTCTCTTCACTTTGTGGTTTACGATAATAAGTTACAGAGTTTCTATCGCAGACTCTTTTAAATTCTTCAGAGATATCTTCATCAATAGAATCGTCTACAACGTGAAACTGATATTCGTCCTTCAAAAACTTTTGAAATAATTTCTGCTGTATCTCTACAAAGTCAGGTCGATTAACGACTGTGGTAAAAATTTGAACCGTCATAAATGTGCTCCAATCCAATCTTCAAGTTTCATCTTTGGTTCCCAACCAAAAGTATTTTTAATCTTAGTAATATTTGCCAAACTGGTTCTTGCTTCACCAGGTCTTGGTGCAATATTTATTACATTGTCGGAAATCTGTCTTGCAATTTGTCGAATAGAATAGTTAGTGCCTGTTCCTACATTATAAATCTGACCATATGCCTCTGAATCGGGATTTGAAATTGCTGCCATAACATTAGCATTAGCAACGTCTCCAACATAAACAAAGTCTCTACGTTGATGTCCATCACCAACAATTGATATCGTTTCACCAGCCTCTTTTTGCCGCATAAAAATTCCAATTACAGGAGCATATTGACCTTTACGGGGAGCTCTTTCACCATAAACATTAAAATATCTAAAAATAATTGTTGGAAGACCATAAAGATTCGTATACATTTTACAAAGTTCTTCACCAGCAACTTTAGAAACTGAGTATGGATTCAAACAATTATTTTTTTGCGTTTCAATATTTGGAGAGTCATTCAATCCATATGCCGAAGAAGTAGAAGAGTACATAACTTTTTTCACACCTGCTTCACGAGCGCACTGAAGAACTGTACAGGTGCCAAGCACGTTAATGTTTACAGCGTTGACTGGATTAGCAATAGCAGGTCCAATTCTTGCTTCTGCTGCAGTATGAAACACATAATCTACATCTTCATAAAGATGCCTTGTTGCTTCATAATCACAGATGTTTACTTTATGATTTTCAGTATCATCTCTCCAATAAAACTCTTCGTTATCAGAGTATTCGTTATCAATCACGATAACTTCATGTCCCATACTCACAAGTTTATCTACAATATGAGAACCAATAAATCCAGCACCACCAGTTACTAATGATTTCATGTTACCTCCAAGACTTTACAATTTTTCTTTTTAATTCAGTGGTTGAATAATCATGACTTCTATCAATAAAAACAATTCTTATAGGAAGTTCTTTGCCAGTATAAGAACCATCTCTGTAATCATCTCCCAAAAATCTAATGTCATAATCTTCAAGATAAGATAGGAAAGTATCCTCTGATTGATAGACAACGATATCGTCAATATATTTAATTGCTCTTAGAATTTCCTTTCTTTCATCCAGAGTCTGAACAGGAGGAAGTTTACTCGGTCTTGCCCAAGAAGGATCTTCATGAAGAGCAATTGTAAGGTGATTACAATGACGCTTACACTCATCAAAGAGTCTAATGTATCCAGGATGAATTAAGTCAAACGCTCCAGCAATAATACCCTTGACCTGTGGTTGTTGTTTTTTCCATTCTTCAACATCAATACCTTTATCATCAATAAAAATATCTGCGGTCGGTTTACAAAACATTGGAAACAGTTCATGATACTTGTATCCCCACTCATCAAGTTGTTTCTTCGTCAACTCAGTATGGTCAATACCAGAACCTTTTCCTCTGGCAGTCTGCATAATGATATAGTTACCTTCATCATACAAACGATTGACCTGTTGAACCATAAAGGGATATGGTTTTGCATTCTCATAATCAGGTTTGCCTTTTTCGTTGTTAGGAGTGTGGCAAAGAGTTCCGTCAATATCAAAGCAATATTTCATACTGCCCCATGAAGAAAGATTTGGTGAACACACTCAACGATTCCATAATCTTTACTATCAATATGATAGTCCCATAAAGCGTTAGTAGCAATAGTTCTAGCAGTGTTGTTACTCTCAAACCCTGTCAAAATTCCATAAGGGATTGCGTTGTTCTCACAGTGTTTGATACAATTCAAAATATTCTTAGACTCACCACCAGAACTAATCAGAATACAAAGAGTATCTACTTTTGCATAATACTGCAAGAAACGACAATAAGCATTCTCCATACCAAAATCGTTGATAAAACAAGTCAACATTGATGGGTCGGAAAATACCATTGAGTTTTTATTATGAAACTTCACATAGTCTTGTGAAATATGTGATGCTACAGAGTTGCTGCCGCCATTGCCAAGAATAATAATACTATTATGTGTATCAAAGGCACTTTTAAATTTTTGAAACTGCTCTTCAATATGAGCACCTTGAAGTGCATCAATATATTCTGTAAATGGGTTCATAACTTATGCCCAACAACACCATTAGATTCAACCTCTATTCTAATCGATTCGTAAGGAATTTTCAAGCTATTTGGTTCTGAAAATACAAGAAAGAATCCACCGTTACCAGCACCACAAAGTTTATGTGCTATTACTTCATTACTTTCGGTAAGAACTTTATCTATGGTCTGTATTTCTTGATTTTCAGTAATTAGTGAACTTGTCTGCTTCTTTTGCTCCCAACTATGATTCAACAACTCAAGAAACTTAGGATAGTCTTTACTCTTCAAAGCATCATAAGCATCATCTACTGTCTTTAATAATGGCAACGACTTATCAATGTTTGCAGTCACATCTTGCAAAACATTTTTAGAGTTTCTTGTCACACCTGTGAATACCAGATGTGCATCATAATGTTTGAACAAGTCTGTAGATAGAAAGTCATACTTAATAACATTACCCTTCTCAAAGTCAATCTTTTTAAATCCACCGATACCACAACCATAAGGATCCTGATATCCACAATAAGGATTCATCTCTTGTTCCAGTTGAAGAGCAAGTTCGCAGATTTCAATATCAGTTAAATGCAGTTCTTTAAACATAGAAATGCACTTAATTAGAGCAATGATATAAGAAGATGAAGAAGCAAGACCACTACCTTGCGAATAAGCATCACTGGTCATACTGACTGTCAGTGGAAAACATCCAAAGTGATTCAGAACAATACGAACTAACTCATTCTTGATATCACCAATATACTCAGTTTCTTCTCTCTTAGAATAGTTTACAATATACTTACGACCCTGCATATTGTATCCCAGTTTATCTTCATGGAGAGTAATATAAGTTTTAAGGTTACAACTAAAACTAATTACAGAACCAAACCCATACTTTTCAACAAAGTACGGGTTATCGGTTGAACCACCAAACAGAGAAACTCTAAGTGGGCAAGAAGCAATATACATTAGTTGATTCTCTCAGGTAAGAATAGTTGTGGAATATAAGAGAAACATTCTAACGATTGCTGTGTAGAAAGTTTTTCATAGGTTACTTTTTGGTTTCCGTCAGAACTTGTCTGATAAAAATAAGGGTCGTCTAAAGCGTAGATATTAAAGAATCTTTGAACTTCTGCAATCTGAACGTCGTAATAACTTTCAATTACATACCCAGCGTGATAGCAGCAGCGTCTTGCCATCTCAACCCACTCAGAAGAAAGATAAACAATTGCATGACCACTGAGCATATTATAAACACGAAGAATATTTTCATCAACTCTGTCCCACTGAACAAAAGGTCCAGAGTGCCCATTCATTCTTCCCCATCCAGAAATACCAAGATAAAGAGCATCTGCATCATCAGGAACCTCTAAAATTGGATTCCAGTTCTTTACAGCAATATCATCTTCTATCAAGACAAATGGTCCGTCAGTTACTTCGTGTAAAAAGTCACTTACTGTTTGAGCACAACCAGCAAAACCGTTAGTATGTCTGGTGGCAGGAACTCGATTTATGTTTTTGACGCCGAGTGCTTTTAGATGCTCCTCTGTTTTTTCTTTTCTTTCTACCGCGTCTTCTAAGTTGACATAATAGAAAGGTATTTCCCTAAGATCTAAGTTCATTGTGATTCTTTTTTAGAGCGATAATTTTAGGTGCAAATGGATACTCAGGATTACCCATTTGTTCCTCAGCAAAACAATATGAAGGAGTCAAACTGAGTGTTGGTGGATTGTCAATCAGATAACGATTCATCTGGGATTCATCGTGCCACAAAGCAATCACACCATTCTCAAGATCTTTAGTTACACGGTCAGCAAGAACTTCTGCCATCTCAAGGAACCTCTTGGTAGAACCACCATTGAACCCACCAGCATAATAGTTCTCTCCTTCCTCCCCTATAGGCACGTATGCCAGCGACTGTGGGTTTCTGTCATAAGTCCTCTGTTCCTTTGGGTAGAAGGACTGATATGGGTGTTGAGTAGCAACCAGGTCGCTTAAAACCTCATCACCAACCTTATCTACCAGACCCATATCCACATCAAAGTAGAAGCAATAATCAAACTGAGAAATAAACTCTTTCTCTTTCACAAAGTAATTATATCTTTTTAAAGTAGGCATTGGCCAAGGTTCGTGCTCAATCTGACAAACTCTTACGTTATCAGATGCTTCTACTTCGTGGTCAGTAAAGAGTAAACATTCAATATCGTGCCCGTTAAGAAAGTTCTCTTCGATATTATCAAGAAGTCTCTCAACAAATTGAATATACTTATTTGTAGCGATAGTCAGGATACAGATTTTCACTTTCTTACCATAGTAGTATGATAAAGATATCCATTAGGTGGCCAAAAATCAAGAACCTTTTCTACAGAAATATCAAAATGTTCTTTTGCCCTTTCCAATAAAACTTGACGACTAACTTGACCTTTGTTGAGAATCATATAAACTTTATTTGAATTTTTTATTACATTCTCATAATACAAATCCTGAAGCTCCAAGTTTAATTCGGAGTAAGCATAATTGCTAATAACAAGATCAATATCTTCAGTTTTTTCTGTCGGATTAGAGTGGAAAAATACTTTATCAATTATGTTAAAATTAGAAAGATATTTTTCTTGTAATTTGGATGCTGGACCCATATCATAAATATGATATTCATCAAAATCACAAAGGCAACTAATAGTCTTACACAGACCTCCATATCCCCCACCAATTTCTACGATTTTATTAATATCTCCTTCACCAACAAAGTGTGCAATATCAAGAGTATTTTTGATGTATCGAAGAGTAGATGGTGAAATTCTACCAAATGGTTCATCATATTCAACAACTTGCGATCCACCAAACTTATCGTTTTCTTTAAATAATTCTATAATGTCTGAATCTAAATCATATTGATTTATTCCATGAATATATTTTTGACCCTCTTCAGGGCAAACATGCTCTAGAACAGGTGTATATCGAGAATCGGTTTTAAACGTTCTAAAGACTTCATCATTTTCATATGCTTCCATACAAACTTCAGCATAAGAATCAGTTGCTGTCATATCTAAACAAGTCCAATTGTCAATCATTTATAATCTCCATTAATTTTTTTACAGATGCTTCCAGAGATAATTCTCTTTCAGCATATTTCCTTGGTGTATATGAGTATATTTTATCATAAAATTCTGAAAAAGCAAAATCAATATTCTCATAATCATAAAAAACTTTTCCACATTCTTCAGACCAATAAGGAATAGAAGTTGCTGGAACCCTATACTCTTCTCCCTGATCCAACCATTCTTTAACATCCCAAACAAATAGAGGAGTATTTGATCTCATTATTTCTTGAACTGCTATACCCTGACTTTCAGTTCCATTTATTAAGAAACAAAACTTTGCTTCACTAAGCATAGTTTTAAATACACTTTCATCATAATCACCATAAGAAATTACTTTATATGAAAGATTTTTTTGATCAAGAAATTTTATAGACTTTTTCAATTCTTCTTCACTTCTTCTCTTTAAATATAACAAACAGTCATATGTAACATTTTTATTAATGTCAAATCCGTCAACGCCAACTGGCCAAACTGAAATTTTATTTTCATTGACTCCGAATTTTTGAATCAATTTATTTTTAACCCATAGAGAAGGGGTTATTAATTGATTATAATATTGAGGATTCTCAACTAAAAATCTACCATATGGGCAAAACGGCCAAAACTGAGGACCGATAAAACAACTACTATGTTCTAAAGTTTCATGAATTTTATATTCACGATCAGAATAATCTAATAATAAATTTTTATCATAAACATTTTGATTGATAACATATTCAATATTATTTTGTTGTAAAGATTTTTTTAGATTTTCTCTTACTTTTAGTGGTCCACAACTTTTACCTTTCTGAATATATGAATAGGCACTTTCGTTATACCATATATTAATCATGTCTTTCTCCTAATATAATCCAATCAGGTAAGTATAAATCTTTAGTATTGTTTTCAGAACAATCTCCACCAAACCAATTTTGAGGTGCAATTACCTTTTGACTTTTTGCTAACCATGCTCCCCACCAACTAAAAGAACTATTAGCAATTATATGATATTTACATAAAGACATCAAACATAAGTCAGCATCTGTAGTGTTTCCTTCTGAAATAGAAAATCTATCGGAGGAAAAAATTTCTTGTTGATTGCACCAATAAGGATCATCAGAAAAAATAATCACAGGCAAATCAGGAAGTAAATTTAGTGCCTCTCTATAATATTCGAGTTTCTGAACTGGATGATTTGGATTTGAAACATAATCACCTCTTCGGATATGAAGAGAAATCACATCTCTATAGACAAAATTATCTTTAATAAAAGAATCGCAAGTTTCAATCAAGTCATCTTTAAAAGTAAAATCTTTTCGAATCTCATCTTCTATATGTTTGAAATATTTTTCACTTTGAAAATATCCAAGCAAGTCAACTTTATCTGGACAATTTTTAAATATATTTTCATCAAAATGAAATCCACTTTCTTGAACAATTGGATTAATAATAATATCTTTGTTCACATCAGATAATTCAAAACAATCGTATAAAGTGGTATCAGAACCCCTCACAAGTAAGTCATTAATCCCAAAAGATTCTTTTGGTGGAATACAAAATTGATACCCTCTATTCTTGGCAATCCCTTTTAGAGAAGCGTATTGAAACATTTGATTGGCAAGTCTTCCAAGGTTGCCAAGATTATTAAAAGAAATCATTTTAGTTGTAAAAATTTGGACAAGGGCAGCACAAAGTTTCTAGTTCTTTATTTCCCATATAATAATCTCTCTGCAAACGTTCAACTTTTGTCCAGATATTTAAAGTTGAACCAACATCAAGATATGTATTGTTCTTATTATTTTTCCATAGTTTGTGTGCAAGAATATTTGCAAACGCTCCAGCAGCAAACAAAAACAATTTTCCACTTAAATTTTGCTCTAAAATTTGGTCTGGAAGTTCACGATTCAAAACCCAAGCATCGTAATCGATTGGATAAAACTTTTCAACCTTAAAAGGAAGGTTATCAAGATTTGTATTTTTATGAGTTACTAGATGAATGTCTCTCTCTTTGTACAAGTCAATATAGTGTTTTTTATAATACTCATAATTTGAGTTTACGAAAATATTGGCATAAGTAATCTGAGATTCTTTTTGACCAGAAAACTCAATTGCATCCTTATAACAGGGGCATATTGCAACATAATAATCTGGATCTTGATATCTCAAAGAGTCTTCAAGTTCTTGTCTTGCTAGTTCATATAGTGGATGCCCTTGGTTTGCAGTCCACTCTCCATTTGCAGGGTAGAATTGAATACCTTTAATTGCGCCCCACTCACCATCAGCAAACTTACCTAAAGCAAAGTTTTCTTGATTAGAGAGTTTCTGATGAAAAAATTTAATTTCATCTGTATAATTTTTCATTTACTTAGGTCCAACTTTATAAGTTAACTGATAGTTATCTGGAAAATTATCTTTGGTAAAAGAATAATCAACAAATCTAGAAATTTGTTTTCTATCAGTTGTATTATACCACGTATCAGCTCTTACATGTTCCATATAATGCTGTTCATCAATTTCTTTTTTTAACCAGATGAATTTAGTATCATCTGTAAGTGTATAGTTTATTTTCCTCCATTTCAATTGCTCAAGCAAAACATATGTTAAAATATTTTCTGCATGAGATTCAGAATCGATTCCTATACATCCTTTCATTATATCACACATTAAGTCAACAGGACTTGAAAAGTAATAATCACAAAGATATCCAACACTTCCAGTGTCCCATCCAAAACAATTAAAGTGATCAAACTTAGTCAAAGAAAGAATTGATGGTATGTCAACAATAAAGTCTGATCTGACTCTGATTCCAAAATCATATCCTCTTTCTTTTAAAACTTTAAACCCATTTAAAGTTGCAACCCAAGTATAAAGACCATAGTGCTCACTATATTGAATTTTTGGAGCGTCACAAAGTACAAGAGTAAAGTTATCTTGAGACTTTATATAATCCAAATGGTCTTGTGGTTCTGTGTTCCACGTTGCCCAGACACACTCATAATCTTTATAGTGCTCTGTAATTTCTTTATAGTAGTCTGTCAATCCTTGAATGACTATCGGTAATTTTTTTCTGTTGCCCATGTTCCTCTATCAGAGTGTAAGTTGATTAGATTCCCGTTTTCATCCCAGGCAAATCCAGGATATCCCCATAAGAAATTTTTATATCCTTCTAACTTATTATTAAAAATTTCTTCTCTTTTATTTCTCAACAAATCCCAATTGTTAGATGCTCTAAAGTCAATCCATTTTAAAGTAAGAATATCTTTAATTACACAGTTATTTTTAAGTGCTTCGGACCAAGTATCTTCTTTACACATATCAAAAAAGTTTTTTGCATGTGGAACAAGACCATCAAGATTTGGATACCAGTTAGTAATATCCCAACACCTTTTCATCACTTCAACTGAACCAAAATTAAAAAGGTCACATAAAACAAAATTGTCTATTGTAGTAGCTTGAGTTGTAAGATATTTTTTATCTCCAAGTTCTTGCATACACCAATCAAAAATATTTGGTAATAAATTTACACCATCCAATCTTGTTTTCAATAAATGAGTAAATCCTTTTTCCTCAACATAATCCAATCCTTTATTGACTAAAACTGGATGACCATACCCAATATCAGATCCAATAATTTGGTCACTCCAATAAACATAATCGCAATAATCAGAAAGTTTATCTGGTTTTAATCCATGACCAGTTACAATAATATGATCATTTGGATTATTTTTTCTAAAGTGCTCTGCAACAAAATTAGATTGGTCTATCTTTGCTTCTTGCCCCGGTTCAATAAAGACGTGTGTTAATAAAATACATCCCATAATTAATACCCAAACAACTCAAAATCTTTAGCAAAAACATCTTCTACAATTTTTATCATTTCAGAATTATAAACGTCCTTATAATTAGAATGATTTGATTTTCTATGATGCCCAACAGATATTTTATATCCCAGTCTTTCTGATATCTCTGCCATATCAGAAGATAAACTTTCAGTTTTCCCAACAAAGTCTGGTATCAAACCTTTTTCGTCACATAAAATTTCAGACTGTGGTAAAAAATGAATGTCTTTGCACCATCCCGACTCTATAAAATTATAACAAAAATCTTCAAAGGTTTTATTTTTACTTATTGTTAAAAACCGACCACCATCTTCTATTGCTAAACAATTAAAATATTGCTGACTTGTCCACTCAACATTCCATTTATATGCCTGCATATAATAAGCATAAAATTCTTCGTAAGATAAAAACTTACTGGGGTTAGTTTCATACAAACGATAAATGCAAAGACAATCATCGTCCCAATTTTGATTATTAAGAAGAAATCGTGTGTAATTTGTTTGAATTCTTCCTACTAATCTATTTTGAATAAAATCAGAATATGCAGATAATAATCTATCAAAAGGATTCCTCACAAAAGCAAATTTAAAATATGAAACTTTTTCAGGATAAAAGTTCATATAATCTTTTGCTTTCATATGATGAAGAACTGGTGGTGGATCATCTTCCCATCCATACTTTTCCTTAAAAAAACTATGGACTGATGTTCCACCAGACTTTGGAACATGAAAAAATATAAATTTTTCAGTATCTGATACTAGCATTTGACGAACTTATTGAGTCTTGTAAAGTGTCGCCCACCGTCAAATGATGTATGTTGAATAGTGTCAATAATTTTTTCCATGGTAGATGGATCAACATACTTAGAAGGAATTGCAAAGTGATTTGCACAGTTATGTCTAATAGCATGCTCAGCGGTGTATGAATCAAACACTAGAGCAGAGATAATATCCTTGGATTTATTTGCTGCCAAGTTTACACCTTGACCAGAGCGACAGAAGGACATTGCAAAATTACACTCATTTGAGTATATCAGTGACACTGACTGGGAAACATAGTCATAATAATCGCACGGTTTATTGACGTAAGTACCTACATCAATATAAGGAATTCCTTTAACCTCAAGAATTGTTTTTGCTTTTTCTTTTAAATCAAATCCAGAATGGTCACAAGCAAGAGCAACTGGTTTTTCACCAAATCCAGTGATTACTCGTTTACAGAAAAACTCAAAAGTTTCTGGAGTTCCGAGCACGTGCATCTTTTCAGTGTCATGTGCGGTAATAACAAGACCATCATCAATCATTAAGTTGTACATTGGTGCAATATAAAATTCACCTTTGACATACATTTCTTCATCAATAACCTTCTTACCATACTTCAAGAACATATTACCTGTCTTGAAGTAATAAAGACCAACGTTTGCGTGTTCAGAAATAACTTCCTTTTCAACAACTCTACGAACCTTTCCATTAATATCAACATCAGAATAACTATGATCTGGACTATTCGCCAAGAAAGTTAGTAAGAATCCATCAGAATCAACATCAATAGTTTGTGGTTTGAATGTTGGTTCAAAATATACATCTGGAGTGTAGATTATTAGAGGAATATTATTATCAATATACTTTTCCGCAAGAACACAAGTTTCCAGTGCTCCTCTAGTTACTTTGTCCACGACAACGATTTGAATATCCTCACCAAACTTTTGCTTGAGAATTTTATCAATACTGAAATTATAAATGTGGTCCAGTCTAACAATAAAGATTAGATTACATTCACTAGTATCAACAGATGCGATAGACCAATCAATAACGTGTTTATCTTTTGCAAGGATTAGAGGTTTAGGCATCATAAACCCTGCGTCAATAAACCTCTGTGCTCTTCCAGCAATAGGAAGTAAAAGATTATATTTTTTCATATAGAATTTCTAATAATTTCAGTGGTCTTTAAATGTGAAAATTCAATCCAATCGTGGATATCACCTTCGTTCCTTAGTAATTTATAAAGGAAACAAGAAGCAAATGTATCACCAGCTCCAAGAACGTTAACACCTTTAAGCATCAAGTGCTCGGGTAATTTGTAGAAAAATTCATCTTCTCCATTTGAAACAACACTTCCAGAAGAACTATGGAGAATTACCCATCCCTTTGTTGCTTCAACATATTCTGACAAATCACCATCAATATCTTCATCAGAAATAAACAAATAATCGACACTTTCAAGTAAATCTTTATTTACAGATTTGCCAGGGCAAATATCTGCAGTGATTGTACCATCAAGTGCTGGAATAAAATCATGAATACTCATCTCATTCAAGTAAATAAGATGATGAACTTTGGCATCAAATATTTTTGCTTTATGTTGAACAAGATTTAAATTTGCTTTTGAATACCTTTGTGCTGCTGCTTTATCAATGTAAACTAACGCTTGCCCAACATCAATTGGAGACAACCCAATATTTAAAGTAGGATCAACCTCTAACAATCTCTTCCAAACGTTTGCCATTGAACCGAGTGACTTTTTCTCAGTATAACCATCTACAATCGTATCAATTGTCAGATGACCATAGAGTGCAATATCTTTCATTAAAACTTTTCCTTCAAATCAAGTTCGTATATCTTATCAATCACTTTATCATAAGAAATGCAAGGAATCAATCCATCAAGTTCAAAGATATCAAATAAGTTCATAATTACATTCTGCCCACCATTAACAGGAATAACCTTTGCAACTTGTCTTACTGCTCTTGGAGAATTTAATACACAATAAGAGTTTTTCACTCTTTTCATAATTCCAATATCAAATAGATCATCTCCAACGTATGCAGTCTCTTCTACTGTACAATTATACTGTTCCAGTATTTGATCCAAATAATTTGCTTTATCACTATGATAACCTGATCCACGATTAGCGATTACATGCAAATTTCGATTTTCAAGAATACCAACATTATATGGATCTCCGGTTAAGAAGACTACATTGATACCAAGAGCACGAAATCTTTTTATCGCAGTCCAATCTTTGTCACAAAAAGTCTTTAACTTAACAGTGCCTTCAGAGTCATAATACTTGACCCCATCGGTCATCACACCATCTACATCTAAAATAAGTAGTTTAATCACAGTAAACACCCTCTTGCATTTAAATCAATATTATAGTCTTCAGAAAGTTTTGTAATCTCTGAAAGATACTCTCCAGTATTCCACTTTCCTTTCATCAGTGCTGTTGCAATATAAGGAAATACTTTACTATCAAAGTGACCTCCACGGGGAGAAGAACTTTCATCAAAATAGAATGTAGACTGATATCCAAGTTCTCTCATTGTATGACTAGCATTTCCGTTTATCTCAAAGTCCCTTAAAGTCTTTGGATTTAAATTTTCAATCACTTCTGCAAAATGTTTTTTATTCCACATCGTTGCTTGATGAACAGCAGAAAGAAATTCGCAACTTCTATAAACATTATCGCTAACTTTTTCTTTTAGAGTGTCAGAACCAGAACGAATCAATTTAACACAAGAAGTTTCTCCAGTTTTAAGGTATTCAAAACACTTGTCAATTTCTTCAAAAACAACTGAATCATAAAGAATAAAATCTTCTTGCATATAAAGAATATATTCTTCTTCTACATTTTCAAGACATCCAAGAATTCTTGCAGCGTAAGAATATCTTTCTTCGTTAACCAACTGCAAATGATTATCGGAAATAACTTCAGACAATTCATTAATTGCGACATAACTTTTTTCAATTTGAGGAAAATATTTTTCTACGTTTCCAAAATAAGCAGGAAACACGTCCTCATATTCTTTATTAGTCCAAGTAAATAACGTTAAATTTTTCATTTTAATTTACCCACATAATCGCTACAAACACCATAACAGTCCTTCAGTTTTTCATAATTGAAACTTTCTATCAATTCAGGCATAACAATTATAGATTTAATCGTATGAGGTTTTCCAGGATAAGTCCAAATATACCTTTTACTTGTTAGAGTAAAATCGTCTTCTTGATGCCAAAAATAATTAAAGTCAATTAAACTATTGGAAAAAAATTCCATTGCTTCTAAATTTTTACAGTGTACCCAAAAATTGTCTTTTCTCTCTCTTAACCAAGAAACAGAGATGGAATACTGAGATTCATCATGTCCTAAGTAAAAATTTCCTTCTATACACCTAACATCAACTTCGACATTAAATCCTTGAGATAACGCATCATCAATATATTTTGGATTATTTTCTGACTCAGGATTAGGACCGTGTATATTTCCCCTATGTGCAATAAGTATCATACACGATCTCTATAAAGAACAAATCCGTCATCAATACAATATTGAAGATACTTTGCCATTTCACCAGAACCTAAGTTGATATATGCTGTTGCATGTTGGTCACTTCCATACAAAGCAGCCTTTAAACTACTCCACATAGAAGTGTCGTTCGAAGGATGTGGAGGTACATAAGTTTTCATATCAGTATACTTCTGAATCATATGTGAAAAATGAATGTCCTCACCACACAACATGGTCCAATGTTGTGCAGGAATCTCTCTCCAAAATACCGAAAGAAGATCTCTGGCAAAGAACCAAGAGTGACCCACAATATCAACATCTACTGGTTCAAGATTATTTCCAACACATATTGGATTCGAATCCCATCCATAACGAGTATATTTCCCATCAGATAACTGGTCTAAGGTGTAAGTGCCATCTTTAAACCTCAACCCAATTCCACCTAAAAGACCAGGATGAGTTTTATGAGTATTCAAACAATTTTCTAACCATCTAGAACCTGGAATTGTATCATCATCTAGAACACAGACATAATCGGTCTTAGCGTTTAGAGCATAAGCAAATCTTGCCCAAACACCATAGTTATAATTACTTAAAGCAGAATTTAATTCAGAATATGTTTCTTCTTCGTAAGAAAAACCTGGGACAGTATTTTGCCAATAAAAAATCTCTTTTACAGGAACACTTTGATTTCTAATTGCATCAACCTGTTCTTTTAAGTGTTGTCGCTTATATCCACTAAGAACTACAGTAATTGACTCAGACATACAATAAAAATAATTAATTCTATTATACTAAAAAAGGTGGGTTTATGCAACCCACCTTCCGTGTTTTAGGTTCGCCATGCACGCCACCAATTCTTTGACTGGAAATTGGAAACCAGGCGGGAGTTATCCCATCCGCACCACTTGCTCTTGGGAGAAGCAAGAAACTCTAAGGGGTCTTGATGACTCCACCACTTAGTTTTGAGAAACTAAGAAAAGTTGGATTAGTTTTGGTATCTCA
>Ga0129333_10003314_pt1 | contig 15066 bp, 12 predicted proteins | sample CPB6_08_DNA_FD_94474 | JGI IMG/M metagenome (GOLD analysis project Ga0129333, IMG submission 94474) | Freshwater to marine salinity gradient microbial communities from Chesapeake Bay, USA - CPBay_Sum_0.6_0.8_DNA | ecosystem: Environmental > Aquatic > Marine > Coastal | place: USA: Chesapeake...
CCATGCGCCAGGCGCTTTGTCCATGCCCCTCTTCAGCGACGACGAGCGGGCCCAAGTGGGCATTTGCTACAAGGAAAAGGGCCAAGGCGAAGCGATTCGGCTGGGACTCTCCCTAGTGGGGCCCAAGATGGCCGATCTCGTGGCCCAGGCAGATCTCTTCTCCGCAGAGGGTCCTCTGGAAGTCTACTGTTGGCGCGGCGGCATGCGTTCTCAATCGGTCGCGTGGCTTTTGCAGACCGCGGGCCATTCCGTAAAGCGCTGGGAAGGAGGCTATAAAGCCTACCGCGGCCGGGTATTGGAGACCTGGTTCGGCGACCACCCCTGGGTCGTGCTCAGCGGACTTACCGGCAGTGGCAAGACGGAAATCCTCCGGCATATGGCCTCGCAGGCCCAGGTGCTGGATCTGGAAGGTTTGGCCCACCATAAAGGGTCCGCTTTTGGCCACGTTGGGGAGGACGATCAGCCCACCAATGAGCAATTTGAAAACGACGGCGCCCAGCGCATTCAAGGACTCGACCCCCACCAAGCTTGGTGGATCGAGGATGAAAGCCGATCCATAGGACGCATCTGGCTTCAACACGGGTTCTTTGACCGAAAAAAGGAGGCACCGCTTATCATCGCCCAGCGCTCTCGCGAGAACCGATTGGACCACTTGGTGGCACTCTATGGACAAGCCAGCCGCGAAGACCTGGCGGCCGTTTTCCCCAAGATTGCCAAACGCCTAGGCCACCAAAATGCCCAGTGGGCCATGGACGCTGTGTATGCAGGTGACTTGCGCAGCGCGGCGGACCTTGCGCTCCAATACTACGACCGAACCTATTCCGAAAGCATGGCCAAACGCCAGGACTACATCCTCGCCCAGGTCGATGCCACGGACTGTACTTTTGCGGAAGCCGCGGAGAAGATCCTTCGCGAGACCCAAACGACCCTACAAACATGGATTCAGCGACGCGCCCAGCCCTAACTAGCTTCAACCCAGGTTCGGGCTGTGGATGCAAGATTGCCCCCAACGCATTGCGGGAGGTCATCGGGGCGTCTGGGTTCAATCCGGATCAATCCTGGCCCACTCTGCTCTTTGGGCATGAAGCCAACGAAGATGCCGCGGTGATGGACCTCGGAAATGGAGACGTGTTGGTGCATACCACGGACTTCTTTACACCCATTGTGGACGATGCGTTTGAATTCGGGCAGATTGCCGCGGCGAATGCGATTAGCGACGTCTATGCCATGGGTGCCACCCCCGACATGGCCCTGGCCATCCTCTGCTGGCCCTTGGACAAACTTCCCGCTGCTATGGCGGGCCAGGTCCTCGCCGGCGCACGGGACACCTGCACCAAGGCAGGGATACCCCTTGCAGGCGGACACAGCATCGATGTACCGCAGCCCATTTTTGGTTTAGCGGTTACCGGCCGATGCCGTCGCGATGCCTTAAAGACCAACGGCGGCGCTCAGCCCGGCGACCTGCTCTACCTCACCAAACCCTTGGGCATTGGCATCGTAGCTACGGCCATGAAAAAAGGGCTCGCCACCGAAGCCGACCATGCTTGGGGTCTGAAGACCATGTGCGCCCTTAATGCCGTCGGCGCCAAACTTCCCGAGGGCGTCCACGCCATGACAGACGTGACCGGCTTTGGCCTAGCTGGGCATTTGCACGAGATTCTTTCGGCCTCTGGCACGAGTGCGGAGCTGGATTATGCATCGATCCCGACCTATGACAAAGTGCGCATGGCGGACCTCTATGCGTCGGGCTGCATGCCTCAAGGCACGACTAAAAACTACGTGACGTACTACAGCGATTGCGCCGCGGTAAGCGGGGAACAGCTGTTTGTGCTTTTTGACCCGCAAACGAGCGGAGGCCTATTATTGGCCGTAGCCCCCGAAGCGCAGGAAGCCGTTGAAACCCTACTGCGTCAGGAAGGCGTGCATGCCTCGCCAATTGGACGTGTTACGGAAGCTCAGGAGAAAAAAATCGTGTTCGCCTAAAAAAAGCGGTGCCCCTGAAGGCGTTATTTCACCGCGCGTACGCTCTCGCCCGATTCAAACCGGACTATATAGCTCCCAGGCATCCAGTGCATGGAGTCGACCAACGCATACCCACGACCAAAGGCCACCGCGCGGCCTTCGTATATGATTCGGCCCGTTGCGTCGTACACCCAGAGATCGGTCCTAGCATCTAGATTGCCTCCCAATCGCAAGCGTCCTTCGCTGTCGAACTGGGCCCAACGGCGCTCCAGAACTTCCGTGGGCAAACCCACACCCGAAGCATCCAACCACACTTCATAGAGTTTGGCATTGCTCGTGCTCAAGTTGTTACCATTGCTGAAAAAGATGTTTGGTGCTGTGCTCCGAATTCCACCAAGCATGTAACCAATCAAAACCGAGCTGTTGGGAGCCGATGGCAGGGCCGATTCATGCAATATGCCTTGTTGGAAGCCAGCATGGGCGGGCAAGAATTCAGCCCCCGCACCTAAGTAATCGGGAAGATCGCCAAGGTAGTATTCGGACGTGCCATTCACCGTTTCCACCATCGCGGAAACGTGCTTTGTAAACGGAACGTTTGGATCTTGAATGAGCGTTCCATCGCTCTGAACGAGGTATTCTCCAATACCGCCGAGGAAGACGGTCACCATTTCGGCGTTAACGGAATCGTAAAGGCCAAAGTGCGCGCTGTGGTACTGATTAAGCAGCTGCGAAGCCCCCGTACGCAGGGCCAAGCCATTGTCATCCACATCCACCATGTCATGCCAAGGCAAGTTGGCCGTTGGTTGAAATACCCCCGTAAAAGCCGTCAGGGTGTGGTCCCCCGTCGCAGGGTTGATGCGGTGCGCCATATTGTAGTCTCGGCGGTGCATCAAGGCTGGGCTGGATACCGCAACATAGTTGCTCACGGCGATTGAATCCCCGACCAAGCCCAGCTCAAAGTGGCTGTACCCGTCGTGGTACGTTTGGCTAAAGCCAGGGCCATGGTTGGGACCCATGGGATTGTAGAGGCCGTGAAAATAGTGCCCACCCGCCAGGTAAACCGTGCCGTCCAGTTCGCGTGCTACGCCGCCCGTCCAGGCGAAGCGAGCATCAACTTGGGTCGAGATGGCTTCCCGCGCCGCCACACCGTTGCCCGCCTGAATGGCGTCAATAAGCTCTGCCACATGGACGGCCGTAATTCGGCCGTAGGTGGTATGGTTGGACATTGTCGTGGAATAGCCATAGCCCCCCATGAGGTACAGGATGCTATCCAGCTGAACGGCCTGCATATTCGTGCTTAAGAACTGTTCTCGAACTTCTACCTGCAGGGAATCTACGGGCATGGACCAATATTGCAGCGTACTGGGATTCACCACATGAATGGAATGGTTCGCCTCCGAGGCTAAAAAGGCCGAAAACGGGTGGCGTTGGTGCAAACCATCCACGCGTCCACCCGCCACGAGCCATTCGCCATTGGCTTCTCCGATAGAAAAGCTCTGAGCACCGTCCCAACCGCTGATGGTTTTTTCTTCTACACGCACATTCCATCCACTTACTTGCGCCTCCATGGCCAAGGAGGGCAGCAGGGCAATCAATAGGAAGCTAAACGGTTTCATGGGAGCAAGATGTCGACAATCAGCCGAAATAAGGGTGATATTTGTCACCTCAAACCATACCTCATGGCCACCGCCCAAAGCACCTACCTCGGCAGCCTTCGCTGCGAAAACCTTCACCTCCAAAGTGGCACTCGGATTCATACTGACGCCCCCACTGACAACCAAGGCATGGGCTCGGCCTTTTCGCCGACCGACTTATGTGCCCTGAGCCTCACGACCTGCATCATGACCACCTTGGGCATTTACGCTCAGGGAAAAGGAGTTGAAATAGTGCATGCGACCGGAGAAACCACGAAGCATATGGCCTCAGACCCTCGGCGGATAGCGCGCATTGAGGTGGCTCTAACTCTCCGCCTCAACGTCGCCGTCGACGCTCCGATGGAAGCCTTGTTGCGACGTGTCGCCCATACCTGTCCAGTGGCCCGCTCCTTGCACCCAGATGTCGAGCAAGACGTGACGATGACCTTCCTATCCTAGTGCACAGCGATGCCCTCTGGGAGTCGTGGGCAGATCTGCTCGCGGACCAGGGATATGTGGTCATTGATCAATTCCTCCCCGCCCCTATTCTGGCCGACCTCCTGGCCTTTTTTAAAGCGAAGCAGGATGAACTGACCCCTGCCCGGGTCGGCGCTTTGGGGGAACGCCAACAGCTATCCGATGTCCGTTCGGATCTGACCTTCTGGCTGGATAAGCCCCGCGATACCGCTTTGGCCTCCGTTTTTAGCTGGATTGAGGAGAGTCTCCAACGATGGAATCGCTTACTTTTCCTCAGCTTGAGTGGCTATGAATTCCATTTGGCCTACTACCCGACGGGGGGGCATTACGCCAAACATTTGGACCAATTCCGAAGCCGAAACAACCGGATGATTTCATGTGTGCTCTACTTAAACCCACACTGGAAAGAAGGCGATGGAGGCGAATTGCAACTCTATGATGCCACCGGGGAAGTGGAAACCCTTCGCATTGCGCCCTACATGAACCGCATGGTCTTTTTCCGCAGTGACGTGGTGTGGCACGCGGTCCGGCCAGCGAAGGCTCCGCGCAAAAGTCTAACGGGATGGCTTCTCTATCAGCCCAGTGATGTGGGAGCCGTTTTGGGAGCTTAAGGGACGCGTTGCCCGCTAGAATCGCCCGAACGGGTGCGATCAGGTGCCACCTCTCGGCTTGAAACGGCCTGAAACCGTCCGATTTGCGCCCACCGCTCGAGGGTATGCCCCCGCGCCTTGAGGCGTTTCATTTGCTTGGGACGCAAGGCGCCCTCTTCAAAGTATAGCACATCCGGAAGCACTTGAGCATGAAGCTTCTTGTGGTCCACCGATTCCTGCAAACTTTCGCCATAACGGACGTGATGCAGGATCACTTGGAAGACATTGGTGATAATCGTACTCCCGCCAGGCGTCCCCAACACGGTTTTCGATCCATCAGGCCCGATGAGGATGGTCGGGGTCATGCTGCTCAGCATACGCTTCCCTGGAGCCACTGCATTCACCTCAAAACCAATGAGTCCAAATTGGTTTGGTACGCCCGGCTGGGTCGCGAAATCATCCATTTCATTGTTCATGAAATAGCCATCCACCCATTCTCCGCTGCCAAACAAACCGTTGAGCGTGGTCGTTACCGCGACGGCATGCCCCATGGAATCGAGTATGCTGAAATGCGTCGTCTCATGCGACTCCAAGTTTTCATAGGTCGCTTCCCAGTTCAGGGGTTCATGTAGGCCCTTGGAGAGGTGTCCAAAACGGCTGGCAACATAGGCCGAATCCACCAAGAGCTCCGTCGGAACCGTCATGTAGGCCGGATCGCCAAGGTACCTCGAGCGGTCGTGGTAAGCGACTTGAGCCACCTCCACAAAACCATGCATACTGGCGACATTCCACGTTGAACCAAACCCACTATTCGCTTGCTCGGATGCCTGGAGCATTTGCAATAAGGCCACCCCACCACTCGAAGGAGGCGGCATGGTAAAGACCTCATGCCCGCGGTAGGTGTGCCGCAGAGGGCTACGCCATATGGCATGGTAGGTTCCCAAATCTTCAGGTGAAAACCAACCTTGTGACCATTCAAGTAAGCGGGCTGCATGCAGCCCTTGATAGAAGGCATCTGGGCCAAACATGGCAATATCCCGCAAGGTTTCGGCCAAGGCTTTTTGCACCAGCCGCTCTCCTGCCACCCAGGGTTCCGGGTGAAAAAAGGGACTTTCGGGATGGGGTGCGAAGTCCGGCCCAAATCGATTCAAGAGTTCTGCTAAAAAGGGCGTGATCGCAAATCCCGTATCCGCCAAAAAGATCGCGGGTTGAAGGAGTTCGGGCCAACTCAGCGATGTGGAACCGAAGCGGGCGTAAAGCTGCCACATCCCATCCACGGATCCCGGCACACCCGATGCGGCGACGCCACGCAATGAGGATCGAGTTGCATACGAGGGCAAGTAGGTGTCGCGGGATGCCGCGGCAGGAGCTGTTTCCCGGAAATCTAGACTGACGGCCTCCCCGCCCGCCGTGTGCACCATGGCAAATCCCCCACCTCCGAGGTTTCCCGCACGAGGCAAAACAACGGCCAAGGCAAAATGGGTGGCTACCGCCGCATCGAAGGCATTGCCGCCTTGGGCCAAGGTGGACATAGCCACATCCGTTGCAATGGGGTGCGCCGTGGCCACCCCCGCTCCCGACTGGGCAACCATGCTTAGGCTTCCCAACCCAGCCATCCAAAGTAAAACGTGCTTCATGGTAGGGCAAGGATAGGAAGAATTTCTTCCCGCGGGGCATAGCCCTCGATCTCTGGATAGATTACGCGAAGGACAAAGGCACCTTGCGTACCCAACGGAGGCTCCCAGCAACTATCTCCAGGCCCTTCATATTCGAGCACACCCCAGCGATTGTAGACGGCAAAACGCAAGGCGCCACCGTACGAGGAAGACAGGCAGTAGCGATCGTTTTTTCCGTCCCCGTTGGGTGTAAAAGCCGTCGGAAACCAGCGCTGATCCCGTCCTGTGCAGAAATAGGGCAATTGGGCCTCCACGGTATCCACTTGGCCACAAAGATCTTCCACCACCGCATAGATGGAATACACTCCATCAAAGGGGTAGGTCACCGATACGGAATCCAGGGCCTGTGGCACCTCATGAATCAGAAAAGTCTGAACCAAGGAAACATCTTGCAGCCACACCCACGCTTGGGGGCAGTCCACTTCCTGGAGAATCAACGGGGGCGGATTCAACTTGAGCTCCACCAGCTCGTAGGTCAGGCATCCGTTGGCATCAAACTTCTCCAAAATGTACTCACCCGGGCGATCCCAGGCCATGGAAAACCCGCCCGTGGGCGATGAAACCGCTACGCCTCGAGTGCTATCGGGACCGCGCCAGGCCATACTATCCACCCCCGTGAATTCTCCGATTTCGGCCACATAACTCGAATCACAGACCAAAATAGTTCGGGGCAAAACCCGTGGCAAGGGATCCGCCGATACGACCCATACAGTATCCGTGTAGGCACAGGAATCGGAGGTGGCATATAGCACCAAGGGACCATATCCCCCATACGCGACGGTCTGCGTCGTGGCCCCGGTGGACCAGAGGTATTGATCCATCCCAAAGGGTGCCGTGATGGAGGCGGGCTCGTTCGGACAGCCCTGAACCGTATCCGGCAAGAGGTCCGCCCCTTCCGGATAGTATGGAAAGCGCATTAAGACCGAATCCATGGAGCCGCTGGCGTCGCGCGCCACAAGCCGGACCCAGATCTCCCCGGCAAAGCCCAATGCAGGCTGCACGGTGAGAAGGGTATCCCAGGGGTTGATGTCGCTTACTGTGGCCAGCCCACTCACCACTTTCGTTCGAACCACCTCCACCGGTCGGTTGCAGCTTTGGATACTAAAAAAGCCTGGCAAAGGCGTGCTACAGCGAACGGGAAAATTGAGAATGCTCGATCCCAAGTTCAAATAGGGGTCCAAGAGGTCCAAGTCCGAATCAAAGCCCGAATAAAACCCCGATAAGCCTGTTCCGGCCCCTTCCCCAGCAATGACTTCGACATGGAATTGTTTTTGGCAGGTCAAGGACCATGTGCCCGTTACCTGGTTGTCCGGAATGTATATGGACTTCCACAGCCCATTGGCGCTTGTTTTTGTACTCGCGGTCAGTGGGGCACCGTTGTACTTCAGGCTCGGCACACCGGATGTAGGGACAATGACCAGCAAGTGCGTATTGAGTCCACTCATGCGGGTGGCGTACACGGCCCGACTGCCTGTGCACCCAATAGGTGGCACGAGCGACATACCCAATTCAGGCTGAAACTGATTGGAGCCTGTCGTAATGTGAAAGCAATAGACGGGAGCACTGGCCTCGAGTTGGGCCAAATCCCCCACATTCGATTGGTTGCCCGCAAAGGTGATTGTAGCGGGCGAGGCCCGATCCCAATATCCTTGGACCACCCCATTTATTTTGATCTCGGTGCTGTCTACCGTGGGGATGACCACGAGGTAGTCCAAACCCGTAGGGGCGATTCCCCGGGCAATCATGTAATCCGATCCAAGCAAATCCTCGGGTACCAGCTGATCAAAGCCTCCATCTTGGGAGGGTGCCCCAGAATTTTGCTTGTAGTGGTTGCCGCCGGTGGTCACGGCAATGGGCTTGTCGGCGACAATGCTCGCCCCAGCAAATTGAAAATTTTCAGCAATTGTCGTGGTATACGATTGCCAGGCTTGCAGCGCAACCGTCATTTGGTTGGTGCCAGCCGTATTCAATATTCCGGGAGGAAGCGTGATCACTACCGTGGTATTGGGCTCTGTAGCGACCACGGAAATAAAGCCCATCGCGGCTTCTGGTGCCGGATTGGCGGCGACAATTTTCGTTTGGTTCCCCGCCAAGAAGGCGGTTCCTAGGGCGCGCGTCCCTTTTCCCGTGACCAGGTCTTGGTTGAACACATGATTCACCCGCTGAGTGACCATAATGTCCCGATTGCTGCGCACAAAGAGGGCCGTTCGGCTCATCGGTTGATGTGCTTTCGTGAGCGAAATGGCGCCGTAGGTGCTCCAGAGATTCGTGATTTGGCTTGAAAGCGCGAGCGTCTGGGGAACCCCTTGGAGCAGGTTGACCGTTTGAAAGTAGCTACTGTCCGAATTGAAGACCACCACCTCCGCATCCGGAAAGGGGGTACTCAGGGTGATTTCTTGATTTTGGTCGAGCCACTCCGGGATGGGCGGCAAGTAAAATGCCGTGTCTAGCTGCCCATATAAAGTAGAATGCGCCCAAAGACAGTATAGAAAAAAGAGGGCACGACGCACCCCTTAAAGTTAAGAATACTATTTCTATGAACCGCCCTTATACAAAAGGGTTTGTCCGCGGGGACAAACGGCGAATTTCGAGGGCTTCCGAATCGACCCCCAAGACGGCTGGAATGGTCCGGCTACAATGGCGGGACCAAAGTGCATAGGCGTTGGATCCGGTGTTCAGCATGAGCAGTCCATCCCCCTCTTCCAATTGCGGCAACAGCAACGCTTTCTGCAGGTAATCCCCAGCGAAACACAAAGGCCCCGCTATATCGGTCCGTACGATTGGACGGTCTGCGGCGTCTCCGAGTGGAATGAATTCCATTCCACGGGGTTTTACGTAGGCATCCCGCAGCAAAAAGTCCGCCCCCACGTGCACATAGGCCACCCGTGTGGCACCGCGCTGGACGGCATATTCCACATCGCTATACGCATAGCCTGTATAGAAATAGGACCATTGGCCAAATTCAGTAATCAGCTGGTAGCTCCACAATTCCGGACAGGTGCGGCGAAGCGCTTGCGCATAGGCCATCATTGCCGAAGGGGAATCGGTGAGGATTTCGGGCATCAAGCCGCCGCCAATGTCCAAGGTGTCAATACGTCGCTCCAGGCCCGCATTCGCCAACAGCCCATTTGCCTCCTCGGCCAAATCCAACACGGAACGGATGGCTGTTACGGCCGATTCCGTCCGAGCCATGGAGCTCCCCGAATGCACATGAAGTTGGGTCACGGGAAAAGCTAAAATGGCCTCCAGAATGGCCGACTTCTGTGCGATGGGCACCCCAAACTTGGATTCGTCGTGGCTCACATGGTAGACCGATGGGGCGCCTGTTTCCACCATGGGATTGATGCGAATTCCCACGGGGAAATGGGGCTTGGAAGGAAGTCGATTTAACTCTCCTAACGTGTTGACATTAAATCGAATACCATGCATATCTTCTTGACATTGTTCAATCTCTCGCCGGGTCTTTACGGGCGAATCGAAGACGATGCGTTCGGGCGGACAGCCCGCTTTCCGAGCCAGGTGAACCTCTTCCATGGAAGCGGCCTCCAAGCCATAGCCCCATCCTACCACACGGCGCAAAATCTCCACGTGAGGTTGAGTTTTAATCGCTACCGCATGGAGTACGCGAGGGTGCGAAAAAGCGGCGGTTAAATGGTCGAGGTAGCGCTTTTGCTGGGCCCATGAATGAAAGAGAACGGCGGTATCCCCCTCGCCGATCCACCCTTCATGGCGTGCGGCCTCTACGGCCCAGATCGCTTCCTCGCGCAGGGTTTTCATGCCTCAAAAAGGTGTTTAACCGCCCGCTCAATGAGGGCGATGATCTGGAGATCATTGGTGGGATCAAACTGCTTCTTGGCCAATTGCTTTCGCACACTGTAGGAGCCGATAGCCAACCGAATAAAGCTCTTCTCGCCATACTGGACGGGTTGCCCCAAGAAAATGCGGTCGTAATCACGCAAACCCTCGTGACGACTGAGGACCAAATAATCGAAAAGTTTTTTGAGCTCCGCATTGTTCAAGGCACGTCCTTGGACCAAAACCATGAAGCTCACAATGCTGTCATTCGTCAACTCGATGTTAGGCATCAGGCGGAAGAAATCGCTTTGTGCCAAACGGCCCGTTACAACCTGGCTCCACCGGCGAATCAATCCATTGGCCTCATCCTGAGAAAAGGCCATGTAGGCTTCCATTTCGCGAAGGGCGATCTCCCAACGCAGGCGCAAACCGACATTTTTAAAGGCAGGCAACTGTTCGCGGACCGCAGGCAAGGCAGTAGGAAAGTCATAGGCGGTGAACAAGTGCTCAAAACCCTTAGCTACCTGGGCAGGCTTGGTGGCCAACATCGCGGTCCATTGTTTGGGAACCAATAAGGCCCCGCAAAATGGCGGCGCTTGATAGAATTTGGATCCTGTGACCATGATCATCACCCCTTTTCCAATCAGATCATGAATAAGGGTGCGGTCGGTCCGAAATTGGCACATGTCCACAACCCACATCACGCCCTCCCGGAATTCATCGATGATCGCCAAATCATCCTTGATGCCCGACTTGCTACCAAAGACCAAATTTCCGACCAAGGGCTGGCTGGGATGTTTTGCAATAAGGTCGCGAATCGCTTGTTTTCGGTCCACAATGTGGCCACTTTCTGCGCGGGCGTCCAGGAAGTGCACACGGGCCTGAATCTCCTCCGAAACCTGCTCTCCCATCGGAATGCGCGCGCCAAATTGGTTCCATTCCGCATAGTACGCATTCTCGGCGGCGGCTTTGGAACCCGACCCTAACTCTTCGGGACAGGAAACAATGTTGATGATTTCTTGTCCTGGATGCAGCATGGCCTGGAACAGCAAGGGCAGATACATCATGTCGCTGCCACTTGGTCCAAAGTAGACGTGGAATTGGTCTTCCTCCGAAGCCCGAAGCAAGGCCTGGAGCCGCTTTGCTTGGTCTTTGACCATGGCATCGTGGGTGGCATCGCTGTACGTGGCCAAAAAGTCCCGTGCTGTCTCATGCCCTGACGGGGTAAGTGTGCCGCAGGTACAGGACCCCCTATGAAAGAGGCCTTCGTACTTTAAAGGATTGAGGTGGTACTTGTTTGCGTCCGATTCTGGGCGTAGAAAAATGCGCTCATCACATCCTGAAGTCAGGATTTTTAGGAGCGTAGCATCATCCGAAGACATGGATGTCATGGTTTAAAGGATTCGGCGACAGCGTAGCCGCTCATTGGTCGTATGCATGGCCAACGTTAGCCATGCAAAGTGGGTGTCGTGCACCAAACGGGCCTCGCCTCGGCGGTAAGCTTCCGACCAGTCGGGATCGCAGTGGTAGTCGGCGGTGAATTCCACGATGCCCTCCAAGGTGATTCGGCTCATTTGAAGACGATCATTCGCAACAACGCGAACATCATGCCAGGCACCTTCACCGATGCCCCCAAGGTAAACTGCCCCTTCAGGCAAGCTCTCTGGCTGTTCATCGGGTTCGTGGAGCTGTCCCACCCGCGTATCCGGTGGTAAGTGGATGGCCTTGCTACGTCGAAAGGCATAGGTGATCTTTTCAAGAATGTCCCGGAGGGCATGTCCCACAGGGCGTTGATGCCATTCGCCGCGGCCTTCGCTCCATATTATAAACTGGCCAGAGCTTGCCCCAGCAATGACATTGAAGTACGGGGAGGGCGCCAAGGTCACGGGATAGCGAAAGCGTCGGTATGGCCTCGTGCCCGGTTCCAAGGAGGCTAGAATGGTGGTAGCGACAAAGCGAGCGCAGTTGGATTGCCTGCGGTCCAAGCCATTGTAGCCCATGAATCCTTTTTCCTGCATTTGATGCGCAAATGCGAGGGCTTTTGCGACATCCCCCCCATAGAAAATGGAGGCGAACATGCGGCCATCTCCATGGGTTGCCGCCTTTTTATCCTCCAATTCTTGCAGCAAAGCCTTGAAGTTGGTCAGGTGCCCTCGCTCATCCCATTCTGGTCGGGTTGTCAGAGCCAACTTTGGATCGGTTTCTTGGCTGCGTGGGCGTCCCATTATACGTGGGGTGAGATAGCGCCCAAAGTCGAAATAGCGGAATTGATCATGTTCTACGATGACCATGCCTGCGTGGCCAACCATCAGGTTGACGTTGCGAATGAGGCCCAGTTTACGCAGATATGTCCAGATTTTCTCTGAACCTCGAGCCGTCATCTCAGGCCATGCTAAGGGGATAATCGCGGAGTGACGCAGGACAGCATGGGACATGGTGCAAAGATGCGCGATAGCCGGAAGCCACGCAAGAAATCGCCCCAGCTCTTTGGATGAATGCCTCCAGCGTGACGCAAGTCACCTCGGTAGGGCGATGATTCAATCATCTTTGTAACGAAAACTAGATCATCCTATGCTCATTCTTGCCTACATAGCATCCCTATTTATTGGTCTTTCCCTCGGAATTCTAGGGGGAGGCGGGTCGATTTTAACGCTTCCCGTGCTGGTATACCTCTTCGGGATTGATGCCACTTTGGCCACCGCGTATTCACTCTTTATTGTCGGGTTTACGAGCCTGGCATCCATTGTTCCCAAGGCGCGCCAGGGAGAAGTGGATTTTGGGACGGCCCTATACTTTGGGGCGCCCGCAGTGGTAGCCGTCTACCTGACCCGTGCGCACCTCGTACCCCTGATTCCAGATATCATCCTGGAAACCGCATCCTTCACCCTCACCCGAAGCACCTTCTTAATGCTCCTGTTTGCGGTCTTGATGCTCTTGGCCGCCCGAGGTATGATTGTCGGAAAGAAAGCAACGAGTCCTACTACCCCCTTGCCAACGTGGAAGAAAATCGCTGTCATCCTCACGGAGGGCCTCGCGGTAGGTGTTCTGACCGGCCTCGTAGGGGCTGGGGGCGGCTTCCTGATCATACCGGTCTTAGTCTTGGTCACTGGCCTGGATATGAAAACCGCAGTGGGCACAAGTTTGACCATCATTGCCTTCAAGTCACTCCTCGGATTTACAGGAGATTTGGGCCAACACACTATGGACTGGACCCTCCTCACTTTGGTGACTTTAGTCGCTATCGTTGGCATGGTCATCGGTACCTTTGTCAGTAAGAAAATCGATTCCAAGCCGCTCCAGAAAGCTTTTGGCTGGTTTGTCCTGATCATGGGACTCTTTATTGTCGGCAAAGAATTGCTTTAAGATTTAACACCTAAACCGCACACGTTATGCATATCCATCCCAACGTTGAACAGATTTATACGGGCTGCTTGGCCCAAGGTGCTTACTTCATCCACTCCAATGGAGAAGCGGTGGTCATTGACCCCTTGCGCGAGTCTGCTCCCTATTTGGAGCGCGCCGAAAAATTGGGCGTCACGATCAAGTTTGTCTTAGAAACCCATTTTCACGCGGACTTTGTTTCCGGACACGTGGCCTTGGCCGAGAAGACGGGAGCGAAAATCGTCTACGGGCCGAATGCCAATCCTGCTTTTGAATTCCATAGCGCCAAGGATGGCGAAATCTTGGAAGTGGGCGATTTAAAAATCAAAGTGTTGCACACGCCTGGACACACCATGGAATCTACCTGCTACTTGCTCATCGATGAGCAAGGAACTGACCGCGCCTTGTTCTCCGGCGACACGCTTTTCTTAGGCGACGTGGGTCGTCCTGACTTGGCACAGAAAGCGGCCAGCATGACCCAGGAAGATTTGGCCAGCACGCTCTTTGATTCGCTTCGCACGAAAATTATGACCTTGAGTCCTGATGTGGTGGTCTACCCTGGTCATGGTGCGGGTTCGGCCTGCGGCAAGAACATGAGCAAGGAAACGGTCGGAACCCTGGGCGAGCAGCTAGAGACCAACTACGCCCTGCGCGCCAACATGTCACGGGAAGAGTTTATCGCCGAAGTCACCGATGGCCTGCTTCCTCCCCCGGCATATTTCCCTGAAAACGTAGCGCTCAATAAGAAGGCTATTCCTGGATTTGAAGAAATTCTCGCCGAGGCAGGCAAAGCCTTTGATCCTGTCGCCTTCGAGGCCATGGCGAATGAAATGGAAGCCCTCGTTCTGGACACGCGCAAGCCCCAGAGTTTTGCGGCGGGGCACATCCCCAACTCTATCAACATCGGGATCGACGGCGGATTTGCCCCTTGGGTGGGCGCCTTGATTCCCGACATCAAACAGAACATCCTCTTGGTCACCGACTTGGGCCGGGAAGAAGAAGTCATCAAACGCATGGCGCGTGTCGGCTACGACCGCGTCTTAGGCTACCTCGAAGGTGGTTTTGAAGCTTGGTCTGCCGCTGGCAAGGAAACCGACTCGGTCGAGAGCATCCCGACCTCTGAATTTGCCCAGCGCCTAGCCGCGGATCCCGCTGCCGTGGTATTGGACGTTCGCAAGGTCGGCGAATACACCGCGGAGCGCATGACGACCTCCATCAACCTTCCCTTGGACGACCTCAATGCCCGCTTTAACGAATTACCCTCAGGAAATCCCGTGTACATCCATTGTGCGGGGGGCTACCGCTCCATGATTTACAGCTCCATTCTAAAGAGCCGTGGCGTCCACAACATCGTGGACATCCAAGGCGGATTTGGGGCCATCAAGAACCAAGAGGGGATTGAGGTGACCAACTATGTATGCCCAAACAGCGGTGTAGCCATGGCTCCACCCGCTGCAGAGACCGTTACGGAAGAATCCAGCGGTATGACGTTCCTGCAACGACTCCTAGGCCGTTTTGGACGTTAGAGTAGACACTAACGGGCTGGGTAAA